>JRYH01007866.1_pt1 | contig 14234 bp, 12 predicted proteins | sample 235351 | NCBI WGS metagenome assembly JRYH01 (sample SAMN03074221, study PRJNA261480) | activated sludge metagenome | biome: Wastewater Treatment Plant; feature: Wastewater; material: Activated sludge; isolation source: activated biomass of a wastewater treatment plant treating wastewater... ... | reverse complement strand
CGCGCCATGGCCACCTTCCGCCACAACGGCAACGTCGGCCGCTATCGGGACAAGTTCATAAAGCGCATGACCGCGCGCGGCTACGATCCCGAGTTCGTCGAGCGCTGCTTCGGCCAGATCGAGGGCTTCGGCGAATACGGCTTCCCGGAAAGCCATGCGGCGAGCTTTGCCCTGCTCGTCTACGCCTCCGCCTGGATGAAATGCCACCACCCGGACGTTTTCTGCGCGGCCATCCTGAACAGCCAGCCGATGGGCTTCTACCAGCCGGCCCAGCTCGTGCGCGACGCCCGCAACCATGAGGTCGAGGTTCGCGCCGCCGACATCAACGCCAGCGACTGGGACTGCACGCTGGAACCCGCCGCGCGCGGCCCGCACCGTTTCGCCGTGCGCCTCGGCTTCCGGCAGATCGAGGGCGCGCGCGAGGACGAGATGAGAGCGCTGATCGCAGCCCGCGGCAACGGCTATGCGAGCCTCGAGCGCCTGGCAGCCACGCCCGGCCTCTCGCGCGCGGCCATCGAGCGGCTGGCGGCCGCGGATGCGTTCCGCTCTCTGGGGCTCGACCGCCGGGCCGCGCTCTGGGCTGCACGCCGGTTGCGCACCATCGGCATGGGAGAGGCCAGCCCCGCTAAGCGCAAGGCCGCTCCTGCGCAGGCGCCGCTCCCGCTCTTCCCCACCCATCTCGGCGACGAGCTGTTTCCCGAGCCCGCGGTCAGCCTTCCGGCCATGGCGCTCTCCGAGCACGTGGAGGAGGACTATGTGACGACGGGCCTCTCGCTCAAAGCGCACCCCGTCTCATTCTTCCGCGAGCGTCTCACCCGGCGCGGGGTGACGGCCTGCCGGCAGCTCGACGAACCGGATCTCACGCCGAACGACATGCGCATCACCGTCGCCGGGCTCGTCCTCACGCGCCAGATGCCGGGCGGCAAGAAAGTGGTCTTCATCACGCTCGAGGACGAGAGAGGAATCGCCAACATCATCGTCTGGCCCAAGGTCTTCGCGCGCAACCGCCGCACGGTGATGAATGCGCGCTTCCTCGCCGTGCGCGGCCGCGTGCAGCGCGCCGGCTCCGTCGTGCATATCCTGGCCGAGAGCTTCACCGATCTCTCCGACGATCTCGCCCATCTGCACGATCCCGCGCGCCTCGAGCAGCAGGACGAGCCGGCTGCGCTCCGCACGTCCCAGCGCACACTTCCGATCCGCAGCCGCGACTTTCATTGAAAAGATCAATCGATCGATTGCAAATCGAGACTTGCCCTTCGTTATATTTTTATGAATATATCGACAGGGAGTGGACTGCCCCGGCGGGGACGAGGCCGGGGAGAGGTTCAGGTTTTGGGGGGTTACAAAAAATGTCCAAGAAGGTTTTCGCCGCCGTGACGGCGGCAGGTCTGTGCGTTGCAACATCGTCGGCACTCGCGCAGGAGGCCGCCATGGCGGCCGCAGAGGAGGCAACGCCGCTGCCGCCCGTGGTCGTGGTCGCGCCAAAGGAGCGCCTCGAGCGCGCACGAGCCGCCAAGCCCGGCCCCGCTCCGAAATCGAAAGCCCAGGCGAAGCAACAATCGCCAGCGCCGGAAGGCTTTGCGGAGGGTGGCGGTGGTGACTCGACGGGCGGCCCCCCTGCATCGAGCGGATTGAACGGAGTCTTCGCACTCGGCGAGCTCGACATGGTCGGCGGCACCGTAGTGTCGAGCGGCGCCATGCACACCTTCTCCAAGGACACGCTGGACGCCTCGCTGGCCCTCGCTCCGGGCGTCAACGCATCGAATTCGGGCGGATCGCGCAACGAGCAACTCATCTTCGTCCGCGGCTTCGATCGCTGGCAGGTGCCTCTGTCGATCGACGGAATCCGCGTCTACCGCCCCGCAGACAACCGCTTCGACTTCTCCAACTTCCTCACCCCGGACATGTCCGAGGTGCAGATCGCCAAAGGCTATACTTCCGTTCTCAACGGCCCCGGCGGCATGGGCGGCGCCATCAATCTCGTGACGAAAAAGCCGCAAAAGGCTGTCGAGGGCGAAATCCAGGGCGGCATGACGTTCGGGCCGAACGGCGAGTACGAGGGCTACAAGACCTACGGCTCCGTCGGAACGCGCCAGAAGGGCTTCTATGCCCAGGCGAGCGGCATCATCGTCGAGCGTGACGGCTGGCACCTGTCGGACGATTTCACGCCGACCGCGGTCGAAAACGGCGGCATGCGCGACAATTCCTGGAAAGATAGCTACCAGGTCAATCTCAAGCTCGGCATCACGCCGAACAGCACGGACGACTACTCGATCAACTACATCAAATCGAATTCGGCGCGCGGCGCCCCGTATCACATCACCGATCCGGTCGCTCAGCAGCGCTACTGGACCTGGCCCGAATCGAGCGTCGAGAGCATCTACTGGCTTTCTCACACGAAGGTCGGCGAGGCGTCGTTCATCGACTCCAAGTTCTACTACAGCTCCTATGCAGACGAGCTTCGGAGCTACGACGATCCCGACCAGACGACGCAGGCGTTGCCGAAGGCGTTCGTCAGCTACTACGACGACTATGCCTACGGCGGCAGCCTGACCGCCGGCACGGATCTCACGCCGTGGAATACCCTCAAGGGATCGTTCCACTTCCGTCGTGACAGCCACAAGGAAACGCAGCTTTACAATCGCCGCGGTTTCCCCTGCGCCAATGCGCCCTGCTATAGCGAGCCGTCGCAGCAGAACCTCGAGGATACCTACTCGGTCGCCCTCGAGCACACGCTGCACGTCACCCGGCAGCTCGATTTCGTGGCCGGTGTGAGCTACGACTGGCGCAACATGCACGCGGCCGAGGAGTTTACGGCTCAGGATCCGCCTCCCGGCGGCACGTTCTTCAGCTATGAGCTGAAGGACACCGACGCGTTCAACTGGCAGACCGCCCTCATCTGGCGTGCGTCGCCGGGAACGACGTGGCATGCGAGCGTCTCGGATCGCACGCGCTTTCCCACGGTCTTCGAGCGCTTCAGCTCGCGATTCGGAGGCGCGACCTCGAACCCCGATCTGAACGCAGAACGCGCCACCAACTACGAAATCGGCGTCTCGACCGCACTCGGCTCAAACGGCCGTGTCTCGGGCGCGGTCTTCTACAGCGACGTCACCGACGTCATTCAGTCCGTGCCGATCATCTTCAATGGCGAGCGCGTGGACCAGAGCCAGAACGTCGGCACCGGCGACTATTACGGCGTCGAAGGCTCGATCGATTACGCCTTCAGCAGCACCCTGGCCGTCGGCGGCAACATCACGCTGATGCAGAGGGACATCCACAACCCCAATATCCCGAACTTCGAGCTCACCGGCGTGCCGCGCGTCAAGGGCATCGCGTACCTGACGTACCGCGTAACCGATGACCTCAGCATCACGCCCAGCATCGAGTTCGCGTCCGACCGCTGGACCAGCGTCCCGGGCAACATCTTCTATGAGACCGGCGCCTTCACGCTGGTCAACCTCCAGGGCGAGTATAGCTTCACGCCGGAAAGCAGCCTGCTGCTCTCGGCCCGCAACCTGTTCGACGAGGATTATACGCTGACCGATGGCTATCCCGAGCCCGGCCGCTCGTTCCAGGCGACGTTCAGGGCCAAGTTCTGAGCTTTGATGATGTGGCTTTCCCGGCCACCCCAACGCTAGACCTTGCCGCACCTATACGCATGGCCGCGGCAAAGACTTTTTGAAAACCGGAGGCAGAAAAATGCGCCATACATGCACGCTGCTGGCGGCTGCGGCCCTCTCAGCCCGCCTTCTCACCCCCGCCGCCGCGGCCCCGGCCGTCGGCTGCGACGGCTTTCTCTGGCCGCTGAAAACGGAGATCGCGCTCCTGACTTCGCCGGAGAGCGAGACCGTCGCATCCGGCGCCACACTCCCGGCCGCCTCGCCGGACAAGGCGATCGCGCTCACCTTGAAGCCAGCCCCCGAGGTCACACTTCCGATCAAGGCGACGGGCACACCCAAGCCCGGCGACGACAAGAAGTTTGCAGGCTTCGTGAGCTTCACCCACGTCCCCGCGGGCCACTATCAGATCTCCCTCTCCCGCCACGGCTGGATCGACGTGGTGCAGAACGGCGCCGCCCTCGAGGCAACCGGCCACACGGGCTCGTCCAACTGCGACTCGCTCGGCAAGAGCGTGCGCTTCGAGATCTCGGACGGTCCCCTCGCGATCCAGGTCTACGGCGTCAAGCAGGACAACATCAAAATCACCGTCCGCCCGGCCGCGGATTGATCCGCCTGGGGATCGACGCCCACGCCGCACCGCTTCGAAAGCTCCCGAGGCTGGTCGCCAGATCTTCGCGGATGCTAGGATGACGGCCTGATGCCGGAGCCCACCCTGAAGGAGCCGCTATGAAGATCAGTGCCCGCAACGTCCTCACCGGAACGATCGTCGAGATCAGGAAAGGTGCCACGACGGCGCATGTGCGCATCGATCTGGGTGGTTCCGTCGTCACGGCCGCCATCACCAACGAGGCCGTGGACGACCTCGGGCTGAAGGAAGGCGCCAAGGCGTCCGCCGTGATCAAGGCATCGGACGTGATGGTTGCCGTCGATTGAGCGGCAAGTGAATAGAACCGCCGACTGACTGCCTGCATCCGACGCGGACATTCCCCAGCGCGGCGTCTGCCGGTCCTCCGTCAGATGGAGAACCTGCCTCCGGTACCCCTGCCGAGCGCGCGCTCGCGCCGCGTCGGTCTGCCGCACAGAAAAGCTCATTACCGAACCGTAAGGACGCCGTAAGCATGCGGGCATGTCCGCGCTCTAAGATAGGGCACGGCCAAAGCGCGCAAGGACACGCCCATGCGGGTGCTGCTCATCGAGGACGATCCGGACACCGCGGGCTACGTCGTCAACGGGCTCGAGGAGGAAGGCCACACCATCGATCACAGCGGCGATGGGCGCGAAGGCATGGCGCAGGCGATGGGCGGACCGTACGACGTCGTGATTGTGGACCGCATGCTGCCCAGCATCGAAGGGCTCTCCATCGTCAAGACGCTGCGCGCCGCGGGCTGCAAGGTCCCGATCCTGTTCCTGACCGCGCTCGGCGGAGTGGACGACCGCGTCGACGGGCTCGATGCCGGCGGCGACGACTACCTCACCAAGCCGTTCGCCTTCTCCGAGCTTCTCGCCCGCATCAACGCGCTCTCCCGCCGGCCTCATCTCAAGAGCGAGGAGACGCGCCTCAAGGTTGCCGATCTCACGCTCGACCTCATCACGCGCAAGGTCGTGCGCGGCGTCACCGAGATCGATCTGCAGCCGCGCGAGTTCCGCCTGCTCGAGGTCCTGATGCGCAACAAGGGCCGCGTCGTCACGCGCACGATGCTGCTCGAGCGCGTGTGGAGCTTCCACTTCGATCCCAAGACGAGCGTCGTCGAAACGCACATCTCCCGCTTGAGGAGCAAGATCGACAAGCCCTTCGCGACGGAGCTGATCCATACCATCCGCGGCAGCGGATACAGCCTCCACGACACCCCGTGATCGGGCTCCGTGCCGCTCTGAAACGCACCCCGATCCGTCTCGCGGCGACCTTCACCGCGCTTTTCGCCGCAACGTTCGTGGCCCTCTTCGTCATCGTCTACCTCGGCATGAGCGCGCGCCTGACAGAGCAGATCAAGCTGCGCACGCAGGAAACGATGGACGCCATCGAGGCCGCCGGCGCCGAAGGCGCCTTCGAGGGCCTGGCCGCGGTGGTGGCACGCGAGAGCGCCTCCGTCCGCCACTCGGATTTCATCTTCGAGCTCGTCGATGCACACGGCCGCCACGTCGCCGGCAACGTCACCGGCCTTCCGCCCGGCGCCGGCTGGTTGACGCTCGCCCGCGCCGATGTCAGCCGCACCGGCGCCGATGACACAGATAGCGCGGAGACCGACACAACAGCCGACGGCCGCACCGTCCTCGCGCTCTGGCAACCCGTCCCGGGAGGGCGCCTGCTGGTCGGCAGCAGCGACCGCGAGCTCTTGAGCACGCAGGCTTTCCTATGGGAGGTGCTCGGCATCGGCCTCGCTGCGACGACGCTGCTCGGCGCCCTCTCGGGCGCGTTCCTCGCCCGCCAGACCCAGCACCGCATCGACGATTTCGCCCACACCCTCGCAGCCGTCTCGCAGGGCGACATCGCCGCCCGCATCCCCATGTCGGGATCCGGCGACGACATCGATCATGTCGGCCGCCAGGTCAACCGCACGCTCGACCACCTGCAGACGCTGATGGAGAACGTCAACCAGTCCTCCTCCGATATCGCCCACGACCTCAAGAAGCCCGTCGGCCGCCTGCGCCAGCGCCTGGACGTCGCGCGCCGCAGCGGCGCAACGGCGTCCGATCTGCGCGCCACGCTCGACGGCGCCCTCGCCGATCTCGACGCCATCATGGAAACCTTCGACGCGCTCCTGCGCATCACGCAGATCGAGGCGGGCGCCCGCCGCGCGCGCTTCGCAGCCCTCGATCTCGTCGCCATCCTCGACGACGTGGCGGAGATCTACGCACCGGTGGCGGAGGATGCGGGGCACAGCCTCGCCTGGAGCGAGACGCGCTGGCAGCCGGCGGTGGTCAGGGGCGATCGCGAGCTGCTCGTGCAGCTCTTCGCCAACGTGATCGAGAACGCGATCCGCCACTGTCCGCCCGGCACGCACATCGCGCTCGCCCTCTACGACGAGCCCGAGGGCTTCCGCGCCGAGCTTTCCGATACGGGCCCTGGCATCCCCGAAGCCGAGCGCGAGAAGGTCTTCCGCCGCCTCTATCGCTTGGAGCGCGCCCGCACGACACCCGGCAGCGGTCTCGGCCTTACGCTCGTGGCCGCCATCGCGGACCTGCACGACGCCAAGGTCACCCTCGACGACCGCGCGCCGGGCCTCGGTGTCGTCATCTCGTTCCCCAAGGCCGGCACAGACTGAGCGCACCTTACGAATCCGTATGCTTCCGGCCAAGCGCCGGAAAGATCCGGAGTGCATATCTCCTCTGTCCCGCTCCTCCCCCAAGGCGGACTGCCACGAGCACACGAGCAACAGGAGATAGCCCCCAATGACCCCGAAATTCACAACCGCGAGGATCCTCGCCCCGCTCGCCCTGGCCACCCTCACCGCCCTTTCGACGTCCGCCCTCGCCGCCTCGCAGACGCACACGGGCGAGGTGAAATCGACCGACGCCGCCAAGCATCAGCTCACGCTCGGCAACGGCGACACGTTCGAGGTCAGCAACCACGTGAAGCTCAACGCCTTCAAGGCCGGCGACAAGGTCGCCGTCACCTACGACATGAAGGGCGGCAAGATGGTCGCCTCGAAGATCAAGCACGAGAAGTAGAGGCCCGCGTCGCGCGCCTCCATGCGAATGGAGCGCGCAGGGAGAGACCCATGAAACGCATGAAGACTGTCGCCGCAGCCCTCCTCGTCCTGACGAGCGCAGCGGGCGGAGCCTATGCCGCAGGCCCCACGCACGAGGCCGACGGGCGCATCGAGCGCCTCAACCCGCGCGGCCATAACGTCACCATCGGCCATCAGATCTACCGCTACGATCCGCGCACGATGGGGCTCGACCTCAAGCGCGGCACCCACGTCCACGTCGTCTACCGCAACGCGCATGGCCGCCGCTACGCGATCCAGATCCTCCCCGCCGCGTGAACAGGCGCACCGGTCGAGAGGCGGCGGGGCCATCCGTCTCCCCCCAAATGGCCCCGCCATCATAAAAGAGAGTCCCTGCGATCCTAAACAGCTAAACAAAGCAGAGGCCGCAGGCTCAATACCCCGTCATTTCGAGATACCCTTCGCCATCGTGCGATCCGCGAAAGCGGATCGGCCCCTCCCAGTAGGAGAACGCGGTGGCCATCCAGGCCTCGGCATTGAGTGGTATGGTCTCGATGTCGAGGCCGCGGCTTTTCACCCTCACGCGCCAGGTGACCGGCAAGTCGCGCCCCGCCACGCGCCGCGGCGGACCGGGCACCATTACGATCTCCTCGCTCGCGAGCGCGCTTGTGGCTCCGTCCCGATCGATCCACGTGCCGGAGCGATACGTGCCGCCCGCCGTGCTGCGGAGCTGGAACAGCATCAGCTTTTCGCCATGCGGCAGATGCAGGGAGAGCCAGTCCCAGCCCTTCTGATCCGCCGCAAGCGGCTGGCTGCTCCACTCGCGGTCCATCCACGCCCGGCCCGTGACCTCCACCGCCCGGCCGTCGAGCGTCAGCCTTCCGGACACCTCGAAGAACGGCTGGCTGAAATAGTAGGACGCCTGTCCGCGCTCTGACTTGCGGCTGTAGCCGTGGTCGCCCTGCAGCACCGGCGCGCGCGGCGCCTTGAGCGCAAGCCTGTAGGAGAAGCCGTCACCCTTGGCCGCAAGCGTCGCGGCCGAAAGCCCTGTATTTCCCTCCACGGCCTTGAACGACCAGTCGTCGATCCAGGCTTCGAATGGTGCGGCCGTCACCCCCGCCTGCCCGATGCCGCCGCGGCCGAGCTTCTCCGCGAAGCGGTGCACCGCCGCATTCGTGACCGCCGCATGCCCCATCCATACGTGTTGGCTCTCAAAGCCCGGACGCTCGGCCCCCGGCGCCAGCGCCTGCCGGAACAGCGTCCACTGCACGCCGTAGTCCGCGCCCGATGCGTCCTTGAGATTGGCCGTCACATACCACCACTCGATGCGATAGGCGGGATGAGCACCGAAGTCGGCGGGGAACGTGATCGCGTGCCCGGGAACGACCTCGGCGAAGCCGGCCGCATCCTCACCAAGGCCGGCAAAGCCGCCGGCCACCACACGCGCCGCCGCGAGCACCGCCAAGCCGGCTGCAAGTATCAGAGCTCTGATCCCTCTAACGCTCATTGGCGAAAACCTTGAGCAGATCCTGCGGCGCCGTCCGCGCAAGCCGCATCACGGGAATGATGGCGGCGAGAAAGGCCGTCAGAAGCGCCATCACGAGCACGACGCCCCACGCTGCGGGGAAGACGTGGAAGGGCAACCGCCAGCCGAACGCCTGCACGTTGACGATAGCGACGAGGCACCACGCGAGCGCCAACCCCAGCGGCACCGCGAGAACGGCCGTGATCGCGGCGAGCACGAGCAGCTTGGCGATCTCGAGATCCGCGAGCGTCCGCCGCGGCACGCCCAGTGCCCACACGGGTGCCACCTGCGCCCGCCGCAGATCGCTGAGCGCGAGCAGGCTCGCGAAGAGCGCCACGCCCGAGACGAGCAGCGTCAGCGTGTTGAGCGCATCCGTCACCGCGAACGTGCGCTCGAAAATCCGCTGCGACGAGGCCTTGAGCGTGGACTGGTCGACCACGCGGCTGAGCTTCTCCCCGAACGCCGCCTGCATTTCGGCGATCAGCGCGGCGGCCTTGTCGGGCTCGACGCGGAGGCTGTAGCTCGTGCGCCGCGCTTCCGGCCAATGCGCCACGAGCGCGGCGACGTCGAGGCGAATCTGTCCTTTGGGATTGCCGTAGTCGGCATAGATGCCGACGACCTCGGCCGGCCACGCATCCGTCGCGGTGGGGATCGCGATGCGATCCCCAGGCGCAAGGCCGAGACGCCGCGCGAGCTGCTCGCTCACCAGCACGCCCTGGCCGTCGCGCACCGCATCCCACGCGCCCGCGCCCTCCGACAGCAGCGAGAAGTGCGCCCGATACGTCGCATGATCGCGCGTGCCGAGCACGTCCACCGGCCAGGCGCCGATCCGCGTCTCCGCCCGCCACGTCGGCAGGATGGCCCGCACCTCGCTGCGGCCCTCAAGCCAGCGCGCGATGTCCGCAGCCTCGGCCTTGCCCGCCGCATCGAAATAGACCTCGGAGTTGAGCCGCTCGTCGAGCCACGCCGTGAACGTCTTGCGGAAGCCTTCGACCATCGTCCCCACGCCGACGTTGGCCGCCAGCGCCAGCAGCAGCGCCATCAGCGCGAGCGAGAGCCCGGAAAGCTGCTGGCGCGTATCGGCCCAGAACCAGCGCGCCACTGCCCCACGCGCCTGCCCCTCACCAAAACGCAAAGCCACCGCGAGCAGTCCCGGCAGCAGCAGCGCCGCGCCCAGCATCAGCCCGGCGATCACGAGAAAACCGGCCGTGAGTCCATGCCCCCACGCATAGGCGGCGCCGGCCATCGCGAGAAAGCCGAAGCCTGCCACGCCCTGGCGAAAGAGTTGCACCTGCTGTGCCGCGCGCCAGGCCAGCGGCTTGGAGAGCGCCAGCACCGGCACCCGCGCGATCTTGAACAGGCTGCCCGCAGCGGCCGCCAGCGCACCCGCCAACGCCATGGCGAGCCCCGCGATCCACCAGCGCCCGTCGAGCGACAGCGTCCCGGCCACGTGCGCGCCGTAGAGCCCTTCGAGGCTCGCCGCCACATCCGGCAGCAGCGACGCCGCAACGAGGTAGCCGCACACCATGCCGAGCGCGCCCGCCCCCAGCGCCAGCATCACGACCTCGCCCACCATCGCTGCCATGACCGTAACGAGCGGAACGCCGACCGCCCGCATCGTGCGCACCATGGCGAGACGCTGCTCGAATGCGAGGCCGATCGCGGCATGCACGATGAAGAGGCCGACGACGAACGCCAGAAATCCGAAGGCCGTCAGGTTGAGATGGAAGCTGTCCGTCATGCGAGCGAGGTCCCCGCCCTCCTGCGCTGGCTCGAGCCGCAGCACATCGCGCACTGCTACCGGCAACGTCGAGATATCCGGCGTCTCCGGCCCCTCGATCAGAAGCCGCGAGACGTGCCCTTGGCGGGCGAGGAGCGTCTGTGCCGCACCGATATCCATTACGAGCAGCCCCGGCGCGACGGCGGCGGACGCGCGGAATGGCGGCAGCGCGCGCCCCGTCTCCGCCCTCGGCTGCGCGCCGGCAGCCACGCCCAACTCCCACAGCGTCTCCGGCGCCACGAGCGTAAGTCCCGGCGCACGCAGAAACCCTTCGAGATCTGCGGCCCCATCGATTCCCGTCACGACAGCGCCACGCGGCGCCGTCAGGGGCTCGATCCCGATGACGCGGTAGGTCGTGCCCTTGAGGCGCACCGCGCCTTCCAGCACCGGCGAGACGCGCCAGCCCGCACGCCGCAGCGTGACGTAATGCGTCTCGGCGAGCAGCGTCCCGCGGGCCGGCACGAAGCTCGCGTGCGCGGCCTCGCCGATCACGGCGGCCGCCTGGCCGTAGCTCGTCCGCGCCTGGCTGTTCAGCGCCTGCACGCCGCTCCACAACGCTGTCGCGATCGCAAGGCCCGCCACCAGCGTGGCCAGGTTCATCGGATGGCGCCGCCAATGGCTGACGAGCGTGCGCAATGTCCAGGCTGCCACGCTCACGGCGCCACCAGAACGCCCGCCGCGAGCGTCACCTGCCGGTCGAGCCGCGCAGCGAGCCGCGTGCTGTGCGTCACCATGAGGAAGGCCGCGCCCGCCTCCGCCACCAGCTCGAGCGCGAGGCGAAGCACCTCGTCGCCCGTCGCCTCATCGAGATTGCCCGTCGGCTCGTCCGCCAGCAGCAGACGCGGGCGCACAGCGAGCGCCCGCCCGATCGCGACGCGCTGCTGCTGCCCGCCCGAGAGCTGCTCCGGATAGCGCCCCTCGAGCCCGCCGAGCCCCAGGCGCTCCGTCAAGGTCCGCTGCCATGCGGCGTCGAAACGTTCCGCGATCCGCGCCTGAAACGCGAGGTTCTCGGCCACCGTGAGGCTCGCCACGAGATTGAACTGCTGGAACACGATGCCGATCCGCGCCCGCCGGAGCGCCGCCCGGTCGCTGTCGCCCGCCCCGGCCAGGCGAACGCCATCGACGAGGATCTCCCCGTGATCCGCTTCATCGAGCCCGCCGATGAGATGCAAGAGCGTGCTCTTGCCGCTGCCGGACTCGCCGAGCAGCGCCAAGCTCTCGCCCGCATCGAGCGCGAGATCCACGCCCCGCAGCACCGGCACACGCCCTTGCGGCGTGAGGTACGATTTGGTCAGCCCTCGGACCCGGAGCAGCGGCACCCTCTCCATCGCAGCGCGAGGGTTTGCGTGCGCGTCGAGAGCTGTCACCGCATCATCCTTGCAATCGCGCGAGCAAGATCGGCGGGCGTATCGATATCCGCAAACAGGCCCGCATCGTCGAACGCCACATCAAGCCGGCCTCCCGCCAGCGTGTCCAGCAGAGACTTGCCGCCCTCCTCGCCCGAGAGCGCCGCGAGCCGCGGAAGCTCTGTCCTCGGCCAGAGGACGGGATTGCGCTGCGCGCCGTCGCGCGTCACCGGCACGATCACGCGACGGCCGCCAGCATCGAAGAACGCCGCCGAAAGCCGCCTGACGGCATCGACACGAAGGCACGCGAGATCGCCGGGGACGACAAAGGCGCCTTGCGCCGTCTCCGGAAGCGCCAGCACGCCGACCGCGATCGAGCCACCCATCCCCGCCTCCCAGCGCGGGTTCGCGACAGGCGCGACAGGCATCCCCGCGAGCGCATCCGCGACCCCCGCAGGATCGGCCCCGGTCACGACGACGAGAGGGCTCACGCCCGCCGCGAGAAGCGCCGCCGCATTGCGCCGAAGCAGCGGCACGCCATCGATCCGCGCCAGCAGCTTGTTGTCCGCTCCAAACCGGCGCGACGCTCCGGCCGCCAGCAGCACCGCCGCGAGCGGCGACCGCTCCATCGCCGGTCCCGCCGGTTCCGTCATATCAGGCTCCACGCCGCGCCTTGATCAGCACGGCCAGAATGGAGACCGCGATCTCCGCCGGACCTCGCGCCCCGATGTTCAAGCCGACGGGCGCGTCGAGACGCGCGATCTCCTCGGATGACAAGCCCGCCTCCTCGAGCCGCGCAACGCGCTTCTCATGCGTCCGCCGCGAGCCGAGTGCGCCAACGTAGAAGCAGGGGGAGCGCAGCGCCACCGTGAGCGTCTCGTCGTCGAGGCGCGCCTCGTGCGCGAGCGTGACGACCGCCGTCAGACTGTCGAGCCCCAGCGCGGCAAGCGCCTCCCCCGGCCAGTCGTGCCGCAACGCCACCCCGGCAAAGCGCTCCGCACTCGAGAACGCCGTGCGGGGATCGACGACCGTGACCTGGAAGCCGACCCGGATCGCGAGATCGGACAGCACCTGCGCGATGTGCCCGGCCCCGACCAGGATGAGGCGCACCGGCGGCACGAACGCCTGCAGAAACCGCTGCCCCTCGGCGTCGACCCAGACCCCGCTCGCCTCGAGCTGGCCTTTGAGCGGCGCATCGAACGTCGACACGTCCCGATGAACGCGGTGGCGCCCGCTTTCGAGACCCGTCTCGGCCACGAGCGGCACCCGCGCCGCCCGCGCATCGAGAATGGCATCGAGAAACGCGGCATCCTCCGGCCCGCGCAGGCGCGCGAGGAAAACCTCGATCGTGCCTCCGCACGGAAGGCCGGCCTGCCAGGCGCTCTCATCCGAGACGCCGTAGGAAAGACGCTTCGGCGTGCCGCCCGTCATGACCGTGCCCGCCTCCGCGATCACGGCCGCCTCGACGCACCCGCCCGAGACCGATCCCTCGAAGCGATCGTCAGGGCCGACGAGGAGTTGCCCGCCGACCGGCACCGGGAACGAGCCCGCCGTGCTGAGCACGGTCGCGAGCGCGATCGTGCCGTACTGGTCGAGCCAGTGCCGCGCGAGGGCCGTCACATCGCGGCCACCGCCGCCCGCCCTCGCATCCTCGGCCAGCCGCCCGCCATCCGGCATCGTTTCACCTCTGCTTCGGGCCGTCACAAACGGCGGCCGGTACGCACGGGGCTTCCCCGACGCACGGCGATGTTATCCGGACCCGATCGCTCGTGTCCAACCGCCGGCCGATCCGACACAACAGCGCGGCACGTGCACGCCAAATCGAATCCCGCCATCATCCTGAAAATCCCCGTTTGCCAGCGCGTTGTAAGCTTGCGCATCGGCGGCCGGCTATGGAACACTCCGAACGCTCAGCCCAGGGATCGAGGAGCCTCGCTTGAAACGCAAAATCGCGGTCATTCTCGCCGCCGATATCGCCGGCTACAGCCGGCTCATCGCCGAGGACGAGGAAGAGACGCTGCGGCGCTTCGAGGGCTACCGCACGGTCTTCGAGGAGTTCGTCGAGCGCTGCAGCGGGCGGATCTTCAACACCGCAGGCGACGCCATCCTCGCGGAGTTCGAGAGCGCCGTCGAGGCAGTCCGCTGCGCCATCGACGTGCAGGAGAGCCTCAAGGCGCGCAATCTCGCCTATCCGACGAGCCGCCACATGAACTTCCGCATCGGCATCACCATCGGCGACGTCGTGGAGCGCGAGGGCGGAGACCTGATGGGCGACGGCGTCAACATCGCCGCCCG
>JRYH01004957.1_pt1 | contig 14272 bp, 14 predicted proteins | sample 235351 | NCBI WGS metagenome assembly JRYH01 (sample SAMN03074221, study PRJNA261480) | activated sludge metagenome | biome: Wastewater Treatment Plant; feature: Wastewater; material: Activated sludge; isolation source: activated biomass of a wastewater treatment plant treating wastewater... ... | reverse complement strand
ACGCCAACGGCATCGTGCACGTGTCGGCCAAGGACAAGGCGACCGGCAAGGAGCAGTCGATCCGCATCCAGGCCTCCGGCGGTCTCTCCGATTCCGAGATCGAGCGGATGGTGAAGGATGCCGAAGCGCATGCCGCCGACGACAAGAAGAAGCGCGAGCTGGTCGAAGCCAGGAACCAGGCCGAAGCTCTCGTCCACACGACGGAGAAGGAGCTTGCCGACAACGGCTCCAACCCGGGCGTGGCGGCGGTGAAGGGCGACGTCGAGACGGCGATTGCAGCCGCCAAGGAGGCGATCGGCTCGGATGACGTCGAGAAGATCAAGTCCGCGACCACGGCGCTCGCGCAGGTGGCCATGAAGATTGGTGAGGCGATCTACAGCGCCAAGGGCGGCGACGGTGCCGCCTCGGGCGAGGCCTCGCAGGAAGGCGCCGGCGACGACAACGTCGTCGATGCCGACTTCGAAGAGGTCAAGGACGACAACAAGAAGGCCGGCTGAGTGCGTTGATCGGCGATAGAGTTCGGACCTATGGTCGATAACGCCATCATGCCGGTGCTGCGGGACGCTCGGTTCCGCAGCACCGTTTCCTTCGCTGGTTTGCGCACCCATTGCGCCGGGACGGATGGCCGTCGCGGCGCAATGGGCTTTGCCGTGCCGGGCGACCGATCGGCAGCGAGGGAGCGGGCGCGCGGGGAAGCGCCGATCGACGGAGGGTTGGGGGCTTTTTTTCTCGGCAGAACGGGCGAGCAGTCCCTTGTTCCTGAAGGTAGGATGGCTGACTACAGAGGTGGTGGCCCGGGATGACTGCAACGAGAGCTGAAATGGCCAAGCGCGACTATTACGATATTCTCGGCGTGCCGCGCACGGCGAGCGAGCAGGATCTCAAGTCGGCTTTTCGCAGGCTGGCCAAGGAATGCCATCCCGACCGCAATCCGGGAGACCGGGAAGCGGAGCAGCGGTTCAAGGACCTGAACGAGGCCTACGAGGCCTTGCGGGATCCGCAGAAGCGGGCGGCTTACGATAAGTTCGGACATGCGGCCTTCGAGAGTGGCATGGGCCGGAACGCGGGCGGCTTCGGGCCGGATTTCGCGTCGTCCATGTCGGATATCTTCGAGGATCTCTTCGGCGAGTTCATGGGCGGGCGCCGCGGGGGCGGCGGTGCGCGCGGCCGCTCGGCGCGCGAGCGTGGGTCGGATCTGCGCTATCACATGGAGATCACGCTCGAGGAGGCCTACGCCGGCAAGGCGGCGGAAGTGCATGTTCCGACCAGCGTTGCGTGCGACGTGTGCTCGGGGACGGGCGCCAAGCCCGGCACGAAGCCGAGCGCCTGCCCCACCTGCGGCGGCATGGGCAAGGTGCGCGCGAGCCAGGGTTTCTTCACGATCGAGCGGACGTGCCCGACGTGCGCGGGGCGCGGCGAGGTGATCGACGATCCCTGTACGGCCTGCGCGGGGGCCGGGCGCGTGACGCGCGAGCGGACGCTTCAGATCAACATTCCGCCGGGCGTCGAAGACGGCACCAAGGTGCGCCTCGTCGGCGACGGGGAAGCGGGACTGCGCGGCGGCCCGCCGGGCGACCTCTACATCTTCCTCTCTCTCAAGCCGCATTCGTTCTTTCAGCGCGACGGGGCGGACATCTTCTGCAAGGTGCCGATCGCCATGACGACGGCCGCGCTCGGCGGGCAGATCGAGGTGCCGACGCTCGATGGGACGGCGACGCGCGTGCGCGTGCCCGAGGGGACGCCGAGCGGCAAGCAGTTCCGCCTGCGGGGCAAGGGCATGCCCGTGCTGCGCCAGAAGGGCCTCGGCGATCTTTTCATCCAGGTCGAGGTCGAAACGCCCAAGAACCTGACGCGCCGGCAGCGCGAGCTGCTCGAGGAGTTCGAGGCGGAGAGCCACAAGGGAACCAGCCCCGAAAGCACGGGTTTCTTTGCGCGCGTCAAAGATTTCTTCGAGGGAAAAAGCGGCTGAGGCCGGCCTTTGAGCCTGCGATGCCGTCATTTGCGGAGGTGACATGAGCCTGTCGTCGACGAAGCTGCTGTTCATGGCCGGCAGTGCGCGCGAGGCGTCCTACAACAAGCGCTTAGCGCGTCTCGGCGCGCAGATCGCGGAAGCCAACGGCCTCGCGGTGACGTTCGCCGATCTCGGCGACTATCCGATGCCGCTTTACGATGCGGATCTGCAGGCGCTCGATGGCATCCCCGAGAATGCGCTCAAGCTCGAAGCGCTGATGAAGGTGCACACGGGCATCTTCGTGGCCTGCCCCGAGTACAACGCCTCCATCACGCCGCTGCTCAAGAACACGCTCGACTGGATCAGCCGGGTGCGCATCGAGGGCGAGGAGCCGCTCGCCGTGTTCAAGACGCGCGTGTTCGCGCTGGGCTCGGCCTCGCCGGGGGGCATGGGCGGACTGCGCGGCCTCAATGCCGTGCGCGCCGTGCTCGAGCTGGGGCTCAACGCGCTCGTTCTCCCCGATCAGTTCGCGGTGCCGAAGGCGGCCGAGGCGTTCGAGGACAACGGCCACCTCAAGAACCGTGCGCAGCAGGAGAACTTCAAAGCCCTGATCGAGAAGCTTGCGCGCGCGGCCCATGTGCTGCATGGCCAGTCCGCGACCTGACGGGAGGGCAGCCGCGATGATCCGGACGAGGCCGACGAGGAAAGAGCGCCGTTTCGCCGCGCCTTCGCGTTTGCGCGTGACCTCTGCCGCGGGGTCTTGCCGGCGGTGGGGGCGTTCTGCCACTCTGGCCCGCTCGCCGGCCCGGTTCGCCGCCCGCGCGAGCGTCTCTCGTTGTTCGTTCCATCCTCAGGTCTGAGCCCAGCACCATGAGCACGGCCGCCCAAGATCATCTGATCGTCGCCCTCGACATGCCGACCCTCGAGGAGGCTCGGCGCCTCGTCGGCGAGCTCGGCGAAACCGTCTCGTTCTACAAGGTCGGGCTCGAGCTTCTGTTCGCCGGCGGGCTCGACCTCGCGCGCGACTTGCGGCGCCAGGGCAAGCGCGTGTTCCTCGACATGAAGCTGCTCGACATCGGCAACACGGTCGAGCGGGCGGTGGCGAACGCGACGGAGCTCGACGTCACGTTTCTCACCGTGCACGGGCACGATCTCAAGACGCTGCGCGCGGCCGTGTCGGGGCGCGGCAATGGCAAGGTCAAGCTGCTCGCCGTCACGGTGCTGACCAACCTCACGGCCGAGGACATCCACCAGCAAGGCTCGCAATTCACGCCCGCCGAGCTGGTGCTCCGGCGCGCGGAGCTGGCTTATGCGGCGGGTTTCGACGGCGTGATCGCTTCCGGACAGGAGGCGCGGCGCATTCGCGAGGCGACGGGGCCCAAGTTCCTGATCGTCACGCCGGGGATCCGCCTGATCGGCAGCACGACGGACGACCAGGAGCGCGTGATGACGCCCGAGAATGCGATCGCCGCCGGCGCGAACCATATCGTCGTCGGCCGCCCCATCACGCAGGCGGACAATCCGAAGGCGGCGGCCGAGAAATTTCTCGAGTGCATCGGCGAGGCGCTGGCCAACACGCACTCCGGCACGCCGCACTGATCGGACCACCGCACCGCAACATCATTCACCACAGCAGAGGGGAGGACGACATGCCCAAGGGCTATCTGATCGCGCATGCGGTCGTGACGGACGCCGAGAAGTGGGGCCAGTACGTCGCCAAGTCGAAGATCGCGCTCGACAAATACGAGGGCCGTCCGATCGTGCGCGGAGGGCAGTGTGAGATCGTCGAGGGCAACGGTACGCAGCGCAACGTCGTCCTCGAGTTTCCGAGCTATGCGCAGGCGCTCGGCTATGTGAAAAGCCCGGAGTATGCCGAGGCCAAGGCGCTGCGGGCGGGTGCCGGAACGATCGATATGACGATCGTGGAAGGCATCTGATCGATCCGCTCTCGGATTTTTTTGCCGTGGTTCGGTCGTATTTAGGGCCGGATAAGCGCGCAATCCCGGCTTGTCCGAGCCAGAATCTGAGGTCACACTTCGTTAACCATTCCCACCGCAGGATTGGTTACGGAGCGAGCCATGACCAAATTCTTGTACCATGTCGAAGATCATTTCGATGCCCTTGCGGAGACTCAGCGCTCGGCGTGGGTGAGTTCAGCGTACAAGATGTTGCGGGCCGTTTTCGGGTTCGCCGGCGATCTCATGCGCTGCCGGCTCGATCTCGCCCGCTGAGTGACGCGACAGCACCCATGATCGGCCTCGCGGCCGATCCCGGGCGCCGGGGCCCACGTGGCCTCAGGCTCTCTTTTCGATCCGGTTTCCAAGACGGCCGGGCCGGCATAATCTTTCCCCCATCCATATTCTGATTTCCGGACGGCCCCATGCCTCACGTTCCGACCGGCGCCGGCCGCACGCCTTGGCGCGTGTCGGTGCTGACGCTGTTTCCTGAGATGTTTCCCGGGCCGCTCGGCGTCTCGCTCGTCGGGCAGGCGCTGGCGGCTGGGATCTGGACGCTGGGGCTGCATCAGATCCGCGATTTCGGCCTCGGGCGCCATCGCGCTGTGGACGATACGCCGGCGGGCGGCGGCGCCGGCATGGTGTTGCGGGCCGACGTGCTCGCGGCGGCGATCGATGCCGCGCGCGCGGGCGATGGCGATCTGCCGCTCTTCTACCTGTCGCCGCGCGGCCAGCCGCTCACCCAGGCACGCGCGCGGGCGTTGTCGCAAGGGCCGGGCGTGATGCTGCTGGCCGGGCGCTTCGAGGGCATCGACGAGCGTGTCATCGCCGGGCGCGCCATCACGGAGATCTCGATCGGGGATTACGTGCTGTCGGGCGGCGAGCTTGCCGCGATGGTGATGATCGATGCGTGCGTGCGCCTGCTGCCGGGCGTGCTCGGGGCGGAGGAGAGCCTGACGCACGAGAGCTTCGAGGATGGGCTGCTCGAATATCCGCAGTACACCAAGCCGCGCGTCTGGGAGGGGCATGAGACGCCCGAGGTTCTCCTGTCGGGCGATCACAAGAAAATCGAGGCCTGGCGGCGGGCGCAGGCGCTTCGCCTGACTGAGGACCGGCGGCCCGATCTCCTGGATCCCAGGGTGCGGCCGAAGCCGCTGCCCTGAGCCCGAGCCGCTTCGCATCTTGCGCGGACGGGGCTCCCTGTGCAGCTTGCGGATCCGGGATGCGGCGTGACGGAAAGGGCGGGAGACGATGGCGGTGGAACAGACTTTGGCCGGCCTCGACCATGCCGTCGCCCTGCTGACGGCGACCGTGGTCGCGGTGCCGCTGTTCCGCAAGCTGGGCCTCGGCTCGGTGCTTGGCTATCTCACGGCTGGCCTGATCGTCGGGCCGTTCGGCTTCGGCCTCGTCTCCGATCCCGTCGGCGTGCTGCACATCGCCGAGCTCGGCGTCGTGATGTTCCTGTTCATTATCGGCCTCGAGATGAAACCCGCGAAACTGTGGGCGCTGCGTCGCGACATCTTCGGCCTCGGCCTCGTGCAGGTGCTGACCTGCGGGGCGCTGCTCTCTGCGGCCGGCATTCATTTCGGCGGGCTCTCCGTGCCGGTGGCGGTGATCGCGGCCATGGGCTTCGTGCTCTCGTCCACGGCAGTCATCATGAAAATGCTCGACGAGCGCGGAGAGGCGGCGACGCCGGCCGGGCAGCGCGCCGTCTCCATCCTTCTCCTGGAAGACCTCGCGATCGTGCCGCTCCTCGCGCTCGTCGCGGTGTTCGCCGCCCTCGATGGCCGGGTGGCGGAGGCGGAGCCGTCGGTCTGGGCGAGCGCCGCGTTCGGCCTTGCGGCGCTGGCGAGCGTCGTTCTCGCCGGGCGCTGGCTGCTCAATCCGCTGTTCGGCCTCGTCGCGAGGCTCGGCGGGCGCGAGACGATGCTGGCGGCCTCGCTCATGGTCGTGCTCGGGGCCGCGCTCGTCATGCAGTGGGGCGGGCTCTCGATGGCGATGGGCGCGTTTCTGGCCGGCGTGCTGCTTTCCGAATCCGCGTTCCGCCATCAGCTCGAGGCCGATATCGATCCCTTCAAGGGGCTGCTGCTCGGCCTCTTCTTCCTCAGCGTCGGCATGTCGCTCGATCTCGCGCTCGTTCTGCGCGAGTGGGGGCTGATCCTTGTCGGCGTCGTCCTGTTCATGGCGACGAAGGCGGCCGGCATCTTCCTGATCGCGCTTCTGTTCCGGGCGACCTGGCGCGAGGCGGCGCTGCGTGCGGCGCTGTTCGCGCAGGGCGGCGAGTTCGCTTTCGTCCTCTACTCGGCGGCGTTGACGGCCGGCGTTTTCGATCCGCGCACCGCGGCGGTTATGAACGCGATCGTCATCCTCTCGATGGCGCTGACGCCGCTCATCCTCGCCGGCTTCGATCGCCTGATGCCGAAGGCGCCGGTCTCGTTCGAAGGCGTGGAGGCGGCCAACGGCCTCAAGAACCGCGTGCTCATCATCGGCTTCGGACGCTTCGGCCAGCTCGTCAGCCAGCCGCTGCTCGCCCGCGGCGTCGACGTCTCGCTGATCGAGATCGACGTGGACATGATCCGGGCTGCGCGCAACTTCGGCTTCAAGGTTTACTACGGTGACGGGACGCGTCTCGACGTGCTCAGGGCCTCGGGCGCGGAGACGGCCGAAGCCATCCTCGTCTGCGTCAACGATCCGGTGGCGGCGGACCGGATCGTGGAGATCGTGAAGTCGGAGTTCCCGGTCGCGAAGCTGTTCGTGCGGTCGTTCGATCGCGGCCATACGCTGCGCCTGATCGAGGCGCGCGTCGATTATCAGATCCGCGAGACATTCGAATCGGGCCTTGCCTTCGGCCGGGCGGTTCTCTCGGGGCTGGGGTTCGATGCCGTGGACGTCGAGGAGACGATGCGGGACGTGCGCAAGCGCGACGAGGAACGATTGGCGTTGCAACTCGTGGGCGGGGTCACGGCCGGGCGCCAGCTTCTGCGCGGCAATATGGCGACGCCCGAGCCCGAGCCGTTCACGGCGCCGAAGACCAAGGCGCAGCCCTTAAGTCCGTCCACGGCCGAGGTGATGGACGAGGATGAGCCTCCGCGGCCGCCCGGGCCGCCTCCGGCCCCGTGATCCGGTCGCATGAGGCAGGGTGGGCCGGCTGCCCGGTGCGGTGCCGGTCCTCTCGACAGAACCGCGCAATTCGGCTATAGCGCCGCCAACACTTTCCCCCATCGAGGGTTGCTCCCAAGGAGCCGCACGAGCCGTGCGCGCGGACCACAGGTCCCGGCGCAGCTCCTCTGCATTGAAATATAAAGAAAAAGGAACGACGATGAACATCATCCAAGAGCTCGAGCGCGAGCAGATGAATGCCGTGCTCAAGACCCGCACCGTGCCGGAATTCAGCCCCGGCGACACCGTCAAGGTCATGGTGAAGGTCATCGAAGGCGAAGGCGCCAAGCAGACCGTCCGCCTGCAGGCCTACGAAGGCGTCGTGATCGCCCGTTCCGGCGGCGGCATCAACGAGAGCTTCACGGTTCGCAAGATTTCCTACGGCGAGGGCGTGGAGCGCGTGTTCCCGATCTACTCGCCGTACATCGCCGAGATCGAGGTTCTCCGCCGCGGCAAGGTGCGCCGGGCGAAGCTCTATTATCTCCGTGGCCGCCGTGGCCGCGCTGCCCGCATCTTCGAGCGCACGGACGTGCGCGCCCGTCGCCTCAACGCCGCCTGGAAGGGCTTCAAGAAGCCCAAGGGCGAGGCCGACGATCTGACGCGCATCAAGGGTATCGACGCGGATCTCGCCGCGCGCCTCAAGACGATCAACTGCTACAAGTTCGAGCAGGTCGCCAACTTCTCCGACGAGGATATCTCCAACGTCGACGAGATGCTGAAGCTCAATGGCCAGGTCGAGCGCGACAACTGGGTGGGCGAGGCGCAGAAGCTTCTCGCCGAGGCGTCCGCCGCCGAGGTTCCGGCCGAGGACGGCGAAGCCAAAGCCTGAGCGCGTCCGCGCCGGCTCGGGCCTTGCGCCCTGGGGTTGAATGGGCGGCAGCACCTTCTTAGGGCTGCCGCCTTTTCCTTTTGCAGCTCCGTGGATAAAGCCTGCGCGGCGTGCCGGCGCTCCGCGCCTCGGCCGTTGCGCGGAGAGCGAATTGGACTACATTCGTTTTTTGCGATGTGGCCTGGGGCTTTTCTTGCGTTCCGGGCGATCCTTTCAGCCCCGTCTCTCGGATCCAGGCACCGGCAAACCCCATGACCGACATCGAACTGAGCGGAAGCGACCTGCGCGAAGCGGGGGCCATCAAGAAGCATGGCCCCGAGGCGTTCGCCGCGATGCGCAAGGCGGGCCAGCTCGCGGCGGCCGCGCTCGATCTGCTCGCGCCCTACGTCAAACCCGGCGTGACGACGGAGGAGCTCGACGCGCGGGCGCTGGCGTTCGCCTGCGATCACGGCGCCGTTCCGGCTCCGCTCAACTACCGCGGCTTTCCGAAATCGATCTGCACGTCGATCAACCACGTCGTCTGTCACGGCATCCCGGGGCCGAAGCCGCTGCGGGAAGGCGACATCATCAACATCGACGTGACGCTGATCGTCGATGGCTGGCACGGCGACACCAGCCGCATGTATGCAGTCGGCGCCATCAGCCGGCGCGCGGAGCGGCTGATCGAGGTGACCTACGAGGCGCTGAAGCGCGGCATCGCCGAGGTGAAGCCCGGCAATACCGTGGGCCACATCGGCGCGGCGATCCAGGCCTACGCGGAGGGCGAGCGCTGCAGCGTGGTGCGCGACTTCTGCGGCCATGGCCTCGGGCGCCTGTTCCATGACCGGCCGAACATCCTGCACTATGGCGAGGCGGGCGAAGGCGCGGTGCTGGAGCCCGGCATGCTGTTCACCATCGAGCCGATGATCAACCTCGGCAAGCCGCACGTGAAGGTGCTCTCCGACGGCTGGACGGCGGTGACGCGCGACCGCGAGCTCTCGGCGCAGTTCGAGCACACCGTCGGCGTGACGGAGACGGGCGTCGAGGTGTTCACGCACTCGCCGGCCGGTCTCGAATGGCCATCTGCACCCAAGGGCTGAACGGGGCAGGCGATGCAGCATCCCGGGGCGCGAGACGCGAAGATGCCTGCTCAAGATCCTCCGCCCGACGACGCTCCGGAGCAGGGCTCCTTTCTCGAAGCCGCCCAGCCGCTCTATACCGGCCACCGCCAGCGCCTGCGTGAGCGGTTCCGCAAGGCGGGCGGGGAGGCGCTGCCGGATTACGAGCTTCTCGAGATGGTGCTTTTCCGCGCCATTCCCCGGCGCGACACGAAAGGGCTCGCGAAGCGTCTGCTCGCCCGCTTTGGCACGTTCGCCGAGGTCGTGAACGCGCCGGACGCACGCCTCAAGGAGGTTCAGGGCGTCGGAGAGGCGGTCGTGACCGAGATCCGTCTCATCCGTGCGGCGGCGCTGCGGCTCATGCGCAGCGAGATCTCCTCGGCGCCGGTGCTCTCGTCGTGGACGCAGGTGCTCGAATACCTGCTCGCGGCACAAGGCTTCGAGCATCGCGAGATCTTCCGCATCCTCTTCCTCGACAAGAAGAACCGGCTGATCGCGGACGAGGTGCAAGGGCAGGGCACTGTCGATCATACGCCGGTCTACGTGCGCGAGGTCGTCAAGCGCGCGCTCGAACTTTCGGCGACGGCGATCGTTCTCGTCCACAACCATCCCTCGGGCGATCCGACGCCCTCGCGTGCCGACATCGACATGACGCGGATGATCATCGAGGCGGGGCGCCCGCTCGGCGTTCTGGTGCACGATCATGTCATCGTCGGGCGATCGGGATATGCGAGCTTCAAGGCAATGCGGCTCATATGAGGAGCAGGGCCGGACGTGACGACGTTCTACGACCGGAAACTCAGGAGACCTCCGGTCTCGCTTGCAGGGTTGCCGCCCGCCGAAGCGGGTGATCAGGCGTTCGATCTCTTCTGCACGCCGCGGCTCTCCTCGCGGCGGAGCCCGGACCATGCGTTGCTCGCGGAGCGCGCCCGCTTTCATCTGCGCCATGCGGAGTGGGTGCGGCTCAAGACCACCGAGGGCGATGTCCAAGCCTACGTGTTCGACGACGGAGACGGCGCGCCGCGCGGCAGCGTCCTCATCGCGCATGGCTGGACGAGCGAGGCGTCGTTCATGGCCGTGTTTGCCGAGCAGCTTCGCCGGTCGGGGTTCCGCGTCGTCGCTTTCGATCAGCCGGCGCACGGCCGCAGCGGGAAGGACCGTGCGAGCCTCATCGATTGCTCGCGGGCGCTTCTGCAAGTGGCCGAGGCGCTGGGGCCGATCCGGTTCGCCGTCGCCCACTCCATGGGCGGCCTGGCGTTGCTTCTCGTCGGCGAAGGGAGGGCGCCGATGGCGCGGGCCTATCCGTTCGAGCGCTACGTGCTTGTGTCCGTTCCGAATGCCTTTAGCGCCATCACGCAGGAGTTCGTGGCCGAGACGCATCTCGTGCCGGCGGCAGCGCGTGCATACGAGCGCCGCATCGAGCGCATCGCCCATCGCGACATCGCCTCGTTCACGACCGCGAGCCTTCTTGCGGCGACGGGCCGGCCCGCGCTTGTTCTGCACGCGCGTGACGATGCGGAGGTGGGGTTCTTCCACGCCGAGGAGATCGTGGCGACGTGTCCCAAGGCCGAGCTCAAAGCCTTCGACGGGCTCGGGCACCGGAATATTCTGTTTGCTCCGCCCGTAATCCGGGCTGCGATTTCCTATCTGAGCGAGGATTGAGGGACGCGCTTTGCCCGGTGCGTCTTCAGAACGCGAGGGCTCGCGCTCCGCGTCCCTCTTGCTTATATGAGGGCAGCCGCGCGTGCCGGGAGTCGTCCCGGCTTTTTCGAGAGCGGATCCTCCGTCATTTTCCGCCGGCGCTGAGAAGGGGCATCATGAGCACAGTCAGACACGAACGCGTCATCATCCTCGGCTCGGGGCCGGCCGGCTATACGGCCGCCATCTACGCCGCCCGCGCCATGCTGAAGCCGCTCGTTATCCAGGGCAACCAGCCCGGCGGGCAGCTCACCATCACGACCGACGTCGAGAACTATCCCGGCTTCGCGGACGTCATCCAGGGGCCATGGCTGATGGAGCAGATGCGCGCGCAGGCCGAGCACGTCGGCACCGAGATCGTGATGGACATGATCGTCAAGGTCGATCTCAAGCAGCGGCCGTTCCGGCTCGAGGCCGATTCCGGGGATGTCTATACGTGCGATGCGCTCATCATCGCGACGGGCGCGCAGGCGCGCTGGCTCGGGCTGCCAAGCGAGGAGGCGTTCAAGGGTTATGGCGTCTCGGCCTGCGCGACGTGCGACGGCTTCTTCTACAAGGGCAAGGAGGTCGTCGTCGTCGGTGGCGGCAACACGGCCGTGGAGGAGGCGATCTTCCTCACCAACTTCGCGAGCAAGGTCATCGTCGTGCATCGGCGCGATCATTTCCGCGCGGAGAAGATCCTGCAGGATCGCCTGTTCAACAATCCCAAGATCGAGGTCGTCTGGGATAGCGCGATCGCGGAGATCGTCGGCACGGAGGCGCCGCGGGCGGTTGCGGGCGTGCGTCTCGAGAACGTCAAGACGGGCAAGATCACGGAGCGCAAGGTCGATGGCGTCTTCATCGCCATCGGGCACGCGCCGGCAACGGAGCTGTTCAAGGGCCAGCTCGACCTCAAGCCGTCCGGCTATCTGATCACGGCGCCGGATTCGACGGCGACGTCCGTGCCGGGCGTGTTCGCGGCGGGGGACGTGAAGGACGACGTCTACCGGCAGGCCGTGACGGCGGCCGGCATGGGCTGCATGGCCGCGCTCGAAGCCGAGCGCTTCCTCGCGCACGAGACGGTGACGGCTGCGGCGGCCGAGTAACGGCTGCCTCTCTCACTTACGTACGGCTGCCACCGACGTTCCCCTCCCGGTGACGGGAGGGGAAGAGGCGGGCGTGGGTCTGGCTCAGAACTTGTAGGCTACGACCTTGTTGTCCATCATCATCGGGATGATGACGGTGCGGGAGGCGGAGATGAAGCCGATATCCGCCGAGCCCTGGCTGAGCGAGAGACGCTCCTTCACCTCGCCCGAGCGCTTGATCTGGAGCAGCTTGCCCGCGACCCAGTCGGAAACGAGATAGGAATCGGCGTCGAACGGCTCGATGCCGTCCAGGTTGCCGACCGGCTTGCCGTCGCCGAGGTTGGAGATCGCCTTGTCGGCCAGGTTGACGGCCAGCAGGTGGCCGGGCGTCTTGGTCGAGAAGTTCGCCTCCATGGCGCCCCAGGCGGCGACGATCAGCTTGTCGCTCTCGACGAGGAGACCGTTCGGGTTCTGGAGTTGGTCGCTCTCGAGCCATTTCTCGAAGGTGCCGTCGGAGAGGCGCCAGATCGCGTTGCCCGGCCAGTCGGACGTGTAGATGCGGCCTTCGCTGTCCGACGCGACGTCGTTCAGGATCTTGGCGCCGGCGGCTTCATGGCGCGCCACGATGGCGCCGGTCGTGACGTCGATCTCGACGAGCTTGTCGAGGTCGGCGACGTAGAGCTTCGTCCCATGCAGCGCGAGGCCCTTCGGCGCATCGAGGCCCGTCACCCATTTCTCCGTCTCGAGCTTGCCGTCGAGGCCCAGCTTCGAGATGTAGCCGTTGCCGTCGCGGTCGCCCGCGTTGCCGGCGACGTTGCTGACGTAGATGGTCCCGCGCTCGGTGTCGGGGAGCGCGGATTCGGGGTTCTGGAAGCCCGTGGTGGATTCCCAGACCTTGGTCGGCTGATCCGATCCACCGCAGCCGGCGAGAAGGGCCGTCAGGGCAAGCACAGTCAGGGCGCTGCGTTTCATGGGATCTCTCTTCTCAAGTTTGTCGCGGGGTCTGCCGGCCGCCAATGCCTGCGGCCGACGCGGAAGGCTGGTCAGGTTATAGGTATTCGCCGGGGGGCTTTCCAGCGCGGCCCGCGTGCGACACCCTGTGCTGCTATGCATTTTCCGATGGCGAGGTGCGGTCAGGTATCGAATAATCGCAAGGCTGACGGACCGTGCGTGTGCGGTCGGTTTCGGCAACGCGGCAGGAGGCAATCTGTTCCCGCTGCTCCCTCTTTCGCGCTCGGATCGCCTCATGGATTGGGACAAGCTCAGGATCTTTCATGCGGCTGCGGCGGCGGGAAGCTTCACGCATGCGGGCGATACGCTCAACATGAGCCAGTCGGCGGTGAGCCGGCAGGTGTCGGCGCTCGAGCGGGATCTCAAGGTTCCCCTGTTCCACCGGCACGCGCGTGGCCTCGTGCTGACCGAGCAGGGCGAGCTGCTGTTCGGCACCGTGGCCGAGGTGATGAGCAAGCTGCAGACGGCCGAGACGCTCCTCGCGGATACGGCGACGAAGCCCTCCGGGCCGCTCTGCGTCGGGGCGCCCGTGGGGCTCGGCACGGTGTGGGTATCGCAGCGGCTGCGCGAGTTCATGGATCTCTACCCCGAGATCCGCATCGAGCTGATGCTCGACGACGACCAGGTCGACATCGCCATGCGGGCGGCGGACGTGGCCATCTGGACGCGCGAGCCGGAGCAGCCGGACCTCATTCGCCGGCCGTTGTTCTCGGCCCAGGTGCGGCCGATGGCCTCCACGAAGTACACGCGCCGTCATGGCGTGCCGGAGACGTTCGCGGATCTCGACAATGGCACCCACCGCATTCTCTCCTACAGCGGCCTGCCGCCGCAACTCCTGCCGGCCATCAGTTGGCTCGAGACGGCCGGGCGGGACGAAAAAGGGCCGCGGGAGGCCGTTTTCAAGACCAACAGCGTGGTGGCGATCAAGCATGCGGTGATGGCCGGGATCGGCATCGGGATGGTGCCGGACTATCTGATCAGCGCGCAGGACAGCGATCTCGTGCCGGTGCTCACCAAATGCGAGATGGAGCAGCCGAGCCTGCCGGTGCTGTTCGTCTATCCCGAGGAGCTCAAGACCTCGAAGAAAGTCCAGGTTCTCTGGGATTTCCTCGTCGCCAAGGGCCGGCAGTGGCGGGATTAGAGCCGGTTCGCTTTCCCCGGCCGTCCATTTAGGCCCCGGCCAGGTGATGGTGTCCGGCCGTCGCGCCGCGGGGCGGCGTTTCGGCCCGGCCCCTCGCTTATCGCCGCAGAGAGGCCGGCTGATTTGCAACTCGGTGCGCGAAACGCTATCTGATGCGGTCTCACCTTGAACATTGAGCCCGCACCATGGCCAAGACGCTGTACGACAAAATTTTCGACGATCATGTGGTGGATCGGCAACCCGATGGCACCTGTCTCCTCTATATCGATCGCCACCTCGTGCATGAGGTGACGAGCCCGCAGGCTTTCGAGGGGCTCCGCATGTCGGGCCGCAAGGTGCGGGCGCCGGAGAAGACGCTGGCCGTCGT
>JRYH01004557.1_pt1 | contig 14280 bp, 16 predicted proteins | sample 235351 | NCBI WGS metagenome assembly JRYH01 (sample SAMN03074221, study PRJNA261480) | activated sludge metagenome | biome: Wastewater Treatment Plant; feature: Wastewater; material: Activated sludge; isolation source: activated biomass of a wastewater treatment plant treating wastewater... ... | reverse complement strand
GATCCCGCTTGGCTCCACCAATCGCAGAAAGGGCTCCGCGGCCGCCGCCGCGGAGCCCTTCGCCTTTCGGCCCTATTGCGTCCCGGTCAGGCGGCGGAGGTCTCGCTCGACACCGCGAACAGCTTCCGGCGCGGGATCCGCATGCGGCAGACGAGGCCCCGGGCGGTCCAGTCGAAACTGATCGTGCCGCCGAGCTGGCCGGTGACCGTGGTCTCGACCAGCGCCGTCCCGAAGCCGCGCCGCGGCGGCTGCCGCACGGCGGGGCCCCCGGTCTCGGTCCATTCCAGCGCGAACTGCCCGTCGTCGTCCCAGGACCAGGCGATCGCGATGCTGCCCGTGGGGGTCGACAGCGCGCCGTATTTCGCCGCGTTGGTCGCCAGCTCGTGCAGAATCATGGCGAGGCTCTGGACCACGTCGGTGGTCAGGACGAGCTCCGGTCCGGAGATCCGCACCCGGGTGTCGTCGCCGGTGCGGAAGGCGGCGAACTCCTCCTCGATCATGCGGGTGAGCCGCGTTCCCACCCAGCGGCTCTCCGACATCAGGGTATGCGCCCGGGCCAGGGCGCCCAGGCGTCCGGTGAGCCGTTCGACATACTCCGCCGGGCTGTCGGCCCGCGTCAGGCGCACGATCGCCTGCACGACGGCGAGCACGTTCTTCGCCCGATGGTCGACCTCGCGCGCCAGCAGCCGCTCCTTCTGTTCCGCCTGCTTCCGCTCGGTGATGTCGCGGGCGATCTTCGACGCGCCGATGATCCTGCCGGCCGCGTTCTTGACGGGAGAAACCGTCAAGGAGATGTCGATCAGCGTGCCGTCCTTGCGGCGGCGGACCGTCTCGTAGTGATCGACGCGCTCGCCGCGCCGGATGCGATCGAGGATCGCCACCTCCTCGTCGCGGCGGTCCTCCGGCAGCAGGATGGTGATGGACTCGCCCACGATCTCCTCGGCCGTATAGCCGAACAGCCGCTCCGCTCCGCGATTCCAGCTGGTCACGATTCCGTTCAGGTTCTTGCTGGCGATCGCGTCGTCGGAATTCTCGACGATCGAGGCCAGCCGCAGCTCCGCCTCCTCCGCGCGCTTTCGCCCGGCGATGTCGACCAGGATGTTCACCGCCCCGATCACCGAGCCGGTCTCGTCGTGCACGGGCGACGGATAGGCGAGAAACGGGATGCGCGTGCCGTCCGGCTGCTCGGCCTGGGCTTCGGCGCCCTTGATCGCCCTGCCTTCCCGAAGGGCGACCGCCATCGGGCATTGGTCGTGCGGCATCGGCGTGCCGTCGGGCCAATAGAGTCGCCACGACCCGCACCATGCGGCGCCGGGCTCCGGCCGGCGGCCCCAGAGATCGACGGCGGCCTGGTTGTAGGAGGTGATGCGGCCGGCGGCATCCGTCGTGTAGACGGCGACCGGAAGCGCTTCCAGAAGCCCGGTCGGAAGCTCGAGGAAGTTCACGTAGTCCGTGCGCGTCATGGTGATCGTCGCGGGGATCGCTGCGTCCAAGATCATCTCCCTGCGACACGGCCGTCGCGCGATGAACCGTCCCCTGCCCGCGCAGAGGATGGGGCATGCGCCGGGCTTTTGCAACAGCCCTGCGGAAAAGGCGAGGCGCGTTCGATGCTTAGCGGCCGCCGGCGGTCGCCACCGTCCCTTAACCTGAACCGGGCATGCTCTTGACTGGCCTGTTCCATCGCCTAAATCACAGTCCAGGTCGTAGCCGGGGCGGTGCCGAATCGGGCCGCCCCGTTCGGGGCACGAGATGGGCTCGAGACCGAACCGGCCTGCAGAGACGCGCTGCTCGCTCGTGGGAGGAGGAGCCAGGATGTCCCGGATCTCGCTGTTCAACAGCCCCCTGCTGCTCGGCTTCGATCATGTCGAACGGACGCTCGACCGTCTGGCGCGGCACGGGGACGGATATCCGCCCTACAACATCGAGCAGCTCGGCCAGAACCACCTGCGCATCACGCTGGCCGTGGCTGGCTTCGCCCCGGACGAGCTCGAGGTGCAGATCGAGGACAACCAGCTGGTGATCCGCGGGCGCCAGGCCGACGACCAGGAGCGGGTCTACCTGCATCGCGGGATTGCCGCCCGGCAGTTTCAGCGCAGCTTCATCCTGGCCGACGGCATCGAGGTCACCGGCGCCACGCTCGACGCCGGTCTGCTGAACATCGACCTCGTCCGGCCCGAGGTGCAGACGCAGGTGCGCAACATCGAGATCCGCACCGCGGACGGGGGACCGGCGCAGACGCGGCCCGGCCCGCGCGCGGTCAAAGAGGCCGGCTGAGCCGGCCGACCATCCGGCTGCCGCTCCTGCGGGGCCGGTCACGGAGTCCAGGAAAGGTAAGAGAGCCGTGAATCATCCGATCGAACGTATCCGCCAGATGTCGCAGAGCGACCTTGCGGCGCTGGGGCTTCAGGGCGTCGCCTATGTGCGCCCGTTCCGCACGCCGGACGGCGCCACCGTGTTCGCGATCCACGCCGCCGACGGCACGCAGCTCGCGCTCGCCGCGACGGAGGAGCTCGCGCTCGCCACGATCCGAGAGAACGACCTCGAGGCGGTCAGCATCCACTGACGCCGGGCGGGGGCTCCTGCGCTCCTCACCCTATCCTCTCGTCGTCATTCGCGGGCCTCGTCCTGAGCCTGATCGAAGGATGACCCGCGAATCCCTTCATCCGCCCGCACGGACGGCGGAATGGATCGCCGGGTCGAGCCCGGCGATGACATGTGGGGGTGGAAAAATTCTGCGTGGACGCGCTGAAGCGTAAACCTACGCGGCGTGGCTCGCGGGGGATGCGGTCAGCAGGGCGTAGATGGCGTCCACCTGGTTGGCCCCGCGCAGCTTCTCGCAGACCGAGCGGTCGCGCAGCAGGCGCGAGACGCGGGCGAGAGCCTTCAGGTGGTCGGCGCCGGCGGCTTCCGGCGCCAGAAGCAGGAAGATGAGGTCGACCGGCTGTTCGTCGATCGCGTCGAAATCGACGGGCGTTTCGAGACGGGCGAACATTCCGAAGAGCTGCTGCAGGCCGGGAAGCTTGCCGTGCGGAATCGCGATTCCGTTGCCGACACCCGTGGTGCCGAGCCGTTCGCGCTCCAGCAGCACTTCGAAGATCTGACGCTCCGGCAGCCCGGTCGCCTCGGCCGCGCGCTTCGCCAGCTCCTGGAGCACCTGCTTCTTGCTGGTCGCTCGCAGCTTGGCGATCACGCCCGACGGATTCAGGAGATCTTCGATTTCCATGACACTCCTTCGCGCAGGCCACGACGGCGAGTGACTCGCCGGTCGCGTCGCCCGATCAATTGTCTTTCGGATCGACCCAGCCGACATTTCCGTCGGTGCGTCGGTACACCATGTTGAGCCCGCCATGGGCCCGGTTGCGGAACATGATCGCGCCCTCGTCGGCGAGATCGAGCCGCATGACCGCCTCGCTCACCGTGAGCGTCGGGATGCCCGACGCCGTCTCGGCGATCACCACCGGCTTGCCGTCGGCCTCCGCCAGGCCGTCTTCCGTCTCCTCCGCTTCGGGCGCGAGCACGTAGTGCCGCGCACGCTCCATCTCGATCTCGGCGCGATGATGGTCGCGCAGGCGCCGCTTGTAGCGGCGCATCCGCTTGCCGAGCTTGTCCAGCGCGGCGTCGACGGCTGCATAGGGCTGGTCGGCGTTCGCCTGGCCCTGCAGCAGGATTCCCCGGCCCACATGCACGGAGACCTGCGCGCGATAGAGGTGCGCCTCGCGGGACAGGATCGCCGTCGCCTCGACGGGATTGCCGAAATACTTGCCCAGCACGCCGTCCAGGGCCGTGGCGACGTGGCTGCGCAACGCCTCGCCAACGTCGAGCTGCTTGCCTTTCACGGTCAGGTTCATCAGCTGCGATTTCCGGGCCGGATGAGCGCGCCGGCGGGCTCGAAACGGCCGGCCCCCCGCACAAGGCCGCGGACAATACGAATCGCCTGAAAGCGAGTCAACATCGGGTTTCCAGACGGCGGCCACCGTTGACCCCTGAATCTAGGCCAACGACCTACATTCGCAAGGCCTTGTCGCGCCGGCGCTGCACCGACGAGGGAATTCTCATGGATTCCCGATACTTAGCCACCGTCCGGCGGGCGATTTCGATGCCGTTCTTGCGCAGCAGCTCGACCAGCTGGTCGTCGGAGAGCACCCGCTCCGCGGTTTCTGATTCGATCAGCCCGCGGATGCGCGACTTGACGGCCTCGGCCGCATGGCCTTCGCCGCCGCCGGTATCCGCGATGGCGGCGCTGAAGAAATACCGAAGCTCGTAGAGGCCGCGCGGCGTCAGCAGGTACTTGTTGGCGGCGACCCGGCTCACGGTGCTTTCGTGCATGCCGATCGCCTCGGCGATGTCCCGGCGGATGAGCGGCTTCAGGTGGGCGACGCCGTGGCGGAAGAAGGCGTCCTGCTGCCGCACGATCTCGGTCGCCACCTTCAGGATGGTCGTCGCCCTCTGGTGGAGGGACTTCACCAGCCAGTTGGCGGAGTTGAAGCGCTCGACGATGTAGTCGCGCTCGGGCTTCCGCCGCGCCTCGCGGCTGACCCGCGCGTAATAGGCGTTGTTCACCAGCACGCGCGGCAGCGATTCGCTGTTGAGCTCGACCAGCCAGTCGCCGTCCGGCTGGCGGTGCATCAGGATGTCGGGCGTCACCGGCGGCAGCGGCGCGTGATCGAAGGCGAGGCCGGGCTTCGGGTTGAGCGACTTGATCTCCGCCACCATCTCGGCGAGATCCTCGGCGTCGACGCCGCAGAGCTTCATGAGCTGGGCGCCGTCGCGGCTCGCCAGCAGGTCGAGATGGCGCAGCAGCTTCTGCATCGCCGGGTCGAGCCGGTTGCGGTCGGCGAGCTGCAGCGCCAGGCATTCGGCGAGGTTGCGCGCGAAGATGCCCGGCGGATCGAAGCGCTGCAGCTTCTTCAGCGTCGCCTCGACCCGCTCCACGCCGCAGCCGAGCAGATCGGCGACCTGCGACAGATCGCCGGTCACGTAGCCCGCGTCGTCGATCATGTCGATGAGCTGCAGGCCGATCAGCCGGTCGGTCGGATCGGCGATGTCGAGGCCGAGCTGCGCCAGCAGGTGGTCGCGCAGCTTGATCTGGCCGGCCACCGTCTGCTCGATGCCGTAGTCGTCGCCGTCGGCGGCGCCGCGCGGGCCGCTCCAGTCGGTCGGCTGCGCGCCGCCGGCGGGCACGAACGGCGCATCGCCGTCCCACATGTTGTCGTAGTCGGTGTCGAAGCTGGTGTGGTCGCCTTCGCTGATCCGGTCGGCGCGCGCGTACTCCGCCATGTCGACCAGGGCGCCTTCGTCCCCGGCCGTCTCCGCCGCCGAGGCGGGCGCGCGATCGTCCCAGCTCTCGCGATCCTCCGCGGGGTCGGACTCCCGGAACTCGCCGTCGGGATCGGCACGCTCGAGCAGCGGATTCTGCTCGAGCTCGCGCTCCACATAGGCCGCGAGCTCGAGGTTCGAGAGCTCCAGAAGCTTGATCGCCTGCTGGAGCTGCGGCGTCATCACGAGCGTCTGGCTCTGCCGCAGATCCATCCGCTGAGAGACCGCCATGTGGAGTCTCCCTACAGGCTAAATCTTTCGCCCAGGTAAACGCGGCGCACGTCCTCGTCGAGGACGATCTCCGCCGGCACGCCCTCGCGCAGCACCACGCCGTCGTGGAGGATGTAGGCGCGGTCGACGATGTCGAGGGTCTCGCGGACGTTGTGGTCGGTGATCAGCACGCCGATCCCGCGGTCCTTGAGATGGGCGACGAGGTCGCGGATCTCGCCCACGGCGATGGGATCGATGCCGGCGAAGGGCTCGTCGAGCAGGATGAACTTCGGCCGGGAGGCGAGCGCGCGGGCGATCTCCACGCGCCGCCGCTCGCCGCCCGACAGCGCGATGGCGGGGGCGCGGCGCAGGTGGTCCATCGAGAACTCGGCCAGGAGCTCGTCGAGCCGCACCTCGCGCTCCTCGCGCGACGGCTCCACGATCTCCAGCACCGCGCGGATGTTGTCCTCGACCGACAGGCCGCGAAAGATCGAGGCTTCCTGCGGCAGATAGCCGATGCCGAGCCGCGCCCGCCGGTACATCGGCAGGTCGGTCACGTCCGCGCCGTCGAGCTCGATCGTGCCGGAGTCGGGGCGGATGAGCCCCGTGATGATGTAGAAGCAGGTCGTCTTGCCCGCGCCGTTGGGGCCGAGCAGNNTTGCCCGCGCCGTTCGGGCCGAGCAGGCCGACCACCTCGCCGCGATGGAGCGCCAGCGAGACTCCGCGCAGCACCGGCCGCCTGCGGAACGACTTGCCGAGGTTCTCCGCGAACAGCCCTTCCCGCACCGCGGGCGAGGGCGCGGCGCCGTTGCCGCCGCGCGGGGCGGCGGACTCCGCCGCGCCGGCCGGCCCGACAGCGCCGGCGATCGTGGTTCCGCCGCGGTTCACTGCGTTCCGAGCTCCGGCTTCTTGTCGGGAACGATGAGCGTGTGCACGCGCCCGCTCCCGCCGTCGCGGGTGGCGCTGGGATTCCCCATCAAGCGGCTGACGCCGGTCTTCAGGTTGACCTCCGCATAGTCGCCGTTCAGCTGGTTTTCGCCCCGGGTGATCTTCACGCCGCCGGTCAGGGTGGCAAGCTCCTGATCGAGATTGTAGACGGCTTTCTCGGCACGGACGACTTCCGTGGCGGTGGTCAGCACCACGTCGCCCTCGGCCTCGACCTGATACAGCCCGCCGCGATCCGCGCCGGGCTGCCCATCGCGCCGGAGATAGCCGGTGAGCCGGTCCGCTTCGACCCGCCGGTCCCCCTCGACCGCGACCGCGTCGCCGCGCGCCACCACCACCCGCTGCGCATCCCAATATTCCAGGCTGTCGCGCGCGGTGATGACCGCCTTCTGCGTCTCCACCCTGAGATTCCGGCCGGTGACCACCAGTACGGCCTTGTCCACGTCGTAGACGGCGCGACCGCCATAGACCACGCTGTCCTGGGAGGCCAGCCGCACGTCGCCCGTCGCCTCGATGCGGTAGACGTCGGTCTGGCCCTCGGCCGCCTCGCGATAATGCGCCATCAGCACTTCGGCGCTCACCGACAGATCGCCGCGCGAGGCGCGCGCGTTGCCGCGCGCGATATAGACCTTTTCGTCGCGGCGCCATTCGATGCCCTCTTCGGCGACGATCTCGAGCGGCGCGTCCGAGCTTTCGAGATCGAGACCGCCCACGGACTGCGCCCCGAGGGACGGCGGCAGAGCCAGCATCAGGGCGAGAGCGGTGACGGCGGCCGCGACGCGCGAGATCATCCGCCGACCTCTTCCGCCTCGTCTCCCCTGGGCACGTCGTCCGACTTGATGAGAAGCCGCGCACGGCCGCCGAACCGGATGCGCTTGCCGCCGTCGCTCACCTGGAAGCCGTCGGCCTGCAGCTCGCCGGCGGGACCCTGGCCGGTGACCGGGGCGTCGCCCGAGGCGGTGCCCGCGGCGAGATCGAGCCTGGCGCGCTCGGTGTGCATCTCGAAGCCGCGGTCGTGAAACAGGCTGACGTCGCCGACCAGATCGAGGGTCTCGGATTCGCGCCGGTAATTGCCGCTCTCGGCGGTGATCGCGATCCAGGCGCCGCTGTCCAGCGTGATATCGGCCTTGGGCGCCGCGAGCTCCACCAGGTCGGAGTCCTTGCTGTTCTGCACCACCTGTTCGGCGGTGACGCTGTAGGGCCGGTTCTTCTCGTCGATGCCGTCGAAGCGCGCATTGATCATCTTGAGCGAATCGAGCTGATCCGGCGCGAGCTCGGCGACGTCGAGATGCACGCGGGTCTCGCCGAGATTGATCTGCGACCAGACGGCGAGCAGCACCACCAGCCCGGCGGCGAGGAGCGGCAGAACCACCTTCATCAGGGTCACGAAGCGCGTATAGCCGTGGCCCGGCCGATAGGGCCTGCGCGGCGTCTCCGCGTCCCTGCGGGGGCGGGAACGGGCGACGGGGGCGCTTCCCGAATCCATATGGGCGGCGGCCATCGTCCCGCTCAGGCCACGCCTGCGCGCAGCAGATCGTGGACGTGAACGAGGCCGACCGGCCGGTCTCCATCGACGACGAAGAGGCTGGTGATCTTCCGCTCGTTCATCTCGGCCAGGGCCTCGGCGGCGAGCGCCTGCGGCCGTATCGTCTTCGGCCGCGCCGTCATCACCGCGCCGGCCGACAGGGCGAGCAGCCCGTCCGTCATGTGGCGACGCAGGTCGCCGTCGGTGATGATGCCGGTGAGCCGGCCGTCCGCCCCGACGATGCCGACGCAGCCGAAGCTCTTCGCCGTCATCGCGAGAATAGCCTCGGCCATCGGCGTCTCCGCCGGCACGAGCGGCAGCTCGCCGGGCCCGTGCATGATGTCGGCGACGCGCGTCAGCCGCCGCCCGAGATGGCCGCCCGGATGCAGCACGCGGAAATCGTCCGACGTGAATCCGCGCCGCTCGAGAAGCGCGATGGCCAGCGCGTCGCCCAGCGCCATCATCAGCGTCGTCGAGGTGGTGGGCGCGAGGCCCATGGGACAGGCCTCCGGCACCTTGGGCAGGATGAGGGCCACGTCCGCCGCCTCGGCCAGCGGGCTTTCGCGCCGCGCGGTGATCGCGATCAGGGGAATGCTGAACCGGCGCGTATAGGCGATGATGTCGGCGAGCTCCGGCACCGCGCCGGAGTTCGACAGGGCGATCACCCCGTCGTCGCGGGCGATCATGCCGAGATCGCCGTGGCTCGCCTCGCCGGGATGAACGAACAAGGCGGGCGTTCCGGTGGATGCGAGGGTCGCCGCGATCTTGCGCGCGACATGGCCGCTCTTGCCCATGCCGGTGACGACGACGCGGCCGGCGACGGCGGCGAGCCGTGCCGTCGCCTCTGCGAAGCTGGCGTCGAGCGCGGCGGCGAGCGCGGCGAGCGCCTCCGCCTCGGTCCGCAGCGCACGCCGGCCGGCTGCGATGTCGCCGCCGTCCGTGGCCGTCCGTGCAGCAGGATCGTCGCGCTCGGGCAGAATGGTCATCGGTCGCACCTCAGGAACAGGCCCGCTCCGCCCGCCGGCCGTGGCCCGCGCGACGCGCTTCGGGCACCGGCGACCTCCGCGTCTGGCCGGGGCCGCCCTCCCCGGCTGTCGAAGACGCTGATTCGCGCGGAGATTCAACGCCGTCCGCCACCCGGACTATGCCTTGCCGCGGGCCCGAGCGTCAATCGACGCGGCCCTGGCGCGAGCCCTGCCGCGGGCCGTTGCCCGCGCCGTCCGGACCGCTTCGCGGGCGGCCGGCTCAGTGCTCGAAAATGTCGAACTCGTCCCAGCCGGCGAGATCGAGCTCCGCCCGGGCGGGAAGGAACGAGAAGCAGGCCTCGGCCAGGGCGGTGCGGTTCTCGCGCGCCAGCATCCCGTCCAGCCGCTCCTTCAGCGCATGGAGATGCAGCACGTCCGACGCGGCGTAGCGCAGCTGCTCCGTGCTGAGTTCCGCCGCACCCCAGTCCGAGCTCTGCTGCTGCTTCGACAGCTCGATTCCGAGCAGGTCCTTGCACAGGTCCTTGAGGCCGTGCCGGTCGGTGAAGGTCCGCGTCAGACGCGAGGCGATCTTGGTGCAATAGACCGGCCGGCAGGTGACGCCGAAGGTGAAGCGCAGCGCCGCGATGTCGAAGCGGGCGAAATGGAACAGCTTGAGGACCGCCGGATCGGCAAGGAGCGCCGCGAGATTGGGCGCGTGATGTGACGTGCCGGCCGGCGCGGCCGGGATCTGCACCGCGTGGCAGACGCCGTCGCCGCCCGAGAGCTGGACGAGGCAGAGGCGGTCGCGCGCGGGCTTCAGCCCCATCGTCTCGGTGTCGATCGCCACCACCGGGCCCAGCGCGACGCCGTCCGGGAGATCGCCTTGATGGAGATGGATCGTCACCGGCCTGTCTCCGCCGGCGGCAGGGCCGGTTGATCGGATGGTGCCCAGGAGAAGACTCGAACTTCCACGACCTTTCGGCCACAGGTACCTGAAACCTGCGCGTCTACCAATTCCGCCACCTGGGCAACAGCGGCCCGCATATGGGGATAGCGGCCCGCCAAAGTCAACCGGTTTCGCGGACCTTTTCCACTCCCCGCCGCGGGCCGGCCGTACTATAACCGCGCCGTTTCCAGCGGTTGCAGTCAGGGAGATCGAGAGACATGGCGGCGCGCCTCATCACCGTGTTCGGCGGATCGGGTTTCATCGGCCGTTACCTGGTGCAGCGTCTGGCGCGGCGCGGCTGGCAGATCCGGGTCGCCGTGCGGCACCCGGCGCAGGCGCTCTTCCTGAAGCCGCTGGGCGACGTGGGCCAGATCACCCCGGTCCCCGCCAGCCTGCGGCATGAGGGCTCGATCCGCGCCGCCGTGGCGGGGTCCGACGCGGTGGTCAACCTGGTCGGGATCCTCTACCAGCGGGGCCGCCAGGGCTTCGCCGAGATCCATGCGGAAGGAGCCCGCCGCGTGGCCGAGGCGGCGCGCGCCGCCGGGGCGGAGCGGCTGGTGCAGATGTCGGCGCTGGGGGCCGACCCGTCATCCCCGTCCGACTACGCCCGCTCCAAGGCGGCGGGCGAGGCGGCGGCGGCCGCGGCCTTTCCGGGCGCCTCCATCGTGCGCCCGAGCGTCGTGTTCGGGCCCGAGGACGGCTTCTTCAACCGCTTCGCCGCCCTGGCGCGGTACTCGCCCGTGCTGCCGCTCATCGGCGGCGGGCACACCCGCTTCCAGCCGGTCTATGTGGGCGACGTGGCGGACGCCCTGCTCCGCATCGTCGAGGACCCGGCCTGCGCCGGCCGGACCTACGAGCTCGGCGGGCCGCAGGTCTACAGCTTCCGGGAGCTCATGGAGCTGACCCTGGAGACGACCTGCCGGGACCGCTGGCTGATCCCGGTGCCGTTCTGGCTGGCGAGCCTGCAGGCGGCCTTCCTCGGGCTCCTGCCGTCCCCGCCGCTCACCCGCGACCAGGTGCGGCTGCTGCAGCGGGACAACGTGGTCTCGCCCGGCGCCCCGGGCCTGGCCGAGCTCGGCATCGCCCCGACCGCCGCCGAGGTCATCATCCCGACCTATCTCGACATCTATCGCCGCCGCAGCGGGCTGGCGCGGGCATAGACCCGCGGGCCGGCCTACCAGCCCTGGACGTAGACGAGATAGAGCAGCAGGGCGCCGAGGCCGAGCCGGTAGACCACGAACGGGGTGAAGGTGGACCGCCGCAGCCAGGTCATGAGCACCGCGATGGCGACGAACCCGGCCACGGCGGAGAACCCGGCGGCGAGCACGGCCGAGCGGATCGTCTCCTCGTTCCCCGCCTTGAACAGGCCGTAGCCCTCCCAGATGCCGGCCGCGCTGATGGCCGGGATCGACAGCAGGAAGGAAAATCGCGCCGCCTCCGCCCGCTCGTAGCCGAGCAGGCGGGCCGCCACCATGGTGACACCGGAGCGGCTGGTGCCGGGGATGAAGGCGAGGCATTGGGCGATGCCGACGAACAGCGCCTGGCCCCAGGTCACGTGCTCGAGCCGCCGCACGGTGAGGGTGGTGCGGTCGACCACGTAGAGCACCACGGCGTAGCCGAGCATCGCCCAGGCCACGACCTCGATGCTCCGCAGCGCCGAGACGTGCTCCTCGATCAGGTAGCCGACGACGAGCGCCGGAATCGTGCCGATCAGCAGATAGAGCGCCAGCCGCCCGCCGCCGTCGAGCCGCCCGGTGACGAGCTTGCCGAGGCCGGCCAGCATCCGGGCGACGTCCCGCCAGAAGTAGACCAGCACGGCGAGCAGCGTTCCGACATGGGTCGCGACGTCGATCGCCAGCCCCTGGTCGGGCCAGCCCGTCAGCTTGGGAACGAGGATCAGGTGGCCGGAGGAGCTGACGGGCAGAAACTCGGTGAGGCCCTGGACGACGGCCAGGACCAGGATCTGCAGAATCGACAAGGATTTGCGCTCCGCCCCCAAGAATGCGGCCCGGCGCTCGGCCCGGCAGCAGGCTTATAACACCCGCCAGAATCCGCCAAAAGCGAAGAGATAATTCCGAAATGGGACTATTTTACGCCGGCCGCTCAGCCCTATCTCGACGGCCGGCTCCTTTCGATGGCGTTGGCCATAAAATTAGGTCAATAATTCTAACCTAGATGACGATTTGCGCTCGTATGGATCTGGACTGCGACGTATAACGTGCGGGTCCGGCGGGGCGGAAGGCGGCCGGCGCGCAGCGGGGGAGAGGTCATGGCGGCCAGGATGCAGCGTTTCGTCACCGTCGGCCGCGCGATGCCGGAGAAGCGCGACGCCGAGCGGCGGCGCGCCGACTTCGACGAGATCTTCGCCGAGTTCGCCGCCGAGAAGGCGGCCGAGCAGGCGGCGCGCTGCTCGCAATGCGGCATTCCGTTCTGCCAGGTCCATTGCCCGGTTCAGAACAACATCCCCGACTGGCTGAAGCTGACCGCCGAGGGCCGGCTGGAGGAGGCCTACGAGGTCTCCTCGGCCACCAACAACTTCCCGGAGATCTGCGGCCGCATCTGCCCGCAGGACCGGCTCTGCGAAGGCAACTGCGTCATCGAGCAGTCCGGCCACGGCACGGTGACGATCGGCGCGATCGAGAAATACATCACCGACACGGCCTGGGAGCGCGGCTGGGTGAAGCCGGCGAAGCCCCGGCGCGAGCGGCCGCAGTCGGTCGGCATCGTCGGCGCCGGCCCGGCCGGGCTCGCCGCGGCCGAGCAGCTGCGCCGACAGGGCTACCAGGTCCATGTCTACGACCGCCACGACCGGGTGGGCGGGCTGATGATCTACGGGATCCCGAACTTCAAGCTGGAGAAGGAGGTGGTGCTGCGCCGCGCCCGGCTGCTCGAGGAGGCCGGGATCGTCTTCTCCTGCAGGTTCGAGGTCGGGCGCGACGCCACCCTGGCCGAGCTGCGGGCGCGCCACGACGCGGTGCTGATCGCCACCGGCGTCTACAAGGCGCGCGACCTGCAGGCTGCCGGGGTCGGGTCTCGCCGACATCGTCCCCGCCCTCGACTATCTCGTCGCCTCCAACCGCAAGGGGCTGGGCGACAGCGTGCCCGCCTTCGAGAACGGCACGCTGAACGCCGCCGGCAAGAACGTGGTCGTGATCGGCGGCGGCGACACGGCGATGGACTGCGTGCGCACCGCGGTCCGCCAGGGCGCGAGGTCGGTGAAATGCCTGTACCGCCGCGACCGGGCCAACATGCCGGGCTCGCAGCGCGAGGTCGCCCATGCCGAGGAGGAAGGGGTCGAGTTCGTCTGGCTGGCGGCGCCGGAGGCGTTCCTCGGCGACGGCGACGGCGCCGTCTCGGCCGTGCGCGCCGCGCGCATCAGCCTGGGCGTCGCCGATGCGACCGGGCGGCAGACGCCGCGGGTCATCGAGGGCTCGCATTTCACCGTGCCGGCCGATCTCGTGGTGAAGGCGCTGGGCTTCGATCCCGAGGACCTGCCCGGCGCCTTCGGCGAGCCGGAGCTCGCGCTCACCCGATGGGGCACGCTGAAGACGAGCTTCCGCAGCATGATGACCTCGCTCGACGGCGTGTTCGCCGCCGGCGACATCGTGCGCGGCGCCGCGCTCGTCGTCTGGGCGATCCGCGACGGGCGCGACGCGGCGGCGCGGATTCACGACTACATCCAGGCCAGGGCCGCCGGCGCCACCGCCGCCGCGGCGGAATAGGGGGATCCGCCATGCTGCGCCTCTACGACTTCCTGCCGTCGGGCAACGGCTACAAGGTGCGCCTGCTGCTGCACAAGCTCGGACTTCCCTTCGAGCTCATCGAGCTCGACATCTCGAAGGGCGAGACGCGCAGGCCGGAGTTCCTGGAGAAGAACCGCAACGGCCGGATCCCGACGCTCGAGCTCGAGGACGGGACCTGCCTCGCCGAATCGAACGCCATCCTCTGCTACCTGGCCGAGGGCAGCGAGTTCTGGCCGGCGGAGCGACTCGCCCGCGCCCGCACGCTGCAATGGCTGTTCTTCGAGCAGTACAGCCACGAGCCCTACATCGCCGTGGTGCGCGCCTGGACCCATGTGCTGGGCGGCATGACGGAGCTCCAGCAGGCGCAGCTGCCGGCCAAGATCAAGGGCGGCTATCAGGCGCTCGACGTGATGGAGGAGGCGCTGACGGGCCGCCGCTTCCTCGTCGACGACCGGTTCGGCCTCGCCGACATCGCGCTCTACGCCTACACCCATGTCGCCGACGAGGGCGGCTTCGACCTGTCGAAATACCCGGCGATCCGTGCCTGGCTCGATCGCGTTGCCGCCCTGCCCCGCCACGTGCCGATCACCTGGCGTCCCACCGATGAACAGAGGGCTGCATCGTGAGGGC
>JRYH01004198.1_pt1 | contig 14318 bp, 9 predicted proteins | sample 235351 | NCBI WGS metagenome assembly JRYH01 (sample SAMN03074221, study PRJNA261480) | activated sludge metagenome | biome: Wastewater Treatment Plant; feature: Wastewater; material: Activated sludge; isolation source: activated biomass of a wastewater treatment plant treating wastewater... ... | reverse complement strand
CCGGCAGTGGCCCGGTCGACCACGTGCTGCATCAGGCGGCCCTGGGTTCGGTGCCGCGCTCGATCGCGCAGCCCATGCCTTCGTTCGCGGCCAACGTCGAGGGCTTCCTGCAGGTTCTCGAGGCGGCGCGGGCGGCCGGCGTGCGGCGTTTCGTCTACGCATCGTCGAGCTCGGTGTACGGCGATCATCCGGAGCTGCCCAAGGTCGAGGACCGGGTCGGCAAGGTGCTGTCGCCGTATGCCGCCACCAAGGCCGCCGACGAGCTGTTCGCCGAGACCTGGGCGCGGGTCTACCGGATCGAGTGCGTGGGGCTGCGCTACTTCAACGTGTTCGGCCCGCGCCAGGACCCCGCCGGCGCCTACGCCGCGGTGGTGCCGCGCTGGATCGCCTCGCTGCTCGCGGGCGAGCCGGTGTGGATCAACGGCGACGGCGAGACCAGCCGCGACTTCTGCTACGTGGCCAACGCGGTGCAGGCCAACCTGCGCGCGGCGCTGGCGCCCGAGCTGCCCGCGGCGCACCAGGTCTTCAACGTGGCGGTGGGCGAGCGCACGACCCTGGTCGAGCTGTTCGGCCTGATCCGTTCGCTGCTCGCCGAGCGCGAGCCGGCGCTGGCCGGCGTGGAGCCGAGGTTTCGCGACTTCCGCGAAGGCGACGTGCGCCATTCGCTGGCCGACGTGAGCCGGGCGCGCGAGCTGCTCGGCTATGCGCCCACGCACCGGGTGGGCGAGGGGCTGGCCGAGGCGATCGACTGGTACGTCGGGTTCGTCAGGAAGTAGTCGCGGACCGCATTGGCCTCCGTTCGAGAAATGGACGGAATTGGACGTAATATTGGTCACATGCTCCGCGTCGACACCCTCCAGATCACGCCGCAGATCCTGAGCCTGATTGCCCGCATTGACGAGTTCAAGGGCGCATGGCGGGCCTTGGGCGCGCTGGCGCCCGACCGACTCCTGGCTTTGCGGCGGGTTGCGACCATCGAGAGCATCGGCTCGTCGACCCGTATCGAGGGAAGCAGGCTCAGCGACCGAGAGGTAGAGCGCTTGCTCTCCAACCTGGCCATCCGGTCTTTCGAGACGCGAGACGAGCAGGAGGTCGCCGGCTATGCCGAACTGATGGACCTGGTCTTCGGCTCGTGGCAGGACATTCCGTTCAACGAGAACCACATCAAGCAACTGCACCAGATCCTTCTGCGTCACAGCGAGAAGGATTCACGCCATCGCGGGCAGTACAAGACGCACTCGAACAGCGTTGCCGCATTCGACGAGAACGGGGTCCAGATCGGTGTCGTCTTCGAAACGGCTACGCCTTTCGATACGCCCCGATTGATGGCCGAGTTGGTGTCTTGGGTGAGAGACGAGCGCGACAAGGGGCAACTGCACCCTTTGCTGATCATCGCCGTCTTCGTCGTCGTGTTTCTGGAGATCCATCCGTTCCAGGATGGCAATGGGCGTTTGAGCCGCGTGCTCACGACTCTGCTGCTGATACAGGCCGGCTATGCCTACGTGCCGTACAGCTCGCTGGAGAGCGTGATCGAGCTCAACAAGGAAGCCTACTACCTGGCGCTGCGTCAGACACAGGGCACCATACGGACGGACTCACCCGACTGGCAGCCCTGGCTTGCGTTCTTCCTTCGGTCGCTGGCAGAGCAGGTTCGCCGCCTCGAGAAGAAAATCGAGAGGGAGAGGCTCGTGCTGGCCGCCTTGCCCGAGTTGTCGCTTCAGATCGTGGAGTTCGCGCGCGAACATGGGCGCGTCACCATGGGCGACGCCATCAAGCTGACTGGTGTCAGCCGTAGTACGCTGAAGCAGCACTTCAGGAATTTGCTCGAGCGCGGCCACCTGATTCAGCACGGCAGAGGGCGCGGCATCTGGTACGAGGTCAGATGACTCCAGGCACTCCACATGCTCACGCACGATTGCGAGCGTGTTTTGCGGCCACGCGCGCCTTCAGTGACGCCATCGCGTCAGCGTGGTCGCAGAGCGGTGTCGACTTGTCGGCCACGCGCTGGAGCGTTCGCGTGACCTTCTCGAACAGCCACTCGTCGTAGCCCGGCTCCTTTTTCTCGAGGAAGCGTTCAGGATTCGGCGTGCCGCCAGCCTCGTCGATCGGGGACATGGCCGCCTTCCTCACAGCTTCGCCTCCAGCGCCTTCGCCTGCTCGGCCACCGGCCCTTCGCTCACCGCCTTCAGCACTGTCTGCACCTCGACCTTGGCCGAGGCCTTGTCGCCGGCCTTGGCCAGCGCCTCGGCGTAGTGCAGGCGGATCTGCGGGGCGGTGGGCGCGGCCGCGACCGCGTCGCGCATGACCTGCACCGCCTTCGGGTCGCCCTTGGCCGACAGGATGACGCCGTAGGTGTCGAGCACCGCGGCGCTCTTGGGCGCGGCCTCGTAGGCGCGGCGGGCGAGCTCTTCGGCCCGCGGATCCTTCAGCTCGTGCAGCGCCCAGGCGGCGTTGTTCAGCGCCAGCGCGTTGCGCGGCTCCTTGGCGATCACGACCGCGTAGTGGTCGTAGGCCGGCTTCCAGCGCTTGAGCGTCACCTCGGTCTCGCCGGCCAGCAGCCGCAGCGGCAGGTTGTCGGGCTCGGCACGCACCCAGTCGCGCAGCACGGTGTCGGCCTCGTTGCCGCGCTTGGCGGCGTGCAGCGCGCGGATCAGCTTGGTGCCCACCGGCAGCGCCTTCTGCTGCGCGAAGGCCTTTCGGTAGGACTCGATGGCCGGGCCCCAGTTGCGATCGGCCGCGGCCAGGTCGCCCTCGAGCAGCAGGCCGGCGACCTGCTGGCGCTCGTTCTTCTTGAGTTCCGCGGCGATCTTGCGGGCCTCGTCTTTCCGGCCCATGTCGAAGAGCAGGGCCGCTGCCGCGAGCTTGGGCTCGAGCGCGTCGGGCGCGGCCTGCTCGGCCTTGCGGAAGCTGGCCAGCGCGGCGTCGTTGTTCTTGTCGGCGCGCTGCGCCTCGCCGATGCGCAGGTGCGCGGCCCAGGCATTGGGCTGGGCGCGCAGCAGGCGCTCCCAGGTGGAGATCGCCTGCGCCCGCTGGCCGCTTCGCATCAGCGCGGTGGCCAGCGTGTCGAGCAGCTGCGGGTTCTCGGGATCGGCGTTGACCGCCTGCTGCAGCATGGGCACCGCTTCGTTCGGCGTGTTGGTGTCCAGCATGTAACGCGCGGTGGCGATCACCGGCAGCGCGACGCCGGGATTGGCGTCGCGGCCCTTCTGCAGCAGCGCGAGCACCTCGGCGCGCGGCGCGCCGCGGCGCACCGCGAGCTGGGCCAGCGCGATGTGCGCCTGGGCGTTCTTCGGGTCGGCCGCCAGCAGCGCCTCGTAGCGCTTGCGCGCATCGTCGAGCTTGCCGTCGCGCAGGTCCAGGTTGGCCAGGTTGGCGGTGGCGGGGAAGTACTTCGGGTCGCGCTTCAAGGCTTCCTCGAAGGCCTTGCGCGCCCCGGCCGTGTCGCCCTTGGCGGCGAGCACGCCGCCCCGCATGCTGGCGGGCACCGGGCTCTTGGGCGCCTTCTTCTCCATGCCGGCCACGGCCTTCAGGGCCTGATCGAACTTGCGCTCGCGCAGGTGCGCCATGACCAGCGCGATGTCGGCCTGCAGGCTCGAGGAATCCAGCTCGACTGCGGCCTCGAGCTCGTCGATGCCGCGCTCGCGGTTGCCCGAGGCCATGTGCGCCATGGCCAGGCCGGTGAGCTTGCGCGCGTCCTTCGGGTCGAGCTTGCGGGCTTCCTCGAAGTATTTCGCGGCGGCTGCCGGGTCGTTGGTCTTGAGCGCGGCCTCGCCGGCGATCGACATCAGCATCGGGTCCTTGGCGCCGCGATCGAGCGGGCGGCGGGCGACCTCGAGCGCGCGATCGGGCGCGTTCATCCGCAGGTAGGTGGCGGCGAGCAGCCGATGGCCCTGGGTGGTCTGGGGCGCGCGCTCGACCAGCATCCGGGCATGGCGCTCGGCCTGCTCGAGCTCGCCCAGCTGCAGGTGCAGGCCGGCGGCCAGCGCCACCGCGGGCAGGTACTCGGGCGCCAGGCGCAGCGCCTCGGTGACCGCGTCGCGCGCCGCGGCGGGCTGGCCCGAGCGCAGCTCGATCATCGCCTTCAGGTAGTTGGTGACCGGGCCGTTGGGCGCGGCCTTGGCCAGGCCTTCGTGGTGCTTGCGGGCGCCCTCGATGTCGTTGGCGTCGAGCGCCAGCGACACCAGCTTGGCGTGCACCGCAGGATCGCGCGGGGTGCGCTCGGCCAGCCCGCGCAGGGTCTCGCGCGCGGGCTCGACGCGGCCGTCGGCGATGTCGAGGTCGGCGCGCAGCGACAGCGCCTCGACCGACTCGGGCTGCTTCTGCAGCAGGGCGTCGATGCGGGCGCGCGCCGCGGGCCGGTCGGTGGCCGCCTCGAGCCGGGCCAGGCCGACCTGGGCGGTGGCGTTGTCGGCCTGCGCGGCCAGCGCTTCCTGGAAGGTGCGGCGGGCCTCGTCGGGCTTGTTCATCCGCAAAAGGGCCTGGCCGGCGATGGCCAGCGCCTCGGCCCGGGCAGCGGGGTCGTCGATCTTCAGGTCGTGCGAGAGATCCAGCACCTTCTGGGACTGGTTGGTCGCCAGCAGCACGTCCATCAGCGGCGGCAGCACGAGCTTGCGGTCGAAGCCCAGGTCGAGCGCGCGCCGGTATTCCTTCTCGGCCGAGGGCAGGTCGCCGCCGCGGCGGTAGATCTCGGCCAGCAGGTAGCGCGCCTCGGCGTTGTCGGTCTCCTGCAGCAGGTTCTTCAGGTGGATCTCGGCGGTGCGCGGCTCGTTGGCCGACAGCGACTGCCGGGCCTTGTCGAGCAGGGCCTCGGGCGAGTCCTTGCCGGCGCAGGCGCTGATCGAGGTGAGCGCGGCGGCGGTGGCCAGCGTGGCCACGAGGATGCGGGCAGGGCGAGTCCTGGTGCGGAGTGTCTTGTTTGCGCGTGTCATCGATCGTCTCCTGGTTTCGGCGGCGCTGCGTGGTTCAGCGCAGGCCGAAGCGGTTCAGCATGTCGTACAGGGTGGGGCGGCTCACGCCCAGCAGCTCGGCGGCGCGCGCCACGTTGCCTTCGACACGCGACATCACCTTGATGACCGCCTGCCTCTCGCACTCGTCGCGCACCACACGCAGGTTCAGTGCGGCGGTGTCGTCGGCCACCGCCTCAAGGCCGAGGTCCTCGGCGCCGATGGTGCTGCCGTCGGCCATGATCACCGCGCGCTTGATGCAGTTCTCGAGCTCGCGCACGTTGCCGGGCCAGGGGTGATGCTCGATGGCGGCCAGCGCGTCGTCGCGCAGCGTGAGCTTGCCGCGGCCGTTCTGCTGCGAGAAGCGCTGCACGAAGGCGTGGGCCAGCAGCGTGGCGTCGCCGGTGCGCTCGCGCAGCGGGGGGATGGCCACGATCATCTCGGCCAGCCGGTAGAACAGGTCCTCGCGGAAGGCGCCTTCGGCGATGCGCTCGCGCAGGTTGCGGTGCGTGGCGCAGACCACGCGCACGTCCACCGGGATCTCGCTGCGCCCGCCGATGCGCTCGATGACCCGCTCCTGCAGGAAGCGCAGCAGCTTGGCCTGCAGCGACTGCGGCAGGTCGCCGATCTCGTCGAGGAAGAGCGTGCCGCCGTCGGCCACCTCGATCTTGCCCGGGGTCTGCTTGACCGCGCCGGTGAAGGCGCCTTTCTCGTGGCCGAAGAGCTCGGACTCGAGCAGGGTCTCGGGGATGGCCGCGCAGTTGATCGCCACGAAGCGCTTGTCCTTGCGCGGCGAGAGCTGGTGCAGCGCGCGGGCGAGCACCTCCTTGCCGGTGCCGGACTCGCCGTTCAGCAGCACGGTGGCGGTGGTGGGCGCGAGCTTCTCGATCTGCCGGCTGAGCTTCTGCATGCCGGGGTCGCGGGTGAGCAGGCCGTCGAGCGGCGTGTCGCCGGCCTGGCGCTGCTGCAGCAACCGGTTCTCGCGCTCCAGATCGGCGAGCCGGAAGGCGCGGTCGATGACGAGGCCCAGAATGTCGGCCTCGAAGGGCTTGGCGAAGAAGTCGTAGGCGCCGGTGCCCACCGCCTTGAGCGCGTTGCCGCGATCGTTCTGGCCGGTGAGCACGATCACCTTGGTGTCGGGCGCCAGCGCCACGATCTGCTCGAGCGTGGCGAAGCCCTCGCTGGTGCCGTCGGGGTCGGGCGGCAGGCCGAGGTCGAGCGTGACCACCGCCGGCTCGTGCCGGCGCAGCAGCGCGAGCGCGCTCTCGCGGTCCTGCGCGAAGATCACGTTGTAGCGGTCGAAGGACCAGCGCATCTGCTTCTGCAGACCGATGTCGTCCTCGACCATCATCAGGGTCGGCCGTTCTTCAGCCATGGACTCGTTCAGTCATCGAGACTGCCTGCCTCTTCCTTTCGGGTTTCCCGGGGCCGCTCCGCGCCGGCCCTGGCCAGCGGCAGGCGGACACGGAAGATGGTACCAACGCCTTCGGTGCTCTCGACTTCGAGCGCGCCGCCCAGTTCGCGCAGGTACTCGCGGCTCTCGAAGGCGCCGATGCCCATGCCGTGCGCCTTGGTCGAGGTGAAAGGCTGGAACAGCTTTTCACGCAGGAAAGCCTCGCTCATCCCGCGGCCGTTGTCGCGGACTTCGATCACGGCGCGGCCGTCCTGCTCGCGAAGGGCGAGCTCGACGCGGCCGGTGCTTGGGTCGCAGGCCTCGGCTGCGTTCTGGATCAGGTGGCCGATCACCCGCTCGAGACGGTCGCGATGTGCCATCACGAAGAGGTCGCAGGGAGCGGCCTCTCCTTGCGCCGGGTCGTCGCGGTCGCCGGCCTGTTCGCCCGATTCGACAGCGGCTTGCCAGCGCACGATGCGCGGCTCGGGGCGCAGGGCGCGTCGTGCGGCGACCGCGGCCTGCAGGACCTCGGCCAGGTTGACCGGTGCGGGCTTCTCGACCGGTTTGGCGCCGACGCGAAGCTGCAGCAGCAGGCCCTGCATCCGCTCCATCACGTTCTCGACGGTGGCCAGCATGTCGGCCTGGAACTCCGGGTTGTCGCGGTGGCGCTGCGCGTTCTTGGTCATGAGCCCGAGCTGCGCAACCAGGTTCTTCAGGTCGTGCACCACGAAGGCCGACATCCGGTTGAAGGACTCGAACTGCTGGGCGCGGATCAGTTTCTCGAGGGTGCGCTGCAGGCCCAGGTGGCTGGCGATCTGGCGGGCGGCGGCCTTGAGCAGGTCGCGGGTTTCCCAGTCGAAAGGCTGCGGGGCCAGCGGCTTGTCGAGCAGCACGAAGCCGAGCAGCTCGCGCTCGAGGGTGAGCGGCACGACGAGCCAGCCTTCGGCGTGGTCGGCGATGGCAGGCGGAAGGGGCAGGCCGGCTTCGGGCCTGGCGTTGCCCGGATCGCCGGCGGCGCCGCGCCAATCGCCGATCGCGTTCGTCGCGATATCCAGGTGGACGATCCAGTCGCGCTCGCGCATCAGCTGCACCAGGGGCGCGTCGGACGGGATCGCGGCGCGGTCGCCCTGCCAGCGGATGCCGCCCTCGAAGCGGAACGCGCCGTCGGACTCCAGCCACAGCGCGCCCGAGGCGCTGTCCACCGGCTGGCCCAGGCCGCTGATCGCGCGGGTGGCCAACTCGCCGGACTCGTCGCTGGCCAGCAGGCCGGTGAGCCGCATCCACTCCTCGCGGTAGTCGAAGCGGTAGGTGAAGAAGTGCTTGGCCAGGAAGACGCGCAGCCGCGCGCGGATCCGGCCCGACATCAGGAAGACCGCCAGGCCCAGCAGCGCGGCGAACACCAGCAGCGCCGCCGCGATGTCGCCCCACTCGCCGCCGAACCAGCGCAGCCAGTAGCCGCCGGCGGCGATCAGCACCAGGTAGCCGCCGGCGATCGACAGCGCGGCCGTGTGGAAGACCGCCTGGCGGGACACGCCGATGTCGAGCTTCCACTGCGGATTGCGGGCGGCGGCGATGGCCAGCAGCGGCACCAGCAGCACGTTGGCGTAGCCGCGGGCCACCCACCAGGCGCCGTTGATGCGGCCGAACAGCAGGGCCTCGCTGTACATCAGCAGGTCGAAGGCGAACAGCGCGAGCAGCGCGAGGCCCAGGAACTTGATCGCCCAGCGCCGGCCGGGCGAGGCGTTGCGGTAGACCTGCTCGAGGCAGATCAGCCCGAAGATCGCGGCCAGCGTGCGCGCGGCGAACAGGGTGCCGGTGTCGCTGCCGATCAGCTCGGCGCCGGCCGAGGCGGTGGCCAGCACCAGGGCCACCACCATGGCGCGCCGCCCGGCACGGTCGACCTGCTCGGCCTGCTGCGCGCCGATGGCCGGCGCCGGGCTGGCATCGGTGCCCAGGCGGATCAGGAACAGGATCCAGAGGAGATTGCGCAGCGCCTCGGTGATGGGCGCGAGCGGCGCCGCGATGGGGCTGCCGGTGAGCAGGCCGGCCATGGCCGCGCCCCAGGCCACCTGGCCCAGCACCGCGACCAGCAGCAGGCGGCCGACCGCGTCGCCGCGCCGGCGAACCGCCAGCAGCACGGCCAGCGCCAGGAAGGCGAGCGCTGCCGCGGCGTGACCGATGAAGCCGAGCAGCGCGGGGTTCATCAGCGGCTTAGCGAGCGCCCTTGCCGAGGAGGACCACCTGCACCGTGTCGACCAGGATCAGCAGGTCGAGGAACAGGGAGTGGTTCTTCACGTAGTACAGGTCGTACTGCAGCTTGCCCAGCGCGTCTTCCACCGAGGCGCCGTAGGGATAGCGCACCTGCGACCAGCCGGTGATGCCGGGCTTCACGCTGTGGCGGATGTCGTAGTAGGGGATGTCCTCGAGCAGCTGGTTCACGAAGAAGGGCCGCTCGGGGCGCGGGCCCACGAAGCTCATGTCGCCGCGCAACACGTTGTAGAGCTGGGGCAGTTCGTCGATGCGGCTGCGGCGCAGGAAGCGGCCCACCGCGGTGACCCGCGCGTCGTTCGCGCCGGCCCAGCGGGGCTTGCCGTCCTTCTCGGCGTCTTGCGTCATCGAGCGCAGCTTGTAGATCGTGAAGGGCTTGCCGCCCTGGCCCACGCGCTCCTGCCGGTAGAAGATCGGCCGGCCGGTCTCGATCAGGATGGCGAGCATCGCCAGCACGAGGATCGGCAGCGTGACCACCAGCAGGATGAGGCTCACCGCCACGTCGAACACCCGCTTGACCACGTCGCGGGTCACGCCCTGGTCGAAGCCCGAGCCGAAGATCAGCCAGCTGGCGCGCAGGTTGTCGACCTTGAGCAGGCCCTTCTCGCGCTCGTAGAACGAGACCAGGTCCATGACCTTGACCCCGCGCAGCTTGCAGTCGAGCAGCTCGCGCAGCGGCATCACGCCGCCGCGGCGCTCGCGCAGCGCGACCACGATCTCGGACACGCGCAGGTCCGCCACGGTGCGCTGCAGCTGCAGGCGGGCAGCGGCGCGCTCCTGTTCGGTCGTGTCGCGATCGGCCGCCAGCGGATACAGGCCGGCGTACTCGATGACCTTGCCGCGCGTGCCCTCGTTCAGGAAGCGGATCACGTCCTCGGCCTCGTGGCCGTTGCCCACGATCAGCACGCGCCGCTTGGGCAGGCCGACGTCGGTGACGCGGAAGAAGATCAGCCGGATCAGCACCACGCCGGCCACCGCGAACACCGAGGTCAGCGCGAACACGCCGCGGCCCACGTAGATGGCCGGGAACAGGTAGAACAGCACGCTCATCACGGCCAGCGCGAGGCCGTAGGCCACCACCAGGCGCTGCAGCATGACCCGGAAGGGCTCGTTCTGCGACTCGTAGAGCCCCAGCCCGGTCATCATCAGCAGCATGACGCCGGTGAACACGCCGGCCTCGACCAGCGGCAGTGGCAGGGCCTGGTCGAGCAGCCGGACCTCGAAGCCGAGCACCATGGCCTGGAACAGCACCATCGCCTCGATCAGAGACAGGAGCAGGATCCGGAGCGGCAGGTAGTGGTTGAAGAGGCGAATCATGATGTCTGGACCGGCGGCGAGGTCGGCTATCAGGGAAATTCCTAATACCGTACGCCAGGGGGCGCGTCGTCGATATGACAAATCGCACGCATTGCGGCTGGCGCCGACGACCGGCAGGGGGCTTACCCGGGCCGGTAAGGATATTCGACAACGGGGCCGGCTGCATCTCCCCCGATACGGGGGGTGGACAGGGGTGGCGGAAGACGGTCGGACCGGCCTGCCGGGCCAGCGGGCCAGCGGGCCAGCAGGCTAGGGGGCCGCGGCGAGCGGATCCCGACCGACGGCGCGGGGATCCTGACCAAAATACTCGGCCAGCATACGGTAGAGGTCCGGAAACACGTCGGCCAGCGGTTCCGGATCCACGAAGAAGGCCTCGGCGGCCACCGCGAAGAACTCGCCGACGTCGGTGGCGGCATAGGGATCCAGCGGCAGGCTGGCGTACCAGGCCTCGCCCTGGGGGGATTCGGGGTCGACGTGGCGGGGAATCGATTCTTCCAGCCGGTCGAGCATGCCGCAGAAGCTCTCCCAGGCGCCCTCGATCTCGCGGGTCCAGGCGGCGCGCCGGCGGGCGGGCAGGGGCGGCACGCCGTCGGGCTCGCCGTCGAGCATGTCCAGCTTGTGGGCGAACTCGTGGATCACCACGTTCCAGCCGCGCGAGGCGGGGGCGGCGCCGCCGTTCGCGTCGGCGCCCCCGTTCGGGTCGGCGTCCGGCCAGGACAGCACCACCGGGCCGCGCTCCATCGCCTCGCCGGCCAGCTCGTCGGTGGACTCGTGGACCACGCCCGCCTCGTCGACCTGGGTGCGCGGCACCAGGAAGCGGTCGGGATAGACGACGATCTCGACGAAGTCGTCGTAGGCGGCCAGGCCCAGCTTCAGGATGGGCAGGCAGGCCTGGGCGGCGATCGCGACCCGCACCCGGTCGTCGACCTCGAAGCCGGCCGCGCCGGTGATCGTCTTGGCGGCCAGGAAGCCGGCCGACAGCTCGCGCAGGCGGGCCAGGCCGGCCGCGTCGAGGTGACCCAGCCAGGGCATGGCGGCCAGCGTCTCGCGCCAGAGGGCATCGTCGAGATCGGCAGCTGCCGGCGCCGGCCGGCCGAACAGGCGTTTGAGCAGCGAAACCAAGGTCGAAACCTATAATCGGCCGGAATCTTCACCGACCACGATGAGCGAGCCGAAGCCTATCACCGACGCGGGACGCCAGCCCGGGCAGGAGCGCGGGCCGGTCGACCGTGGACATCCACAAAGCGCGCTGATCGACCGCGCGCTGGCCCTCGCCGCCGATGCCGTCGGCGACACCGCCGCGCCCAACGGCGAGGGCTACCTGGCGCACGCCCGCGGCACGATCGCGATCCTGCACGCGATCGGCGCCGACGAGGCCACCCAGCTCGCCGCGGCGCTGGTCGAGCCGGCCTCGCTGCTGCCGCGCGAGGCGGTGGACCGCGAGTTCGGCCCCGAGGTAGGCCGGCTGGTCGACGCGATGCGCCAGGTGCGGCGGCTGCGCGCGCTGCGCCGCCCCGAAGGCGCGGACGCCGGCGCCCAGACCGAGACGCTGCGCCGGATGCTGCTGGCGATGGCCACCGACATCCGGGTGGTGCTGCTGCGGCTGGCCTCGCGCTTGCAGACGCTTCGCTACCACGCGGCCGAGAAGCGCGCGCCCGACGAGTCGGTGAGCCGCGAGACGCTCGAGGTGCTGGCGCCGCTGGCCAACCGGATCGGGCTGTGGCAGCTCAAGTGGGAGCTCGAGGACCTGTCCTTCCGCTTCCTGCAGCCCGAGGCCTACAAGTCGCTGGCGCGCGCGCTCGAGGAAAAGCGCGTCGAGCGCGAGGCCTACATCGCCGCCACCGCGCAGCGCCTGCGCGAGGCGCTGGCCGCGGCCGGCCTGAAGGCCGAGGTCAGCGGCCGGCCCAAGCACATCTACAGCATCTGGAACAAGATGCGCAGCAAGCAGCGCGAGCTCGAGGGCATCTCCGACCTGCGCGGGCTGCGGGTGATCGTGGACGAGGTGGCCCAGTGCTACGCCGCGCTCGACGTGGTGCACGCCATGTGGCAGTCGATTCCCGAGGAGTACGACGACTACATCGCCCGGCCCAAGCCCAATGGCTACCAGTCGCTGCACACGGTGGTCACCGCCGAGGACGGCCGGCCGCTCGAGGTGCAGATCCGCACCGAGGCGATGCACCGTTTCGCCGAGTACGGCGTGGCCTCGCACTGGCGCTACAAGGAGCGGGCCAGCGGCGCGGCCGGCAGCGGCGCGCGCAGCGACCAGGCCTTCGAGGACCGCATCGCCTGGATGCGCCAGCTGCTGGCCTGGCAGCGCGAGGTGGGCGAGGCGCTGGGCGGCGCGGCCGTGCCGCGCGGAACGGCCGCGCCGGGCAAGGCTTCGACGGCCGGCGCCGCGGACCAGGACGCGCGCGACATCGCGGACGAAGCGCGCATCTACGTGCTCACCCCGCAGGCCCGGGTGATCGAGCTGCCGGCCGGCGCCACGCCGGTGGATTTCGCCTACCAGGTGCACACCAGCCTGGGCCACCGCTGCCGCGGCGCCAAGGTCGACGGCCACATGGTGCCGCTGAACACCGCGCTGCAGAACGGCCAGACGGTCGAGATCGTGGCGGCCAAGGACACCGGCCACGAAGGTCCGTCGCTGGACTGGCTGAACCCGCAACTGGGCTACGTGCGCAGCCAGCGCACCCGCGCCAAGCTCAGGCAGTGGTTCAACGCCCGCGAACTGGAGCGCGACACCGCGGCCGGCCGCGAGAAGGTCGAGAAGGTCCTGCAGCGCGAGGGCCGCACCGCGCTGGCCTTCGACGAGCTGGCCCGGCGGCTGGGCCAGCCCGATGCCGGCGCGATGTTCGTGGCGGTGGCGCGCGAGGAGATCGGCCCGCGCCAGCTCGAGGAAGCCGTGCGCCACGACCCGGCGCAGGACCCGACCCGTGCCGCGGTCGACGAGCCCGACCTGGCCGCGGTGATCGCCGCCCGCCGGCAGAAGGCCGGGGCCGGCGGCGACGGCGTGCTGGTGGTGGGCATCGACTCGCTGCTCACGCAACTCGCCCGCTGCTGCCGGCCGGTGCCGCCCGACCCGATCGTGGGCTTCGTGACCCACGGCCGCGGCGTGTCGGTGCACCGGGACAACTGCAGCACCTTCGCGCGGCTGGCGGCGCGCTCGCCCGAGCGGGTCATCGAGACCGAGTGGGGCAAGCCGCGCCCCGCCGCCGACGCCCGCGCGCGGCGCTACCCGGTGGACATCGAAGTGAAGGCGGCCGACCGCACCGGCCTGCTGCGCGACATCGTGGAAACCGTGGCGCGCGACCGGGTCAACGTGATCGGCATGCAGACGGCCACCCGGCGGCAGGAGGCGCGGATGCGGTTCACGGTCGAGGTGACGGATGCGGGGCAGCTGCAGGCGACGCTCGCGGCGGTGCGGGCGGTGCCGGGGGTCACTTCGGTTCGGCGGGCCTGACGCTCCTTGGTCGCGTGCGCCCGGCCGGCGGGCATGGGGGGCTTTCCGGGCGCCGGTGCTGCGCCCCGCTTCGCGGGGTTCGCTCGCCTTCGTCGTCCGCGGCGGCTCGGGCGCAACTCGCGATTCCGTTGGAATCGCTCGGACAGCGCCCTCGCTGATCGCCGCTCCCTTCCGAAGCGCTCGCCTTGCACAGGCGCCCGGAAAGCCCCCCCATGCCCGCCGGCCTGGAGACGGCGGCCTACGTGGGACTCATAGGGCCGATCCGAGCCGAGTCACACAGCGGGGTGATCGGATGATATCGTTTGTGCATTCTAATTGAATGCACCGAGTGCCATCATGTCCAACATCAGTGTCAGAGGACTGGGTTCCAACACGATCGCGAGGCTCAAGCTTCGGGCGGTCAGGGAAGGCGTAAGCGTGAACGCACTGGTATTGAGGCTGATTGACGAGGGCCTGGGCGGTCGCCCTGCCAGGTACGCGAAGCGTCGCCACGACGACCTGGACGAGCTGGCCGGTTCGTGGACCGACGAAGATGCCGCGGAATTCGAGGACGCCAGCGCAGCGTTCCGCGAAGTCGACCCTGCGTTGTGGAAGTGAGTCGATGCGTCCCATTCTCGTCGACACGAACGCGTACACGGCCTTCATGAAGGGCGAGCCCGACATCGTCGAGGTGATTTCTCATGCGGACCGGATCTGCCTGAACAGCATCGTGCTCGGCGAACTTCTCGGCGGCTTTGCGGTCGGGACCCGGGAGGCTCGAAATCGCGCTCAACTTTCGCGCTTCCTGGAATCGCCCAGGGTGGAAATTCTCCCGGTTACGGACGACACGGCGGACAGCTACGCACTCGTTTACGCCGGACTTCGTCACAAGGGACGGCCTATACCAACCAACGACCTGTGGATCGCCGCGAGCGCGCTCGAGCATGGCTTGGCACTA
>JRYH01008545.1_pt2 | contig 14324 bp, 10 predicted proteins | sample 235351 | NCBI WGS metagenome assembly JRYH01 (sample SAMN03074221, study PRJNA261480) | activated sludge metagenome | biome: Wastewater Treatment Plant; feature: Wastewater; material: Activated sludge; isolation source: activated biomass of a wastewater treatment plant treating wastewater... ... | reverse complement strand
CCTGCGAAAGCAGGTACTAGAGGCTGTGGACTCGACGGGCGGAGCGACCGGAGCCGGCAGCGCGTCTCACCGGCCGAGCGGCGAGGCCCGCGCCTCGCCGAGGCCGGGCGCGCCGGGGCTTCCGGCCGCCGCCACTGTCCTCCGGCCCAGGACGGCGTAGCGCTCCTTCATCCGCGCGACGGCCCAGCGCTGCCAGACGACGTTGCGCGGGTGGCCGTGCTCGAAGACTTCGGCCGAGCCCAGCATGCGGGACAGCGCCGCGTAGCAGGTCCGGCCGACGGCGCGCGGATATTTCACGGCCTTGTAGCGGCTGCCCCGCAGTCGCTGCAGCCGGCCGAACCATCGGAAGAGCGCCATGCCGGCATGCCAGCGCAGGGACAACAGGCCGATCAGGACCCTGTCCGGAAGACCGATCGACAGCGTCCTGCGGAACGCCGCCACATCGGCGGACGTGGCTTCGGAGAGAAGCGCGGGATGCCGGTGGATCAGCAGGCTGGTCGCCCGCTTTCTCTGCCCGAACGCGTCCCTCGGCACCCCGGCCTCTTCCGCGATCCGCCGCGGGATCGGCCGATCGTAGGACCCGCCCACGGAATACGGCGCCATTTCGGCGGAGTTGGCGATCCGATGGATGTCGGCATGTCGCCGGCAGCCGATGAACGGCACGGGCAGATGCAGGAAATCGCGCGCCAGCCGGAACTCGCCGAGGCTGCAGCCGCTGATGTCTCCCCTCTTGATCCGGTCGCTGGGCGGCTGGTGCCTGTCCCATATCTTGTCGCCGTGAAAGCCGGTGAACAGGACGCTTCCCTCCAGGGTCTCCGCGAAAGCCGTGAAGACGTAGTCCTCGCCCTGCATGCCCGCGGACAGGAACTGAGCCTCGGAGAAGTCGCCGCGGGCGCCGCGCGCGGCGCGCTCGTATTCGCGCAGCTCCAGGCCGAGCGCCGCGGCGACCTCCATGCCGCTGTCCGATTCGCCACGTTGGGAGCGCCTCAGGCTGATCCCGCTCCGGCAGCCCGCGGCCTTCGCCAGGACCGCCGCGGCCGCGGAATCGTAGCCGGACGAGAGGGTGGTCAGCGGCCGGTATCGGCGAGCCCGTGCGGCATCGGCTGCGTTTGCGCAGACGTGGCGGGCGGTGGCCAGGAGATGGTCGCGATACGCGGCGAAATCGGGAAAGGCCGGCGGAAGCGGCTTCGGCAGGACCTCCAACCGGCCGCCCGGAGCCATCGAGAAATTGTGGTGGTAGATGACGGAGAGCGGGCCGTGCCCGGTCCGGATCGTCTGCGGGCCGTCTCCCAGCCCGAGGAGGATCGACGCGAAGCGCTCGCCCGACCGCCAGTCCATGCCGCTCAGATCGAGATCCCGGTAGGCGCACAGGAAGGCCAGGGAATTCGATACGACGCCGCCGAAGGCGACCAGCGGCTCCAGCGTGTGCGACGGCGTCACGAAGGTGACGGAGTCGGGCCCGATCTTCGCTCCCGATCCGAAGACGTTCGCGGACCGGTCGAATGCCTGGTCCGGGAATGCGCCGTCCCAGGCGCCCTCCACGAATCCCGTCTCGAACAGATCGACATGCCGTCCGTGATAGAGGACGGGCGGCCCATCCATTGCCGACAGGTCGAGCAGCCACGCCAATGGCGGGATGTCCGGAAGGCGGTGAGCCTCGACGACAGCGTTCCTCATCGCAGCCTGCCTGCTTTGCGAGCGCGACCTGGTCTTCCGGCCGGTCGTGCGTCGAGCTACGGGGTCAGATGCGCACCGACGGCCGGACCCGCCCGCGGACCTGCCGGGCGACCTGCCATGCGCCTCTCGACACCGGGTTGGAGTTGATGAGCGCGAGGATCTTCTGCTTGCGCCGCGAGAATCGGATGCTGCGCATCGCCGCAGCCTCGATTCCGTCCCGGCCTTTGCTGCGGGCCGCCTCCGCGATATCGAGGAAGTAGTCGACCTCCTTGCTATCGTGGAGCCACACCTTGCTCAATGTTTCCATGTCATAGCCGGTCCAATCGAAGGTGACCGCCCGCTCCTTGGCGCCCACCAGGTCCAGCGTGGCCATGGTGCGCAGGCATTTCCGGCATCTGCTGCAGTTGCCGTCCTTCCTGTCCCGCCAGCAAACCTGCAGCGCGGCGAGAGCGGCGTCGGAGCCCGCGACCAGAAGCGTCCGCTCGACTCGGTTGAAGGCGGCGCCGTCATGGGTCACCCGCAGCCGGCGCGCGCCGAACAGCGGATCGGTGAAGGGGTGGGAGCCCCACGGCTCGAGACGGGCGTAGTCCTGGGTCGCCGCGATGATGATCTCGCTGTAGCGCCCGCCGAGGAGATGCCCGATGGCGGCGAGCGCAGCGCCGTGGGCGAGATGGATCATGAGGAAAGGGTCGGAATATGGCGTGAAGACCTTCTGGCTCGAGTAGCGCAGGTTGGTGGCGATAGGGACGAGCCGCTTGCCGAAAGACTCGGCCACCGGCGCGAGCGAAGCGCGTGTCGCATCGAAGTCGTCGAGGCTCGTGTTGAACCCGGCCACGCAGATCAGGTCGTCGATGAGCGAGGTGCCGTCGCCGATCAGCCGGTCGTTGTGCCTGAGAAGCGTGAACAGGGAATCGATTCCGCCGGAAAAGAACGCCCCCGTCCTGGCCCCGCCCGGCACGTCCTTCGGCGAGGCACCCAGTTCGCGCACCGGCGCGTCGATCGGCACGACCGAGAGTCCGGGAAACCAGTTGCGCCAGATCTGCTGTATCCCGTGCAGGCGATCGAGCAGCAGCGCATCGACGGGCAAGTCGAGACGGACCGGCTCGCCGATGTGACAGGCCCAGGGCAGCATCAGCACGGCCCAGGGATCCCCGGACGAGCTCAGGCTCCCGTCCAGCTCCGAGGGCAGATCGAACCAGAAGATCCTGGTCTCGGCCGTCCGGTCGGTCCTCACCTCCGCCGTGACGCGCGTGAAGCCGCCGTGCCGTGGCGAGCTCTGCGTATCGGTGCCGATCAATTGCATCCTGCCTCCGAGCCGAGCAAGACCGACAGCGGTGCGGATCCGTGGTCCCAGTCCACCAGACGGGGCGGCGGTTGAAATCTGCCGAGTCCGAAAACCACCACCATTCGCCCTCTCTTCAGGGTGGGACGGCTCAAGCCGGCAGCTCCGGCTGCCCTCCGCGGCCGCGGCTCCGCAACAACGGATGCGCCTGCGCGCCGCGCGATGTCGCCGTTCCAGGCCGTGGCCAATGGCGATGCGCGAGCACAGCGGCGATGTAACGATGCCGCCCGCGCGCGAACACGAGCGACAGGGCGAACATGGCCATGAGGGCCGGCGGCGAGCTCAGGGTGTTGTCCGTGAGCGAGTAGAGGGCGAGCGCCACCACGAAACCGAGAATCAGCAGCCGCTCGTCCCTGTACATGAACCGCAGCCCGTCCCGGATCCACCAGGCGAAGCCGCAGATGAACAGAACCAGCCCGACGATGCCGACATCGGTCAGGAGCCTCAGATACTCGTTGTGCGCCGCCGTCGTCACGTTGAGCTCACCCACCAGCAGGACGGCCCCGGTCCCCAGCCCACGACCGAACCAGGGATTCTCCCAGAACGCCCGCAGGAAATAGTCCCAGATCACGTCCCGGCCCGACATGTAGATGCCGTCGTCGCCGAAGCTCCGCAGCAGCCGGGTCTCGATCGCCGGCCACCAGAGGACGATCACGCCGCCGATGATCAGCAGGCCGACGATGGAGAGATTCACCTTCGCGGAGATGTTCAGGGTCCGTCCGCCCGAAAACAGCAGCATGACCACGGCGAGAAACATGGCTGCCGCCATCGGCGTCCGTGTGCCGGTCAGGATGATGATGATGAGATTGATGCCGGCGAGTCCCAGAAGCCATTTCTTCCTCGTCTCCAGCAGCTCGTAGATGTTCGCGAAGATGGCGACGAACGCGAAATAGGCCAGGTAGGAGGAGATGTTGAGCCCGTTGAGGCGCGGCGCCCCGGTCCACTCGGTCGGAAGCACCTCCCAGGGACCCCAGGGGGAATCCAGATGCGCCGCCTGTGCGAGAACGCCGCCGAACACGCTGACGATCGGCAGGAACCCGATGATGCGCAGGTAGCGCGGAATGACCTCGGGACTGTAGTTCACGTTGATGAACAGAAAGAGGACGACGAAGGCGAAGGTCGACTTGATGATCTGGAACGCGTCCAGCTTCGGGTGGAGGTCCGACAGCGTGAAGCTCGTGAAGAAGGTCAGAGCAACCGCCACGACCGGCGCGTTGAAGGGGCGGGCCAGCCCGTGGCGCAGGACGGTCGCGCAGAATGCCGCGAGGATCAGCGCCCGGTGCAACGACCGCAGCTCCACCCCGCCGATGTTGAACTGAAGGAAGTTCTCCGGCGACAGGATCAGGGAGCCGACGGCCAGCCCGAAGCACGTCCAGGGGAAAAAATACCCCGCCGCCCCGACGGCAAGGAGCACACAGGCGGCGCCGGCCAGGAAGAACTGCTCCGGATCGAAGACGGCCAGCAGGGACAGCAGAACGAGAGCGAAGATCAACGCGAGGTTGATCTTCCCGGCGTCGGACGCAGGTGCTCGGAGGAGCCCGGCCAGGCTGACGTTCGGCGTGGTGGCGACCTCCTTCTAAGAGAAGATTTCTTCTGCTTGGAAGCGGCGCGCTGCGTGCTCGGCAACATCAGATCGGCGCGTCAGATCCCGGGATCCGCCCCTCCGAAATCCGGAGACCTATTACCAGTATGTCATGAGATGACGCTCCGCAAAAGACGGGTCCTCCGGTCCGGCGTTCGACCCGAACCGCCCTCCGGCCGTCCCGGATTCCGGCGCCCGCATTCCTGCCGGAGCGCGGATCTGCTACGATGGTCCGCCAAAATCGGCGTCCCTGGTTGGGACCGGGAGGGCGGCCGTGTTGCGGGCGACGAGCGGCGCTGCTCTTGCGGTAGCGAGACGAAGCGCGATCGCGTCGTCGAAGCCTGCCCTGGTCCTGCTCCTCTGTGCCGGCACCACCCTCACCATTGCCACGCTCGGCGACCAGAGTCTGTGGTTCGACGAGTTCATGACCTTCTCGACAGGCAGTCCGGGCGACACGCTCGGCCAGGTGTTCCGCGAGCAGCTCCTCGCCGACGTCCATCCGCCGCTCTACGGCATCTTCATGCATCTGTGGATCGGCTGGGCGGGCGCGTCCGAGGCCGCGCTGAGGTTTCCGAGCCTCGCCTGCTTCATCATCACCCTGGGCGCCGCCTTCCATACCGAACGCTATCTGACCGGGGGACGGACCTACCTTGCCCTCCCGGCTCTCGTGGCATGCACCTTCGGCGCGACGTTCTATGCCCAGGAGGCCCGCTCCTACGCGCTGCTCCTGCTGGAGTCCTGGCTGATCACCGATCTTACGATCCGGATCGTCGATTGCGTGACCGCGCGCCGGTCCAGGCCGGAGCTGGTCGTCTTTCATTTCGTAGCCGCGATTCTGGCATCGTTCACCCACTATTTCGGCTTCCTGGTGGCAGCCGGCTCGTTCGCGGTGATCCTGATCGCCGCCACATGGGCGGGCTCCGGTGCGAAGCACGCTTCGTGGTCCGCAGCGCTGATCGCCGTCCTGTTCTTCCCCTGGATCGGCTACCACCTGGCCGCGATCCGGCATCTCACGGGCGGGATGTTCTGGATCGACAACGACGTCGTCGGACTCGCGAGGGGGGTCGCGCGGCTTCTGTTTGGGACCCTGCCGGCCGCGCTCGCCGCCATGGCGCTGCTGGCGACCGTCGTTCTCGGCCATCGCATCCTCGACCATCGCCGCCCGGGCGACAGCAAGGCCGTTCCGTTCGAGCGGCTGCTGCCACTGCTGGGCATCGTGCTGTTCTCGGTCGCTGCCGCGGCCGTGATCTCGCTGCACACGCCGGTCATGACGGCCCGAAACCTCATCGTTCTCCTGCCGGCGCTGCTCATCGGGCTGTTCCTCACGTTTCATGGATCGGGATTTTCGGGCCGGCGCCAGGTCTTGCTGTCGCTGCTGGTGACGATCTTCTTTGCCGGATCGTCGACCGCAGACGGAGAGAAGGAGGATTGGCGTCTGGCGGGGGCGACGCTCGGCCGCTACCCGGCCTGCGACACTGCGCCGGTCCTGACGCTGCGGCACGGGACCCACTCGTCGGAGATCTATCAGTACTATGTCACGAACGGCGTTCGCCCTAGGTTCATCCCCACCATGTACGGCAGCCGAAAGGCCACCATGCACACCCGCGGCGCCGTCGATCTGACGGCTGCGCTGGACAGCCATCTGCCGGATCTGACGGCGAGCCCATGCCCGGTGATGCTATGGGCCGGGCATGTCGACGACGACACCGCCCTGGCGATCCCGGGCCTGTTCCGCGAGCGGGGCGTTCCATACCGGATCGTGCATACCAGGGGGAATCTTCTCCTGCTGAAGGAGGACTGAGGAGCCCGCCGCGCTGCGCCTGCACCAGGCGATTGCGCCGTACGGAGCTTGGGCTTCCTCTCAACATGGGTATGGTGCAAATCCAGTCTCATGCTCTACTATCCGCACTGATTCGGGCCTGGATGCTGACCGACGTTTTGAGACGGGTGAGGTCTATGCTTGCTCGCAGTGCTCGATATGCTCTCCTGATGCTTGCGGTCATGCTGGCCGGCTGCTCCAGCGGTGGCAGCGACCTGCCGCCGCTCGAAGCCCGCGCGACAGGGCCTTACCTCCTCGATGCCGGAGACACGGTCCGCGTGATCGTCTTCGGCAATGAAGATCTTTCCCGTGAGTACACCGTCGACGGTGCCGGCGCGATTTCCATACCGCTGCTGGGACCGGTGAACGCCCGCGGGCTGTCCGCCCGCCAACTCGAATCGGACCTCGAGACCCGGCTCGGCACCGAGATCCTGGTGGATCCGAGCGTCAGCGTTCAGGTCGTCACCTTCAGGCCGTTCTATATCCTGGGCGAGGTCCAGAGGCCCGGGCAGTTCCCCTACGTCAACGAGATGACGGTCCTGACGGCCGTGGCGTTGGCGGGCGGCTACACCTATCGCGCCGAGAAGGATTATGTAAAAGTGACCCGGAAGATCGGGGACGAGGCTGTCGAGGGGCGCGCCGAGCCGAACAGCTTCGTACAGCCGGGCGATGTCATTTACGTCTATGAGCGCCTGTTCTAGGGCCGGGCCGACCGTCTATTGCGTGTTCGACAGAGAGACTCCGGTGGTCGCGCCTGCGGCGCAGATGCGTGCGATCTCGAGACGGGGTGGCCCGTGACCGGGCCAGCTTCCGGCGCTGCCGCTTCCCCTCGCCACCGCTTCACCTTCCTTTCGACTTCGTTCCGACCGACCGGCGGTCCTGCCGCTCGGCGGCGCGGCGGGGGTCGTCCTCGTCTCCTCGGCAGCGTCGGCTTCCTGCTCGGCCTGACGGAGCTCGCGGCGCTCTCCGCCGCGCAGGAGCCGATCCGGAACCAGACCGTGTTCGAGCGCGCCCGGCCGGAGTTCGAGCAGATCGGCCTGACGGCGGACGGCTTCCGGATCCTTCCCCAGCTCCTCATCTCCGAAAGCTATGACGACAATATCCGGGCCGAGCCGGACGATCCGGAGGACGACCTGATCACGGAGGTCACGGCGGCGCTGGCGGTCGGCAGCGACTGGAACAACCATGCGCTCGGAGGGTTGGTCTACGGACGTCTCAACCGCTTCGCCCAGAACTCGGAGGAAGACACCGAAGAGGGCGGAGTCGAGACCTATGGACGCCTGGACATCACGCGAGACAACAACCTCTCCGGCCTGGCCTTCTATCGCCGCGAGACGGAGGAACGGACCGATCCGGACGAAGGCGGGCAGGACGTGCCCTCGGAGCTCGACCGCTTCCTCGGGCAGCTCGTCTATCGGCACTGGGTCGGCCGCATGCAGTTCGTCGCCGATGGGCAGGTGCAGCGGATCGATTTCGTGACGCCCGGGGACAATGACCGCGACCGGTACGAGTACCGCTTCGCCCCCCGCGTCTTCTACGAGGTCACCCCCAGCTTCCGTCCTTTCATCCAGGCCATCCTCAGCCAGCAGGACTACGACACCCTGCAAGGCGGGGTGGACAGGGATTCGGACGGGGTGGGGGGCTTCGCCGGCGTCGACCTGGACGTCTCCGGCGTGCTCACCGCGGAGGCCTTCATCGGTTATTTCCACACCGAGTTCGACGATCCGTCCCTCCAGAACGTCAGCGGGCTGGGCGGCGGGCTCGCGCTGACCTGGCTGGCGACCGACCTGACCTCGGTCGAGGTCTCGCTGTCGCGCGGCCAGGAGCAGACGACGCGGGCCAGCGCGTCCAGCAGGGTGCGGACGACGGCCGAGCTCAGGGTCGAGCACGAGCTGCTGCGCAACGTCCTGCTGGAGAGCGAGCTGCTCTACATCCAGGACGATTTCCAGGGCATCGACCGCAGCGACGACATCTACGGCGCGATGTTCGGCGTGAGCTATCTAATGAACAGATATGCCTCCGTCACGCTGAGCTACGAGTATCTGGGCCGCGATTCCGAGGTCGATTCGGCGAATTTCGACAAGAACGTCGTGCTGCTGTCGACGCGCCTCCAGTTCTGAACCGCCGGCACAAGGGCTTCGGAGGAGGTTCGGTTATGTTTCCTGCCTCGCGGCCGGTAGGCGTATATCTACGGGGGAGCCGGACCGTCGGGGGATTCCGCCGGGACGGCACGGCCGCCGCGCGAGCTGAAGCGGCACGCTTGCGGGGAGCGGCGCATCGGACAGGCCGAGCCGAGGGCTTCGGATGGATGCAGCATGGGGAACGATCTGGCTAGGCGCATGTCGGGCGATCGGAAGCGAGCCCCTGCAGAGCTGACGATCGTGCGTCGCTCGCCCGACAATAACCCCGCCGCGGAGCCGAAATGGCCGCGGTGGAAAACCTGGGGGGTTGCGGTCGGGTCGAGCCTGCTGCTCTGGGCGATCATCATCGCCGCAATCCTCGTCGTCTTTACCTGACGCCGCTCCCGCCTCGCCGTCTCGCAGTCGCGATCCTCTCAGCCGGATCGCGGCCGCTCGTCAGCGCTGGGAGACCGGATGCGCCTGAGATCTGGCGACGGTCCAGACCAGCCAGGAGAGACGCTTGCCCAGGGACGACCTGCGGCCTCGTTTGAGCAGCGGGACCGCATGCTGGATGTACAGGCGCTCGTACGGTCCCAAATTCGAGGCCTGGGCCAGCCGTCTCAAGCTTTCCGGCGCATAGAGCTCAGGAAGGCTGTCCCGGATCTGGTTGAAGCCGGTGCGGTATCGACGATCGTCCGAGAAGGATTTGCCGGACGGCCGGACGAAATACCTGAAGAACGTCGCGTCCACTCTGCGAAACCCGCCGCCCTTCGCCAGGATCTTCAGCCAGAACTGCCAGTCCTCGTAGATCATGCCGGTCTCGGCATAGCCCTGGACCGCCTCCCATGCGGATCGGCGGTAGAGCGATCCGATGCCGACATGGTTCGAGAACAGCATCTTGAACGGGCAGAACTCCAACGCGCGTATGGTGCGACGCACCGCGCCGAAATACTCGTAGTCGCCATAGACGACGTCGACCGACTCGTTCCGGTCCAGGACCTGGGTGCCGTGCTCGAACGGGGCCGAGGTCGCCATGTCGTCGGCGTCGAGGTTGAGGATGTAACGGCCGCTGGCCTGGCGGATGCCGTGATTTCTCGCCGAAGCCGGGCCGGAGCGGGCCTTGTGCAGGACCAGCACGCGCTCGTCGGCGATGCTGTCCAACAGCTCCAGGGTCCCTGGATCCGTCGACCCGTCGTCGACGATGATGTGCTCGTAGTCCCGGCCGGACTGCCGGACGGATTCGATGTTCCTTTGGAGATACTGCCCGTCGTTGTGGCAAGGCGTTATGACGGAGACGTTGGGCGCCATCCAACTCTCCTGTCCCGCGGCAGCGCGACCGGCGCATCAGCCGTCCGAGCCAGTGCCCGGGCTCAATCGTCGCCCGAGCGGACGTGCTGCTGCTGGATCCAGTTCTGCGCCAGGCGGTTGGCCTTTGTTTTCTCTGCCAAGGTCATCTTCTCGGATAATGCGTCGCGCAGCTTCAGCGCCTCGTCGCGTTCGTCGAACCCCTGCAGCTTCAACGAAGCCAGATCGAGCCAGAGGTGGGCCTGTACGTAATCCCTGTCGACTCCCTGACCGGCGGCATACATCACGCCCAGCCGATAGCACGAGTCTGCGTGGCCGCGCTCGGCGGCCTTCCGGTACCACCTCGCCGCCTCGGCATAGTCCTGCTGCACGCCGACGCCATTGTCGTAGAGGCGGGCGAGATGATGCTGTGCCGCCGTGTGCCCCTGTTCGGCCGATTTGCGGAACCAGACGGCGGCCTCGGCTCCGTCATGCGGCATGCCGATCCCGTCCTCGTTCATCCGCCCGAGATAGAACTGCGCCCTCGCATCGCCCTGCTTCGCGGATTTCTTGAACCACTGCGTCGCCTCCGCGACGTTCCGCTCGGCCACGAGACCGTCGAACAGGAATTTCCCGGTGTAGAACTGGGCGCCGGCATGGCCGCCCTCGGCGGCCTTGCGGTACCAGCTTGCCGCCTCGGCGAGGTCCTGCGGCACGCCCTGCCCATTGTAGTAGAGGCGCCCCAGGTAGTACTGGGCCCCGGTATGGCCCTGCTCGGCCGCCTTGCGGAACCAGACGGCGGCCTCGCTCTCGTTCTGAGGTACCCCGGTTCCGTCCTCGTTCATGCGCCCCAGATAGAACTGCGCACGCGAATCGCCGATCGCGGCCAGGGGGCTCAACTCGTGCAGGGCGGTGGCGTAGTCTCCGCGTTCCAGCGCGGCCTTGCCCTCGTCCAGCCCGGCCGAGGCCACCCCCGATCCGGCAAGCGCAGCGGCAACGGCGAGCAACAGTGATACCGCAAGCGAGATATGCGTCATCACTTCCTCCGACCCAGACTGGCCACGGGATTACCATGAGGGCACGCACCTGGCGCGACAGGCGCCATCGAGCCCGGTCCGACTGCAGCTGCGACTGCAAATTCCCCCCCTGCCGGCGCACGGCTCCAGGCAGGGCGTCTTGATCGAGATTATCGAAGTCTAGAGGAATCGCCGGGAGTCATCAAAGAAGATAATCATTACCGCCTCCTGCCCCGTGCAATCATGGCGCGGCGCAGTAATATGTTGCCAGCGTCGCTACGATCCGGCGCCGGAGCTCGTCATCCCGTGGGACCAGATGGGCGGCAAGATGCGGATCCGCCGTTTTTGCCGAGCGCGCAGGTCGAGATCTACGGCAGCGCCCGGGGGAGGGGGGCCGGGCCGCGGCGCGGCTCCGCGGCCGCCGCCCTGGCGCTGCGCGCGATTTCTGCGCGTCCTCGCCATCGCCGCCGGGCTCTTCTGGAGCGCCGCTGCAGCGGCTGCGCCGGCAGAAGAAGACTATGTCTGGAAACAGATTCCGATCGGCGGCGGCGGCTACGTCACCGGAATCGTCCTGCACCCCACGGAGCCCGATCTCGCCTATATCCGAACGGACATCGGCGGCGCCTATCGCTGGAGCGAAGCCCCTGACGAAGAGGGGCGGCACTGGAGTCCGATCAGCGATCATTTCACGCTCGACGACTCCAATTTCTACGGCATCGAGAGCATCGCCGTGGACCCGTCCGATCCCGACGCCGTCTACATGGCGGCCGGGAAATACGACTGGGCCGGTCCGGGCGAGGTGTTCCGGTCGACGGACCGCGGCAAGAGCTGGAGCGCGACCGGCCTTCGCCTGATGATGCACGGCGCCGGCCGGCTTCGCTGGGCCGGGGAGCGCCTGGCCGTCGATCCCCGGGACGGCAATGTCGTCTATTTCGGCTCGCGCGAGGACGGGCTGTGGCGCAGCACGGATCGCGCGCGAAGCTGGTCGCGCATCGCCGGATTTCCCACGCAAGGCAAGCCGGCCATCGGCATTGTCTTCGTCGTCTTCGGCGGCAATCCGGGGCTCATGACCGGTGCGTCCCGCATCTATGCGGCCGCATTCGGAGATGGCCTGTATCTTTCCGATGATGCCGGGGCGAGCTGGCGGTTCATCGGCGGCCCCGACGAGCCCGTCCGAGGTGCGGTCGGTTCCGACGGCGTGCTGTTCGTCACCTCGACCAGCGGCGTTCACAGATATGATGGCGTCACCTGGACCGACATCTCGCCCGCAGCGGGGCGCGAGTATGGCGGCTTGTCGGTGGATCCGACCGATCCGAAGACGCTTGTCGTCGCCGAGCGGAGCGACACCTATCACCTTCCCATGTACCGCTCGGCCGATGGCGGGTCCACATGGACGGTCTACACCAGCTGGAACGGGCGCATCGCTCTCGAGCCCAACGTCCCTTGGTGGCCGGACCGCGCCTTCTCGGCATCGACCTCCGCCCTGGCGATCGATCCGCGGGACCCGAAGCGGGTCTGGATGACCGACTGGTACGGCATCTGGCGCACGCCCGACATCACCGCGCGCCCGTCGATCTGGCGCACCTTCGAGCAGGGCCATGAGGAGACCGTCGCCTTCACGCTCGCGACCCCGCCTTCGGGCGCGCCGCTCCTGACCGGCATCGCCGACCTGAACGGCTTCCGCCATGCAGATCCCGGGTCCTACCCGGCGGAGAACTTCTCCGGGGCGGGTCTGTGGGAGACGCTGGGCATCGACTATTTCGAGGCCGATCCGGACCTCGTCGTCCGTGTCGGCACGAGCGGCGGAAAGAACGACAAGGGCGGCGGCGGGTATTCGACCGACAACGGCCGGACCTGGACTCCCTTCGGGGACTGGCCATACGGCCCCGCGGCCAAGATCGCGTATTCGGCCCGCGATCCCGATCGGCTGGTCGCATTGCCCGTGGGCGAATCGCCCAAGTTTTCGGCAGATCGCGGCGGGTCGTGGCAGGACTCGCGCGGGGCGCCGGCCGGTGCGATCGCGAAGTTCTGGCACTGGAATCATCCGCTGGCAGCGGATCGGGTGGACGGCGATGTCTTCTATCTCTACGCCGCCGGACGCTTCTACCGGTCCGACGACGGCGGCGCTTCCTGGAAGCAGGGCGGTGCGCTGCCGAACGCCTCCCATCACTATGTCGAGGCGGCACCAGGGGTAGAACGCGAGGTGTGGGTCAGCCTGGACTGGAACGGCCTTCTTCGCTCCACGGACGGTGGCGCGAGCTTCGTCCCGATCGCTTCCGTCGAGCGCGCCTACCTGTTCGGCTTCGGCAAGGCGGCGCCCGGCAGCAGCTTCCCCGCGATCTTCCTGTACGGTCGCCTCGAGGGCGACGACGCGGACCGGATCTACCGATCCGACGATGCGGGACGAAGCTGGATCCGGATCGCGAAAGCCCGGCAGCTCGTCGGAAACGAGCCGAACATCATGCGTGGCGATCGCCAGGTTCACGGGCGCGTCTATGTCGGCACGAACGGTCGCGGCTTCTTCTGCGGCGAGCCCGTCCCGAGCGCACGCGCGGCCGATTGATCCGCGCCCGACTGCCGCGCAAGCCCCGCCCGCGGTCCGATCAAAACCCGCCTGGAAGCGTCGGATTCTCTCGCCACTGCCCCGGCGCTGTCTGCTCCATGCAAGTTTAATAAAATTCTACTGAACCATGAGTTGATCGACAGTCATAGAGCGCCATGCTGCCACAGGGATAACACACGCAGCGCCGCCTTTATTTGTGTATCACCCTCGTTCAGGTCGAATTCAGGCGAGAGGGCGTTATATGATTTAACTATCCATTAATAAATACTTCATGAGCGTAATCCGCGTGTGGCGCGTCCTCGGCCGTCTCCGACGAAACCGAGGATGCCTGTCTTATGTGTCGCGGGTTGCCGCCGGTACGCCCAACTCCTCCAGCTGACTGAAGGTCTTCTCCCATGCCGTGCCGCTGACGGCGCGCAGAAGGAACAGCGTCCGTTTGCCGGGCGGGCAGCGGGCGGCAGCTCCGCATCCGACTGAGGAAGAAAATGACAGAACTCTCTTCGGCTAACGGTCCGGTCCCGACGATCACCGGAACGGACGGCAATGACAGGCTCACCGGGGACTGGCGGGCCGACGTGATCGACGGCCGGCGCGGCGCCGACGTGATGACCGGCGGCAGGGGCAACGACTACTACTATGTCGACAACACCGGCGATCAGGTCGTCGAGGGCGATTCGGCCGGCGTCGACACGGTGCGAAGCACGGTCAGCCATACGCTGGACTACGCTGTCGAGAAGCTCATCCTCGCCGGCACGGCCGACCTCGACGGGACCGGCAACGGCTGGAACAACACCATCACCGGCAATTCCGGCGCGAACCGCATTCATGGCGGCTCGGGCCACGATATCCTCGCCGGCGCGGCGGGCAACGACGTATTGATCGGCGGCACCGGCAACGACACGATCGACGGCGGCACCGGCA
>JRYH01013321.1_pt1 | contig 14325 bp, 15 predicted proteins | sample 235351 | NCBI WGS metagenome assembly JRYH01 (sample SAMN03074221, study PRJNA261480) | activated sludge metagenome | biome: Wastewater Treatment Plant; feature: Wastewater; material: Activated sludge; isolation source: activated biomass of a wastewater treatment plant treating wastewater... ... | reverse complement strand
CGCCCGGCTCGACGCGGACCTGCCCGAGGCCCGCGTGTGGCTGGCGCGAGTCAGCGCGGGGATCGTCGCCTACGGCTGGAGCAGCGACGAATGCGCCGACCTGCGCGAGGGGGTCGATGCAGGCCTGAAGGCCGTCCAGCTCGATGAGCTGAATCCTTACGCGCACTACGGGCTGGCGATCGCGAGCGTCTACGCCGATGCCTTCGAGCCGGCAATCCGGGCCGCCGGGCAGGCGATCGAGCTCAGCCCCGGATTCGCGCTCGGACACCTCGTGCTCGGCATGGCCCGCCTGTTCGCCGGCGATGCGCGCGGCGCGCTCGCGCCGCTTCGGCAAGGGCTCGCGCTGAACCCGCACGACCCGCAGAACTTCGTCTGGAACAACTTGCTGGCCTGGGCGCTGCTGTTCGCCGATGAGCCGCGCGACGCGCTGGCCGCCGCGACGCGCGCGGTCACGATCCGCCCCGACTGGGCACCGGCCGCCGAGGCCGCCGCGGCCTGCCACGCCGAGCTCGGCGAGCTTCCGGTGGCACGCCCCTTCCTCGGACGCGTCGTCGCGAACGCTCCCGGCGACGTCATGGCGCCTCTCAGGCGGCAGAACCCCGACTGGGCCGAACGGATGCGCGCCCTCACCACGCGCGGCGGCCTCTGACGCGCCGCGGCCGCGGGCCCGCATCGCCGCCTCGCAAAGCTGCCCTTCGCTCAGCCGAACAGCCAGCTGCAGATCGCCACCGTGGCGATCACCGCCACCACGTCGGCCGTCAGCGCGGCCGCCAGCGCGTGCCGCATCCGCCGCACCTGGATCGCGCCGAAGTACACGGCCAGCACGTAGAAGGTGGTCTCGGTCGAGCCCTGCAGCGTGGTCACCAGGTAGCCCACGTAGCTGTCGGGTCCGGTGGCCGGATCCTGGATGATCGCGGCCATCACGCCGTAGGCGCCCGAGCCCGACAACGGCCGCAGCAGCGCCATCGGCAGCGCCTCGGCCGGCAGCCCGAAGCGCGCGGTGAAGCCGCCGAGAAAGGCCACCATCGCGTCCAGCGCGCCGCTCGCCCTGAACATGCCCACCGCGACCAGGATCGCCACCAGGTAGGGAATGATCCGCAGCGCGACCTGGAAGCCCTCCTTCGCGCCGTCGACGAAGACCTCGTAGACCGCGACCCGGCGCAGCGCGCCGAACAGCAGGAAGCCGACCATCAGGCCCGGCAGGATCCACGGCGACACCACGCGCCCCCAGACGATCGTGGCCGGGATCAGCGCCACGATGCCGGCCAGCGCGAGCACCGACGCCCAGAGCGGATAGCCCCGGCCGGCCGCCGCGAGATCGGCGCCGCCGGATCGCCGCCGCCCGACCCGGCGCTCGCGTCGCCGGAATCCGCCGCGCCGCCCTCGCGCACCCAGGGCCGGTCGATGGGCGTGGCAGCCGGGTCCGCCGGCCCGAGCGGCGCGAAGCGCTGGTAGAGCTTGGCGGCCACGATCGCCGCGATCGTCGAGCAGGCGGTCGCGAACAGCGTGGTCGGCAGGATCGCCGCCGGATCGGCCGAACCGGCCGCCGCGCGGATCGCGATCACGCCGGTGGGCAGCAGCGTGACGCCCGAGGTGTTGATCGCCAGGAACAGCGCCATCGCGTTGGTGGCGGTCCCCGGGCGCGTGTTGAGCTTGTCGAGCTCCTGCATCGCGCGGATGCCGAAGGGCGTGGCCGCGTTGCCCAGGCCCAGCGCATTGGCCGACATGTTCAGGATCATCGCGCCCATCGCCGGATGGTCGGCCGGCACGTCGGGGAAGAGCCGGGTCATCAGCGGGCGGATCAGCTTCGCGATGATGACCAGCAGGCCGCCGGCTTCGGCCACCTTCATCAGGCCCAGGAAGAGTGTCATCACCCCCACCAGGCCGATCGCCAGCTCGACCGCGCCGCCGGCCGACGAGATCATCGCGGCCGACAACGCCTCCATCGGCGACTTCGCCCCTTGCACGGGCACATGGCCGAACTGCCGCCACGCAGCGGCGCCGAAGGCGATCAGGACGATTCCGAGAAAGATCCGGTTCATTGCGGGCCGCGGCGGGAAAATGCCCGATCATAAGGGTCTGCCCGCCCCACAGGACTGCCCATCCCATGATCAGGTTCTACTACAACACCGCCCCGAACCCGATGAAGGTCGCGCTGCTGCTCGAGGAGCTCGGCCTGCCCTACGAGCCGGTGCCGGTCGACACGCGCAAGGGCGAGCAGCACACCCCCGAATTCCTGCGGGTGAACCCGAACGCCAAGGTCCCCGTGATCGTCGACGGCGACGCGGTCGTCTTCGACAGCAACGCGATCCTGCTCTACCTGGCCGACAAGGCCGGCCGATTCGCGCCGACCGACCTGGCGTCCCCCGAGCGGGGGCGGATGCTCGCCTGGCTGATGTTCGTGGCGACCGGCATCGGGCCGTTCTCGGGCCAGTCGGTCCATTTCCGGCACGTCGCGCCCGAGCCGAAGGAGTACGCGCTGAACCGCTACGACTACGAGGCCCACCGGCACTGGAAGGTCGTCGACGACCGCCTTGCGCAGAGCCGCTGGCTGGCGGGCGACGACTACGGCATCGCCGACATGGCCCTGTGGGGTTGGGCGCGGATGGTGCCCTACGTGCTGGGTGACGACGGCGCCTGGCAACGCTATCCGAACGTCAAGCGGCTGCTCGACGAGATCAGCGCACGGCCGGCCGCGGCGCGCGTCGAGCAACTGCGCGCCAGCCATGCATTCAAGACCGAGACCGACGCCGACGCGAGGCGCTTCCTGTATCCGTCGAACGAGCGGCTGAAGAACGAGGCCTGAGCAGGCCGGGCCCGCTGCAAGGCGCGCCGCCCGGCGGCGCCCGAACGGAGCGCGCATGAGATCCGTGACACTTCCCTCCGGCGAGACCGTGCCCGCCCTCGGCCAGGGCACCTGGACGATGGGCGAGAGACCTTCGGTCCGCGCGCGCGAGATCGCCACGCTGCGCGCCGGCCTGGACCTCGGTCTCACGCTGATCGACACCGCCGAGATGTACGGCGAGGGCCTCGCCGAAGCGCTGGTGGCCGAGGCCATCGAAGGCCGCCGCGACGAGGTCTTCATCGTGAGCAAGGTCTACCCGCACAACGCCTCGCGCCGCGGCGTGGCGGCCGCGTGCGAGCGTAGCCTGGCGCGCCTGGCCACCGACCGGATCGACCTCTACCTGCTGCACTGGCGCGGGTCGGTGCCGCTGGCCGAGACCGTGCGCGGCTTCGAGGACCTGCAGCGCGCCGGGAAGATTCGCCACTGGGGCGTCAGCAACCTCGACCTGGCCGACATGCGCGAGCTGTGGTCCGTGCCCGGCGGCGCGCAGGCCGCGACGAACCAGCTGCTCTACAACCTGGATCGCCGCGGCATCGAGTGGGATCTGCTGCCGTGGCTGCGCGAGCGCGGCGTGCCGGTGATGGCCTATTCGCCGATCGAACAGGGCCGGCTGCTGCGGCACCGCGGCCTGCGCGCCTTCGCGCAGCGGCACGGCATGACGCCGGCGCAGGCCGCGCTGGCCTGGCTGCTGCGCCGCGACGACGTGATCGCGATTCCCAAGGCCTCGAGCCCGGAGCGGGTGAAGGAAAACGCCGGCGCGCTCGCGCATCGGCTCGAAGCGGCGCAGCTCGCGGAGCTGGATGCCCTTTTTCCCCCGCCGGACCGGGCAGTGCCGCTCGAGATGCTCTGAGAGGCGGGGCGCGAATCCCGGACCCGTCGCGCCGATGCGCGGACCCGGCGCGCCGCGCCTTCTCAGTCTGCCGGCAACACCGGCACGCGCTCGATGCGCGCTGCCTTGACCAGCGCCTCGTCGAAGCTGGCCAGCGCGCAGTCGCGCGACAGCGCAAGCTCCAGATAGATCGCGTCGTAGAGGGTGAGCCGATGCTTGCCCGCGAGCTCGCCGGCCCGGAGCACGGCCTCGGCGCCGAGGGGCTCGAGCGCGATCGGCAGCGTCGTGAATGCGTCGAGCAGGTCCAGGCGCGTGGCGCGACGGATCCTGCCGCGGCGCTCGGCCTGCAGCAGCGCGTTGCCCACCTCGAGCATCAGCAGCGACGGCGCCCGCGGCCGTTCAGCCACGGCGCGCTCGATCAGCTGCGTGGCATCGTCGCTGCGCTCGTCCGGAAGCAACCATGCGAGCACCACCGACGCATCGAGCACGAAGGACACGGCCAATCGCGCCCGGTGTCAGTAGCGGTGATCCGCATGAGCCAGCTCGCGCGCGCTTTCGCCCGCCTCGAGGACGCTGCCCAGGCTCACGCCCTGGCGTGCGAGCTTCGAGCGAATCGCGGCCACCCGCTCGATCGCAGCGCGGACCGAAGCGGCATCGCCCTCCTCGAAGGGCACCAGCTGCGCGACAGGCTTCCCGTGCCGGGTGATGACGAAGCGCTCACCCCGCGCGGCGCGCTCGAGCAGGCGCGGCAGGTGAGTCTTCGCGTCGTACGCGCTGACGGATTCCGCGGCGATCAGGGTCGGCTTCATCGGACTAGTCTGAACTGGTCTGGAATTCGAGTCAATGCAGCGCCCGCCGCGGCTCCTCGGTATCCTTTCCCCTGCTCCCACCCCGTCCATGCCTGCCGCCGCCGCCGCGGCGGCTTAAGATCCCGGATTCGACCCACCGACCACGACAAGGAACCTTCCCCATGGCCCTGAAGCTCAACGTGATCACCGTCAGCACCCGCCCCGGCCGCGTCGGCCCCTCGGTAGCGAAATGGTTCTCGGACTTCGCCGCCGCGCACGGCAAGTTCGACGTGCGGCCGGTGGACCTGGCCGAGTTCGCGCTGCCGGTCTACGACGAGCCCAATCACCCGGTGATGCAGAAGTACCAGCACGAGCACACGAAGAAGTGGGCGGCGAGCGTGGCCGAGGCCGACGCCTACGTGTTCGTGACCCCCGAGTACAACTTCAACCCGCCGCCGGCCTTCTACAACGCGCTCAATTACGTCTTCAAGGAATGGAACTACAAGCCGGCCGGCTTCGTCAGCTACGGCGGCGCGTCCGGTGGCCTGCGCGCCACGCAGATGGCCAAGCAGCTGGTGACCACGCTGAAGATGATGCCGATGTACGAAGGCGTGATGGTGCCCATGGTTGCCCAGCTGCTCGACGAGAACAAGGCGTTCAAGTCCAACGAGCTGATCGACAAGTCGGCCACTGCCATGCTCGACGAGCTCCTCAAGTGGGCCACGGCGATGAAGCCGATGCGCGGCTGAGCATGAGCGCCCTTCCGCAGACCCGGGAGCGCGCCGTCGCGCGGCCAGTGCGCGCGCGCCCGGTCCGCGCGCATCGGATCGCCCTGCTCGCACTGACGGCCTGGCTGTCGGGTCCGGGCCTGGCCCTGTCCTCGACTCCGGCCCTGGCCGAGGACCTCCCGGAGGGCGCCGCCCTTGCGGTCGAGATGGGCTGCTACAACTGCCATCGCGCCGGCTCGCGCCACGCCGATGCGCCCACCTTCGAGCACCTGGCCCGCGAGCTCGCGAAGCACCGCGGCGACGCGCAGGCGGCAGCCCGGCTCGGCGACGAGCTGCGCAAGGGCGAGCCCTTCCACCCCCGGGTCGTCGCCCACGAGCAACTGTCGCCCGAGACGGCGGCGAAGCTTATGCAGTGGCTCGTCGACGGCGCCCGATGAGCGCAGCTTCCACGACCCTTCCGATGGACGCCTCCGCCTCGCCCGCGCCCGCCAGGGTCACCCTCGTCACCGGCGCCGCCCGCGGCATCGGGCTGGCCGTCGCCCGCCGTTTCCTTCGCGAGGGCTGGAAGGTCGGCCTGCTGGACATCGACGCGCCCGAGCTGGCGAAGGCAACGGCCGCGCTCGGCGAGCCCGATCGCACGCTGGCGCTGGAATGCGACGTGGCGATCGGCGCGCAGGTCGACGCGGCGGTCGCCGAGCTCGCCGCGCGCTTCGGCCGCATCGACGCGCTGGTCAACAACGCCGGCGTCGCCGTGTTCAAGCCGATGCTCGAGCACACGGCGGCCGAGTGGGAGCGGGTGATCGCGGTCAACCTGACCGGCCCCTTCCTGTGCACGCAGGCCTGCGCGCCGGTCATGCTGCGCCACGGTGGCGGCAGCGTCGTGAACATCGCGTCGATCTCCGGGCTGCGCGCCAGCATGCTGCGCGTGGCCTACGGCACCAGCAAGGCCGGCGTGATCCACCTGACCAGGCAGCAGGCGGCCGAGCTCGGCAACCTCGGCATCCGCGTCAATGCGATCGCGCCGGGCCCGGTCGACACCGCCATGGCGAAGAAGGTCCACACGCCGGACATCCGCGCCGACTACCACGACGCCATCCCGCTCAATCGCTACGGCAGCGAGGACGAGATCGCCAACGGCGTCTGGTTCCTGTGCAGCGACGAGGCCAGCTACGTCAACGGCCAGACGCTCGCGGTGGACGGCGGCTTCGACGCGGTCGGCATCGGGCTGCCGAGCCTGCGGGGCGCGCAGGCCCGGTAGACTCCGGATTCCCCGCGGGACATCCTGGAGCATCGACGGTGTCAGACACGACCGAATTCGGCCGCTTCGGCAGCGGCAAACCCGTACGCCGGATCGAAGACTCGAGCCTCGTCAGCGGCCGCGGCGCCTTCGTCGACGACTTCAACCTGCCCGGCCAGGGCTGGCTGTGCTTCCTGCGCTCGCCGCACGCTCACGCTCGGATCGTCTCGATCGACGCGTCGGCGGCCCGCGAGATGCCCGGCGTCGTCGCGGTGTTCACCGGCCAGGACCTCGTCGATGCCGGCGTCGGCGTCTTCCCCGGGCCCACCGGCTTCCAGCGGCCCGACGGCTCGCCGGGCGCCACGCCGCCTCGCCGCCTGCTGGCCCACGAGCGGGTCCGCTACGTCGGCGAGGCCGTGGCCGCGATCGTGGCCGAGAGCCGGGAGCGCGCCATCGAGGCGCGCGACGCGATCTTCGTCGACTACGAGGACCTGCCCGCGGTCGTCGACGTGGCCGGCGCGACCGCCCCCGGCGCGCCGCTGCTGTGCGACGAGGCCCCCGGCAACCTGTCGGCGCGGATGCGGCACGGCGACGCCGAGGCCGCGGCCAAGGCCTTCGCAGCCGCCGCGCACGTGGTCGCCATGGACCTGGTCAACCAGCGGCTCGTGCCGGCGCCCCTGGAGCCGCGCGGCGCGCTGGCCAGCCACGACGCCGCCACCGGGGTGATCACGCTGCGCCTGAGCACGCAGATGCCCGGCGGCGCGCGCAACACGCTGGCCAAGGACATCCTGGACATGGCGCCGGAGAAGATCCGCGTCGTGGTCGGCGACGTCGGCGGCGGCTTCGGCATGAAGACCGGCCTGTACCCCGAGGACGCGGTCGTCGCCTGGGCCGCGCGCCAGCTGGGCCGGCCGGTCAAGTGGACCGCCGACCGCAGCGAGGAGTTCCTCGCCGCCACGCACGGGCGCGACCTGGAGAGCCACGCCGAGCTCGCGCTCGACGCCGACGGACGCATCCTCGCGCTGCGCGTGCGCTCGCAGGCCAACGTCGGCGCCTACGCCACGCCGACCGCGGTCGCGATCCAGGTGCTGATCGGCCCCTGGGTGCAGACCAGCATCTACGACATCCGCACGATCGACTTCGACTTCGAGGCGATCCTCACCAACACCACGCCGGTCGGCGCCTATCGCGGCGCCGGCCGCCCCGAGGCGATCTACATCATCGAGCGGCTGCTCGACAAGGCCGCGCGCCAGCTCGGCATCGAGCAGACCGAGATTCGCCGCCGCAACATGATCCGCCCCGAGCAGATGCCCTATCGCAACCAGATGGGCCAGACCTACGACAGCGGCGAGTTCGAGAAGATCATGGACCAGGCGGTGGCGCTCGCCGACTGGAACGGCTTCGAGGCCCGCGCCGCCGAGTCGAAGGCGCGCGGACGCCTGCGCGGGCGCGGCCTGGTGACCTTCCTCGAATGGACCGGCGGCAACGCCTTCGAGGAGCGGGTCACCGTCAGCGTGTCGGCCGACGGCTTCATCGAGATCTTCTCGGCCACGCAGGCCATGGGCCAGGGCATCGCCACCAGCTATGCGCAGCTGGCGGTCGACGTGTTCCAGGTGCCGATCGAACGGATCCGCATCGTGCAGGGCGACACCGACCGCGGCACCGGCTTCGGCAGCGCCGGCTCGCGCTCGCTGTTCACCGGCGGCTCGGCGGTCAGCGTCGCGTCGAAGCAGACGGTGCGCAAGGCGCAGGACCTGGCCGCCGAAGCGCTCGAGGCCGCGCCCGATGACATCGAGTACCAGGCCGGCGCCTTCCGCATCGTCGGCACCGACCGATCGATCGACCTGTTCGACCTCGCCGCCCGCCAGCCCGAGCGGCAGATCTGGATGGACTCGACCAGCTCGGTCGAGGGCCCCAGCTGGCCCAACGGCTGCCACGTGTGCGAGGTCGAGGTCGACCCCGACACCGGCGAGGTCGCGGTGCTCGACTACAGCTCGGTCAACGACGTCGGCCGCGTGGTCAACCCGGTCATCGTGCGCGGCCAGCTCGACGGCGGCGCGGTCCAGGGGATCGGCCAGGCGCTCGGCGAGCAGGTCGTCTACGACCGCGAAAGCGGCCAGCTGCTGTCGGCCAGCTTCCTCGACTACTGGATGCCGCGCGCCGACGTCATGGGGCGCTTTCGCACCGAGATGGACCCGTCGGTGCCCTGCCGCACCAACCCGCTGGGCGTCAAGGGCGTGGGCGAGCTCGGCACGATCGGCGCCACCCCCTGCGTGGTCAACGCGGTCGTCGACGCGCTGTCGCGCGCGGGCGCCGGCGAGCGGGCGCTCGCGCTGCAGATGCCGCTGACCGCCGAGAAGGTCTGGCGGGCGCTGCATGGCTGAGGGGCGCGGGAAGGGCGCGCGGCAGGCGCCGGCGCGCTTCGACGAATCGAAGCGCCGCATCGAGGCGGCGAGTCGCTTCATGCCCGGCGGCGTGTCGAGCAACTTCCGTCACGGGATCTCGCCCACGCCGCTGGTCTTCGAGCGTGCCGAGGGTCCCTGGCTGTTCGACGTCGACGGCAATCGCCTGATCGACTACTACCTGGGCATGGGGCCGATGATCCTCGGGCACACGCCCGAGCCGGTGCTCCGCGCGGTGGCCGGGCAGCTCGAGCGGGGCATCCTCTATGGCGGCCAGAGCGTGCTCGAGGCCGAGGCGGCCGAGCTGTTCTGCTCGCTGGTGCCCTGCGCCGAGAAGCTGCGCTTCGCCAGCTCGGGCAGCGAGGCGGTGCAGGCCGCGCTGGCGCTGGCGCGCGCGGCTACCGGCCGGCGCACCGTGGTCGACTTCGAGGGCCACTATCACGGCTGGATTCCGCGCGGCGAGGTCGAGCTGCTGACCTGGAACGACCTGGCCGCGCTCGAGGCCCGTCTGTCGGTCGGCGACGTGGCCGCGGTCATCATGGAGCCGGCGATGTGCAACGCCGGCGCGATCGCCCCGGCGCCGGGCTATCTCGAGGGCGCACGCGCGGCCTGCAGCCGGCACGGCACCGTGCTGATCTTCGACGAGGTGATCACCGGCTTCCGGGTCGCGCCCGGCGGCGCCCAGCAGCTGTTCGGCGTCACGCCCGACCTGGCCACCTTCGGCAAGTGCGTCGCCAACGGCTTTCCGGTCGCGGTCGTCGCCGGGCGAGCCGATCTGCTCGACCTCTTCGTGACCGGCGCGGCGATGCACGGCGGGACCTACAACGCGAACCCGGTCAGCATGGCGGCCACGCTCGCCACGCTGCGCGCGCTGGCCGACGGCAGCGTGCTGAGGGCGCTCGGGGCGCCCGGCCGCAGGCTGATGCGGGGCCTCGACGCGGCGCTGCGCGCGGCGGGCGTGCCGGCCGTGGTGACCGGCTTCCCGCAGATCTTCCACGTGGGCGTCGGCCTGACCGAGCCGGCCCGCGACCATCGCGACCTGGCGCGGGTCGATCGCGCGCGCTACGTGCGCTTCTGCGGCGAGTTGCTCGCGCGACGGGTGCGCGCCCTCGAGCGCGGCGCCTGGTTCCTGTCGGCCGCCCACGACGACGCGGTCATCGACGAGACGATCGAGGCGGCCGCCGCAGCGGCCATGGCGGTTCGCGGCTGACGGCGGCGTTCGGAGCGCCCCGTGAAAGTCCTCTGGCGCTACCTGAAGCCGCAGCGCAAGCTGATCGCGCTGGCGCTGCTGCTGGCCGGCGCGAGCCAGGTGCTGGCGCTCGTCGACCCGATCATCTTCGGCTGGATCATCGACGACTACGCGATCGACCGCGCGGGGAAGTCCGACGACGAGCTGATCCGGGGCGCCCTGGCCCTGCTGGCGCTCGCGGTCCTGGTCGCCGTGCTGCGCGACAGCGCCTGCGCCCACCTGCTCGACAAGACCGGCGAGGGGCTCGCGACGCGCATCGGCGAAATGGGGATGAAGCTGTCGGGCGGCGAGCGCCAGCGCCTGGCCATCGCCCGCGCGCTGCTGCGCCAGCCGCGGCTGCTGGTCTTCGACGAGGCCACCTCGGCGCTGGACTCGCTGACCGAGGAGCAGATCACCGAAACCGTGCGCAGGATCGCGAGCGAGCGGGAGCGGATCACGATCATGATCGCCCACCGCCTGTCCACGATCATGCACGCCGACACGATCCACGTGCTGGAGAAGGGGCGCATCGTGGAGAGCGGCGCCCACGACGACCTGGTGGCGCGCAAGGGGCTCTACTACGCGATGTGGCGCCAGCAGATCGGCGAGCGGCCTTGGCCGCCCGGGCCAAAGCGCGACTCGCCCGAGCCGCCGCCCGGCTGATTCTTTGCTTATTCGCTTCCGGCACTTGCTCGCCTGATCGCTCGTCGCTCCCTAGTCTTCGCGGCTTCCTCCGATTCCTCGAAAACAAGGGAGCCACGAGATGGCCCATCCTGCCCCGCAGGCGTTGCGTTCGCCATTGCAGCGCGCGCTGTCGCTGCTTCGACCCTCACCGGTGTCCGAAAGGACCCCCATCGCGCGCGGCGCCGACGCTTCGTCCGCCCATGCGCGCGGCATCGAGCTCGCCGACCGCGCGCCGGACCGGGAGGCGCGGCAGCATCCCGAAGGCTTCATTTGCCTGGAGTCCGTTTCGAAAGTCTATCCGGGCCGCCATGGGGGGCCGGCCGTCGCCGCCCTCGACGGCGTCGACCTGTCCGTGGCGCGCGGCGAGATCGTGGGCGTCATCGGCCGCAGCGGGGCCGGCAAGTCGACCCTGATCCGGCTCGTCAACGGGCTGGAGAAGCCGACCTCGGGCCGGGTCGTCGTCGACGGCATCGACGTCGGCGCGCTCGACGAGCGGGCGCTGGGGCCGGCGCGCCGCTCGATCGGCATGATCTTCCAGCACTTCAACCTGCTGTCCTCGCGCACCGTCTTCGACAACGTGGCGCTGCCCCTCGAGATCCTCGGCGCCGACCGTGCCGGCATCCGGCGCCGCGTCGAGCCGCTGCTCGACATGGTCGGCCTGGCCGACAAGCGCGACCGCTATCCGGCCGAGCTGTCGGGCGGCCAGAAGCAGCGCGTCGGCATCGCGCGCGCGCTGGCGACCGAACCCAAGGTGCTGCTGTCCGACGAGGCGACCTCGGCGCTCGACCCGGAGACCACCGCGTCGATCCTCGACCTGCTCGCCGGCATCCAGCGCGAGCTGGGCCTCACGATCCTGATGATCACGCACGAGATGGCGGTGATCCGGCGGATCGCCCATCGGGTCGCGGTCATCGACGGCGGCCGAATCGTCGAGCAGGGAGAGGTCGCCGACGTGTTCGCGGCGCCGGCCCACGCGACGACGCGCAGCTTCCTCGGCGCGGAGACCGGCCGCAGCGTGCCGGCCTGGATCGCCGAGCGACTGCAGCAGGCGCCGGTCGAGGGCGGCAAGGCCGTGCTGCGGATCGTGTTCCGCGGCGAGCACGCCACCGATCCCGTGCTGTCGCAGCTCTCGCGCGAGCTCGGCATCGACGTGAACATCCTGTCGGGCTCGATCGAGCGCATCGCCGGACAGCCCTTCGGGATCCTGCTGGTTGCGCTTCCCGGAGGCGCCGAGGCGCTCGCGCGCGCGACCGGCTTCCTCGCCGACCGCGAGCTTCACACCGAGGTGATCGGCCATGTCCGCTGAACTGCTGCAACTGATCCTGAATGCCGCGCTCGAGACGCTCTGGATGGTCGCGGTCTCCGGAGGCATCGCGATGGCGCTCGGCCTGCCGCTCGGCGTCTTCCTCGCCACCAGCGGCCGGGGGGAGCTTTTCGCCGCGCCGCTGGCCAACCGGCTGCTGGGCCTGGTCGTCAACGTCACCCGCTCTACGCCCTTCATCATCCTGGTGGTCGCGATCATCCCGTTCACCCGGCTCGTCGCCGGCACCTCGATCGGGACCAACGCGGCGATCGTTCCGTTGACCGTCGCCGCCACGCCGTTCATCGCGCGACTCATCGAGACGGCGATCCGCGAGGTCGACCCGGGCCTGATCGAGGCCGCGCGCGCGATCGGCGCGCGTCCGCTGCAGATCGTGACCAAGGTGCTGATCCCCGAGGCGGTCCCGACCATCGTGCTCAGCATGACGCTGGCGATCGTCAGCCTGATCGGCTTCTCGGCGATGGTCGGGGCGGTCGGCGGCGGCGGCCTCGGCGACCTCGGCATCCGCTACGGCTACCAGCGCTTCATGCCCGAAACGATGGCGGTCGTCGTCGTCGTGCTGGTTGCGCTCGTCCAGGCGGTCCAGTCCGCGGGCGAGCGGCTCGCGCGCCGTCTCAACAGGCGGATTCGACACGCCTGAGCCAGGGCCCGCCATATCCGTGCTGTCTTTCTCCTCCATCCCACAAGGAACATAGAAGATGAACACCAGGAACCGGGCGCGCCGCGCCCTTCTCTCGCTCGCCGCTGCAGGCACCGCCCTGCTCGCCCTTCCGCTCGCCGCGCCCGCGCTGGCGCAGGACAAGCCGATCCGCGTCGGCGTGACCGCCGGCCCGCACGCCGAGATCATGGAGGTCGTGAAGAAGGTCGCCGCCGAGCGCGGCTTCCGGATCCAGGTGGTCGAGTTCACCGACTACGTGATCCCGAACCAGGCGCTGGCCGCCGGCGAGACCGAAGCCAACTCCTTCCAGCACGAGCCCTACCTGAAGAACCAGCTGTCGAAGACGAACTGGAAGCTGGCGAAGGTGGCCTACACGATCTCGTCCCCGATGGGTTTCTACTCAAACAAGTACAAGCGCTTCGACGACCTCCCGAACGGCGCGCGCGTTGCGATCCAGAACGACCCGACCAACGGCGCCCGCTCGCTGCAGCTGCTGCACAACAACGGGATCATCAAGTTGCGCGACCCGAAGAACGTGACCGCCAGCGTCGCCGACATCGTGGAGAATCCGAAGAAGCTTAAGTTTGTCGAACTCGATGCCGCCCAGCTCGCGCGCTCGATCCCCGACGTCGACGCCGCCGCGGTCAACAACAACTACGCGGTTCAGGCCGGCCTGAACCCGGCCAGGGACACGATCCTGGCCGAGCCGGCCGACAACCCCTGGGTCAACATCATCGCGGTGCGCGAGGCCGACAAGGACCAGCCCTGGGTCGCCAGGCTGGTCGACGCCTACCGGTCCGAGCCGGTGAAGCAGTTCATCGACCAGCGCTTCAAGGGCACCTATCAGGCGACCTGGTAACGGCGCCATACTGCAATTCATGGGCGGGTCGTCGCGCCACGCGGCGACGCCCCCGCACCCGGAGACCGAAGATGAAAGTCGACAACGTCCTGCACACCATCGGCAACACGCCGCACATCCGCATCCAGCGCCTGTTCGGCCGAGGGCGCGAGGTCTGGATCAAGTCCGAGCGGGCCAATCCCGGCGGGTCGATCAAGGATCGCATCGCGCTGTCGATGGTCGAGGATGCCGAGCGCTCCGGCACGCTGAAGCCGGGCGGAACGATCATCGAGCCGACATCGGGCAACACCGGCATTGGCCTGGCGATGGTGGCCGCAGTCAAGGGCTACAGGCTGGTGCTCGTGATGCCCGACAGCATGTCGATCGAGCGGCGCCGGCTGATGCTCGCCTACGGCGCCAGCTTCGAGCTGACGCCTCGCGCCCTGGGCATGCAGGGCGCGATCGACAGGGCGCGCGAAATGGTCGCCGCAACGCCCGGCGCCTGGATTCCGCAGCAGTTCGACAATCCGGCGAACATCGAGGGGCACGCCCGCACGACAGCCCGAGAGATCCTCGCCGATTTCCCCGGCGGCATCGACGCGCTGGTGACCGGCGTGGGCACCGGCGGCCACCTGACCGGCTGCGCGCGGGTGCTCAAGACCGCCTGGCCGAAGCTGAAGGTGTTCGCGGTCGAGCCGGTGGCCTCGCCCGTGATCTCCGGCGGGGCGGCAGCGCCGCACCCGATCCAGGGCATCGGCGCCGGCTTC
>JRYH01016495.1_pt1 | contig 14331 bp, 21 predicted proteins | sample 235351 | NCBI WGS metagenome assembly JRYH01 (sample SAMN03074221, study PRJNA261480) | activated sludge metagenome | biome: Wastewater Treatment Plant; feature: Wastewater; material: Activated sludge; isolation source: activated biomass of a wastewater treatment plant treating wastewater... ... | reverse complement strand
CGAAATGGCCGCCATGGATTTCATGCGGGCCGGGGCACTTATACAACATCGTTGCGTTCTTCATGTGATTCTCCTGGTCAGGTTGGGAAACCGGAGGCCGAAGCCTCCGGGTTGCTCAGTTCAGATTAGGTCTGGCTGAACAGGATGATGCCGGACATCTCGGGCTGCTTGTTCACGACACCGAAGAGAGTATCCAAGCGGTACTTGGTCTTCATCGTGTTGATGTCGTAGAACTTCTGGAACACCACCTCGATGCCTTGGTCGGTGCTGGCGCGCATCACTGCGGTGCCGGCATCTGTCGGAACAGCGTAGCGGCCCGGCAGAATCTCGAGTGCGTCCTTCTGCCAGAACGGGTTCACGTTGGCGGCCACGGTGTTCAGCCAGGTGATGGCTGCGCCGTTGGCCGGGGTGGCCGTGACGTTCTGGTACTCGAGTTCCGCGTCGGTGCCGCCAGTGCCGGAGATGATCGGCGGGCTGATCTGGATGGTACCAGAGCCGCCGCCACCGGACACGATGGCCGTGACGCGGAAGGTCTTGAGCTGACCGGTGTCCTGCTTGGTGATGTGGTGCACGGCGTTTACGCCAGCGATCGTGAATGCGTCACCGACCTTGATGGCGCCGGAGGTCACGGCCACGATCAGGTTCTGGTAGCGGTTGTCCACGTTGCCCACTTCACCCGTGCCGGCGGTCGAGGTCGCCTTCGGGGTGTAGTACTGGTTGGCACCGTTGACGGTCACGGTCACGCCGGCAGCTGCGGTCAGGCGGTTGGCGTAGTCCAGCTTGAAGGTCTCGAAGCCGGCGACGTTGCCCACGTAGGACTTCTCGTAGGCGGTGACCGGCTTGCCCTGCATCGTGCCACGACCGGCCAGGTTGCTGGCCATGTTGTTGTAGTCACGGCTGGACAGTGCGGCGTAGCGGTCGAATGCCTGGACGCCTTGCTCGTTCATGATGGCGTCGGCGAGCGCAATATCATCAAAGCCGGTAGCGGCAGTCGTGCGCTTGACGACCAGGGTGCCTTGGTTGGCAGCCACGTTCATCAGCGCGACGTTGATGTCGCTGGCCAGCTTCTGCTTGGCGGCATCGCCCAGACGCTGTTCCTGCAGGGCGTCGCGCAGTTCCTTGGCGGTCATAGTCCAGGGCACGGCCTTGCTGAAGCCCAGGGTGGCCGGGACGGACAGCTGGATGTAGTCCTTGAAGTTGGGCGTCATGTCAGTGCCGGTGAAGGACTGAGCGATGTAAGGCTGCGGACGCCAGATGGTGTCGCCGGAGCGCTCCATCTCGGTGCTGTTGGTGTTGTACACCGAGACGTTGCGGCTCAGAACCAGAGCGTCCTGGAAGCCCTCGACGATGTTCTCGAACGCGACGCGTTCTTCTTTGTTAAATGCGTTTGCCATGTTTGGCTCCTAGATGATGAAGTGAGGTTGAATCAAGCGCTGCGTTTCTGACGCTTGTAGGCCATGACCTTGGAATAGTCGCCGGTCCGTTCAGCGTCGGCGCGCAGGCGCTCGAGTTGAGAGTCCACCGCACCCGAGGTCGGGCCGGTTCCACGCACCGTTTTCTCAGGCGGCGGTGCTGCCTTGCGGTTGGTTACCTTCAATTGAGTCTCCAATTTTGCGACCGCGAAGGCGTACTTCACGGGGTCGGTAATGGAAGCCAGCTCTTTCGCTTTCTTCGGGTTCTTGCCCAGCGCATAGACCAGCAGGGCCGGGTTCTCAGCGGCTTGCAGAATGATGCCTTGCTGTGTGGAGCTCAGGGTCTCCTGCACAGCAGCTTCAGCATCATCGAAGTCCTTCACCTTCAGCTCGGTCTTGGCCTTGCTGTAGGAGCTGAGCTTCGCTTGCCAAGCGTCATTCGCAGCCTTGGCCTCGGCTTCTGCCTTGGCGGCCTGCTCATCGGCCTGACGTTTCTGCTCGTACCACTTCGCCAGCTCTGCCTCGTACTTCTCAGCGTCGTAGTCGCAGGCTTCGAGAGTCGGCTTTTGGCCCAGTTGCACCGGCTTGGTCTCGGTACCCTTGCCCTTCAGCTGCTCTTCCAGCTCACGGTTCTTCCGCTGTAGCTCACGATGGCTCTTGCGCAGTTCACGAACCCATTCGGGCGCGCGAGCAGCTTCTTCCTCTTCGGTGGGCGGCGTTTCCTCACCAATGGTCACGACGACTTCGTCTTCACCGGCGCCAGTCTGACCTTCCGTACCTTGGCCCTCAGTGCCCTGACCTTCGAGGTTCTGCTCGTTGGTCTGACCCTCAGTGCCTTGGCCGTCGTCCAAGTTGACATTCAGCTCGTCTTCGTTCGTCGTTTGACCTTCTGCCTTTTTGCTCATGTTTCTGACCCCATTCAAACTCACCCGATAAGGAGGCCGGGTGGATACCTCATTGTTGACCTTGTGGTGCAGGCGACGGCATCTCACCGCCTGGTAGTGCCTGTTGCCCCATGGTCTGAACTACTTCGAGCAGGTGTTGCCGCTCATTCAAATCGATGTTCGACAGCGTCTCAGCCGTCTTGGCCTTGGTCTCCTCGGCCTTGGCGACTGTGAGGACCGTGTCAGCGCGCGCCTTGACCGCTTCGGCCTGGGCCTGCTCAGCGCTAGCCTGCAGGAACACGGCGTTCGGATCAGGCTGCTGGCCCTGGGCTTCTTGCACCAGCTCCTGGATCTCCTCGTCGGTCGGCTTCACAACGCCCATCTTAATCAGTTTCTTGCGGAAGAAGTCACGAACTTCACTAATTCCTTCGCCTTCCATGTTCATCATGGCCATGGCACCAAGCACCTGCAGCGTCTCGGGGTCCTGGGCGATGGCCATCATGCCGGTCAGGGAGCGGACGGTGGACTGGCGCTTGCTGGCGCTAGACGGACCCACGTCGACGGCCACGTCGAAGTCGGCCTCAGCCAGGTCGTTCTCATGCTCCACCTCACCGGCCTCGTTGGCCATGGGCTTCATCAGCTCGATGCTTTCCACCTCGCCCTGGACGCCGATGCCTTTCATCTTGCGACCTTCGTCGACCAGGATGTCCTTGGCCATGCTCAGCCAGATTTCACCTGAGCGCTTGACGGCCTTGGCCATGTTGCTCATGTAGATGAAGGTCTGCATGTCCAGCTTATTCTGGATCAGCTCGACTACCTTGCCCGAGATGTTGGGTTGCAGCTGCTCACCGGCTTGCTGGTTGCCCAGGACGTCCTGCATGTCCTGCTCAGTAATCTGCAGCAATGCAGCCATGGCCGGAGGAATCTCAGGTGCCTTGGTGTAGGCGACCGGGCCCACAGCTTGCGGGTTGCCGTTGCCGTCAGTCAGCGGGTTGACCAGCAAGTACGGGTAGTTCTTGACGTTGTCCTCGGCCCACATGACTTGGTGGGAGGCGATCTGCTCCGGCGTGAAGATGGGCTTCTCGACCGACCCGAGGGCACTGATCTCGCCCAGCTTACTGAGCTGCATATTCTTCAGACGCTGCGCATCCTTGGCCAGACGCACGTGGCCCATGCAGCGCTCGACGTTGTCGACGAACCAGCGCTTGCCGTACACCGGCACGATGGGGATGTGCTTGCCGGCGATGAAGCCACAATCCTCGAGGATGCCCGAGCCCGACATGATGTACTTGTGCACGCGACGGCGCTTGACCTTCTTCTGGCGGACCTCACGGAAGCCGGTGGCCTGCAGGGTTTCCCCTAGGTTCTCGTCGTCTTCCAGCTCGGAGTCACGGACACGACGCTCCTCGCCATCCAGGCCGCGGTAGATGTGGACTGTCTCCTTGGTGTCCTCGACGACGTAGTACTCAGCCACGTAGACGACGTCTGGGGTCAGCCAGTCAAATTGACGCTGGAACACGACCTTGGGCCAGCTGGCCGGATCATCGCCCCACTCATCGATGTAGGCCTGACGGGTCATGGCGGTCAGCACCCAGCACTTGCGGGCGTCTGACTTGTCTTGGCGCTTGGCGTTCAGGTCGAAGAACACAGACGAGTCAGCGTCGAAGATCGGCTCGAAGCGGATCCGCTGGTACTCGTTCTCGTCGTCCTCTTCATCCTCGTACTCGGCACGCAGACGCCAGGCACCGAAGCCACCACCAACCGCCTCCTCGAAGGCGTTGTCGTAGGCTTCCTCAGCACAGCTGTCCTGCTCATCGGCGCGGAACAGGGACGAGCAGGTATCAGCCAGCTTGTCGTTCTCCTGACCTTCTTTGCTGACGAAATTGACCGTGATGCGGTTGTTGCGGTACTCATTGAAGATGCGGATGACGGCCAGGTGGCACTTGTTCACCTCGAAGCGCGGCTTGTTCTCGAACTGAGTGCCAAGCGGACCTTCCCATTGGGCACCGGCGATCGAGTAGAAGCGGCGGTCCTGCAGGCATTGCAGACGCTCATCACGCAAGGCGGTTTGGACGTCATCGAACTCAGTGACGGCCTCGTGGTGCACAGCGGCCAAGCGCTCTTCTTTGGTCTGACGGGCCATGGGTTATCCTTTGCGGTTGAAGTGGTTGATGGAGGCCACCGGCTTGGCATCCACGTTGGGACGCTCGGCGCGGATCGGCCACTCATAGTCGATGCAGTAGCCGACCGCGGTCGTGATGTGCTGGAACTCGGTCTCGTCTTCCAAGAACGTGCTGCCCTTCTTCATGGTCACGGTGGCGAGACCTTTGTGCAGGTACTTGCAGCGCTCAGGGTGCACGAACAACGTCGTCTCGCCCTTAGCGTTGAGGATCTTGGCGCGCACGGCATTCTGCCGGTCCCGGATAGCCGGGGCAGCGGCCTTGACCTTGCGCTCGACCCGCCAGTTGTTGGCGCGCAGCACCTGCTCCATCTCGGTGTAGTCCGAGGCGTGGCCATGCTTCTCACCTGCCCGACCTGCCGGGTCGCCATACACGATGACCTTGCGGTTCTGGTGGTTCTTATACTTTTCCACGAACTCGAGGGCGGACTGGCGGCTGACAGCCGAGGTCAGGATGATTTCATCGAGGCAGTACAGCGCTTGGCCGCGACGGACTCCGATGCCTGAGCTCAGCGGCGTGAAGTTGAAGTCATGGAACCACATCAGCTGCTCGTGCGGCTGAATGGCTTCCTTTGTGTAGTTGTGCGGACCGTAGTCCTCGTAGATCCGACCGGTGGCGGTCTCGAAGCTGGCCTCGTACTCCTGCTGGAACTGACGGCGCGACATGCGACGCTTGGCGGCCTCAATAACGTCCTCAGGCAGGATCTCACTTGACTTCCAGGTGTACAGCTTCCAGTCCGGGTCACCCGAGGTGCGAGCGTACTCAGCCATGTCGAAGTAGTGGTTCAAGCCGTCGGGTACGCCGATGAGCCAGCACCACGCACGATAGTCAGGTCGCTCAGGGTTGAATGTGTCGAGGGCGGGGGAGATGTTCTCTTCCCACGCACCAGCCTTGACGTCGGCGATTTCGTCGATGACGCCGCCCGCCCAGAGCACGCCTTCCATGCGCTGAGGCTGGTCCAGCCCGATGAGACTGATGGTCGAGCCGTTCGGGAACGGGATGATCAGCTCGGACTCCTTGGGCTTGTCCTCATAGATGCTGCAGAACGCCAAGCGCTTGAGGTCGTTCCAGTAGATCCGCTTGACCTGGTCCCGAGTGGGAGCGGCAACGAAGTACGGACCAGGCTCACGCATGGCCTCACGCACCACAAAGCGCTTGGCACGCTCCGTCTTGCCTGACCGGCGGCCGGCGGGAACCACCTTGAACCGCACCTTGTCGTTGACGAGGTTGGTCTGCACGCTGTGGTCCTTGAGCGGATACCAGCGAGCCAGGTCCTGAGCGTAAGGATCGAGGTGGCTCATACCGGCAGCTTCTCCGCGATTTCCTTCATGGTCTCAGCGACCAAGCCGGAGTCACCAGCCTTGACGTTGACCTGCTGCACCGCGAGCTTGGGTGCGTAGAACGGAGCTGCTGCCTTCGCAGCATCGATGCGGGTGGGGAAGTCGGCATACACCTCTTCAGTGACGAGCTCGCGGGACTTCTCCTTGCCGTTCTTGTCGTACTGAACGACCCAGCGCTTCTGCTCGATGGGTTCGCCGCGACTGACCTTGAGCAACCACTCATGGGGCAGCAGACCGGTCTCCATGGCGGCTTCGCGAGCTTTCTGTGTGATCTTGGACACGGCGCCTTTCGGCCGTCCAGATCCAGGTTGAGCTCCACCACGCGCCATTTACTCACTCCACAAAGGTTGGAAGATTAAGAATCGATGATGGGGGTGGATCGTAAAGCGCCTAACATGGTCTTGTACACACGTAAATACTCCACACGTATGGGAGGCCATCCGCTACACCACGGCGGTGACGCAGCCTCTGTAGCGGCAGTTTGTGGTTCGTAAGTTATTGATTTAGTTAAGTTCTACAGAAGCTACTGCTACAGATATACTACTTTCCTTCCTTCCTTTAAAAGAAAGAAATATATATATTCTATATAAGGAAAGGGATCTAAAGTAGCGGAGGGCGTAGCGAAGCAGCTCGTGTAGCGAAGTATAAAGAATATTCCACATATTTACATTCATAATTGATTCGCTCTATAATCATGCCACGTCAATAACTTAGGAGCGTAGAGCATGGACCAGAGACCAACCCCTGATGAAGCCTTGAACCAACTTGTGGAGGCACTTGGACCCAAGAAACGCGAAACCTTGGCGGCTTCGATCGAAGTCTTGAAGACCTTAGTGGAGCCAAGAACCTCAGGGCCAGGCGCCTTCTGGTCCGATCCGGAGCGCGGAGCCAAGGCCCGAGCCGCTATGAAAGCCTCTTGGGCAGCCCGTGAAAAGACGAAGATGCAGTTAACTTGGCGGTCCAGTAAAGCCAAGCAGGTGCTCGACGACTATGACGAGATTGGCCGCTTGGTCGGTCGTGCGCCCCACACCGTCCGCTGCATGTTGTCTCGAGGTAAGGGCGTAGCGCATTTTGCCTACAACGAGGACATCATCACAGTCCAGCGTCTCTAACCATCTATTTACAATGGCAGTTCAAGCGAACTACAATCTGCCTCGTCCGCTCGGCTCGACCGTGTCTCTCGCCAGCTCCACAGAGCTCGGGTCCACGTCATCCGCCCTCAGCAAGTGGTTGGCCGAGCGGACACCTTTCTTGGCTGGCTGAGCAGCTGAGGTGGTGGGCGACTTAGCTGAGGGCCGCTCGGTGATGATGACAAAGGACCTGATTGAATGGCAACACGAACCAAGAAAAAGGCGGCGCCTGAAGCCGACCACAAAGCCCTGGGGCTGGGCGAAAAGAAGCTGAAGTCAAGCGGTCTCGACCTCGATGACGCCAAGCTGCTTCGCATCTCCTGTCTGAGTGGCATTCAAACCTCCCAATTACATTCGAGCTTCAAGAGCCTTTGCAGCCTCAAGCTCGAGTACCTCGATCCCAATGGCAACCCGCTGCCCGACTGGCCGGGTGCCAAGCCCTTCTACCGCCTGCGGTACCTCGAAGTCGCCACGGACTTTTCAGCGATGACTGAGAAGAAGCCGGTTCGGTACGTGCAGGAACCCAACACGGCACCGGTTGCCTACTACCCCAGCAACCAAGACTGGTCAGGCCTGCTGGACGATCCTTCCCAGCCGCTGATCCTGACTGAAGGCGAGCTCAAGGCCGCCAAGGCCTGCAAGGAAGGTTTCCCCACCATCGGACTGGGCGGCGTGTACAACTGGCGCTCCCACAAGCTGGGCCTGACCTGGCTGCCAAGCCTCGAGCCGGTCGAGTGGGTCAAGCGCAACGTCTATATCTGCTTCGACTCCGACTACAAGACGAACCCCATGGTCTGCGCGGCCCTTCGCGAGTTGGCCGAGGAGCTGCATCGACGCGGCGCCTTCGTACACCTGGTCTCGCTGCCGCAGCTGCATGGCTTCGAGAAGGTGGGGCTGGACGACTTCCTCGTCAATGCCGGCCCATCAGCGAACGAGATGTTCCGCCAGCTGCTCACGGAGGCTGAGCCCCTGGGGCTGACGGCCCCGCTCTGGTCGCTGAATGACAAGTACGTCTACGTCCAGGACCCCGGCCTCATCGTCGACCAGGACACCCGGTTCAAAGCAAGTCCGTCCGCCTTCAAGGAGCACCTGCAGGCACCGATGAACTACCAGGAGCGTGGTCTCAAGGCCGACGGATCCATCAGCTTCAAGACGGTCTCAGCCGCGGCTGCCTGGCTCAAGTGGCCGCTGCGCCAAGAGGTCGCGAAGCTGACCTACCAGCCAGGCAAGGACCGGTTCATCCAAGCGCCTCAGCCGCTGTTCAACATCTGGCCGGGCTGGGGTGTCGAGCCGATCGAGGATGACGTCTCCTTGTTCCTGCAGCTTGTCGACCACCTGTTCACGAACGCCGAGCCAGAAGCCAAGGACTGGTTCCTCAAGTGGTGCGCGTATCCTCTACAGTACCCCGGGGTCAAGCTGTTCAGCTCCGTGGTGCTTCACGGCATCCGGCACGGAACCGGCAAGTCGCTGGTCGGCTACACGCTGGCCCGGATCTACGGGAAGAACTTCACCGAGATCAGCCAGATGGACCTGCACGGCGCCTTCAATGAATGGGCGGAAGGCAAGCAGTTCGTCATGGGCGACGACGTGACTGGGTCCAACAAGCGGGCCGATGCCGACTTCCTCAAGAAACTCATCACGCAGCGGGAGCTCCGGGTCAATGGCAAGTACGTGCCCACGTACACGGTACCCGACTGCATCAACTACTTCTTTACCGCCAACTACCCGGACTCGTTCTTCCTGGAAGACGACGACCGCCGGTTCTTCATCCACGAGGTGCAGGTTGGCCCCATGGACGAGGCGTTCTACATGGAGTACGACCTGTGGCTGGATACCGGTGGGAGCGCGGCTGCGTTCAAGTACCTGCTGGACATGGACCTCGGCGACTTCAACCCGGCAGCTCCCGCCTTCAAGACAGCAGCTAAGGAGCGGATGATCGCGAACGTGCAGTCGGACCTGGCCGGTTGGGTGCGGGGTCTCATGGCCACGCCAGACCACGTGCTGCGGGTCGGCGAGGTGGTCTTGGACAAGGACCTGTTCACCAGCAAGGAGCTGCTGCAGTTCTACGACCCAAGCGGCAAGACTGGCACGACCGCCAACGGTCTGGGCCGTGAGCTGGCAAGGGCGGGTGTCCGTCAGGTCTGTGGCGGCAAGCCGGTGCGCCTGGCTGACGGGTCACAGGGCCGGTACTACGCGGTGCGGCACGCGGATCAGTGGCTGACGTCACAACCGCAGCTGGTGGCTGACCACCTGAACAAGTGGGACAAGAAGCAGAGCGGCGCGAAGGCTGCAAAATATTGAAAATAGGTGTTTACAACTCAGCAGGTCCGCACTATAATGGAATCACGGTCGAACTTGACCGGACTTGTTGAGGAGTAAACCATGAGCGAGAAACTTTATTGGCGGAGCCCCGTTCCCGGTCTCTGTGAGACCTGTGACGGTCCCGTTCACAAGGTGTTCTACGACGCCAAGACAATTCAAGGGCCGTGGGCTTGCATGTGCAAGACCTGCTTTACGCTTGGGCCTGGCGTCGGCAAGCTTGGAACCGGCCTTGGTCAAGAGTACACTGAGCACAAAGATGGTAAGTGGTATAAGACCGGCGGCTGAATAGTTGAAAACCACATATTTACTGCGAGTCACGCGCGAGATAAGATCTAACCTGCTGAGGGACATTTCGACCCAAAGCCTTTTCAACCTAACTGTGGAGATTCACATGAACGCGAAAGAAATCANNAAGTGGCCAAGGCTGTGAAGGCCGAGACCAAGCGCGTCCTGGAAGTGGTCAAGAGCACCGAGCTGCCGGAAGACAAGGCCGCTGCGAAGGCCGTCAAGGAAGCCATCAAGTCCATCCAGGCCGGCATCAAGGAAGCTGCCTAAGCCAGTTGGCAACAGACAAGCCGTTGCGGGAAACCAAGGCGGCTTTCTTTTCACCTCAATGTAAGTGGAGAATTACATGAACAACCGTGACAGCAACGTCCAATCTACCGATGAACTCGACATCGAGAAGCGCCTCCAGGAAAAAGGCCTCAATGCTCCGCGCCTGACTCCTCAGCTGATCGATGATCAAATCGTGGGCGAGCAGTACCACGTCTTTCCCGGCACCACCATGACCGTCTGCCTCTTGACCCTCAAGAACGGCTTCAACGTCACCGGTGAATCGGCCGCCGCCTCACCCGAGAACTTCGACGAGCAAATCGGCCGTGACATCGCCCGCCGCAACGCCCGCGACAAGATCTGGTCGCTCGAGGGCTACGCGCTTCGCAACAAGCTGGCAGGAGTCTAATCATGCGCTGCTATCTGGTAACCGGCCCGGGCGCCAAGCGCTACGCGGCCACGAACGCGGATGCTCGCACCAAGCGTGACGAGCTGGTCGAGCAGCTGGGCTGCAAGAAGAAGGACGTCGAGATTGAGCAGACCGACATCCCGGTCGCCAAGGCCGACCTGCTCGAGTTCATCAACGGGCTCTGCAAGGAGCTGGACGAGAAGGAAGCAGAATGAAACCGATTCTTTGTCTCGACTTCGACGGCGTGGTTCATTCATACACGTCCAAATGGCAGGGCGCCGATGTTATTCCCGACCCGCCAGTGCCTGGTGCCATTGCATTTATGCTTGATGCGCTTCACCACTTTGATGTGGTGATCTTTTCAAGCCGGTCCAACCAACCGGGCGGGCTCAAAGCAATGCAAACTTGGCTGCACGAGCACGCCGGTCAGACATGGCATGAATCTCCTGCAGGTCCTGGTTTGGAAGACGTGCGTTTTGTAACGGAGAAACCTCCGGCGATGGTGACACTCGATGACCGAGCGCTCACCTTCACTGGCATCTTTCCCGCCATGTCTCAACTCAAATCTTTCAAGCCGTGGAACAAACTATGAGCCAAGTCCGTCTGATCGCTTTCACGCAGCCCATCGAGTTGGAAGGCGTTCAGACGGGCGAGGAGCTAGTGGCCTACTGCGCTCGGGTCTCGAACCCGGGCAATCAGGCCAACCACGAGACGGCTCCTCGTCTGCTGAACTACTTGACCCGCAACCACCACTGGTCGCCGTTCGAGATGGCCCATGCCGTCATCGAAATCACGACGACCCGCGACATCGCTCGCCAGATTCTCCGGCACCGCAGCTTCTCCTTCCAGGAGTTCAGCCAGCGCTACGCCGAGGTCGACGCCGAGCCGATCATGCGGGAGACTCGCCTGCAGGACACCAAGAACCGGCAGAACAGCCTCGAGACGTTCGACGTCGAGCTGGGCGCCAAGTGGCAGCAGCTGCAGGCCAACGTGGCCAAGCTCACGCAACAGTCCTACCAGTGGGCCATCGATGCTGGCATCGCCAAGGAGGTCGCTCGGTCCGTGCTGCCTGAGGGCATGACGCCGAGCCGCCTGTACATGGCTGGCTCCGTCCGCAGCTGGATCCACTACATCCAACTTCGTGCCGGCAACGGTACCCAGAAGGAGCATCGTGAGATTGCGGTCATGTGCCGTCTCACCCTGCTCCATGTCATGCCGTCCCTCGAGGAGATTCTGAATGCAACGCAAGACCACTAAGCCGGCCGATCCGAAGAAGGACATGGTCAACCACCCGCCGCACTATGCCGAGACCGACAACGGGATCGAGTGCATCGACGCCATCCGCGCCGCCCTGGGCCGTGAGCAGTTCATCGGCTTCCTGCGTGGCCAGGTCATCAAGTACCAGTGGCGCCTGGGCAAGAAGGACAGCTCGGCGCAAGACAACCAGAAGGCAATCTGGTACGCCAACAAGCTGGACGAAGTCCTGCAGGAAGGCGAATAATGCGCCACAAGAACTACTACAGCTCAAGCTGGGGTGAGTTCGCTATGGCCTGGGCAGTCGCCATCATCGGTGGCTTCCTGGTCCTGGTCGCTTCCGGCTTCGCCCTCAAGCTCATGTGGCGTGTGTTCATGCTCGGCTGGAGGCTGGTATGACTCCTATCACTTTCAAACGCTACAACCCAGGCGCGTCTGACAAGACGATTGTGGCTGAGCGCATCACTCACTGGGAGCAGATAGACTACAACGGGAATTACGGTACGAAGATCTATCTGGACACAGGTGCAGAAGTTCATGTTGGTGAATGGCCTCAGGACGTGGAAAAGAAAGTACTTGAAGCCACGACCAAGGAGAAGTCATGAGCAAGGCGTTCGAGAAGTTGGGCCTGCCTGAGACAGCCACGCCTGATGAGGTCAAGGCCAAGTGTCGAGAGCTCTGCATGATTCACCACCCAGACCGTGGCGGCAACCCGGTGGAGTTCGATGAGATTCGTCGAGCATACAAGACAGCTTATGCTGAGGCCAGCGCACCCAAGCCGTGCGGTGCCTGCAGCGGGACCGGTAAGGTCAAGCAGATGCACGGCTGGTCGTCGGTCGAGATGCCTTGTTCAGCTTGCGGTGGGAGCGGGTTCAATGGCTAAGAAGCAGAAGACCGTGCAGGTCGGCAGCCGGGAGTACTTCGATGCGCTCCTGGCCTACTACTCGAACCGGTCAACTGCGATCGTGCGTGGCCGCGGCAACCTGCCTCGCGAGGACCTCGAGTACCTGGCGCAAGCCGCGGCGAAGCTCAAGGACGAGCGCCTGAAGCAGTGCATCGCTGAGCTGATCGGCTGGGGTGATGAGGAGCGGTCGGAGCTCGAGACGCTGCTGGCCATCGGCTTTGAGGCCATGAAGCTGTGCAGCCCGAGCCGGCTCCGCGAAGCCGCCATGCGGGTCAGCCTCAAGTACTACATGAAGAAGGAGTTTTCACATGCCCAAGAATCAATCGAACGACAAGAACCACGTGATGATCGCGTGGCTGAACCCCAAGCAGCTGACGCTAGCCATCTCCAGGATCCTGCGAACTCCGCCTCCGCCAACGTCGGTGGTGTTTCTGGACCGGACGACCAAGACGTTCAGCATCCTTGAGGTGTCCAATGAGCTGCAACCAAAACTGTCGGCAGGGTCGTGACTGCAACTGCGGCGGAGTCCATGTGGTTCCGCTCAACGACTTGCGCGAGCACGACCTGAACGGCAGCTGCTGGTGCAAACCAACACATGACGAAGGCGTCTGGGTTCACCACGCGATGGACGGCCGGGAAGCCTTCGAGACAGGAGAAAGAAGACCATCATGAAACCCATGCTCGCTGCTCCCGCTGGGGAGCTCATTCATTTGCCGGCCCTGCTCAGCCCGAAGCTGGACGGCATCCGCTGCCTCGTCATCGATGGAGTGGCCGTCGGTCGCAGCCTGAAGCCGCTGCCCAACAAGCACGTGCAGAAGATCTTCGGCCGGCCTGAGCTGAATGGCCTCGATGGCGAGCTGATCGTCGGCCAGCCCACCGCCAGGGAGGTCTTCCAGACCACAAGCTCCGGCGTCATGAGCATCGAGGGCGAGCCTGAGGTTTCGTTCTGGGTGTTCGACGACTTCTCGGAGTCGGGTGGCTTCCAGCGCCGGCTGCACACGGCCCATCGTCGCATCAAGAAGCAGAAGTTCTGCGAGGACGTACCCCACCACGAGGTCCTCAAGGCCGACGACCTGAACGAGTGGGAGCAGGACTACCTCGAGCTCGGCTACGAGGGTGTGATGCTGCGCCACCCTGATGGCCCATACAAGCATGGCCGGTCCACCGCCAAGGAAGGCTGGCTGCTCAAGGTCAAGCGCTTCGAGGATAGCGAGGCTCGGATCATTGGCTACAGCGAGCTCATGCACAACGCCAACGAGGCCAAGCGCAACCAGCTGGGTCACCTTGAGCGCAGCAGCCACAAGGCCAACAAGGTGGGCAAGCAGATGCTCGGTGCCCTCACGGTCCAGGACCTGAAGACCAAGGTCGAGTTCGACATCGGGACCGGCTTCACTGAGGATCAGCGTCGACTGCTGTGGGCGACGGGCGACGGTCTGCTCGGCAAGGTGGTGAAGTACAAGAGCCAGCCGACCGGTGTTAAGGAGAAGCCGCGCTTCCCCGTGTTCCTCGGCTTCCGAGACAAGGTGGACATGTGACTGACACCGAACGCCTCGACGCCATCGGCGAGTACGGGCTGTTCATCTCGACCCAGGACGTTCTCAAGGCAGGTACTTGGGAGCGGACCTGGGTCTGCTGCTATGGCGACCGGATGGTTGTCGCCGCCTCGATGCGCGACGCCATTGACCTGGCCGTGATGGACATCAAGACCGGTGGGTCTCTACCCCATTAAAGTTGAAAATACCTGTTTACATCGTACCAAGGGTAGGTTATTATCTACCCACGGTCAACGTTGATCGCAACCAACAAGCTGAGGGTGCACGAATGAAGATTGAAATCAAATGCCGCTTCAGTGGCTCCGTTCTCTTCTCGCATGAGGCTGAGAACAATACCATGCGGATAACTCTGGAGGCCGCGGTCTCTGCCCGTGCCAACCTGGACGGTGCC
>JRYH01005398.1_pt1 | contig 14341 bp, 12 predicted proteins | sample 235351 | NCBI WGS metagenome assembly JRYH01 (sample SAMN03074221, study PRJNA261480) | activated sludge metagenome | biome: Wastewater Treatment Plant; feature: Wastewater; material: Activated sludge; isolation source: activated biomass of a wastewater treatment plant treating wastewater... ... | reverse complement strand
CCGACCTCGATCACCGTGGTCGCGACCAGAACCCGCGTGCGCCCGGTCTGGAAATCCTCCATGGCCGCGTCCTTCTCGGCCGGGGCAAGCTGCCCGTGGACCAGCCCCACGACCCCCTCGCCCAGCACGGCGCGCAATTGCCGGAACCGCTCCTGCGCCGCGGTCAGGTCGACGATTTCGGATTCCTCGACCAGCGGACAGACCCAGTAACACTGCTGCCCCTCGCTGATCGCGCGGCGCAGATGCGTCACCACCTCGTCCATGCGCTCGCTGCTGACCACGGCGGTGCGGATCGGCTTGCGCCCCGGCGGCTTTTCATCGAGCAGCGACACATCCATGTCGCCATAGTGCGCCAGCGCCAGAGTGCGCGGGATCGGCGTCGCGGTCATCACCAGCATGTCGGCGCCCGCGCCCTTGCTCGCCAGATCAAGCCGCTGGTGCACGCCGAAACGGTGCTGCTCGTCGACGATGGCCAGGCGCAGGTCGGAAAATTCCACATCTGCCTGAAACAGCGCATGGGTGCCGACGATGATGCACGTCTCGCCCCGTTTCAGCGCCCCGAGCTTGTCGCGCCGCGCCGCCCCCTTGTCGCGCCCGGTCAGGATGTCGAGCGTCACCCCGGCGGCCAGAGCAAACGGGCGCAGCCCCTCGTAATGCTGGCGCGCCAGAATCTCGGTCGGGGCCATCATCGCCCCCTGTCCGCCGGCCTCGACGGCATTCAGCAGAACCATCAGCGCGACCACCGTCTTGCCCGCGCCCACGTCCCCCTGCAGCAGCCGCGCCATGCGTTCCGGCGCCGCCATATCCGCCTCGATCTCGGCAATCGCACGCTTCTGGGCCCCGGTAAGCGCATAGGGCAGCGCCGCCAGAACCCGCGCCCGCAGGCGGCCGTCGCCCCGGCTTGAAATCCCGCGCGCCTTGCGTTCGCGCTTCCGTGCCAGGGCCAGCGTCAGCTGATGCGCAAAAACTTCGTCATAGGCAAGCCGTGCCCGCGCGGGCGTTGCGGGCGAAAGGTCATCCATGCCGCGCGGCGCGTGCGCCACCCGCAGCGCCGTCGCCCAGTCCGGCCAGCCCTCGCGCGCCAGAAGCCCGGGGTCGATCCACTCGTCCAGTTCGGGCAGGCGTGCAAGCGCCCCCTGCAGCGCCTTCAGCATGAGTTTCTGGCTGACTCCCTGCGTCAGGTGATAGACCGGTTCGAATTCAGGGATCGCGGCGGCCTCTTCGACCGGCAGGACGTGATCGGGGTGCACCATCTGCGCCGCGCCGTCGAACAGTTCGATCCGCCCCGACACCACCCGCCGCGCCCCGACCGGCAGCAGGCGTTCCAGATAGCCGCCGCGCGCGTGGAAAAAGACAAGCTGGAAATCCGCCCCCTCGTCCTCGACCAGCACCCGCCAGGCCCCGCCCCGGCTCGCCGGCTTGCGATGGGCGCGCACGATAACCTCGACCGTCGCCGTCACCGGCAGGTCGAGCCCCCGGACAGTGGCGCGCCGGCGCCGGTCGATCACCGCATAGGGCAGCGAAAACAACAGATCGCCCGGCGTTTCCACGTCGATCTGTTCAAGCGCCCGTGCGGTCTTGGGGCCGATGCCGGGAAGCGTCTCGAGCCCGGCAAACAGCGGGAACAGAACCTCCGGCCGGCCGCTCATGCCGAACCGATCAGGGAAAGCCAGCCGTCCTCGTCGAGCGTCCTGAGCCCCAGCGCCTCGGCCTTTGCCAGCTTCGATCCCGCCCCGGGCCCCGCCACGACAAGATCCGTGCGCGCCGAGACCGATCCGGCCACCTTCGCACCCAGCGCCTCGGCCCGCGCCTTGGCCTCGGCGCGGGTCATCTTTTCAAGCGTGCCGGTGAATACCACCGTGAGCCCCAGCACCGGGCTGTCGCTTTTCGGCAGGTCGGGTGGCGTGATATCCAGCATCCCGGCCAGCCGGTCGATCGACTGGCGCTCGCGTTCCTGCGAAAACGCGGTCACGAGCGATGTCGCCAGCACGTCGCCGATCCCCTCGATCCCCGTGATCTCGGCCCAGGCCGGGCTTTCGGCCAGCGCGGCGCGGCGCTCCCGCGCGTTTCCGGCCCGGAAGGCGGGCTCGGCGGCGGCACGGTCCACGGTTTCGGTCAGCGCCTCCCAGGTCATGAAATGGCGCGCAAGCACCGCCGAGGCGACCTCGCCCACATGGCGGATGCCAAGCGCAAACAGCAGCCGCGCGAGCGGAATGGTGCGGCGCGCCCGGATCGCGGCAAAAAGATTGGCCGCCGATTTCTCGCCCCAGCCCTCGCGGTTGCGCAACTGCTGCAACCCGCTGCCGTAACGATCCTCGAGCGTGAAAATATCGGCGGGTTCCCTGATCCAGCCGTCGGCATGGAACTGTTCGACCTGCTTTTCACCAAGCCCCTCGATATCGAAAGCGGCGCGGCTGACGAAATGCCGAAGCACCTCGACCTGCTGCGCCGGGCAGATCAGCCCCCCCGTGCAGCGGCGCACCGAATCGCCCTCCTCGCGGATTGCGGCGCTGCCGCAATCGGGGCAGCGGGTGGGAAATTCGTAAGGGACGGCGGCGTCGGGGCGGCGGGCAAGGTCGACATCGTTGATCTTCGGGATCACGTCGCCGGCGCGATAGACCTGCACCCAGTCGCCGACGCGGATGTCCTTGCCCTCGCGAATCTCGCCGCCGCTCGCGTTGCGCCCGGCGATGTAATCCTCGTTGTGCAACGTCGCGTTCGAGACCACGACGCCGCCGACCGTGACCGGTGTGAGCCGCGCCACCGGCGACAGCGCGCCGGTGCGGCCGACGCGGATGTCGATGCTTTCCAGCAGCGTCCAGGCCAGTTCGGCCGGGAACTTGTGCGCGATGGCCCAGCGCGGCGTGGTCGACCGGTACCCGAGCCGGTTCTGCAGCACGAGGTCGTTCACCTTGTAGACCACGCCGTCGATATCGTAATCGAGCGTGGCGCGCTGTTCCTCGATCGCGTGATAACGCGCGAGCAGGCACTCCGGCCCGTCGCAGAGCGAGGTGAGCGGATTGGTCTGGAACCCGAAACGCGCAAGCCGCTCGATCGCCCCGGCCTGCGTCGGCGCCAGCGGCTCGCTCACCTCTCCCCAGGCATAGGCAAAGAACCGCAGCGGCCGGGCCGCGGTCACGCCGGGATCAAGCTGGCGCAGCGAGCCGGCGGCGGCATTGCGCGGGTTCGCAAAGGCGCGCGCGCCCCCCTGTTCCTGCCGCGCGTTCAGCGCCGCGAAATCGGGCTTGGTCATATAGACCTCGCCCCGGATTTCGAGCACCTCGGGCGCGTCCTTGATACGGGCCGGAATATCGGCGATGGTGCGGGCATTCGCGGTCACGTCCTCGCCGACGCTGCCGTCGCCCCGGGTCGCGGCCTCGACCAGCCGGCCCGATTCATAGCGCAGCGCGAGCGAAAGCCCGTCGATCTTCGGCTCGACCGTATAGGCCAGCGCGTCCCCGGCCCCAAGGCCCAGGTAGCGGCGCACGCCGGCGTCGAAACCGGCCACATCCTCGGCGCTGAAGGCATTGCCGAGCGACATCATCCGCTGCCGGTGCCGGACCTTGGCAAAGCCCTCGGCCGGGCGCGCGCCGATCTGGGCGCTCGGGCTGTTGCGGCGCACAAGGTCGGGAAACCGCGCCTCGATCGCGGCATTGCGCCGCTTCAGCCGGTCGTATTCGGCGTCGGTGATCTCGGGCGCGTCCTCGCGGTGATAGGCGATGTCGGCCCGGCCGATCAGATCGGCCAGCCGCGCAAGCTCGGTCTCGGCCGCCTCGCGTGTCAGATGCTCGACGCTGATTTCCTTGTCCAAGGCACACACCACCTGCATTTTCCTGCTGATGTGATAGGGCGCGGATGCCGACAAATCCAGCCGGATGACCCCGCGGCCGCGGCCCGTGCGGTTGCCGTCACCCGGCCGGGGGTTCAGGTTCAGGTTCAGGTTCAGGGCTGATAGCTGCGCACCAATGCCCCGGCGACCAGGCTCCAGCCGTCGGCGACCACGAAGAAGGCAAGCTTGAACGGGAGCGCGACAATCGCCGGCGGCACCATCATCATCCCCATCGCCATCAGCACCGCCGCCACCACCAGGTCGATGATCAGGAACGGCAGGTAGATCAGGAATCCGATCTGGAACGCGCGGGCGATCTCGGACAGCAGGAAGGTCGGCACCAGCACCGAAATCGGCGCATCGGGCGCCGGGGCCAGACCCTCGAGCCCGGGGCGCAGTTCGGCCATCGAGCGGAATGTGCCGGCATCGACCCGCGCCGCCATGAATTCGCGGAACGGGATCAGCACGCGTTCGATCGCGGTCTCCGTGTCGATGGTTTCCGCCAGCAGCGGCGCTATGCCGGTCTCCCAGGCCTGCGTGAACACCGGCTCCATCACGAAATAGGTCAGGAACAGAGCAAGGCTCACGATCAGCATGTTGGGCGGGCTCTGCTGAAGGCCGATCGCCTGGCGCAGGATGCCGAGCACCGTGACCAGAAACGGAAAGCAGGTCACCATGATCGCAAGGCCAGGCGCGAGGCTGAGCAGGGTGATCAGGACGATGAGCTGGATCGAGCGCGCAGAGACCGAGCCGCCCTCGCCAAGCGAAAGCGTGATCTCCTGCGCCGATGCCGCCTGCGGAACAAGCAGAAGCGCGCCGATCGCAAGGGCCGCCGGAACCGCGGCGGGGATCCTCATCCCAGCCCGCTCTGAAGGTCGGCGATCTCGCTCAGGCGCACCGCCAGCTGGCCGCCGTGCTCGCCCTCGATCTGTTCGAGCTGGCCGCGCGCGACAAGGCGATCGCCGACGTAAAGCTCCACCGGATCCTCGATCCGCCGGTCGAGCGTCAGCACCGCGTTGCGGCCCATGGTCATCAGGTCGCGGATCAGCGGCCGCGCCTTGCCGACCGAGACGATGATCTCGATCGGCACCGAATCGAACGGGCGCGGCGCCGTCCCGCCCCCTGCCCCTGCGTCGGGGTTGGTCTCGTCCGTCCTGTCGTTATCCATTGCCTGCTTCCTTGCCCACATCCTCGAAAAATGATCCGATCGATTCACTCAGGGCGGCGGTCAGGCCCGGCGCGTCGATCTCGTGCTCGCGCTCTCCGATCCGGATGATCGCGGCCCCCTCGTCAAGCGCAGGGTCTTCCGCCACCGTGACCCGCAGCGCGAGGTCCGGCGCGAGCAATTCGCGCAGCCCCTGCCCCTCGCCGGTGGCGACCGTGATCCGCACCGGCCCGGCCATCCGCTCGCGGCTGAGATCGCCAAGCTTTTCCACGACATGATGGCCGAAGCCGCGCATCATGACCTCGGGCAGGACCGCGGCGGTGAGGCTGCGGAACACGGGCTCGATGGCCTCGAGAAGCTGCCCCCGCACCTCGTGATAGGTAAAGGACAGATCCTCGAGCGTGCGGGCAAGCGCGGCCGAGACCCGGGCGCGCTCCTGGTCGCGCGCGGCCATCGCATCCTCCCAGCCGGCCGAATACCCCTGCTCGAAGGCCGCAAGCCGGTGATCCTCGAGCGCCTCTTCGGACAGGATCCGCAGGCCGCTGCCGGCCGGATCGTCGCTGCCGAAATCCTCGAACAGATGCGAGACGGGCATCAGGCGCTCTCTCCCTGTTCGTCAAGCCAGCTGCGCAGGATCTCGACGGTCTGCTCCTGGCGCTCTCCGATCATCGCGCGCAGCCGCTCCGACGGGCTGGCTGCGCCGGCACCGGCGAGGGCGACCTCGTTCTCGCGGCGTCGCACCGGTGCGCTCTCGAAGCGGGGATCCGGCCCGTCGTCGATTTCCCCGGTCAGCGCCTCGGGCGCATCGACCGGTTCGCTGCGCGCGGGTTTCGGCAGGGCCCCGGTCTCCGGGCGGGGCAGCGCCGGGTGCGGCCGGGCAAGAATCGGGCGCACGACGAACAGGCCGAGAACGATCGCGACGATCGCCAGCGCCAGAATCTGGATGAGCGACATGAGATCGAGCCCGAACCCCTTGAGAAAGGTCGTACTGGCCATGGTGCCCTCCTCCGCGACCGCCGGCAGCTCCATCGAGCGCAGGGTGATGACATCGCCGCGCTCCGCGTCGAATCCGACCGCCGAGGCCACCAGTTCGCGCAGCGCCTCGAGTTCGGCCTCCGCACGCGGCTGCACCGTGACCGCGCCGGCCGCATCCGCGCCGCTCACCCCGTTCACAAGCACCGCGACCGTGAGCCGGCGCACCGCTCCCGGCCCGCGCAGGATTTCATGTTCGGTCTGCGACACTTCGTAATTCACGCGCTCGCGCGTCTCGCTGCTCTGGGCCTGCGAGCCGTCGGAGCGCGCGCCGTCGCCCTCCGGCAGATGCGAGGCGATCGTGACCTCGCCCTGCCCCTGGTTGCGCGAGGAATCGCGCCGCTCTTCGGTGTCGGTGCTGATCGCGACGCGCTCCTCCGGGTCGATCTGGCGGCGGCGGATCGATTCCGTGTCGGTCACGGTCTCCACGCTCACCTCGACCACGGCATTGCCGGCCCCGACCCGGGCCTCGAGCAGGCGCAGAACCCGGCTGCGCAGCTGCTGGGAGCGCTCATCCGCGGAATTCGCGGCGGTTTCGCTCTCCGCCGGGCCGACGAGCCCGCGGCGCGAATCGATCACCGCGACATTCCCGACCTCCATGCCGGTGATGGCCGAGGCCACCAGATAGCGGATGGCATTGGCCTGCTCGGGCGAGATCGGGCCGCCCCGCGCGGTCAGCAGGACCGATGCGGTCGGCGCGGCGGCACGCTGAAACGGGCCCGCGGCGGCATGGGCGATATGCACCCGCGCCTGCGAGACATGGGGGCTCGCGACGATGGTGCGGGCCAGTTCGCCCTCCTTCGCACGCCAGTAGGTGGCGTCGAACATCTGCGCCGTGGTGCCGAAACCGCTGAGCGAATCAAGCAGCTCATAGCCGCGCCCGCCGGTCGCCGGCAGCCCGTCACCGGCCAGGATCATGCGCAGCTCATCCCGCCGGGCGGCGGGCACGTGGATCGCGTTGCCGCTGATCCGGTAGGCGACGCCATGCTGCTCGAGCGCCTGCACGACCTCGCCGGCCGCATCCGGCTCGAGCCCCGCGTAAAGCAGCTGCATCGACGGGCGCGCGGCCAGCGCCGACATGACCATGACGATCAGCACCGTTGCCGCAGCCGCCGCGGCGACGATGATCTGCCGGCGTCTTCCAAGTCCGCTCCATGTCCTGACGAGCTGCTGCACCTGTTCCTCCGTTCCGCCGTGTTCCGTTCGGCAGGGAGATGTTTCGCCGATCGGTCTTAACAGTCGGTTAGTTCCTCAGCGCTTATGCAGAAATCCCGGAACCAGAGAGGGACGAAGATGACCGATGCAACGACCGAGCCCGCCGCGAACCGGCGGCGCGGTGGCAGGGGGACGCTGATTGCGGCGCTGATCGTCGCGCTCCTCGGCGCGGGCGGGAGCTATTACGCTGTTGCATCCGGCCTGATTCCGCTCGGCAAACCGGCCCTTCCGGCGCTGTCCCGGGGGGCCGCGCCGGAAACCGCGTTCATCGCGCTCGAGCCGCTGATGATCACGCTCGAAAGCGGCGACTCCCGCCACCAGCTGCGCTTTACCGCGCAGATCGAGGTGGCGGCAGAAGCGCGCCGCGAGGTCGAGGGCCAGATCCCCCGCATCATTGACGTGCTGAACGTTTATCTGCGCGCGCTCGGGTTGCAGGATCTGCGTGACCCGCTCGCCCTGACCCGGATCCGCGGCCAGATGCTGCGGCGTATCCAGGTGATCGTCGGAGACGACCGTATCCGCGATCTCCTGGTCATGGAATTCATGCTGAACTAGGAGGCGGAATTGGAACTCATTGCCGATATTCTGCTGGTGGCCGGTGCCGTCGGGGCCGGTTTCTACTGTTTCGTCCTGTCCCGGCGCCTGAGCCGTTTCAACGATCTGGAAACCGGCATGGGGGGTGCAGTCGCGGTGCTGTCCTCCCAGGTGGACGACCTCAATCGCTCGCTGGTTTCGGCGCGCGCGGCCTCGGACGGCTCGAACGCCGCGCTCGACGACCTGACGCGGCGGGCCGAATCGGTGGCCGGGCGGCTCGAACTCCTGATGGCCTCGCTCCATGACATCCCCGAGGCCGGGGCGGAGCCACCATCGCCAACCACCGAAGCGGACCCTGCGCCCCCGCCCGCCACTGAATCCACCAGGGCCGCGGATGACGACGCGCCGGCGCCGCCCATGGCGGCAGCATCCTTCATCCGGCATGCGCGCGGCGGAGCGGTGTCATGAGCCGGCCCCTTCCGGCCGCCGGGAAACGGGCAAGGCTCGGCACGCTGTCGCTGGTTGCGACCTTTCTGATCGGATCGGCGCTGATTCGTGCCGGGCTGGGCATCGGCCCCGCGATTTCGGCCGAACCCGAACCGCGCGACGCAGGCGCCGAAGCGGCGGAAACCATGCCCCGGGCGGCGGCGGATCCGGGCTCCCTGCTGGCGCGGCTGCAGGAGCGCGAGCGCAAGCTCGCGGAGCGTGAGCGGCGCATCGAGGATCGCAGCCGTGCGCTCGAACAGGCCGATGCGGCGCTGCGGCAGAAACTCGCCGCACTCGAAAGCGCCGAAGAGCGCCTGCGCACCACCATCGCCATGGCGGAGGGGGCCTCGGAAAACGACATCAGCGGGCTCACGGCGGTTTACGAGCGGATGAAACCACGCGAATCGGCCGCTCTGTTCGAGACCATGACACCCGAATTCGCGGCCGGTTTCCTGTCCCGGATGCGGCCCGAGGCGGCAGCGGCGATCCTGTCGGGCCTCAGCCCCGAGGCCGCCTATGCGGTCAGCGTCGTCCTGGCGGGCCGCAATGCCAACGTGCCGACACAATGAATGCCGACAGGCCGGCCAGAGATCCGGCCGGTGCCCGTTTCGACTTTTTAAAAGAATCGCCGCCATGCTCGGGTCGCGCGGAAGATGGAGAATGACATGCTCGGGATGATCGGCGTCGTCTTGGTGTTCGTGATGGTGTTCGGCGGCTATCTGGCTGCCGGGGGAAAGCTGGCGGTGGTGCTCGCATCCCTGCCCTACGAACTGGCCATCATCGGCGGTGCGGCGGTCGGCGCCTTCATGATCGGCAACGACCTCGGCGGCATCAAGCGGACGCTGAAGGATATCGGCAAGGTGTTCCGGGGGCCGAGGTGGAAGCCCGACGACTACCGCGACCTTCTCTGCTTGCTCTTTGCCCTGATCCGGATCGCGCGGCAGAATCCGGTCGCGCTGGAGCCGCATATCGAGGATCCCGACACCTCCCCCATCTTCGGCGCCTATCCCAGGATCCTGCAGGATCGCGAAGCGGTCGAACTCATCTGCGACACGCTGCGCTCGGCCTCGATGAACTACGACGATCCCAATCAGGTCGAGGAAATCCTTGAAAAGCGCACCGCCGCCAACCTGCACCATGCCCTGCATTCGAGCCGTGCACTCCAGACCATGGCCGATGCGCTGCCGGCGCTCGGCATCGTCGCGGCGGTGCTCGGGGTCATCAAGACCATGGGCGCGATCGACCAGCCGCCCGAGATCCTTGGAAAGCTCATCGCCGGCGCGCTGGTCGGAACCTTTCTCGGGGTGTTCCTGGCCTATGGCCTGGTCGGGCCCTTCGCCGCGCGGGTGCAGGGCACGGTGGAGGAAGACCGGCATTTCTACCAGCTGATCCGCGAGGTTCTGGTCGCGAACCTGCACAGCCACGCGGTTTCGCTCTGTATCGAGGTCGGGCGCCAGAACACGCCGGCCCATGTCCGCCCCCGCTTCGACGAACTCGAGGATGCGCTGCGGGCGGTCAAGCAGGAAGCCGCCTGATGCGCCGGCTGCTCCTGGCCCTGACGCTGGTCCTGCTCTGCGGCCCGGCGGCGGCGCTCACCCTCACCGTCCGCTCGGGCGAGCACGAGGGATTCTCGCGGCTGGTGATCCCGCTGCCGTCCGGGGTGGACTGGACCCTGTCGCAGCAGGGGCACGGCGCGGAAATCCTGCTCACCGGCGACGATATCCAGCTCGGGCTCGGCAACATATTCGAACGCATCCCGCGCAGCCGCATCCAGGCCCTGTCGCAGGCTGGCCCCGGGGCCCCGCTCAGGATCGCGCTCGGCTGCAACTGCCGGGTCGAGGCGGTGCTGCTCGAAGATCGCCGCCTGGTCATCGACGTGAAGGATGGCACCGGTCCCCTGCCCGATCCGCCCGCCCGCGCCACGCGCGCGCATCCCGGCGGCACGCCGGATCTGCGCTTCCGGGTTGCCGCGGCGCAGACGCAGGATGTTCCCGGTTTTCCTCCGCTCTTTCGCGCGAACACTCCGCCGCCCGCGCCGCCGCCCCTGCCCGAGGCCGGCACCTATCCCTGGGCCGGCGCCGGGCGGCAACTGCCGGTGCTGCTTGACCGGGGGGGAAACCGGTTCTCGTCCGAGCCTGCGCGCCGGCTGCGCGAGAATATCGACGTCGCGGTCCATCGCGGTCTGCTCGAGGAGTCGGGCACGCCTTCGCGCCACGAGGAGCGTCGCGCACCGCCCGGACAGCATGACCGCGCCCAGAGGGGTGGGGCGCCGGACCCCGGCCCGGACCGGGCCCGCCCGGGGCTCAATGTCGAGAACACCATCGACCTCCAGCTCGCGGAAATCCGAAAGGCGCTCCGGCAGCAGGACAGCGGGACGCTCTGCATCACCGATGACCGGCTCGCGGTGCAGACCTGGGGCCGCGACGATATTGAATTCGGGGCCCAGATCGGCGCCTGGCAGCGGCGGCTTTTCGGTGAATTCGACCTGGTGGATCCACAGGCCCAGCTCGGGCTTGCGCGCGGCTACATCTATTTCGGCTACGGGGCCGAGGCCGCTTCCGTCCTGCGCCTGTCGCCGGACCTGCCCGGAAATTCGGAGCTCCTGCCCGCCATGGCGCAGATCGTCGACGGCCGCCCCCTTGCGGCGGCGAACCCCTTTGCCGGGCAGCATGTCTGCGGCGGACATGCCGCCCTCTGGGCGCTGCTCGCGGCCGGGCGGCGCGACCCGGAAACCAATGACGATGCGGTGCTGCGCACCCTCGGCACCCTGTCACGGCACCTGCGACACCTGCTCGGCCCGCGCATCGCGCGGCTCTATGCCGATGCGGGGGCCGCGGAACAGGCCGAACTCAGCCTGCGCCTGACCGGGCCGGACGATGGCCCCCCGGATCCCGGCGCGGCGCTTGTGCGCGGCGAACTGCACCGGCAACAGGGCAAGGCGCCGGGGCGGGAACTGGCGGACCTTGCCCATTCCGGCCGGGACCAGGCGCCCGAGGCGCTGATCGGCGTGATCCGCGACGCATGGGCAAAGGAAACCGCCCTGCCGCCGCAGACGGCCGAACTCGCCGCCGGCTATGCGCTGCAGTATCGCGGCTCCGGCCTCGGTCCCGCGCTGCAGGTCGCCCATATCCGCGCGCTCGCGATCGAGGGTGCCTTTGCCGCCGCCTTTGCGGAGCTTGCCCGCTACCCTCCCCCGGCCAGCGGCGGCGAAACGGCGCCCGCAATCCGCGCCGGTTTGCTCGACCGCCTTGCCGCGCATGCCGGCGATGTGGAGTTTCTCGAACTCCTGTTCGCGAACACCGGCCCCGAATCCGGCCCGCTCCCTCTGCCGACGGTCGAAACCCTCGCGCGGCGCCTGCTCGACCTCGGGTTTGCTGCCGAGGCTCAGGATCTGCTGCGCCGGAACGTGACCGACATCCCGCCCGACGGGATCGCGTTGATCGAGGCCGAGATCGCGCTCACCCTTACCCGCCCCCATCGTGCGCTCGCGATTCTCGACGGGCGGGAGAGTGCACAGGCCGAGGCGCTGCGGGCGCAGGCGCTGCGGCTGATCGGCGATCACGCCGGGGCGGCGGCACATTTTGCCGGGGCCGGCCAACCGGCCGAGGCGGCGCGCAGCCGCTGGCTCGCGGGCGGGGCGGGAGCGTCCGGTGCGGACCCCGCGCAGGACGACGAGAGCACCGGCGCCTATGCCGCGGTCGCGCGGATTGCGCATGACCTTGGAACAGCGCCCGACATTCAGCGCCCGGCGGCGCCGANNATTGCCGAGCTATTCGAAGCCCTCTCGGTGCAGGATTGACCGCGGACCCGGCCGGCCGCAGGGAGGGCGCGGAAGGATCCGGATCCGCCGCGCCATGCCCGGGCAGCGCCGCTTGCGGGCGCGTCCCGCGCCCGGTCCTGCCCGCGCCGCGCTTCAGCCCCGGTCGCGCGACAAAAGGACGATGAAGAACAATCCGCCGAGCAGCCCGGTCACCACCCCGACCGGCATGTCGTTCGGCGCCGTGATCCGGCGCGCGGCGATATCCGCCAGCACCAGGAAAATCGCCCCGAGCAGGGCGCTGACCGGCAGCACGCGGCGGTTGTCGCTGCCGACAAGAAGCCGGGTGATATGCGGCATCATCAGCCCGACAAAGCCGATCATCCCGGAAAACGCCACCAGCACCCCGGTCAGGAAGGCGCTGACGGTCAGGGTCAGGATGCGCAGGCCGCGGGGATTGACGCCCAGCGTCGCGGCGGTTTCCTCGCCCATGGCGAGCGCGTTCAATTGCTCGGCCAGGCCGCGGAACACCGCGCCCGAGAACAGCAGCGCCACCGCCGGAAAGACCAGGTTGTTCCACTGTGCGAAACCGAACCCCCCGAGCGACCAGAACACGACCGAACTGATCGCATGGGGATCGGCCAGCATGATCATGACATTGCTGCCCGCGGCAATGACGAAGGACACCGCAAGCCCCGCGAGGATCAGCCGCGTCGGCCCTCCGGCGCGGGAAATTCCCCCGACCATGACCACGACCACCGTCGCGCCGAGCGCCCCCATGAAGGCAAAAAGCGGCAGGGTATAGACCCCGAGCAGGCTGCCCAGGAACAGGATCGCGAGATTGGCGCCGAACCCGGCCCCGGCCGACACGCCGAGCAGATGCGGATCGGCCAGAGGGTTGCGCGTCACCGCCTGCATCACCGTCCCCGCCAGCCCGAGCCCGGCCCCCACCATCGCCGCCAGCAGGGCGCGCGGCAGGCGCAGTTCCCAGACGATGTTTTCGCGCCCCATGTCCCAGTGCGGCGCGATCGAGGCGAGCGAAAGCTTGTTCAGGATGATCGACCAGACCGTCAGGAACGGAATCCGCGCCGATCCGATGCTGACCGAAAGCGTGAGCGAAAACAGGCACAGCACGACAAGGACGGCACAGACCACCGGATAATGCGGGCGCAGAAACCCCATCAGCGGGGTCTGCCGTGCAGGAACGCGGCGAGCTTTTCCACCGCGTCGATATTGCGCGGCCCCGGCGTCAATTCATCATAGCTCAGCACCAGAAAGCGGTCATTGCGCACCGCGCCGACATGGGAAAGCGCCGGGTGCGTCTTGAAAAAGGCGATCTTGTCGCGGGCCGAAATCTCTCCGTAATCGACGATCACGACCGCTTCGGGGTCCAGATCGGCAACGGTCTCCCAGTCGATGCGCACCCAGCTGTTGTCGAGCATCGCGGCAATGTTCTCGCCCCCCGCGGCCTCGATGATGGCCTGGGGCATGGCATAGCCGCCGGCGGTCAGCGGCACCTTGTCGCCCGAATCATAGACAAAGACGCGCGGCTGCGCCTTCAGCGCACCGGTGCCGGCGGCGATGTCCGCGGCGACACGGGCGAGCCGCGCGCGATATTGCGCGATCAGCGCCGCCGCCCGTTCGGGCACGCCGAAGATCCGCGCGAGGTTCTCCAGATCGCGGAACAGGACATCGAAATCCGGCCGCTGATGCTGCCCGAGCCGGACGCAGGATTCGGAGAGTTCGTAAACCGGTATGCCGTAGCGGCCGAGGCTTTCGGGCGTGACCTCGCCGCCGACCCGCATGCCATAGCTCCAGCCCGCGAAATAGAAGTCGATCCCCTCGTCGAGAAAGGTCTCGAGCGTGGGATAGCTGCGCTGGATCGCGCGCAGCCCGGCGGCGGCGGGAAAGGCCGTGAGCGTAGCTGCGCCCCCGGTCCGGCCGCTGTNNAGGCCCTGAGCGTCGCCTCGCCCACGGTCCGGCCGCTGTAGCCCGCAAGCCGGTCCTCAAGCCCGAGCGCCAGCATGATCTCGATCAGGTTCGAGCCATTGACAAGCGCCCGCCGCGGCGGCGCGCTGATCGTGATCTCGCGCTCGCAACTGCTGACGGTGACGGGGAAACCGCTCTCCGACGGCGCCGCCGCTCCCGGAGTCGCGGCGGCGGTCAGGACGGACATCGCGATCAGGGCAGGGCCCCGCAAGGCAAGCTGTTTCATGGCTCTTCCGTCACGGAATAAGTTCAAAGGAAAAGCGCGGGCGCCCGGTTCCGGCGCCCGGCTCGATGGTGGCGGCCACGTCGAAAGCGGTGCGGATCGTGGCCGGCG
>JRYH01008291.1_pt1 | contig 14351 bp, 9 predicted proteins | sample 235351 | NCBI WGS metagenome assembly JRYH01 (sample SAMN03074221, study PRJNA261480) | activated sludge metagenome | biome: Wastewater Treatment Plant; feature: Wastewater; material: Activated sludge; isolation source: activated biomass of a wastewater treatment plant treating wastewater... ... | reverse complement strand
GCGCGCTTCATCCGCTTCTGCAATGCCTTCAACATCCCGCTCGTCACCTTCGTCGACGTGCCCGGATTCCTGCCCGGCCTCGCGCAGGAGTACGGCGGCATCATCCGCCACGGCGCCAAACTGCTGTTCGCCTACTCCTCGGCCACCGTGCCCAAGATCACCGTGATCCTGCGCAAGGCCTACGGCGGCGCCTATGTGGCGATGTGCAGCAAGGACCTCGGCGCCGACCGCGTGTTCGCCTGGCCGACCGCCGAGATCGCGGTGATGGGCGCCGAAGGCGCAGCCGAGATCGTGTTCCACAAGGAGATCGACGAGGCCGAAGATCCGGACGAGCGACGCCGGGCCCTCATCCACGAATACCGGGAGACGTTCTCCAACCCATACGTCGCCGCCGAACGCCGCCTGGTCGACGCCGTGATCGAGCCTGCCCAGACGCGCCGCCACATCGCCCAGGCGCTCGAGTACCTGCGCACCAAGCGCGAGCCGCGGCCGCACAAGAAGCACGGACTGATGCCCTTGTAAGGACAGCGCGATGACCGACCATGACAGACTGCTGCAGGTGATCGAAGCCCTGCGCGCCGAAGTGCGCGCGCTCGGCGGACGCATCGCCACGCTCGAATCGCGTCTCGCCGATGTGGCGCAGGCGCCGGAACCGGCCGGCCGCCCGCCCGAGGCCGACGCCGTGAGCGAAGAGGAAATGCTCGCCATCTCGGCTGCGATCGCCGCCTTCCTGGGCGTCCGCGCCCATATCCGCCAAGTGCGCTTGGTGCATTCGGCCACCTGGGCCCAGGTCGGACGCGTGCACATCCAGGCGTCGCACCGCGTGCATTGAGAGGAATTTCGCCGTGAAACTCAGGATCACCCTCAACGGCAAGACCTTCGACGTCGATGTCGAGGTCGCCGAAACCGACAACGCCAACCTGCCCCCCGCCTATCCGGTGGGTTCAGCGGTGCTGCCCGGCAGTGTCGCCAGCGTCCCACCCACCCCTGTGGCGAGCGACGGCGCGGACGCCGAGGAAGACAAGGTATGCCGTAGCCCGGTGTCGGGTATCGTCGTGCGCCTGATCGCGCAACCGGGCCAGCAACTGCAGGTCGGCGACGCGCTGATGGTGCTCGAGGCCATGAAGATGGAGACCAACATCACCGCTCCCATTGCGGGCCGCATTGCCACCTTCCACGTTGCCAGGGGCGACAATGTTCAGGCGGGGCAGGTCGTGGTGAGCTTCGACTGACGCGATCGGCGCGCAGAAAAGCAGAACGCCAATCCCGAGGGATTGGCGTTCTGCTTTGTTTGGTTGCGGGGGCAGGATTTGAACCTGCGACCTTCGGGTTATGAGCCCGACGAGCTGCCAGACTGCTCCACCCCGCGTCGGAGAAACGAAACTATATACAAGGCGCTGCTGAAAATCAAGGTTTTTTCTGCGTCGCACAAGAAACTTCGAAATCTGGTGCCGGCAAGAGGAGTCGAACCCCCGACCTTCGCATTACAAGTGCGCTGCTCTACCAACTGAGCTATGCCGGCAACGGGCGCCGATTATAGCGCATGCCCGGCTGTTGGGCGGCACGCGACAGCTTGCGCGCACAACTGTTTTTATATACAGTTCTTCACACAGTACAAACAGTGGAGGGCAGCATGGAATCGCGCACCAGCAAGAGCCTCATGGCACTCGGCCTGCTGGCCGGCCTCATGATCGGCACCGGCCACATTGGCGGCGGGCTCGCCGTAGCGGTCGCGGCGGGCGCCAGCGCCTGGATGACCCGCGCCGAGGCCGTCAAGCGCGACCTTCGCTGAGGCAGCCTCACGCCCCGCCAGGCTCAACGGCCGAACTTGCTGACCAGTTGGCGGAGCTTTTCCTCGCGGCGGCGCTCGGCTTCCTCGGCCTCGCGCCTCTCTCGCTGCTGCTTGGCGACGGCTGCAAAACGTTCCTTCAAGGTCGCCGCGGCATGTTCGCGCTGCTCGGCCGTCACCTCCCCGGCCGGATTTCCATCGAGGTCGAAGCGCTCGGTGCCTCGCTCGACCGCCTTCAGGTACTTGGTCGACGCCGTGTACATGCGCAACGCCACGCGCAGGTTCTTGCGGTCGAACGCCGGAAAGCGCGTCAGGATGGCGGCGTCGATCCTCAGCGCCAGCGGCTTGCAGTCGCGGAACGCGGGAGATTCGGCCTGGAGGTGCTTGAGCATGGCGCGCGGCTCGACGCGCGCGGGCGCGGTGTCGTGCTGCTCCGGGACGCCGGGCGCTTCGACGCCGGTATCGGCTTGATCAGGGGTCATTTCGGAGAGAACTCAGGTACGGTAGAGCGGGTCAATGTGGAGCGGATCATGGGAAACCGACGGCCCTCGGAGTCGACGCGACGCAGAACGGGGGAGTCGGATAACGGCGCTATTCTAACGCCGCGCCCGCGGCATCGTCGCCGGCACTGCCCATTTTGCCGACCGTCTCCGCGGGCGCATGGCGCGCCCGACGGGTGCAGCCCGCTATGTAACGAAGGAACAGCCATGGAAAAGCGTTGGAGGCGACTGCCCGGCTCCCGCACCGAACCCGCGGGCCTGGAACGCAAGGTGCTCGCGCGCCTGCCGATGATCACGCTCTTCGGCACGGCGGCATGCGTCTCGGTTTCCCTGCTGGCACGGCTGTTCTGGTGGGGCGACGCAAGCATGGACACCGCCCGCGCCTTGCAGATGATCGACATCTGGGTGCTCGCAGCGGTCGTGCTGCACTGGACGGTGGTATTCACGGTGGCGATCGGCGCCTTCATCGTCTTCGTGATGAAGGGTCCGGCGTATGTCGCCGACCGCTACGAATTGCCGGACGAAGACGCCCCGCGTTGAACCGGCGCCGCGGCGAGCCGCTCGATCGTGACAACCGCACCGGCCCGGGCCCCTCCTCGGCCTGAGGGCTGCCCTCGCCCCGACACCCAATTCCGCATGATCCATCCGTGATGCGCGGGACTCGGGCGCGCGTGCAGAATGGCACGCAGTCCCCGCTCGGCTCGTCCCTATAATGCCGCGAAGATCTTTTCGACCCGGCTTCGTCGACGACCATCATGCCCACGATCAGCAACCCCTCCGAGATTGCCCGCGAAACCCTGCGCCAGCTCGCGATGCGCCGGGTGGCACCCACACCCGACAACTACCGCAAGCTCTACCACGAGATCGCCGGCACACGACCCGACGACGACGCCCTGCCCGAAGCCTTCGTCCGCAAGCTCGCCAAGCGCCTGCCGCGCGACAACGCCGAACGCCAGCGCAACGCCCGCCAGCTCGACCAGGCCCTGACGGACGGCAAGATGAAGGCCGCCGAAACCGCGCTCGAGCGCTACCTCGAAGGCCTCAAGCTCGGCGAGCAGCCAGTCTGGAACGAGCTGATCGCCAGCTTGCTCCGCCAGTGGGAGGCCCGCCACACCGGCTGGACCACGGCGCGCAAGCGCGAATCGCTCGACCGCGTACTCAACGCGGCCGACCCCGCCACCCTCTACAGCCGGCTGCAGGGCTTGCTGCGCGGTTGGAGCCAGGGCGGCACCGAGGACGAAGCCCCCCGCGCGGAGGCCACCGAGGGGGCTCAAGGCGAGCGCGTCGATGCCACTGCCGGTGGCGCCGCGACGCGTACGGCGACCGCCCCTACGGCCAGCGCCACAACCGCCCCGGCCAGCGCCACGCAGGCCACGCCCCTGCCTCAGGCGCTTGCAGCCACCGGCGCCGAACTTGCCGACACCCTGCGCGAACTCCTGCGTCTGAGCCTGCGCAAGGCAGTCCCCGCGATGCTGCAGGAGCACCCCGAGCTGCTGGAAACGGCGACCGCCCTGTCGACGGAGCTCGACCTCCACGCGACCCCGGCAGCGCTGCGCGAGTTCGGCGAGCGCCTGCGCACGTTCGCGCGCGACATCGAGCTCGCTGCGGCCGATGACGCCGAGATCCACGCCGGCCTGCTCGAACTGCTGCGCCTGCTGCTTCGCAACATCGACGAGCTCGTGCTCGACGACCAGTGGCTCAGCGGCCAGATCGAGATGCTGCGCGAGGTCGTCGACAGCAAGCCGGATCCGCGCAAGATCGACGACGCCGGGCGCCGCCTCAAGGAGCTGATCTTCAAACAGGGGCAGCTCAAGCACACGCTTGTCGAAACCCAGCGTCACCTGCGCGACATGCTCGCCGGCTTCGTCGATCAGCTCGCGCGCTTCTCGGAGAGCACCGGCGCTTACCACGACCGCATCGGCACCTGCGCCCAGCGCATCGCCCAGGCGCGCGACATCACCGAGATCGGCCCGCTGCTCGACGAGGTGATGAAGGAGACACGCAGCATCCAGGAAGAGGCCCGACGCTCGCGCGACGAACTGCTCACGGCACGCCAGCAGGCAACCGAAGCCGAGCAGCGCATCGCCAGCCTGCAGGCCGAGCTCGAGGAAACCAGTCGCCTGATGCGCCACGACCAGCTCACCGGCGCGCTCAACCGCCGCGGGCTGGAGGAGATGTTCAAGACCGAGTCGGCGCGCGCGCAGCGCCGCGGCAGCCGGCTTGCCGTCGCCCTGCTCGACATCGACCACTTCAAGAAGCTCAACGACAGCCTCGGCCACAAGGCCGGCGACGATGCCCTCGTCCACCTGGCCAAGGTCGTGCGCCAGCACCTTCGCCCGCAGGACGTGCTGGCCCGCTTCGGCGGCGAGGAGTTCGTCATCCTCCTCCCCGAGACGGCCGAAACCGATGCCCAGCAGGCCCTCGTTCGCCTGCAGCGCGAACTCACGCGCGAGTTCTTCATGGCCGACCAGCAGAAAGTGGTGATCACCTTCAGCGCCGGCGTCACGCCGCTCGGTGACGGCGAAGGCCTCGATAGTGCGCTAAAACGCGCGGACGGCGCCATGTACCAGGCCAAGCAGGCCGGCCGCAACCGGGTCATGACCGCAGCGCTGCCCCCTCGCGACGGCGCGAACTGAGACGCACGCGCCCGGGCCCTGCCCCTTCACGGGAGAAAGGCCCGGTGGCGGCCCCGCAGCTCATGAGGCCGCCAGCGCAGCACGCGCTGGTCGGCCTGGGTAGTGTTCTGATCAGCGCCCCGCCCGAGGCTCGGGCCAGGCCTCCAGCCGGCACTTGTCGCAGTCATCCCACGGCAGGCATTCACACACCCGCGGCAGCACAACGAAGCGGCTTCCCACCTGTACCTTCCCCTCGCTCGTCGCCTGCGCGGGCGGGCTGCGTCGCGGGGCGGGGCCGGATGGCGCCGCCACCGAGCCGTCATGCGGGGTGGGCTGCCAGCGCGAGAACGGGCCCAGATCGCGCCCAGCCTCGACGTACCACAGCTTGCGCGCCGCGTCCCAGCGCGCGCCGAGCTTCTTGGCCTGGTCTTTCTCGGCGAACGGAACCTTCAGGTTGTGGCGCATGGCGGCGGCTTGATCATCGGAGCGGGGCCGCATTATAGGCGATGCCTGCACAGGCCCCTGCGACCTCAGGCGCCTGTTGGATGACTCCTTCCGGTCCAGCGCGAGAAAGGCCGCGCGGCCGGGATGCTGCACATCAGGGCGCCGCCTCGAGCGGACCGCCACGCAGCCTGGGCACCACCACTTCCCATCGCTCGCACTTCACGCGGTCGACGTAGGCCGACTCGGTCTCTTCCTTGTAGCGGACGACGATGCCGGCGACCTCGCAGCACGCGTGGTCCAGGGCGAGCCTGAAAGCCTTGGCCGTGCGTCCGACCTTGTTGCCGAGCAGATCGAACAGCGCGTAGCGATCACCGTCCGCGCGCAACACCAAGGGGTCGCCGGGCTCCAGTGCGGCGATCGCCGCATGCACCGGCGCACCGGCAGGGTGTCGCCCGGCGAAGCCGATATCGACGTCGCCCAGGCTCAGCACCTGGTACTGCACATCCAGCGCCGGATCGTGCCTGCCTTCGAAGCGACGGAGCTGGGTACATCCACCCAGCGCGGCGACGAAAGCGTTGCCGAGGTCGAACTCGCACAGCGTCAGCGTCTCCTCCGCGCGAGTCATGCCGACGTAGTAGAGCCTGCGCGTCTCGTCCAGCTGCTCGGATGAAGCCTCCCAGTTTCCATCCAGCAGGACGACATGGCGGAACTCCAGCCCCTTGGCCGCATGCACCGTGCCGAGGAAGAGCCCCGGGCGCGGCTGCTGGCGGATCTCGCGCGCGTAGTCGTAGAGCCAGTCGATCGCCGTCGCGGGCGCGAGCTGGCACTCGCCGTATTCGCCGCCGAGCTGCGCGCAGGCCGTGGTGAAGAACGCCTGCCAGATCGGATCTGCGATGCGCTCGCGGGCGATCTCGGCCACTGCGGCAGCCGTGAGCGCAGACGCGCCGAGGCCGCGCAGATACGCGACCAGACCAACGAAGGGGCGCTGCCGGGTGAGCGGCAGACCGCTCTGCTTGTCGGCGGCGAGGAAGTACGGGATGTCCTCGCGCTCGCACAAGGCCTGCACCGGCCACAGGTAGCGGTGGCTGCGCGCCAGCACGGCGAGTCCCTGCCAGTCGTCGCGTTCTTCCAGCGCGCGCAGCCGCTCGAGCTCGGCCACCGCGGCCTGGGCCTGCAGGTTGCCGCACGGACGGTCGGCCCCGGCAACGCGCAGCCTCAGCACGCTGCCGCGGCGCGCGGGGTCGAGCGTCTCCCACCGCCCCCCGGGCGGCCCGGCCGCCCGCGCCGGGTCGATGCGGATCGGCTGCTCGGCCTTGAGCCGCGCGGCGTTGTGCGCGATCAGATGATTGGCGGCGACGATGATCGCCCGGCTGGAGCGGTAGTTCTCGACCAGGTAGCTGATCTGCGCGCCGAACGCCTCGCAGAAGCGCCCGATGTGGCGGTTGTTGCCGCCGCGCCACTGGTAGATGTTCTGGTCGTCGTCGCCGACGGCGAGGATGCACAGCTCGCCATCCTGGTCATCGTGCCGCCCGGCGAGCGCGCTGACCAGCCGGTACTGGCGGTCGTCGATGTCCTGGTATTCGTCCACCAGGATGTAGCGATAGCCCTGCAGCAGGCGTTCGCGCAGATCGTCCTCGCCTTCCGCTGCTGCGCGGCCCTCGAGCAGTTCGGCGGCACGGTCGAGGACGGCGTCGAGCTCGCCCTCCTCCACCTTGTCACGGCGATCGAAGCTGGTGCCGGTGAGCCGCATCGCCATCGCGTGGTAGGTGAGCACGGTGATGCCGATCGCATCGTTGCCGACAAGGGCGAACAGGCGCTTGCGGATCTCGTTGGCGGCATGGCGGTTGAAGGTGAGCGCGATGATCGCCGCGGCCGGCACCCGCCGCACGCGCAGCAGATAGGCGATGCGATGCACCACCACCCGCGTCTTGCCCGAGCCCGGGCCGGCGAGGACGAGGCGGTTGCGGTCGTGGTGGTCAATGACGATGGCCTTCTGCGTCGGGTTCAGCGCGTCGATGATCGCCTTCCACGAGCCCTCGCTGGTCGCCAGCTGCAGGATCTCCTCCTTGCCCGGGAAGTAGGCGCGCAGGAAGTCGTCCTTGCTGCGGGTGAAGTAGTGCATCACAAGCCTCAGGGCGTCGGCCATCTCGCGCAGCGCGACCTCGGCGTATTCGCGCATCACGTGCACCTGGATGCGGCGCTCGCGGTAGTGCTCGTCGAGGCGCTGGAAGTCGTCCTTCACGTAGCGCTGGCTCTGCTTGTCCGGGTTGATGTCGATCGTCATCGCCCGCCGCATCACCGTCATGCCGTGGTTGAGCGTCAGTACCTCCTGGTGGTGGAGGTAGAGCAACACGTGCTCCAGCGCCTTCAAGCGTTGCTCCGGCTTGATCGTGGCGGACAGCTCCAGGTCCGCTTCGAGCAGGTGCTGCAGCTCGCCGAAGGTGGTGTGCACCAACAGGTCCTTGCCGCGCTGCCCGGGTGGGAGCTTGCCGAGCAGGAAGGGCAGCACCGCCGCCGCGATGCGCCGCCGCTTGTCACCCAGCCCCTCGACCTGCGACCAGGTGTATCCACCCCGGATGCGCAGCTTGAGGTGCTCGCGATTCACCTGCCTGAGCTCGAAGCTGCTCCGCTGCTGGCTGTCGCCGTCGCGGTCGAGCGCCAGGCTGTGCAGCAGGCGCGACACATGCAGCGGCAGCAGCTCGGGCTGCTCGCAGCGCGCGCGCAGGGCGGCGGTGAGCGGCGTCAGATTCAAGTCCTGCCAGCGCCCATGGTCCGCATCGGGCGCCAGCTCGCGCAGGACCTTGAACAGCGCGCGCTCGAGCGCAAGGCAGTGCCCGAGGCGCTCGGTCGCCGCGCCCGCAATGCCGTGGCGGACGTAGAGCGTGAGTTGCGCATCGTTCTCGAGCAGGCCGAGCGCCTCGAGCTGCCGCAGCGCCGCGCTGACCTCCTCGCTGGTCTGCCCGGTCAGCAGCATCAGCTGGTCGGTGTTGACGCGCTCGTCGGCCTCGGCCGAGTAAAGGTAGTTCAGGATCGCACGGAACTCCTCAAGCCGGCGCTGCGGCAGCCGCGCATGCTCGAGCCGCTTTGCGGCATCTTCCTCGGTCAGACACAGCTTCGCTGGAAACACCTTCGTGTGGTTCTCGTCGCGACGCAGGAACTGCCCGCGCTCGAGCCAGGCGATCGCGGTGACGACCTTGGTCTCGGCGTCGCGGTCGTCCGCCTCGAAGCTGGTCTGCACCGCCTCGTCCTGGAGGATCTCACCGGCCGTGATCACCACCTGCCCGCCCTTGCGTCGCGAGGCCTCGAAACGCAGTTTCTTGAGGATCTGCTGGATGTCCTTGTAGCTCAGCCGCGAGCGCTCGCCGAGCCCGAACTGGGTCTCGATGTCCTGCGGGTCGTAGAGCAGCACGCAGCGCGCATCGTCCTGGTCGCGCCCGGCGCGGCCGGCTTCCTGCAGGTAGTTCTCCAGCGAGCCGGGAATGTCGGCATGGATCACCAGACGCACGTCCGGCTTGTCCACGCCCATGCCGAAGGCGTTGGTGGCGACGATCACGCGCAGCTCGCCGCCAATGAAGTCGTCCTGGATGTCCTTCTTCTCGTGCGGCTGCAGCCCGGCGTGAAAGTGCTTGCAGGTCCAGTTCTGCCCGATGAGGAAATCGGCCAGCTCCTCCGCCTTCCTGCGGCTGGCGACGAAGACCACCGCGCCGCCCGCGCGATCGCCGAGCTCCTCGGCGAGCAAGGCGTGCGCGCGCGCGAACTTCTCCCCCGCGCTCACCGGGAAGACCTCAAAGTGCAGGTTCGGCCGCTCGGGCGTGCCGACGAAGGACGCGAAGCGCACGCCGAGCTCGTCGAGGAAATGCTTGCGGATGTCGTCCAGCACGTCCTGCTTGGCGGTAGCGGTGAAGCAGCCGATCGGCGCCAGCGTGCCCGCGCCCGAGAACTCGCGGATGAAGCGCGCCGCGTACAGGTAGTCGGGGCGGAAGTCGTTGCCCCACTTCGACAGGCAGTGCGCCTCGTCGAAGATCCAGGCGCCGATCTGGCGGTTGGCGATCGCCTTGCGGAAGGCCGTGTTGCGGAACTGCTCGGGCGAGACCAGCAGCATGCCGACGTCGCCCATCTGGATCTTCTCCAGCACGTCGGCGCGCTCGGGCATCGTCAGCAGGCCGTTCAGAGCGGCGGCGCACTGGACGTTGCGCGCCAGCAGGCCGTCCACCTGGTCCTTCATCAGCGACTGCAGGGGCGAGATGATCACCGTGAGGCTACCATTGCGGTGGTAGCGGTTGAGTGCCGGCAGCTGATAGCAGATCGACTTGCCGCCCCCGGTGGCGAGCACCGCCAGCACCGACTCGCCGCGCATGCCGGCCAGCACGATGTCGTGCTGCATGCTGCCGCCGTCCGCCTCATGGCGGAAATCGTCGAAGCCGAAGTAGCGCTTCAGTTCCTGCCGGGGATCGTGCGTCGTGCGGCAGTAGCTGCAGGCGGGGTCCTCGCAGGGCTGGTCGCGCAGCTCGGCGATCAGCCTGCCGACCTGCGGAAACTGATGGCGCACCCACGGCGCGAGCACCGAATTGCCGCCCGACACCCGCAGCCAGGCAAGCACGTAGGCGAGCGGCCAATGCAGCTCGGGTCTGCGCAGGTCCTCGGCGACCAGGCTCGCCAGGCGGGTGCGGCACACCTTCAGTTCCCGCTCGAGCCCGGGGTCGGTCTCCGCCAGCAAGGCCGGCAGACGCTCCGCGACCTCGTCGATCGACAGCGGCATGCGGCGGGTCAGCGAGAACATGAAGTTGCCCAGTCCCGGCCCGGTGCGCGGCGCGATCAGGGCCTGGTAGCACAGCAGTTCATCGGCGTTCGCCTCGAACAGCCGGTCGAAGGCGAGCTGCTGGTCGGCGAACAGGGTCAGCGTCGAGCGGCAGTCCGACAGCGGCGAGTTCAGGCTGTCGCGGATCAGCTTGTAGTCCTTGATCAGCCGGTGATAGGGGTTCTGCGGAAAGGCCAGCGGCGACAGGCGCAGCGTGTCGATCGCCGGAAGCTGCAGCAGCGGCGAGTCCGGAGCAAGCGCGCGCAGCACCGGCAGGTCGTGGGCCAGCACGTTGTGCCCGAGCACGAAGCTCGCCCCGGCGCACATCGCATCGAGGCGCGCGAGCGCCGCATCGAGCCGAACCCCCGTGTCGAGCTCGAGCGTCTCGCCGGTGTCCGGGCGCAGCGCGCCGATCTTGATGATCCGCGGCCGCTCACCCTCCGCTTGCGGGACGGTCTCGAGGTCGAAGATCAGGCACTTGGGCTGTAGGGACTGGGGGGTCTGCGCCATCCGGAAATGGTGCGCGGGCCAGGGTATGGCCGACGCGAACTGCATGAGATCGTCGAGTGCGCCGCAGGCGGAAGGCCGGCGGGAAGTCGGGAAATGCCCGCGCCCGGCGGCACAGTGCGCATGATAGCGGCAATGCCTCCCCATGCCTTTGGCAACGGACTGCCAGTGCGCAACTATTCCACGCCTCGTGGGTTCATACTGCCTCAAGATTGAGCACACCCCGCACCCCGAGGGAGGACAAGGGGCGGCGCCCCTTATCCACAGGCTCGCCCACACCCCTGTCCCCACCCGCTGGGGAAAACCCCGACCCGCAACCCGAACTCACCGTGACCCGGATGACCGACGACACCGCCTTCACCCCCGACACCCCGCCGATCGAGATCGAGACCGGACCGAACCCGCAGTGGTCGGTCATCTGGATGCACGGCCTGGGCGCCGACGGCAGCGACTTCGCGCCGATCGTCCCCGAGCTCGGCCTGCCCGCGGGGCTGGCGGCGAGGTTCATCTTCCCGCACGCGCCCTTCCGGCCGGTAACCTGCAACGGCGGCTACGTGATGCGCGCCTGGTACGACATCATCTCGCTGACGCCCGGCGCGCGGCAGATCGACGAGGCCGGCCTGCTCGAGTCGCGCGCCTTCGTCCGCCAGCTGATCGAGCGCGAAACGGCGCGCGGCATCCCGACCGAGCGCATCATCCTTGCCGGCTTCTCGCAGGGCGGCGCGGTCGCCTACCTGAGCGCGCTCACCCACCCGGCGCCGCTGGCGGGCGTCATCGCGCTGTCCACCTACATCCCGAGCGCGCGGCTGATCACCGCCGATCTCGCCGAAGCGAACCGCCAGATCCCGGTGTTTGCGGCGCACGGAACCGACGACGACGTGGTGGCGCTCGAACTCGGCGAGCAGGCGCTGGCGATGCTGCAGACGCTCGGCCTCGCGCCGGAATGGCGGACCTACGCGATGCCCCACTCGGTGTGCATGGCCGAGGTCGCCGACATCGGCGCATGGTTGAGACGCCTACTGGGCGGAGCGCGCTGAACCCTGCCGCAGCACCCCAAGGAGGAGACCCCGCATGAACCCGATCGTCCGCATCCAGCCCCGCAGCGCCGAGCTCGGCGAGGGCATGCTCGTCCGCCGCACCCTCCCCAATCGCCAGCAGCGCATGATCGGCGCGTGGTGCTTCCTCGACCATGCCGGCCCGGTGCAGTTCGAGCCCGGCAAGGGCATGCACGTCGGCGCGCACCCGCACATCGGCCTGCAGACCTTCACCTGGCTGATCGAAGGCGAGGTGCTGCACCGTGACAGTCTGGGCAACGAGCAAGTCATCCGCCCCGGCCAGGTCAACCTGATGACCGCGGGTCATGGCATCGCCCACACCGAGGACTCCCTGCACGCGGGCGCGCGCCTGCATGCGGCGCAGCTCTGGATCGCCCTGCCACCGGCGCACAAGGATTGCGCCCCGGCCTTCGACCACTACCCGGCGCTGCCGCAATGGCGCGAGGGCGGCGTCGAGCTGACCCTGCTCGCCGGCCGCCATGGCCCGCGGAGCGCGCCGGCGCGCATCCATTCGCCGCTGGTCGGCATCGACATCGCCTGCGACGCGGCGGACGTGCTCACGCTCGCACTCGACCCGGATTTCGAATACGGGCTGATGCCGCTCGTGGGCGAGGCGACGGTCGACGGCGAGCTCATCTGCACCGACGAGCTTGCCTACCTCGGCAAGGATCGGCGCAGCCTGCGTCTGGCCCTGCCGGCAGGCGGGCGCGCCCTGTTGCTGGGTGGCGTGCCGTTCGCGGAGCCGGTGCTGATGTGGTGGAACTTCGTCGGCNNGCGCAGGCGGAGTGGGAACAGGGCGGTCCGCGCTTCGGGCCGGTCGGCGACGGCCGGGCGCCGCGGCTCGTGGCGCCGGCCATGCCATGGCGCGCGGGCGGCTGAGAGACCAGCGCCGACTCTGGAGCAGCCGCAGGACCCTCGCTGCCGGTGCCGCGCCTCGCGCAGGATCCACCTCCTTGCCGCCGCCCCCCGCCGGCCTATATTGATATCAGGTCTAGCGTTCGATCCGGGTCACGGGCCACCCATGCGGGATGGACGCCCACACCGTCAGGGGGGTCGCAAGATGTCTGCTGTCGCGCACGCTTCCCCGGACACGCCCTCAGGGCGCCGCGTTCTGGCTCTTGGCTTGCTGATGACCGGGTCCTTCTGGATCCAGTTCGTCGAGGCGCTCCCGGTCAGTCTCGATCTCACCTGGTTCCTGCCCGTGCTGGCAGGCTGGCTGGCCGCCCGGCACGGGGTCGGCGTGCTGCGCGCGTGGTGGCCGCTCGCGCTCCTTCCCGCGCTCGGGCTCACCCTCGATGCGGGCATCGGGCTCCGCTTCGGGGTCTCGAGCGCGACGCTGCTGCTCTCCCTGGCCGTCGCCGCGGCGGTCGACCAACGGTTCTCGATGCCACCGCCCGGGCGCTGGCTGCGCGGCGACACGGCCCTTCCGGCGATCGCCGGGTTCTGCCTGCTGGTGGTCGCCGCGCTCGACCTCGCGCCATGGCGGATGGTCGCGCCACCCGGCGAACTCCGGGTCAATCTCCTCGCGATTCCGGCCGTCCTCATCCTGCTCCTTGCCATCCGCTGGGAGGCACTGGCAGGTGCGGTGTGGACGGAGCGCCCGCGGCGCGCCGTCGGAGCCCTCGCGATCCTGGGTGCGGCCCTGGTCCTGACGGGGCTGGCGAGCACGGGCTCGGTCAGCCTCGGATCCGCGAGCATCCGTTTCGGCAACTACAGCCTCTCCAGCTTCGTCCCGATCGCCTGCTTCGGCCTCGCCGTGCTCGGCTGTTGCCGTCCGCGCACCCTCGTCGCCATGCTGTTCGCCGGCCTGCTCATCGATCGCCTGTTCGCGCTCGCCATCGGGGAGTCGCTCGAGCACAGCGTCACGGTGGCGGAATGGTCGCGCCTCGGGTGGGATGTCCTGCTCGGGAGCCTCGCGGCCGTCTTCGCCGGCCACCTGTTCCGAGCCTTCATGGCACCCGGCGCCCGCGGCCTGCCGGACGCCAGGGCCGTCGCACGGCTCGCGCTGGCCTGGATCGGGATCCTGCTGATCACGCCCCTGCTGACACGCTTCACCGTACCGTCCTACGGGGCCGCCCTGTGGCTGGTGGCGGCGATCTCGTTCACCGCAGGCACGCACTGGCGCGCGCGCAGCCTGGTCTTCGTACCGCCCCTGCTGATGTTGGCATGGCTGTCCGCCGCGGCGATTGCGCCCGCAGGGCTGGGCGGCGGAGCCTCCGGTCCGCTCGCGACCATCGGCCTCGTCAGCTTCCCGTTCGCCTTCTGCGGCACCTTCCTTGCGATCGGTCGCGAGCTCGCGCCGTTCGATGCGCGGCACGGCGATCCGGTCGCGACGCCCCTCGCGGCCTCGGGCACCGTCGCGCTGATCGACGTGTCGCCCCTTGCGGAGATCGTCGAGCAGGTCGACCGCTCGGCGACCTGGCGCTCCTTCCTTGTCGCCGCCGCGCCCTTCGTGGTGCTGTGGCAGCTCGTCGAGGTATACGGCGCGCAGCGTTTCGTCGAGCAGGCATCGGAGGCCTTCGGCGGCGAACCGCTGCTCGAGGACTGGCACTACGCGGTCGGGGCCCTGCTCGCGCTCACGCCACTCGGCTTCGCCTTCTGGGACTGGCTGGACAGGCAGGACCGCTTCCGGCTGCTGGCGCT
>JRYH01007118.1_pt1 | contig 14372 bp, 13 predicted proteins | sample 235351 | NCBI WGS metagenome assembly JRYH01 (sample SAMN03074221, study PRJNA261480) | activated sludge metagenome | biome: Wastewater Treatment Plant; feature: Wastewater; material: Activated sludge; isolation source: activated biomass of a wastewater treatment plant treating wastewater... ... | reverse complement strand
ACCGTGACCAGCGGCATGCCGAGCCGCCACGCCATGTGCTCGACGAAGCGGGTCTTGCCGCAGCCGGTCGGCCCCTTCAGCAGCACCGGCAGGCGCAGCGCATGGGCCGCCTCGAACGCGGCGATCTCGTCGCCCGTAGGCAGGTAGAAGGGCTCGCCGGCCGCCCGCCAGTCGGCGAGCGGATCGGAAGCCGCGCCGCCCGCCGCTTCGGCGGGCCTTCGCAAACCGGCGATGCTCATCGATGCGTCGGCGCCAGCGGGTCAGCGGTGTCCGACGGTATCGGGATTGGGAATCCCGTCGATCGGGCACTCCTCCGTCCCGACCGTGGGCCGCGTGATCGACTCCACCATCGCGCGCGTGCCCTCAGGATCGTTGATCCACTTCGCGTAGAAGTCGTAGGGGCAGGCGGCCTCGCCCTTGTCGCCCTCTCGCGAGTTGATCTTGCCGGTGTAGCCGCGATGCAGCAGCTTGAACAGGTGGTTCTCCGACTGCCCGTTCTTGCGGAAGTCGCGGATCAGGCTCTTCGAGAGCGCGGCGTACTGGATGCCGTAGTCCTCTTCGCCGCACTCGCCCAGGGTGCGGCCGTCGAAGCCGATGATCGCCGAGTGGCCGAAGTAGGAATACACGCCGTCGAAGCCCGACGCGTTGGCCACCGCCACGTAGCTGTTGTTGGCCCAGGCCATCGCCTTGGCCATCAGCACCTGCTGGTCCTTGGCCGGGTACATGTAGCCCTGGCAGCGCACGATCAGCTCGGCGCCCTTCATCGCGCAGTCGCGCCAGATCTCCGGGTAGTTGCCGTCGTCGCAGATGATCAGGCTGATCTTCAGGCCCTTGGGGCCTTCCGACACGTAGGTGCAGTCGCCCGGATACCAGCCCTCGATCGGCACCCAGGGCATGATCTTGCGGTACTTCTGCACGATCTCGCCCTGGTCGTTCATCAGGATCAGCGTGTTGTACGGCGCCTTGTTCGGGTGCTCCTCGTGACGCTCGCCGGTGAGCGAGAACACGCCCCAGACCTTCGCCTTGCGGCAGGCCTCGGCGAAGATCGCGGTCTCCTCGCCCGGCACCGCCGACGCGGTCTCGTACATCTCCTTCGGGTCGTACATGATTCCGTGGGTGCTGTACTCCGGAAAGATCACCAGGTCGAGCCCCGGCAGGCCGATCTTCATCCCTTCGATCATCTCCGCGATCTTGCGCGCGTTGGCCAGCACCTCGGCCTTCGTGTGCAAGCGCGGCATCTTGTAGTTGACGACGGCGACACCGACGGTGTCGTGGCTGCTGGAGATGTCTCCGTGATGCATGACGGGTTCCTGCTGGGTTCGATGGAAGGAGGGACGGAAGCTTCGGCCGGGAAGGCTCGCCGACGAGGGCTCAGTGGCTGATCATCCAGGGGCGCTTGGTCGGGAAGGCCTTGGCGCCCGAGGCGCTGCGCACCGTGGCGCTGCGGATGCCCGTGCTGCAGCAGCCGCAGCCGGCCGGGTGCCGCAGGCGGCCATAGCTGCCCGAGCGGCTGTCGGCGTACTCCCGCGAGGACATCGGCGCGTTCGCCGAGCGCTCGTTGGCCTCGATCGCCCGGCGGGCTCCCGTGGCCAGCGCGGACAGCCTCGGCGCGCTCAGCACCCGCGCCGAGGCCGTTCCGCAGCTCGGGCACCCGGCCGGCTCGTTGCGTTCGGCGATGCTGCGGAAGGCGTCGAAGCCGCCGCAGGCCGGACACTCGTAGTCGTAGGTCGGCATGGCCCGGGTTCCTCAGAGATCCGGCGAGATCGGCATGTCGACCGCGCCCGAGATCATCTTCACGGGCCCGTTCGCGCCCGGATTGATGTCGAACTCGAAGATCTCGGTGGGCAGCCACAGCGTGGCGCAGGCGTTCGGGATGTCGACCACGCCGCTGATGTGGCCCTGCACCGGCGCGGTGCCGAGGATCGAGTAGGCCTGCGCGCCCGAGTAGCCGAACTTCTTCAGGTACTCGATCGCGTTCAGGCAGGCCTGCCGGTAGGCGACGTGCACGTCGAGGTAGTGCTGCTTGCCCTGCTCGTCGACCGAGATGCCTTCGAAGATCAGGTAGTCCTTGTAGTTCGGCGTGATCGGGCTCGGCTTGAAGATCGGGTTCCTGATCCCGTACTTCGCCATGCCGCCCTTGATCAGCGACACGCGCATGTGCACCCAGCCGGCCATCTCGATCGCGCCGCAGAAGGTGATCTCGCCGTCGCCCTGGCTGAAGTGCAGGTCGCCCACCGACAGGCCGGCGCCGTTCACGTAGACCGGGAAGAAGACCTTCGAGCCGCGCGAGAGGTCCTTGATGTCGCAGTTGCCGCCGTGCTCGCGCGGCGGCACGGTGCGGGCGCCCTCGGCGGCGGCCTTGGCCGCGGCGTCGCCCTTCATCTTGCCCATGTGGGCGGTCTTCGCGAACGGCGGATTGGCCAGCGGCGGCACCCGGTCGGGCTGGGTCGCGATGAAGTCGACCTCGCGCTCGTTCCACGTGTCGAGCATCTTCCGGTCGGGCAGGCAGCCGATCAGCCCCGGATGGATCAGGCCCGCGAACTCCACGCCCGGGATGTGCCGGCTCTTCGTGAACATCCCGTTGAAGTCCCAGATCGACTTCTGCGCGAGCGGGAAGTGCTCGGTCAGGAAGCCGCCGCCGTTCTTCTTCGAGAAGAAGCCGTTGAAGCCCCACAGGCTGTCGGGCTTGGCGCCGATGTCGAGCAGATCCACCACCAGAAGGTCGCCGGGCTCGGCGCCCTTCACGCCCACCGGCCCGGACAGGAAGTGCACGGTGCTCAGGTCGACGTCGCGCACGTCGTCGGCGCTGTCGTTGTTCTTGATGTAGCCGCCGGTCCAGTCGTAGGTCTCCAGCACGAAGTCGTCGCCGGGATTGACCCAGCAGGCCATCGGGATGTCCGGGTGCCAGCGGTTGTGGATGTTCTCGTTCTCGTACGGCGACTGGGCGAGGTCGACCTTGATCAGGGTGTCGGGCATGGCGTGCCTCCGTGGGGCGTCGTTGAGATGGGCGTCGGCATTCAGACCGACAGGTACTGCTTGATGCGCGCCTCGTCGGTCTCGGCGCGCGTGGTTTCGTGGACCAGCCGCCCGCCCTCGATGACGAACAGCCGGTCGGCCACGTCCATCGCGAAGGACAGGATCTGCTCGGACACGACGATCGTGATCCGGCGCATCTTGCGGATCTCGTTGAGCGCCTTGGCGATGTCCTTGATGATCGAAGGCTGGATGCCCTCGGTGGGCTCGTCGAGCAGCAGGACCTTGGGGTCGGTCACCAGCGCCCGCGCGATCGCCAGCTGCTGCTGCTGGCCGCCCGACAGGTTCCCGCCCTTGCGCCGGCGCATTTCGAAGAGCACCGGGAAGAGCGCGTAGATCTCGTCGGGAATCCGCTTGCTGCGGCTGTTCTCCAGCCCGGTCTGGATGTTCTCCTCGACGGTGAGCGTCGGGAAGATCATCCGGCCCTGCGGCACGTAGGCGATCCCCTTGGCGACGCGGCGAAAGCTCTCGTCCCGCGACACGTCGCTCCCCGCGACCCTGATGCTCCCGGCCTTCAACGGCAGCACCCCCATCAGGCTCTTGAACAGCGTGGTCTTGCCCATGCCGTTGCGCCCCATGATGGCCACCGTCTCGTTCTGGGCGGCGTCGAACGAGATGCCGTGCAGCGCCTCGCTTTGCCCGTAGGCGACGAACAGGTCCTTGACTTCGAGCATGGCTGGCTCCGTTGCGGGTTCGGCGGGTCAGTGACCCAGGTAGACGTCGATCACCTTGGGATCGGCCTGCACCACGTCCATCGGCCCTTCGGCGAGGATCTTTCCCTGGTGCATGACGGTGACCTTCGAGGCGATCTGCTTGACGAAGTCCATGTCGTGCTCGATCACGATCATCGAGCGGTTGCGGCAGATCCGCTTGAGCAGGTCGGCGGTCAGCTCGCGCTCGCGCGCGCTCATGCCCGCGATCGGCTCGTCGAGCATCAGAAGCTCGGGCTCCTGCATCAGCAGCATCCCGATCTCGAGCCACTGCTTCTGGCCGTGCGACAGCAGCCCCGCCTCGGTCTCGAGCTTGTCCGCCAGGCCGATCTCCTCGGCGACCTTGCGGACCCGCTCGAGGACCTCTTCGGTGCGCTCGAAGGCCAGCGCGCCGAAGACCGAGCGGCCCTTCGGGAACGAGACCTCCAGGTTCTGGAACACGCTGAGGTTCTCGTAGATCGAGGGCGTCTGGAACTTGCGCCCCACCCCGGACCTGACGATCTCGTGCTCGGGCTTCTTCGTGAGCTCCTGGTCCTTGAACCGGATGCTTCCGCCGCTCGCGCGCGTCTTGCCGCAGATCAGGTCGAGCAGCGTGGTCTTGCCGGCGCCGTTGGGCCCGATGATCACCCGCAGCTCGTCCTTGTCGATGTACAGGTTCAGGCTGTCGATCGCCTTGAAGCCGTCGAACGAGACCGTGAGGTCCTCGATGTACAGCGCGAACTCTTTCTGGCTCATGTCCTACTCCGGTCGATGCGGGAATCAGGCGCGCTGGCCGCTGATGCCGCCGGGCAGCTTCGGTGCGGCCGCCCCCGCTGCGGAAGCCGGCGCGCTCGCGGCGGGCACGCGCGATTCGGGCTGTTCCGGCCACGAGGCCTGGGCGGCGGCCAGCCGCTCGGCCTGCTCGGCGCGCTGCGCCCGGCGCCGCCGCCACCAGGGCTTCAGGTGGCTCTCGACCAGGCCCGCGAGGCCGTTGGGGAAGGCCATGGTCACGCCGATGAACAGCGCGGCCATCAGGAAGAGCCACAGATCGGGGAAGCTCTCCGAGAAGTAGGTCTTGCCGAAGTTCACCAGCAGCGCGCCGTAGACCGCGCCGACCAGGCTCATCCGCCCGCCGACCGCGGCGAAGATCACCATCTCGATCGAAGGCACGATCCCGACGAAGGACGGCGACATGAAGCCGACCTGCAGCGTGAACATCGCACCGCCGATCGCGGCCAGGATCGCCGCCAGCACGAAGGCGAAGACCTTGAACATCGCCACGTCGTAGCCCGAGAAGCGCACCCGGTCTTCCTTGTCGCGCATCGCCAGAAGCAGCGTGCCGAGCTTGCTCGACTGGATCCAGCGGCAGGCCAGGATGCTGGCGAGCAGCAGGCCGGCGCACACGTAGTACAGGATCAGCTTGGAGCCGTCCTCGCGGATGTCCCAGCCCAGCATCGTCTTCAGGTCGGTCATGCCGTTCACGCCGCCGGTGTAGCCCTGCTGGCCGATGATCAGCACCGTGAGGATCAGGGCCACGGCCTGCGTGATGATCGCGAAGTAGACCCCGCCGACCCGCCGCTTGAACATCGCGAAGCCGATGACGAAGGCGAGGATCGCCGGCACCAGGATCACCGCCGCCAGCGCGAAGGGCAGCGACCTGAACGGCTCCCACCAGAGGGGCAGCTCGGTCAGCTGGTTCCAGTCCATGAAGTCGGGAATGCCCGGCGTGGACTGGATCTTCGTGCTCTCGGGGTCGGAGGCCTCGAGCTTGAGGAACATGGCCATCATGTAGCCGCCCAGCCCGAAGAAGACGCCCTGGCCGAGGCTCAGGATGCCGGCGTGCCCCCAGAGCATCACCAGGCCGATCGCCACGAAGCCGTAGGTCAGGTACTTGCCGACCAGGTTCAGCCGGAAGATGTCCAGCGTCAGCGGGAACACCACCAGCAGGATCGCCGCCAGGACCAGGATGCTGCCGGTGCTGGGACGCATCAGGAGTGATTTGAGCGCATTCATCGTGCTTCTCCTCGCGGCCGGTTCAGCGGCGCACCTTGGCCGCGAACAGGCCCTGCGGGCGGATCATCAGGATTGTCACGACCAGCATCAGCGTGAGCACCTTGGCCATCGAGCCGGTCAGGAAGAACTCCGAGATCGACTGCGTCTGGGCGATGCCGAAGGCCGAGGCCACCGTGCCGAGCAGGCTCGCCGCGCCGCCGAAGGTGACGACCAGGAAGGCGTCGACGATGTACAGCGAACCGCTGGTCGGCCCGGTCGAGCCGATCGTGGTGAAGGCCGCGCCCGCCACGCCGGCGATCCCGCAGCCGATGGCGAAGGTCATCCGGTCGGTCATCCGGGTGTTGATGCCGGTGGCGTTGGCCATCGACCGGTTGGCGACCGTGGCCCGCACGCGCAGGCCCCAGCGCGACCGGTACATCGCGAACAGCAGGCCGCCGGTGACCAGCAGGGTCAGCGCCATCACGAACATGCCGTTGATCGGGATGTCCAGGCCCTCGACCGGCGCCCAGGAGCCCATCAGCCAGTCGGGCAGCGTGGGGCTGACTTCCTTGGCGCCCACGAAGGTGCGAAAGACCTGCTGGATCGCCAGGCTCAGGCCCCAGGTGGCGAGCAGCGTGTCCAGCGGGCGCTTGTAGAGGTGCCGGATCAGCGCCCACTCGGTGAGCCAGCCGGCGATGAAGGCGAACAGGAAGGCGGCCACGATGGCCAGCGGGAAGTAGGCCTGCATCAGCCCGGGGGCGAAGGTCTCGGTCAGCGTCGATCCGAGGAAGACCGTGTAGGCCCCGATCGTCATGAACTCGCCGTGCGCCATGTTGATGACGCCCATCTGGCCGAAGATCACCGCCAGCCCGAGGCCCATCAGCAGCAGGACCGAGAACAGGCTCAGGCCCGCGAAACCCTGCATCAGGGTGATGTTGAGGATGTCGTTGAAACTCATCTCCGGCTCCTTGCGCACCGATCGGGAAGACCCCTGGACGCGACGCGCGCGGCCAGGGTCGCCGCCGGGGCCTCGGCGGCCCCGGCGATGCCGCGCTTACTGGTAGCCCTTCGGGAAGGGGTTGGGCTCGATCAGGTCCTTGGACTCGGCCACGACCTTGAAGGTGCCGTCGGGCATGCCCTCGGCGATCCGCGCCTTGCTCCACAGGTGGTGGTTCTCGTGGACCTTCACGTAGCCTTCGGGCGCGGTCTTGAGCTCGATGCCGGGCGAGGCCTTGACCACCGCGTCGACGTCGAAACTGCCCGCCCGCTCGACCGCGGCCTTCCAGAGCCAGGGGCCCAGGTAGCCGGCCTGCGTGACGTCGCCGATCACCGACTTCGGACCGTAGGCCGCCTTGAAGGCCTCGACGAACTTCTTGTTGTTGTCGTTCTCGAGCGTCTGGAAGTACTTCATCGACGAGAAGAAGCCGGCGAAGTTCTCGCCGCCCACGCCCAGCATCTCGTCCTCGGTGACCGACAGCGTCAGCAGGAACTGCTTGGCCCCGGTGATGCCGGCGGCCTTGAGTTGCTTGTAGAAGGCGACGTTCGAGCCGCCGACCACCGCCGCGAAGATGCAGTCCGGCTTGGCGATCTTGATCTTGTTGATCAGCGACTGGAAGTTGGTGCTGCCCAGCGCGTAGTACTCCTCGCCGACGACCTTGCCCTTCTGGAAGTTCTCGATGTGCTTGCGCGCGATCTTCATCGAGGTGCGCGGCCAGATGTAGTCCGAGCCGACCAGGAAGAAGGTCTTGGCCTTCTTCTCGTCCTTGGCCCAGTCCAGACCCCAGAGGATCTGCTGGGTGGCTTCCTGGCCGGTGTAGATGACGTTCTTCGACTGCTCGAGGCCTTCGTAGAAGGTCGGGTAGTAGAGGAGGTTGTTCTCCTTCTCGAAGATCGGCAGCACCGCCTTGCGCGAGGCCGAGGTCCAGCAGCCGAACACGCAGGCCACCTTGTCGTTGAGGATCAGCTTGCGGGACTTCTCGGCGAAGGTGGGCCAGTCGGAAGCGCCGTCTTCCTTGATCACCTTGATCTTGCGGCCGAGAACGCCGCCCATCGCGTTGATCTGGTCGATCGCCAGCTGCTCGGCCTGGATGGCGCCGGTCTCGGAGATCGCCATCGTTCCGGAGGAGGAGTGAAGCTGGCCGACGACCACCTCGGTGTCGGTGACCGCCTTGCCCGTGGTCATCACCTTGGCGGTCGGGAACTGCTGGGCGAACGCGAGGCCCGGCACGCCGGCCAGCGGAATCGCGCCGAGGCCCTGCAGCAGGCGGCGCCGGGTGACGTCGGAGAGGGCCGGGATGCCCGGTCTGGAGGCGTTTTCGTCGTGGTCGTGCGACATTTCGAGGCTCCTTGCACAAGAAAGGGGGATTCCGGGACACGTCGCGGTGCGTCGAGGCTGGCGTGCGTGCTGGGAGCGACTTTGTGCTCTGCAGCACGAACGGGAAATACGTCGATCGACGTATGCGAGGTCATGGCGCGGTTCTTGCGTTCAATCGAGAGGAACCCCTCCGCGCCAGGTGACGCTTGTCCTCCGCTCCGCAGAAAATCCTTCGCATCCGGCGCGACTACAACGCCTGGGTGGCCAACGAGACGCTCGAGGACTACGCCCTGCGCTACACGCCGCGCAGCTTCCGCAAGTGGTCGGAGTTCCGGGTGGCCAACACGGCCTTCGGGGCGGTGTCCTTCCTGGCGCTCGAGGCGATCGGCGGAACGATCGCGCTGAACTACGGGTTCGCGAACGCGCTGTGGGCGATCCTGGCGGTGGGCCTGGTGACCTTCCTTACCGGACTGCCGATCAGCGTCTACGCCGCCCGGCACGGCGTGGACATGGACCTGCTGACTCGCGGCGCGGGCTTCGGCTACCTGGGCTCGACGATCACCTCGCTGGTGTACGCCGGCTTCACCTTCATCTTCTTCGCGCTCGAAGCCGCGATCATGGCGCTGGCGCTGCAGATGGTGGTCGACCTGCCGCTGGTGTGGTGCTACGCGATCTCGGCCGTCGTCGTGATTCCGCTGGTCACGCACGGGATCACGCTGATCTCGCGCCTGCAGGCCTGGACGCAGCCGGTCTGGCTGGCGCTCCTCGCCCTGCCCTTCCTGTTCATCGCCTTCCGGAATCCGCAGGCCCTGGCGTCGCTGTCCGGCCTGTCCGGAAGCGTCTCCGGCAGCAGCGGCTTCGATCGGCTGATGTTCGGGGCGGCGGCCACCGTCGCGATCGCGCTGGTCGTGCAGATCGGCGAGCAGGTCGACTACCTGCGCTTCCTGCCCGAGCGCAACGCCGGCAACCGCTGGCGCTGGTGGACGGCGGTCATCGTGGCCGGTCCGGGGTGGGTGGTGCCGGGCATGCTGAAGATGCTGGCCGGCGCCTTCCTGGCCTTCCTCGCCCTCGGGCAGGGCGTTGCCGCGGAGAAGGCGATCCAGCCCACCGAGATGTACCTGGCGGGCTTCCAGCAGGTGTTCGGCGGGTCCGCCTGGGCGGTCGCGGCGACCGTGGTCTTCGTGATCGTCTCGCAGGTCAAGATCAACGTGACCAACGCCTATGCCGGATCGCTGGCCTGGTCGAACTTCTTCGCGCGGCTCACGCACAGCCACCCGGGTCGCGTGGTCTGGCTGGTGTTCAACGTGACGATCGCGCTGCTGCTGATGACGCTCGACGTCTTCGGCGCCCTCGAGCGCGTGCTGGGCCTCTACGCCAACCTCGCGATCGCGTGGGTCGGTGCGCTGGTGGCCGACCTGGTCATCAACAAGCCGCTCGGGCTGAGCCCCCGCCACGTCGAGTTCAAGCGGGCCCACCTGTACGACCTGAACCCGGTCGGGCTCGGCTCGATGCTGCTGGCCGCTGCGCTGGCGATCGTGGCCTACAGCGGCGCGCTGGGCCCCGGCGCCGAGGCCTTCTCGCCCTTCATCGCGCTGGGCGCGTCGCTGGCCAGCGCCCCATTGATCGCCTGGCTGACCCGCGGCCGCTACTATCTCGCGCGGCGGCCGTCGACGGCCTGGAAGCCCGGCCAGATCGTGCGCTGCTCGGTGTGCGAGAACGAATTCGAATCCGAGGACATCGCCAGCTGCCCGGCCTACGGCGCGCCGATCTGCTCGCTGTGCTGCACGCTGGAGTCGCGCTGCCGCGACTGCTGCAAGTCGCGATCGCGCGCCTCCGAGCAGGCCGCCGACGCGGTCGCCGCGATGCTGCCCGGGCGGCTCACGCGCCGGGTCAATGGCCGGATCGGGTACTTCCTGGTCGTGCTCGCCTCGCTCAGCGCGATGCTCGCCGCAGTGCTGGGCATCGTCTACTACCAGGAGACGCTGGCCTCCGGGACGATCGCGCTGCGCATGCCCTTCGTGAAGGCCTACGCGCTGCTGGTCCTGGTGGCGGCGGTCTGCTCGTGGTGGGTCGTGCTCGCCGGCGAAAGCCGCCGGATGGCGGAGGACGAGTCGACGCGCCAGACCCAGCTGCTCACCCGCGAGGTCGACGCGCACCGGCGCACCGATGCGGCGCTGCAGGCGGCCAAGGACCTGGCGGAATCGGCGAGCCGGGCGAAGACGCGCTACGTGACCGGCATCACGCACGAACTGCGCACGCCGCTCAACAGCATCCTCGGCTACGCGCAGATCCTGCTCAAGGGCAGCCAGCTCGCCGGAACGGCGCGCGACGCCGTGATCACCATCCAGCGCAGCGGCGAGCACCTGCACGCGCTGGTCGACGGCCTGCTCGACCTGGCCCGGATCGAGGCGGGCCGGCTGCGGCTGGACAGCGCGCCGGTGCCGCTTCGCGAGCTGCTCGACGACCTGGTCCGCATGGTGCAGCCCCAGGCGCGCGCCAAGGGACTCGCATTCTCCTTCGAGACCGCCGGGCGGGTCCCGACCTACGTGCAGGCCGACGCCAAGCGGCTGCGCCAGATCCTGATCAACCTGCTCGGCAACGCGGTGCGCTACACACGGAGCGGCGGCGTGACGCTGCGCGTGGACGCCCGGCGCGCGGTGATCGTGTTCGAGGTCATCGACACCGGAATCGGCATCGCGCCCCAGGACCTCGAGCGGATCTTCCTGCCCTTCGAGCGCGGCAGCGCCGGACGCCGCTCGAGCGAGCCCGGCACCGGGCTCGGGCTCACGATCACCGGCCTGCTCACCGAACTGATGGGCGGCGAGCTCGCCGTGCGCAGCACGCCCGGCGCGGGCAGCACCTTCTCGGTCCGGCTTTACCTGCGCGAGCTGAGCGCGGCCGGCCTCGCGTCGCTGCCGAGTCCGCCGCGTCATCGGCCGATTTCCGGCCATGCGGGCCCTCGTCGCACGCTGCTGGTGGTCGACGACCAGCCGATCCAGCGCCAGATGATCGCCGGACTCCTGGCGCCGCTGGGCTTCGCGATCCGGGAGGCGGCCAGCGCGCGCGAATGCCTGGAGAGCGTGCGGGAGGTCCGCCCCGACGCGATCCTGCTCGACGTGAGCATGGACGACCTGGACGGATGGCAGGCCGCCCGCATGGTGCGCGAGTCCGGCTTCACCGACCTGCCGATCGTCATGGTCTCGGCCGACCTCTTCGAGAACCGTCCGGAGAACCTCGCGAGCGCCCAGGCGCAGGCCTTCGTCGCCAAGCCGGTGATCGAGTCCGAGCTGCTCGACGCGCTCGGTCGTCACCTGGAGATCGAGTGGATCACCGACCTGACCGTGGAGCCGCCGGAGGCGCCGCCCGCGACGCTGGATGTCGGCGCCTTCGGCGTGCCGGTCGAGGCGCTCGCGGAGCTTCGCCGACTGGCGCTGGCCGGCAGGCCGCGCGGGCTGCGCGAGCGCCTCGACGCCCTGGCGCGCGAGCACCCCGACCTGGCCCCGCTGTGCGCGCAGTGGTCGCGCCTGGTCGATGCCTTCGACTTCGACACCCTCCAGCAACAACTCAGGGCATCCGATGACAGTTGAAACCGCCAGCCCGCCGCACGGCACCGTGCTCGTCGTCGACGACGCCCCCGAGACGCTGCGCTGGCTCTGCGACCTGCTCGAGGCCGAGCGCTACTCGGTCCTGGTCGCGCGCAGCGGCGAGGAGGCGCTCGAGCGCCTCGAGTACGCGGTTCCCGACGCGGTCCTGCTCGACGCGGTGATGCCGGGCCTGAGCGGATTCGAGACCTGTCGCCGGATCAAGGCGAACCCGGCCTGGTCGCACGTGCCGGTGATCTTCATGACCGGGCTCTCGGAGACCGACTCGATCGTGCGCGGCTTCGACAGCGGCGGCGTCGACTACGTGGTGAAGCCGGTGCGCGCCGAGGAGGTCCTCGCCAGGCTGGCCACGCACGCGCGCAATGCGCGGGTGGCAAGGATGGCGCGCGACGCCGTGGACGTGGGCGGCATCGGCGTGCTGCTGCTCGATGCGCGCGGCCGGATCGCCTGGCGATCGCCGCAGGCGGAGGCCTGGCTGCGCGACCGGTTCGGCAGCGACGATCCGCGGCCGCCGGCCGGGTGGATCGCGCAGGTCCTGGCGCTCGCGCCCGGCGAAGAGGCCGCTGCGGACGGTGCCGACGGCCATCGCCTGGTGGCGAAAAGCCTGGGGCGGGCCGGCCTGGACGAAACCATGCTGCTGCTGCAGCGGCGCGAGGAAGCGGCCGGCGCGCGGCTCGACGATGCCGCGCTCACGCCGCGCGAGACCGAGGTTCTGTCCTGGGTGGCCAAGGGAAAGACCAATCGCGACATCGCCGAGATCCTCCGAATGAGCCCGCGCACGGTGAACAAGCACCTCGAGCACGTGTTCGAGAAGCTGGGCGTGGAGACCCGGGCAGCCGCGGCGGCCCTGGCATCGAGGGCGCTGCGGTGAACGCGCCGCGCGATCTCCGCGGTGCCCCGCCTGCGGCCGGCGTGTCGGCCGGGGAGCCGGGGTGGCGCGGCAGGCTGGCGCTGCGCTACCGGCGCGACGGCGAACGCACGATCGGCGTCGATCGCCACGACGGCCCGCTGCGCGTGCTCAAGCGGCTCTACCCCGAGGGGCCGGGCACCTGCCACCACGTGCTGGTGCACCCGCCCGGCGGCATCGTGGGCGGCGACCGGCTCGAGATCGACATCGACGTCGGCGAGAACGCCCACGCGCTGGTCACCACGCCCGGCGCGACCCGCTTCTACCGGAGCGCGGGCGGGCTCGCGGCGCAGGAGCTGCGCGCGCGGGTGGCGGCCGGGGGGCGTCTCGAATGGCTGCCGCTGGAGACGATCGCCTACCGCGGCGCGATTGCGGTGAACCGGATGCGCTTCGAGCTCGCGGCAGGCGCGCAGATGATCGGATGGGACATTCTCGCGCTCGGCCTGCCGGCCTCCGGCGAGCGCTTCACGCAGGGCAGGTTCGAGCAAGACCTGGCGCTGCCCGGGGCCTGGCTGGAGCGCGGCATCGTGGACCCGGGCGACCGGCTCGGCGAGCTGCTGCTGCGCAGCCCGCTGGGCTGGGACGGGCAGTCCGCGCTCTTCACGCTCTGGTGCGCCGGCGGCAGCGACTGGCCGGCCCCGCTTGCCGAGGCGCTGCTCGCCGCGGCGCGCGAGCGCCTGCAGGCGGCTCCGGACCCTGGGCGCTGCGGCGCGACCGCCCCGCATCCGCGCGTCGTCGTCGTGCGCGCGCTCGCCGATCGTGTCGAGGCGCTCTGGCCGACCCTGCAGGCCGTCCGCGACGACTGGCGGCACCTGCTCTGGGCATCGAAGCCGGCCTCGCCGCGCGTCTGGCGAACCTGAACCGGACCCGTGCCGCCTGCCCGGACGCCGACGGGCCCGGATCTTGCGACACCTCCGCCGAGGGCCGCGCACCGGACGCGCCCGCCCGCCAAGCGCCGCGCAGCGGCCGAGGAACCGATGGAACTCACGCCCCGCGAGAAGGACAAGCTGCTGATCTTCACCGCCTCCCTGGTCGCCGAGCGGCGCAAGGCGCGGGGAATCAAGCTGAATCATCCCGAGGCCGTCGCGCTGATCAGCGCGACGATCATGGAAGGCGCCCGTGACGGCAAGACCGTGGCCCAGCTGATGAGCGAAGGCAAGGAGGTGCTCACGCGCGCCGACGTGATGCCCGGCGTTGCCGAGATGATTCCCGAGATCCAGGTCGAGGCCACCTTTCCCGACGGCACCAAGCTGGTGACCGTGCACCAGCCCATCGCATGACACTGCACCAGGGCGGGGCGCCCAGCGAAGCCTCGCCTGCCCCCCTTTCAATGGAGAGCCGACCGATGATCAGGATCACCTCTCGCGCCGCCACGGCGGCCCTGGCGCTCGCCGCGAGCACCGCCGCGCACGCCCACACCGGCGCCGACGGCGGGGCGCACCACGGCGTCTTCCAGGAGATCGCCCACGGCGTGGCCCACCTGGACCCGCTGCTGGCGCTGGCCCTGCTCTGCGCGGCCGCCGTGGGCATCGTCGCCGGCGTCGCGCGCCTGCTTCGGCGCCGCTGATCCCATGGCGATCATCCCTGGCGAACTGATCGTCGAGGCCGGCGACCTTCCGCTCAATCCGGGCCGGCGCACGCTCGCGCTGGTCGTGGAGAACGCGGGCGACCGCCCGATCCAGGTCGGGTCCCACTACCACTTCGCCGAGACCAATGCGGCGCTGCGATTCGACCGGAACGCGGCGCGGGGCATGCGGCTGAACATCGCCTCCGGCACCGCCGTGCGCTTCGAGCCGGGCCAGCAGCGCACCGTCGAGCTGGTCGACTACGCGGGC
>JRYH01003495.1_pt1 | contig 14375 bp, 13 predicted proteins | sample 235351 | NCBI WGS metagenome assembly JRYH01 (sample SAMN03074221, study PRJNA261480) | activated sludge metagenome | biome: Wastewater Treatment Plant; feature: Wastewater; material: Activated sludge; isolation source: activated biomass of a wastewater treatment plant treating wastewater... ... | reverse complement strand
CGGCAGAACGGGAAGTTCATCTCGACCCGCTCGACCACCGGCACCTCGGTGCCGTCGATCCGGGTGGCGCTGAGCCCGAACTCGGGCTTCTCGTAGTCCTTGCCGAGGCGGTACAGCAATTCGAAGCCCGCGGAGATCCGGCTGGCGAAGGGAACCATCGCGAGCGGACTGTAGGGGTCCCCGTACAGGTGGCTCATCGAATCGGCCCAGCTGCAGATCGGCTTGAGGACCGCGCGCTGGGCTTCTCGAATCTGGTAGACCATGGTCGGAGCTCCCGGTTGCAATCGTTTGCGATTGATCGAGTGATTATCCGGGGATCTGCTGCGGTGCGCAAAATCCGGGGCCGAGATACGCAATCAGTATGCCACGCAGGTCGCAACGGCTTGCGTGGACTGCTTCTCCCTCACCGAGCTCCTGGCGCTTCCTTGCTGCAAGGCGGCGAAACAGGCATGCACGCGCGTTTCAGCGCTTCAGTTCCGGCAGTTTGCCCTTGACGTCCTTCCATTCCTCGGCGTCGGGCAGGGGGTCCTTGGTGCGGGTGATGCTGGGCCAGACCTTGGCCAGCTCCGCGTTCAGCTCGGTGAACTGCTGCTGGTCGGCGGGCACGTCTTCCTCGGCCACGATCGCCTCGACCGGGCACTCGGGGATGCAGACCGCGCAGTCGATGCACTCGTCGGGGTCGATCACGAGCATGTTCGGCCCTTCTCGGAAGCAGTCGACCGGGCAGACATCGACGCAATCGGTGTACTTGCACCGGATGCAGGAATCGAGGACGACGTGGGTCATGGCGCAGGCAATGGTTGGAGGCGTGGAATGGCGCGGATTTTACTCCCTGTCCCCGCGCCGGCCCGGCAAGGCCGGAACCGGCGGCGGGCCGGGGCGGCGGATCAGTGCGCGGGCGCCATCACGACCGGCACCTCGGTGGCAGGCGGCGTGTTCCGGCTGCGGCCGCAGCGCACGATCCCGTCGATCATCACCATGCCCACCCCCGGGATGTCCCCGAGCTGCACGCTCTCGAGCAGGGTCCTTCCGGCGGTGTGCTGGGCGCGGTCCATGAACACGAAGTCCGCTGCCCGGCCGGGTTCGATCAGCCCGCAGTTCAGGTCGCGGATGCGCGCGGTGTTCCCGGTGGCGAAACAGAACACGAGCTCGGCCGGGATGCCGGCCATGCTGGAGAGCAGCGCCACCATCCGCAGGATGCCCAGCGGCTGCACGCCCGAGCCGGCCGGGCCGTCGGTGCCCAGGATCACCCGGTGCGGGCACTTGAGCTGCAGCGCCATCTGCGCCGCGGCGATCGCGACCTTCTCGTTGCCGTTGTGAACGATCTCGATGGCCCGCGAGGACTTCTCGCAGAGCTCGCAGACGTGCGCCTCGGGCAGCGAGGTGTGGCCGCCGTTGATGTGGCCGATCACGTCGGCGTCGGCCTCGAGCACCACGTCCTTGTCGATCAGGCCCGAGCCCGGGATCGAGGGGCCGCCGGTGTGGATCGTGCTCTGGATGCCGTGCTTGCGCGCCCAGGCGACCATCTGCTTCGCCTCGTCGCCCGCCTTGACCGAGCCCAGCCCGACCTCGCCGAGCAGCTTCACCCCGGCGTCGGCCATGTCCTTGAAGTCCTGCTCGGTCATGCCTTTCTCGATGACGGGCGCGCCGGCCAGCACCTTGACCCCGCCGGGGCGGAAGTTGTCGAAGGCCCGCTGGGCGGTGATCGCCAGCGCCTTCAGTCCCACGATGTCCTTGGGACGGCCGGGCAGGTGGACTTCGCCGGCCGAGATCATCGTGGTCACGCCGCCGTTCATCGTCGAGTCGATCCAGCCGATCTGGCCCTGGCGCGGCGTCCAGTCGCCGAACACCGGGTGCACGTGGCTGTCGATCAGGCCCGGGCAGACGCAGGTGCCGCGGGCGTCGATGAGCGTGTCGGGCTGCGCGGTGTCGCAGTCGGCCTCGCGCCCCACCGCGACGATGATCCCGTCGTTCACCACGATGGTGTCGGCATCGAGGATCGGGCGGTCGATGTCGCCGGACAGCATCAGGCCGACGTTCCTGATGACGACCTTGCCGGACTTGCCGGTGCTTGCAGCTTCTGCCATGGTCAATCTCCGCTTCGGTTGTGCGATCGGGTGCTGGAGGCCAGGGGAGGGGGCGGCTGCCCGGCGGCGACCACGCGCAGGACCGAGTCGATCACGAATCGCTCCCAGTGCTCGAGCGCCTCGGGCGCCTCGAGGTCCTCGCCGAGGAAGGTGGACAGCGTGTGCCGGTTGGACAGGTAGAAGTAGCCCAGCGAGGCGATCAGCAGGTAGACGTCGCGCGCGCGCAGCTCGCCGCGGAACACGCCCTGCCGGGCGCCGCTGTGCAGGACCCGCTCGAGCAGCGACAGCGCAGGCGACGAATACTCGCCCGGCCGCCGGGACTTGGAGATGTGCTTGCCCCGGTGCAGGTTCTCCGAGTTAAGCAACGTGATGAACTCGGGGTGCCGGTTGTAGTAGGACCAGATGAACCGGACGATCGCCACCAGCGACTCGGTCGGCGCCTCGAGATCGAGCGCGAGCTCGGACTCCGCCTCGTTGAATCGCCGGTAGATCTCTTCGATCACCGCGATGAACAGCCCTTCCTTGCTGCCGAAGTAGTAGTAGATCATCCGGTCGTAGGAGCGCGCAGCCCTGGAGATCTGCTCGATCCGGCCGCCGGCGAAGCCGTTGCGCGCGAACACCTTGATCGCGGCGCGCAGGAGGTTCTCGCGGGTGGCCTGGGCGGCCAGCTCGCGGCTGCGCGGACGCTGCGCGCCGCTGGCGGCGGCGCGCTTCTTCGGCAAGGTGGCCGCCCTGGCCATGGCTACTGCTCGGCGAAGGCCCGTTCGATGACGAAGTCGCCCGGCGTGGAGGTGTTGCCCTCCTTGAAGCCGCGCGCCTCGAGCATCTGCTTCAGGTCGCGCAGCATGCCGGGGCTGCCGCAGATCATCACCCGGTCGTCGGCCGGATCCAGCGGCGGCACGCCGAGGTCCTGGAACAGCTTGCCGGACTCGATCAGCTCGGTGATGCGCCCCATGCGCTGGTACTGCTCGCGGGTGACCGTGGGGTAGTAGCGCAGCTTGCTCGAGACCATCTCGCCGATGAACTCGTGGTGCGGCAGCTGCTCGACCAGCATGTCGTGATAGGCCAGCTCGTCGACCTGGCGAACGCCGTGCACCAGGATCACCGTGTCGAACTTCTCGTAGGTGTCCGGGTCGCGGATGATGCTCATGAAGGGCGCCAGCCCGGTGCCGGTCGAAAGCAGGTAGAGCCGCTTGCCGGGCAGCAGGTAGTCGATGACCAGGGTGCCGGTGGGCTTGTGGCCGACGATGACCGAGTCGCCGGGCTGGATGTGCTGCAGCCGCGAGGTCAGCGGGCCGTCGGGCACCTTGATGCTTAGGAACTCGAGGTGGTCCTCGTAGTTCGGGCTCACGATGCTGTAGGCGCGCAGCAGCGGCTTGCCGTCCACCCGCAGGCCGATCATCGTGAAGTGCCCGTTGCGGAAGCGCAGCGACTGGCTGCGGGTGGTGGTGAAGGTGAACAGGCGGTCGGTCCAGTGGTGGACGCTGAGCACGCGTTCCTCGTCGAAGGCGGCCATCGGGGCGGCTCCATCGTGCCGCGGGCCGTCGCTCTCGGGGCCCGGGCGGGGGTTCGAAAAAGCCGTTGCGCGCGCTCGGGCTTTCGTGTTTAACTTTCCGCCGATGTAGCGTTCACAACATCAACGTTAAGTGAATCCTACATAAAACCCGGCGGCAGGCGCAACAGGGGCGGAAGGATCCGAAGGCGATGACCGAGCACACGAAGACCGACGGCTTGCCCGAGGTCGAGCCGATTCCGCAGGTCCTCGAGAAGTCGAGGCCGCGCAACGAGCGCATGGCCGCCGGCAAGATCGAGTGCAATGCCTGCCCGGTGCTGTGCCAGATCGCCGAGGGGCGGGTCGGCGCCTGCGATCGCTACGCGAATTCGGGCGGCACGCTGGTGCGCGTCGACCCGGTCGTGATGCTCAGGCGCACCGTGCAGCAGGCGCACCCGAAGCTGGTCCGCTTCGCCGGCCGGCCCGCGCTTCCCGCCGGGGCCGCATCCGGGTACGCCGGCGGCGCATCGCCGGCCGCGGGCGATGCCGCGCCGGATGCCCGCGACATCGCGCCCGACTCGACCGATTCGCCCGACTGGGACGGCGACCTGCTGCACGCCAACGAGGTCTTCGTGACCGGCATCGGCTCGTCGACCACCTATCCCGACTACAAGCCGGCGCCCTTCATCGTGGCCTCCCAGGCCGACGGCGTGGACATGGTCACCGTCGTCACCGAGGGCATCTTCAGCTACTGCAGCCTCAAGGTGAAGATCGACACCGACCGCTACCTCGGGCCCGAGCAGGCGACGGTGCGCTGCCGCGGCGAGGTGGTCGGCCACGTGACGACCGCCGAGTACGGTTCGCAGATGCTCTCGCTGGGGGGCGTGCACCACCTGACCGGCGGCAGCAAGAAGGAAGGCCGGGTCACCGTCGAGATGATGCAGTCGCTCGGCAATCGTCAGCCGGTCGAGCTCACGATCGACGGCGGCGCGCAGCTGCTGGTGCAGGCGGGCCGGCCGCCGGTGGTCAACGGCGTCGAGGAGCAGCGGATGCGGGTCGGCTGCGGCTCGGCGACGATCGGCATCTTCGCCAAGCAGTTCTTCGGGCGGGTCGACGAGGTCGTGGTGGTCGACGACCACATCACCGGCGTGCTCACCGAGCACCAGGCCGGGCGCTGCCTGGACATGCGGCCTTCGGGCCTGAAGATCCGCGGCCGCAAGTCCACGCCGGGCCGCTACTTCCAGGTCGCCAATCCCGGCACCGGCTGGGGCGGCACCGACATCGCCGATCCGATGAGCATCGTCGAGGGCTGGGACCCGAAACTCGCCTGGCCGGGCCAGCGCCTGCTGATGGTCTCCACCACCGGCGAGCATTCGGCCTGGTACGAGCTCGATGCGTCGCTCGCGCCGCGCGAGGCCGAAATGCCCGAGGCCGTTCGCCGCATCGTCGAGCGCATCGGCGAGAACTGCGAGCCCTCGCTGTCCACGGTGCTCTTCCTGGGCGGCGCGGGCGGCAGCCTGCGCGCCGGCGTCACCGAGAACCCGGTGCTGCTGACCCGCACGATCAAGCAGAGCCTGGTCAACGTGACCTGCGGCGGCGCGCCGGCCTACGTCTGGCCGGGCGGCGGCATCACGGTGATGGTCGACGTGATGCGGATGCCCGAAAACGCCTTCGGCACCGTGCCCACCCCCGCGATCGTCGCGCCCATCGAGTTCACGATGCGCGCCGACGACTTCGCGGCGCTGGGCGGCCATGTCGAGCAGGTGCGCTCGCTCGAGCAGGCGCTGCGCACCGGCGCCTGGCACGACGAAGGGGCGCCGACCGCCCGCCGCTGGCACGCAGCCGATGCGTCCAACCCCTGGCCGATCGGCCACGCACCGATGCTGGGCTGAGGGAAGGGCGATGACCGGAGACGGCCGATGACCGTGAGCTGCCGATGACCGCGCAACGCGCGCCGCTGCCCGGCAATCGCTGGCACTTCGCGCACGGTCCGATCGACCTGGTGATCGGCGCCGAGGGGACGCCGTCCGCGGTGGCCGCCGCCCACGAGGCCGCCTGGGCGCGATTCGTCACGGTGCTCGGCGAGCTCGTCGGCGAGCTGGGTCTGCTGCGCGCGCCGATCGGCCGGCCCCGGCTGGGCGGCCATCGCGCGGCTTCCGTCGCGGCGCAGCCGCGCGCGGATTGCCCGCTGGCCGGGCCGGTCGCGCAGCGGATGTGGCGCGCCTGCCTGCCGCTCAGCAGCGAATACATCACGCCGATGGCCGCGGTGGCCGGCGCCGTGGCGGACGAGATCGTCGCGGCCTACCGGCGCCCCGGCATCTCGCGCGCCTGGGTCAACAACGGCGGCGACATCGCGCTGCACCTGGCCGAGGGGGCCTCGGTCCGGGTCGGCCTGTTCGCCGACCTGGCGCGCTTCGCCCCGGTTGCGGGCGGGCGCCCCGGCGATTGCCCGGGTCTGGTGCTCGACGGAAGGTTCGAGATCGATTCGGCCATGCCGGTGCGCGGGATCGCCACCAGCGGCTGGCGCGGGCGCAGCTTCTCGCTGGGCATCGCCGACAGCGTGACCGTGCTGGCGCGCACGGCCGCGCAGGCCGACGCGGCCGCCACGATCGTCGCCAACGCGGTCGACGTCGACGATCCGGGCATCGTCCGCCGCCCGGCCTGCGAGCTGCGCGACGATACCGACCTGGGCGAGCTGCCCGTCGTGGTGGACGTGCCGGCGCTCGCCCCGCACCGGGTGACTCGCGCGCTCGAGCACGGCGCCCTGCGGGCACGCAAGTTGCATGATCGAGGCCTGCTGGAAGCTGCCGTCCTGGTCTGCCAGGGCCGGGCCGCGGGCGTCGGGACGCCGGCCGCAGCGGCGCCGGCAGGCAGAATCCCGCTTGAGTGCGCCTGAGCGCGCAGCGAGAATCGGCAGCGATAGGCGGAACGGGGCAATGGGAACGGGGCCATGAGCGATTCGGGAATGATCGAGATCCGTCGGGTGTTCACGCAGGTGGAAGAGATCTTCCACGAGTTCGGGCCGCCTCCGGCGCGCCCGCAGCGGCGCGGCGCGATCGTCGCGGTGCTGCGCAACCCGTTCGCGGGGCGCTACGAGCCCGACATCCTGCCGATGATGGAAGCCTTGCAGCCGGTGGGCGTGCAGATGGCGCATCGCCTGCTCGAGGCGATGGGCGAGCCGGCGGAGCGGATCGAGAGCTACGGCAAGGGCGCCATCGTGGGCGCCGACGGCGAGATCGAGCACGGCGCCTTGTGGCACGTCCCCGGCGGCTACGCGATGCGCGAGCTGCTCGGCTGGAAGGGCAACGCCGCCGCCTACGCGCAGGGCAAGGGCGGCGAGGCAGGCGGGCAGCCCGGCAACGCGCTCGCGATCGTGCCCTCCACGAAGAAGGTCGGCCCGCCCGGCGCCACGCTCGACGTGCCGCTCACGCACATCAACGCGTCCTACGTGCGCAGTCACTTCGACGCCATCGAGGTGCGGGTGCCCGGCGCGCCGCTGCCCGACGAGCTGGCGCTGGTGCTGGTCATGAGCACCGGCGCGCGGGTGCACGCGCGAGTGGGCGGGCTGAAGGCGTCCGAGATCGCAAAGTGGGACGGCCAACGCTAGCGTTGCGGGGATTGCAGCGCTGGCGCCACCGAGAAACGCGGTGCCAGGGAATCTGACGAGGAGAGGCAGGCAATGTCGGCAAGGATCAGGAAGCTCGTCGTGCAGGTCGACGAGACGCGCATCGAGATGGACAGGGCGGTCGAGCCGCCGGTACGCAGGGCCGTGGCGATCGCGGTGATCGAGAACCCCTGCGCCGGCCGCTACGTCGAGAACCTCGACGAGCTGATCGCGATCGGCGAGGAGCTCGGCGGCTTGCTGGGCGAGAAGTGCGTCAAGGCCCTGGGCATCGAGCCGGGGCAGGCGCACAGCTACGGCAAGGCGGCGATCGTCGGCGAGGCCGGCGAGCTCGAGCACGCCGCGGCGATCCTGCATCCGAAGCTCGGCGCGCCGCTTCGCAAGGCGGTCGAGAAGGGCGCGGCGCTGGTGCCCTCGGCCAAGAAGCGCGGCGGCATGGGCACCGCGATCGACGTGCCGCTCGGGCACAAGGACGCCGCCTACGTCAGGAGCCACTTCGACGCGATCGAGGCGCGCGTGGGCGATGCCCCGCGCGCGAGCGAAATCGTGGTGGCCGTCGCGGTCACCGACGGCGGCCGGCCGCTGCCCAGGATCGGCGGGCTGCAGGCGAGCGAGATCCAGGGCACCGACGGTCTGCGCTGAAGCGCGCCCGCCGGAACCGGACTTTCGAATACAACCAGGGAGAGCAGGACCATGCACACGAAACGGATGCTCGCGGCGGCGATCGCCGCGCTGGCCACCACCCTTGCCGCGCCGGCCGGCGCGCAGGGGGTCATCAAGATCGGCGAGGTCAACAGCTACAAGGCGCAGCCCGCCTTCCTCGAGCCCTACCGCAAGGGCATGGAGCTGGCGGTCGAGCAGATCAACGCGGCCGGCGGCATCGGCGGCAAGCAGGTCGAGCTGGTGATCCGCGACGACAACGCGAATCCGGGCGACGCGGTGCGCGCCGCCGAGGAGCTGGTTTCGCGCGAGCGGGTCGACCTGCTCACCGGCACCTTCCTGTCGCACATCGGCCTCGCGCTCACCGACTTCGCCAAGCAGAAGAAGGTCTTCTTCCTGGCGGCCGAGCCGCTGACCGACAAGATCACCTGGCAGAACGGCAATCGCTACACCTTCCGCCTGCGTCCGTCGACCTACATGCAGGTCGCGATGCTGGTGCCCGATGCCGCGGCGATGAAGAAGAAGCGCTGGGCGCTGGTCTACCCGAACTACGAGTACGGCCAGTCGGCCGCCGCGACCTTCAAGGAGCTGATGAAGGCCGCCCAGCCCGACATCGAGTTCGTGACCGAGCAGGCGCCGCCGCTGGGCAAGGTCGACGCCGGCAGCGTGGTCCAGGCGCTGGCCGACTCCAAGCCCGACGCGATCTTCAACGTGCTGTTCGGCGCCGACCTGTCGAAGTTCGTGCGCGAGGGCAACACCCGCGGCCTGTTCAAGGACCGCGAGGTGGTCAGCCTGCTCACCGGCGAGCCCGAGTACCTCGATCCGCTGAAGGACGAATCGCCCAACGGCTGGCTGGTCACCGGCTACCCGTGGTACGGCATCGACACGCCCGAGCACAAGGCCTTCCTGGCCGCCTACCAGAAGAAGTTCAACGACTATCCGCGCCTGGGCACCATCGTCGGCTACAGCTCGATCATGTCGCTGGCCGCCGGCCTGAAGAAGGCGGGCTCCCCCGACACCGAGAAGATGATCGCCGCCTTCCGCGGGCTCGAGGTCGACACGCCCTTCGGCAAGATCACCTACCGTCCGCAGGACCACCAGTCCACGATGGGCGGCTACGTGGGCCGCACGAAGAACGAGGGCGGCAAGGGCGTGATGGTCGACTACCGCTACGTCGACGGCGCGAAGGTCCTGCCGTCCGATGAGGTCGTCAAGAAGCTGCGTCCGGCCGACTGATGAGCTTCTCGGGCTTCATCGTCCAGCTGCTGAACGGGCTGGCCGGCGCGTCCTCGCTGTTCCTGGTCGCCGCCGGCCTGTCGCTGATCTTCGGCGTCACGCGCATCGTCAACTTCGCGCACGGCTCCTTCTACATGGTCGGCGTCTACATCGCGTGGTCGCTGGTCGAGCGGCTGGGCGCCGGCCTCGGATTCTGGCCGGCGCTGCTGCTCTCGGCGCTGGCGGTGGGGCTGCTCGGCGCGATCGTCGAGATCCTGCTGCTGCGCCGGATCTACCGCGCGCCGGAACTGTTCCAGCTGCTTGCCACCTTCGCGCTGGTGCTGGTGGTCAAGGACGCGGTGCTGTGGCTGTGGGGCCCGGAAGAGCTCCTCGGGCCGCGCGCGCCCGGGCTGGCCGGATCGGTCACCATCCTGGGCCGGCAGTTCCCCGAGTACGACCTGTTCCTGATCGTGGTCGGGCCGGTGGTGCTCGGCCTGCTGTGGCTGCTGCTCACGAAGACCCGCTGGGGCACGCTGGTGCGCGCCGCCACGCAGGATCGCGAGATGGTCGGCGCGCTGGGCGTGAACCAGGCCTGGCTGTTCACCGCGGTGTTCGCGCTCGGCGCGTTGCTGGCCGGCCTCGGCGGCGCGCTGCAGCTGCCGCGCGAGCCGGCCAACCTGGAAATGGACCTGCACACGATCGGCGCCGCCTTCGTGGTGGTGGTGGTCGGCGGCATGGGCTCGATTCCGGGCGCCTACGTGGCCGCGCTGATCATCGCCGAGCTGAAGGCGATCTGCATCTGGCTGGGCGTGGTGGACCTCTTCGGCCTGAAGATCTCCTTCTCCAAGCTCACGCTGGTCGTCGAGTTCCTGGTCATGGCGGTGGTGCTCGTCTGGCGGCCCTGGGGCCTGCTCGGGAAACCGCAGGGCGCGAGCCGGCACGCCGGATCCATCGAAGCACCGCTGCGCGCCGCGGGCCGACCCTTCCTCTACGCGAGCCTCGCGGTGCTGGCCGGGCTCGTCGTGTTCCCGCTGCTCACCAAGGCCTCGCCCTACCTGACCGTGCTGGCCATCGACCTGCTGGTGGCCGTGCTGTTCGCGACCAGCCTGCACTTCATCATGGGTCCGGCCGGGCTGCACTCCTTCGGTCACGCCGCCTACTTCGGCCTGGGCGCCTACGGGGCCGCGCTGCTGGTGCGCTGGCTGGGCGTGCCGATGGAGATCACGCTGCTGCTCGCGCCGCTGGTGGCGGCGCTGGGCGCCCTGGTGTTCGGCTGGTTCAGCGTGCGGCTGTCGGGCGTCTACCTGGCCATGCTCACGCTGGCCTTCGCGCAGATCGCCTGGGCGATCGTCTACCAGTGGGACGACTTCACCGGCGGCAGCAACGGCCTGACCGGGGTGTGGCCGGCAGCGTGGCTGTCCGACAAGATCAACTACTACTACCTGACCCTGGCGCTGGTGGTGCTGGGCGTGCTCCTGCTGCGCCGGATGCTGTTCTCGCCCTTCGGCTACGCGATGCGCGCCGGCCGCGATTCGCCGACCCGCGCCGACGCGATCGGCATCGACGTCAAGCGGGTGCAGTGGATCGCCTTCGTGGTCGCCGGGCTGTTCGCCGGGCTCGCCGGCGCGCTGTTCGCCTTCTCCAAGGGCAGCATCTCGCCGGAGGGCCTGCACGTGGCCAAGTCGATCGACGGCCTGGTCATGGTGCTGCTGGGCGGGCTGCAGACGCTCTCCGGGCCGATCGTCGGCGCGGTCACCTTCACCTGGCTGCACGACACGGTGGCGCGCAGCACCGACTACTGGCGGGCGATGCTGGGCGCGATCATCCTGCTGCTGGTGCTGCTGTTCCCGCAGGGCATCGCCGGCTTCGCGAAGCAGCTGCTGGCGCGCCGCCAGGGCGCGGAGGCCTGAGCCGATGACGACGAGTCTGCTGAAAGTCACCGGCCTGGGGAAGTCCTTCGGCGGCGTGCGCGCGGTCGACGGCATCGACTTCGAGCTCGCCCGCGGCGAGCTGCTCGCGCTGATCGGCCCCAACGGCGCGGGCAAGTCGACCACCTTCAACATGGTCAACGGGCAGCTGCGCGCCGACTCGGGCTCGATCCGGCTCGAAGGCACCGAGCTGATCGGCATGAGGCCGCGCGAGATCTGGCGGCTGGGCGTCGGCCGCACCTTCCAGATCGCCGAGACCTTCTCCTCGCTGACCGCGGTCGAGAACGTGCAGATGGCGCTGCTGTCGGCCGACGCGCGGCTCTGGTCGATGTGGTCGCGCGCGGCCAGTCACCGGCGCGCCGAGGCCATCGAGCTGCTCGACCAGGTCGGGATGGCCGCGCAGGCCGACCGGCCCTGCAGCGTGCTCGCCTATGGCGACGTCAAGCGCGTGGAGCTTGCGATCGCGATGGCCAACTCGCCGAAGCTGCTGCTGATGGACGAGCCGACCGCCGGCATGGCGCCCAAGGAGCGCAACGAGCTGATGGCGCTGACCAAGCGGCTGGTGGTGGAGCGGAACATGGCGGTGCTCTTCACCGAGCACAGCATGGATGTGGTCTTCGCCTATGCGGACCGGATGATCGTGCTGGCCCGCGGCCGGCTGATCGCAGAGGGCCAGCCCGCCGAGATCCGGGACGATCCCAAGGTCCAGGAGGTCTACTTCGGCTCGGGCAAGACCTTCGAGAAGAAGCGCGCGGGCGCGCAACGCGCCGCCGACCTGGGGGAGGCGCTGCAATGAACGCGCAGCTCTCCCCGCAGGCTGGCGTCGCGGCCGCGCCGCTGCTCGAGGTCGAGGCACTGTCCGCCTGGTACGGCGCCGCGCAGATCCTCTTCGACGTGTCGCTCGAGGTGAGGCGCGGCGAGGTCGTGGCGCTGATGGGCCGCAACGGCGCGGGCAAGTCCACCACGCTGAAGGCCATCATGGGCATGGTGCCGAGACGGCGCGGGCGCCTGCGCTTCATGGGGCGCGACATCTCGGCCAGCGAGCCGCACCAGGTCGCCTCGTCGGGGCTCGGCTTCGTGCCGGAGGACCGCCGGATCTTCACCGACCTGACCGTCACGGAGAACCTCGAGGTCGGGCGTCAGCCGCCGCGGCGCTGGCCCGACGGGCAGGAGGCGCCGGCGTGGACCCCGGAGCGCCTGTTCCGCCTGTTCCCGAACCTGGGCGAGATGCCCGACCGGCCCGGGGGGCGCATGAGCGGCGGCGAGCAGCAGATGCTCACGGTCGCGCGCACGCTGATGGGCAATCCCTACCTGGTGCTGCTCGACGAGCCCTCGGAAGGCGTGGCGCCGGTCATCGTGGAGCAGATGGCGCAGATGATCCTGGAGCTCAAGGCGCAGGGCGTCAGCATCCTGCTCTCGGAACAGAACATGCACTTCGCCGAGCTGGTGTCCGATCGCGCCTACGTGCTCGAGAAGGGGCAGATCCGCTACCGGGCCGCGATGCAGGAGCTCGCCGACAACGAGGAGGTCCGCCGGGCCTACCTGTCGGTGTAGCGCGGTGGGCGCTCCGATCGAGCTCGAGGTCAACGGCCGGCGCCATCTGCTGCAGGTGCCGGCCGACGCACCGCTGCTCGGCGTGCTGCGCAACGACCTCGCCCTGAACGGACCGAAGTACGGCTGCGGGCTCGGGCAGTGCGGCGCCTGCACGGTGCTCCTCGACGGCAAGGCGGCACGCGCCTGCGTGATCCCGGTGGGCGCGGTCGCGGGGCGCAGCGTCGTCACCCTCGAAGGGCTGGGCAGCCGCGACGCAATGCACCCGGTGCAGCAGGCCTTCGTCGATGCCCAGGCCGCCCAGTGCGGTTACTGCCTGAACGGGATGATCATGAGCACCGTGGCGCTCCTTTCGCGCCAGCCCCGGCCCACCGAGGCGCAGGTGCGCGACGCGCTGTCGCACAACCTGTGCCGCTGCGGCACCCACCTCGAGATCCTCGAGGCGGTGCGGCTGGCGGCCGAGCGGATGGCCGCGGAGGCCCGGCCATGACCCGACGGGCCGCGAGCGCGCTGACCCGCGCCGACTTCCGCAACGCGAGCGGCGTGCTGCTGGTGCTGCGCGATCCGCCGCCGCCGCCTCCGCCCGCGCCCGGCCAGCCGCCGGCCATCCCCGGCAACCCGGCCGAAGGCCCCGAGATCCTGCTCGCGGTCTGGGACGACGGCAGCGTCACCGCGTTGAACGGCCACGTCGACCTCGGCACCGGCATCCGCACCGCGCTGGCCCAGATCGCGGCCGACGAGCTCGACGTGGCCTTCGACAGCGTCGAGATGGTGCTGGGCGACACGACGCGCGCGCCCAACCAGGGCGCGACGATCGCCAGCGCCTCGATCCAGATCCACGCAGCGCCCTTGCGCAATGCAGCCGCCCAGGCCCGGGCCTGGCTGCTCGAGCAGGCTGCCGCGCGGCTCGGCGTGCCGGCCGATGCGCTGCAGGTCGAGGCCGGGGTGGTCCGTTCGGCCGGCGATCCGGCCCGGGGCGTCGCCTACGCGGAGCTGGTCGCCGGGCGTCACGTCGAGCTGATGCTCTCGGCCGACGTGGCGCTCAAGACGCCCGACCAGTACCGGGTGGTCGGCCAATCGGTGCCGCGCGTCGACATCCCGGCCAAGGCGACCGGCGAGACCGTCTTCGTGCACGACATGCGCGTGCCGGGCATGCTGCACGGGCGGGTCGTGCGGCCGCCCTGGTCGGGCGCCGACCACGGGCCCTTCATCGGCCACTCGCTCGAGTCGGTCGACGAGGCGTCGATCGCGCACATCCCCGGCATCGTCGCGGTGGTGGTGATCCGCGACTTCGTGGGCGTGGTCGCCGAGCGCGAGGATCAGGCCGAGCGCGCGATGCGCGAGCTGAAGGTCTCCTGGAAGCCGTGGCCGGCCCTGCCGCAGCTGTCGGACCTGGAGCAGGCGATCCGCGACAACCCGTCGAAGCGCCGCGTGGCGACCGAGCAGGGCGACGTCGACGCGGCCCTGGCCGGCGCCGCCACGAAGCTCGCGCGCACCTACGTCTGGCCCTACCAGATGCACGCGTCGATCGGCCCGTCCTGCGCGCTGGCCGACTGGCGCGGCGACCGGCTCGCGGTCTGGGCCGGCACGCAGTATCCGCACGCGCTGCGCGCCGACCTCGCGAAGCTCACCGGCCTGCCCGAAACCGCGATCGACCTGATCCGGATGGAGGCCTCGGGCTGTTACGGCCGCAACTGCGCCGACGACGTGGCCGCCGATGCGGCGCTGCTGTCGAAGGCCGTGGGCCGGCCGGTGCGCGTGCAGCTGACCCGCGAGCAGGAACACCTGTGGGAGCCCAAGGGCGCGGCGCAACTGATGGA
>JRYH01008218.1_pt1 | contig 14391 bp, 12 predicted proteins | sample 235351 | NCBI WGS metagenome assembly JRYH01 (sample SAMN03074221, study PRJNA261480) | activated sludge metagenome | biome: Wastewater Treatment Plant; feature: Wastewater; material: Activated sludge; isolation source: activated biomass of a wastewater treatment plant treating wastewater... ... | reverse complement strand
GCATCAACAAGCTGCGCGACATTCCGCGCGAGAAACGCCGCATGAACGGGACGACGGCAGATGTCTATTTGCTCTTTCCCAATGCGAACGTGGCGGTGCTCTCAAACCACACGCAGCTCACCATTATGGAACCGATCTCGCCATCCGAGACGCACTCGATCGTCTATCGGGTCCGCAATCTCGATGCGCACGGTGAGCCGGTCGATCTTGAGGCAGCGAAGCGGGACGCCCTCTTCGTCAAGGACTTCGGCATCGAGGAAGACCGGGAAGCGGCGCGGACCATTCAGGCCGGGATCAGCTCCAAAGCCAACAGCCATTTCACCTTTGGCCATTATGAGAAAGCAATCGTTCATTTTCATCAGAATCTTACCGGGCAACTTGAGAAACGAAGCTAGGCAAGTGCGCCCCGGCTTCACGACCGCCCGCTGACACGTCCGCCCGATTGCAGAGGTCGGCCGCAGACGATCGATTTCGAAATTCTGCGTGCGAACATTTGCGCGCGATTGCGAAATCGCCACCCAGCCGATAACATCGCGGTATTTAAGAAATACAGACGGACTTGCTATGAGAAGACTTCCGCCGCTGAAGGCGCTACTGGCTTTTGAAGCTGCCGCCCGGCATGAAAGCGTGACGAGAGCCGCGGTGGAACTCAATGTCAGCCACAGCGCGGTAAGCCAGCAAATCAAGGTGCTTGAACATTATTTTAACCAGAAGCTGTTCCGCAAGAAGGGGAACGGTCTGGAGCTGATGCCGAAGGCGCGAAATTACCTGAAAGATATCAAACATAGCCTCGATCTCATCGCCGTTGCGTCAGAAAATCTTTCAACATCCGGGGCGCTGAAGCGGGTGCGGGTGAATGCGACACCGACATTTGCAACGCAATGGCTGATCCCCCGCATCGCAGAATTCCAGCGCACCTATCCGAAAATTGAAGTGCGCATCGAAACATCCATGACCGATGAACTTCGCAGTGAAATGGAAAATAATGACCTTATCATCCGGCGCTATCCGATGAAGCAACCGGGAATGATTTGCGTGCGCCTCCTCGAAGATGAAACGATCGCGGTCGCCTCTCCCGGACTTTTGCAGGGGAATGTCATCACCCACCCCCTGGACCTCCTTAAATATGATCTCCTTCATATCCGAAGCAGGATATCGGCCTGGCCGACGTGGCTCCGCAATGCCGGTATCGACTCGAGCCAAACGCTGAAAGGCCAGGTTTTCGATCATATTTTCCTGAGTATTGCAGCGGCAAAGAATGGCGTCGGGATCTGCCTCACGCCCCGCGTGTTTGTCGAGAAGGAGCTTCAGGAAGGCAGTCTCGTTGCCCTCTGTCCCGACGTCAGGGTTGTCGGCTCCGGCTTTTTCGCGCTTTTCGACAAGCAGAACCGGAGCATTCGAAACATTGAAGGGCTGCTCGACTGGCTCACGCAGACAACGCCCGGCAACCCGCCCGAGGAAAGCGACGTGGAGTGGGAACTTTACTCCTAGGCGCCGCTAGAAATAGTTTGATGTTAGGTGTACTTACGGTAATGTAAGTTTGATGCGCTTTCTTTATTAACCCGGTTCCCCTAAACGGAAATTAGGGCCGGACACGGCAGAGTCTGGTAAAACAGGGCTTCGGATGTGACAGAACTCAACTTACGCAATATCAAAAAATCCTATAATAACGTCGAGGTCTTAAAAGGCATTGACCATCACATTGCGGACGGAACTTTTTTCACGCTACTTGGCCCGAGCGGATGCGGCAAAACAACCCTGCTGCGGGTCGTCGCGGGTTTCGTATCACCCAGCGCCGGATCGGTGCATTTCGATACCGAGGACGTAACGCGTATTCCGCCCCACCGGCGTAACGTCGGCATGGTGTTTCAGGACTATGCGCTCTTCCCTGACAAGACCGTATTCGACAATGTCGCCTATGGCCTGCGCGCCCGCAAAACGCCGCGCGAGGAAATTACCCGGAAAGTACCGGAGTATCTGGAGCGGGTGGGTCTCGGCGGCCTGAGTGAAAGACTGCCGGCAGCACTGAGCGGCGGCCAGCGTCAGCGCGTCGCCCTTGCCCGCGCGCTCGTAATTGAGCCCCGGGTACTCTTGATGGATGAGCCGCTCTCAAATCTGGATGCGTCCTTGCGTGTCCAGATGCGGGATGTCATCCGATCCCTGCAGCTTGAAACCAGAACGACGACAATATTCGTGACCCATGACCAGGAAGAAGCTCTGGCCATGTCCGATCAGATCGCCATCATGAAAGATGGCCGCATCGACCAGTGCGGCGCCCCCGATGAAGTCTATAGAAACCCGCTGACTGCCTATGTGGCGAGCTTTGTCGGATCTGCAAATTTGATGGACGCGACGCCGCTTGGCGAACAGCGTGTCGGACCCGGAACTTTTGAGGTGAGCGGGACCCGGGTGAGCGGCCGGACGATGGCCGTTGCGGAAGACGGGAAATACCTGATGGTTGCGCGCCCGGAAAATCTGAATATCCGCAAAGAGACGGACGGGCGGGGCGAGGGCGAGCTTGCCGGTTACATAAGGTCAACCCAGTTCCAGGGATACCGCACAAGCTACCGTGTAGTTCTGGAAAGCGAACAAGAGGTCAATGTCGAGACCTTCGGCGAGGCGGCGGCGTCACCGCTCAATCGCGGCGACAGGGTCATCATCTCGTTTAACGACAATTGCCTGTTTGTTCCCAAGGGATCAAGATGAGCAGGTTTTTTCCCTGGGGTTTACTGAGCCTTTTGGCCCTTCTGTTCCTCGGCCTGTTTATCGCCTATCCGATTGCCGGGATATTGCTGCGCAGCTTCATTGGAGAAAGCGGCGCCTTCTCCCTGAACGGATTTGTCATCTTCCTGACGCAGGGACGCTATCTCGAGGCGTTGCTGAATTCGATTATCCTTGGGCTATCCGTGACGCTCTGTTGCACGATTGTCGGCGTTTTCCTTGCCTTTATCGTGGCGCGATACGAGATCCCCTTTTCCAATATCGTCTTTCTTCTGCCGCTCTCCGTCCTGATTGTTCCGGAGCTGATCTCGGCCCAGTCGTGGATCATGGTGTTCGGCAATAACGGTCTGGTCACCCATCTCTTTGATGCGATCGGTATCCCGTTCCCGCGCTTTTACGGATGGTTCGGCCTGATCTTCGTGATGACGCTGACCTACTATGTGCATATCTTCCTCGCCGCGCTTGCCGCGCTGCGCGGGTTTGACGTCAGTCTGGAAGAAGCCGGTCAGAGTCTCGGTACGACACCCCTCAGCACCTATTTCAAGGTTGTTTTCCCGACGGTTATTCCGGCTGTGCTGTCGGCCGCGCTGATCGTCTTCACGCTCGTTGTCGGCAATTTCGCGATCGCCATTACGCTTGGTCAACGTGTGCCGCTGTTGTCCGTGCTGACCTATCGCAGCTTCATCAGCGAAATGGGCGGCAACCCCACGATGCAGTCAACGCTGGCGACCGTCTCGATCCTGCTGGTCGCATCCGTTCTGTTCCTGCAGCGGTGGTATATCAGCAAGCGCGACTATCAGATGGTCGCCGGCAGGACGCCGCCGCGCTTCAAACCCAAAGGCGCCAAGGCGTGGCTTGCGACGGGGTCCGCAGGCCTGATTATCGTCCTGTCGCTGCTGCCTGTTCTGGTAGTTCTGATCGGGTCATTCACCTTCTCCCGCGGGCCGGTGATGTATTGGGGGCAGTTTACGTTTGACAACTACGCCCGTATCTTCGACTTCAACCTGGAAATTATTGGCAACTCGCTCAGATTTGCCTCCCTTGCGACCCTGCTCGGCGTGATGTTTGCGACGCTGGTTTCCTACCTGCTCGTGAAGAAGCGGACGGCGCTGAGCTCCGCGCTCGACTATCTGCTGCTGCTGCCGCTGACCATTTCGGGAACCGTGCTCGGTATCGCGCTCGCCCAGTCGTTCAGCACTGGCCCGCTGGTCCTCACCGGGACCGCCGCGATCATGGTGCTCGCAATGATGCTGCGGCGACTGCCCTTTGGCGTGCGCAATGCATCCTCCAATCTGCATAATATTTCAAATTCGCTGGAAGAAGCGTCCGTCAGCCTTGGCGTCTCACCGGTGCGGACATTTCTCAATGTGATTTTGCCCTTGATGACGCCGGGAATTGCTGCCGCCGCGATCCTCACATGGGTCACCACCGTCTCCGAGCTCAGCGCGAGCGTGGTGATCTATCACGCCGGACAGGAAACGCTGCCCATCCAGATTTTCCGGTTGATTAACAGCGACCTGATGGCGCGCGCATCAGCTTTCGGCGTAATCAATATGATCATTATTATGGTCCCTGTGTTCGTCGGGATCAAGTTGACGAAAGTAAAGCTCTTCTCATCATAACAACCAGGAGGCTATAAATGAAAACTACATTCCTAAGCGTTACCGCAGCCGCGTTATTCGCAATCTCAAGCGTGACGGGGGCATCGGCGGGCGATGTCAATCTTTACACCTCGAACAGCGAAGACTCCGTCGCCCTGGCGCTCGACGTCATCCGGAAAGAGGCGCCGGATATTAAAGTAAATATTATTGCCGGTAGCTCCGGAACCCTGCTGCGCCGTATTGAAGCGGAAAAAGCGTCGAATGTTGCGGACCTCTTCTGGAGCAGCGGTTTCTCAACCCTCGCCGAATACTCTGATCTCCTGCAGAAATATGAAAGCCCGCAGGTCGACAATCTGCTGCCTGCACTTCAGGCCAAGGACGATCCGTGGACCGGAACAAACACCCACGTCATGGTGCTGATGGTCAATGAATCCGTTCTGAAGGACGATCTCCCCAAGTCATGGGACGATATTATGAACGCAAGCTGGAAAGGTAAGGTCACGATGGCCGACCCGGTCAATTCCAGCTCCGCCTATGCGCAGCTTTACGGCATCTACACGCTCTACGGCGAAGAGGGCGTCCAAAGGCTCGCCGACGTCGTCGAGCTTCAGGGATCGACCAGCGGCGTCTACAGCTCCGTTGCACAGGGTGAGTTTCCTGTCGGCATGACGATGGAATATGCCGCGCAGCGCTATGTTGCGGGCGGCCAGAAGGAGATCAAACTCGTCTACCCGACCGACGGCACGTTCCTATCGCCTGAAGGCCTCGCCCTGATTGCGAATGCGCCAAACCCGGAAGACGCAAAACGCGTCTATGATATCCTGCTGTCAAAAGAGCTGCAGGCGGGACTGGTCGCGCTCACTTTCCGCCGTCCCTCTCGAGCGGATCTCGACGAAGCGCTCCAGGCGAGCGGTTTGCCGCTTATGAACGATATCAAGGTTATTGACATCGATCAGAACAAGGCCGCCGAAGAGCGCCAGATGCTGTTGGAGCTTTGGGCCAAAGCACGCGGCTGATTACCGCAACATCTCTCAATATTGGGAGGCCAGTCACGGCTGGCCTCCGCCCTTCCATTTGTTAAAGGAATAGATCATGGGCATCCTGTCTGCCAAACTGTCGGCGGTGAAGCCTTCGCAAACTAAAGCCATGACCGCGCTCGCGACAAGCCTGAAGGAACAGGGCAAGTCGATCATCACTCTCAGCCAGGGCGAGCCGGACTTCGCAACACCCGAAAATATTTCCAGGGCCGCCGTTGCGGCGATCCACGCCGGGCATACCAAATACACGGCCGTTGCCGGAATTCCGGCGCTCCGCGAAGCCGTCGTCAAGAAATTTCAGCGCGAGAACAACCTCACCTTCACGGCCGACCAGATCACCGTCGGCTGCGGCGCAAAGCAATTGCTGTTCAACGCGCTGATGGCGAGCCTTGACGAGGGGGACGAAGTGGTCTTTCCGACCCCCTGCTGGGTGTCCTATCCGGAGATTGTGAAGCTTGCCGGGGGCACGCCGGTTGCGGTGGAAACCCGCGCTAGGGATGGCTTCATCATGCAGCCCGCCGATCTCCGCGCGGCAATTACGCCGCGAACCAAATGGCTGATGCTCAATTCGCCGTCCAATCCGACCGGCGCCGTCTATTCACGCAAAAATCTCGAAGAGCTTGCGGCGGTGCTGCGCGAGTTTCCGGATGTCTGGGTGCTGGCGGACGATATCTATGAGCATCTGGTCTATGGCGACGTTAAATTCTGCACCATGGCGGAGGTTGCCCCTGATCTTGCAAACCGCACGGTGACGGTAAACGGCGTTTCAAAATCCTACGCCATGACGGGCTGGCGTGTCGGCTATGCCGGCGGGCCCCTTGAGATCATCAAGGCAATGAACACCGTGCAGGGACAATCGACATCTCACACCTGCTCGATCTCGCAATATGCGGCGGTGGAAGCGCTGAACGGCGACCAGAGCTTTATCGGCAAGTTTCGCCGCGCATTCGAGCAGCGCCGAAACATCGTTGTGAAAATGCTCAACGAGATTCCCGGTCTCGAATGTAATACGCCTGACGGCGCCTTCTATGTTTTCGTCGGATGTGAGGCGCTGTTGGGAATGACGACGCCCAAGGGCCAGAAATTGGCAACCGACATGGATTTCGCCATGTACCTCATGGAGGAGGCAGGCGTCGCCGTCGTCCCCGGATCGGGCTTTATGGCGGATGGGTTTATTCGTATTTCCTACGCCTCATCGGAAGACGACCTGAAAAATGCCTGCGCCGCGATCGGCGACGCTGTCTCCAAACTGACGCGCGCTTAAGACGCGATCAATAGCCATTGGAAAGTGGAACAATGAGAAAAACTAGCAAAGATTTGCGCGAAATCGTTATGAGCGGCGGCATGGCCCGCGTGATGGCGGCGCATGACCCGCTCTCGGCCATGCTGGTGGAGGAAGCCGAGTTTGACGGCATCTGGGCCAGCGGATTTGAAATCTCGGCGGCGATGGGGCTGGCTGACGTGTCGCTCGTCTCCATGACGGAGCATCTGAACAACATGCGCAATATGGCGAACCGGACGTCACTGCCGATCATCGCGGACGTCGATACCGGTTACGGCAACGCGATCAATGTCATTTATACCGTCAGAGAGTTCGAAGCGGCGGGCGCCGCCGCCGTCGTGATCGAAGACAAAATGTTCCCCAAGGTCACGTCACTTATCGACGGCGGCCGGCAGGATCTCCTCTCCATCGCGGAGTTTCAGGGGAAGATCGAAGCCGCTTTGAGCGCGCGCAAGGATCCCAACTTCCTGATCATCGCCCGCACGGAAGCTTTGATCGCGGGGCTCGGTGAACGCGAAGCACTTGAGCGCGCCCGCGCCTATGAGGCGGCCGGCGCCGATATGATTTTGATCCACTCAAAACAGAAAACGCCTGACGAGATCGAAAGTTTCATTAACGCCTGGGACGGCAAAGCCCGGATTGTGATCGTGCCGACCGCCTATCCGCAAATGACCGAAGCGCGCGCCCGGGCGCTGAACAAGGTCGGCGTTCTTATCTACGGCAACCATGCAATCCGCGCCGCGGTGACCGGGATGCAAAAGATATTTGCCCAGATCATTCAGGATGGCGGCATCCAGAATGCCGACGCGGACATCGTCCCCGTCTCGGAAATCTTCCGCCTGCAGAAAATGGATGAAGTGAAAGAGAACGAGAAGCGCTTTCTGCGCTGATTGAGACGTTGATCCAGGAGAGCGATGCCGCCCGATACGGCGGCACCGCCACTCGCCCCGCCTTCCCCTGATTGCACTCCTGAAGGATGATGCGGCGCGGCCTACCCGCAACCCTCCTCGCGCATCGTCCCGCGGCCATCCAATCGCTCCCACAGCCTGTCCATCATTGATTGCTGCCTCTCCGCAGGTTCATGCGAATCCCCCTGCGGAACTTATTTCGCTTTGATGCGTTTGTCGTGGCGTAACCACAAGCGGAGCAGAACAATGAACGGAATTATTTACCTCATCGGACTTATCGTCGTCATTATGTTCATATTGTCATTCCTTGGGCTGCGGTGACGGCCATGGCACATGAAAATAGAATGGCCCCGCCTGTCACGCCGATCGACGCGGGCCGGTCCTATCTGGAGTGGGGTGCAAGTACCGGCGGCATTGCGGTTTCCTGTGCCCTGGCGATTGTCCTGTTGCAGTTCGGAGCCGGGGTCGGTCTTTCTTTGGGAGAGCCGCTGCTGGAGGATGGCAGCGCGTCGTGGAACGTCATCGTCGCCGGCCTCTGGACCGTCGTCGTGGGGGCGGCAAGCGGCTCTGCCGGCGGATATATCGCGGGACGCATGAGAGCGCGGCACGGCGACGCTGCGGCCTCCGAGGTTGAATTTCGCGACGGCACGCATGGCCTTGTTGTGTGGGCAGGTTCAACCCTGATCGTGGCGGTACTGATGGCTCTGCTCGCGGCGCTCGCAGCCGTTGGCGCAGCGGCGAGCCCTGCCGCGCCGGATGTCATGACAGACAGTATCCTCGTTCGCCTTACTCAAAGCAACGCGATCATCATGGCGTTTGCCATCGGCGCCGGCGCCGCACTTGGCGCGGGCGCCGCGTGGTTCGCCGCGATTATGGGCGGCGAGCACCGGGACAACGGTCTGTCCGTACACACGCTTGTCCCCGGCCCTTTCAGACGCAAATCGGTCAGATAGTCATTGGCGTTGTGGGCTGCTGACCAACTACGGGCTACCGCATCTGGAACAGTTCCTGATGGAAGCGGCTTGCTATCGGCACCCCATGCGCGGCCATATCCTTGCGGATCGCGTGACCAAATCCCTCGGGGCCGCAGAACCAGATGCTCGCCGCGCGCCAATCCGGCACGGCCGCGCGGATCCGCTCGCCGGTCAGTCGCCCATCCCGCGCGTCGATCATGAGGTGCAGCTGTACTCCGGCCGCCGTCGCATCAGCCTGCAGCCGGTCGAATGCCATCTCGTCGACCTCGGCCGTTGTGTGAAACAGATGGATGACCTTATCCGCCGTAGCCCCTTGCCAGGCCCGCGCCTGCATGGCCCCGATGAATGGCGTAACGCCGATGCCGCCGCCGATCCAGATTTGCACCGGGCAGTCGTCATCAAAGGTGAAGCATCCGTAAGGCCCTTCGACGGTCACAGACTGGCCGACCTCCAGCCGATCGCCAAGCTTTGATGTGTAATCGCCAAGCGCCTTGGTGATGAACTTGATGCGTCGGCTGGCCGGATCCCATGCCGAGGCGATCGTATAGGGATGCGGCCCTTCGCCCGGATCCGAGGTGACAAAGGCAAATTGCCCCGGCTGGTGTCCCGGCCAGCCCGGCCCGAGCTTGATCAGCTTTTCCAGGGAGTGAACGCCGGGGAAGCGGGTCAGCTCGATGATCTCGCCGGCAACCCGACGGCCCGCGCCGATCCGGCCGAGGATCGAGATCACGGCCGCGTAAGTGCCCCCCACCAGCAGTACCGCGAGAACGATCCCGACCGGCTGGGTCCAGTAGCTAAATTCGGTCAGGACGATCGCGTGGAACACCAGCACGAGATAAACCGGCGCCATCATGCGATGCAGCCGGCGGAATACGCTATAGGGCACCAGCTTCACGAGCGCGACGACGATCAGCGCAACAACAGCGTAAAACGCCCACTCCCCCACGTCCTCAGCTGTGCCGCGATAGCCGGCAAGGAAGGCGGCGATTGGATCCTCAATCGGCGACCGCGGGCCGCGCGGGGGGCGTTCGATAAGGCCCCAGCCAACGGCCCATTTCGGCCCCTCGACCCACAGCCAGTGCGTGATCGACAGGACAAGACCGCCAATGCCGAGCCATTTATGCAGGCGGTAAAGCTTGTCCAGCCCGCCAAGCCTGCGTTCCGGCCAGCGCGGGCGGAGCGACAGGATCATTGCGACGCTCATCATCGAAAAGGCCAGAAGTCCGCTGTATTGCAGCATGAATGTCCGCAGCGGAAATAATCCGTCAGCCGCGAAGACACCGGGTGCGGCCGCAAGCCACAGCCCCGTCAGCAGGGCAAGGCCAATCCAGAACACCAATTTGATCCGCAACATTCGTCTCCCCCCGAAAACAGTGGACCAACCCGGACGCGCCCCTGCGTTCATTCCCCGCTGGGCAAAACGGTGTCCGTCGTCAAACGGTATATCACGAAAACCTCGGCGCAAAGAGGATCGAAAACCTGATCGCCTTGCATTTTGCTGAAAATGCAGTGCAGCAACATCACGGCCCGCGCTGGCGTGCGGCCGTCACACCAGTGACATGCCACCGTCCGCGTGCAAATTCATCCCATTGATGAAGCTGCTTGAGTCGGACGCAAGAAACAACGCAGCCTGCGCCAGTTCTTCTGCCTCGCCGAAGCGACCTGCCGGGATCAGGGTCCGCATCATCTCCTCGAACCCGGGTCGTTCATCTTCGGAAATACCGAGCTTGGCCAGAATGGACGTGTCGACTGGCCCGGGGCTCAAGACATTGACCCGGATCCGCCGGGCTTTTAATTCCAATGCCCAGTAACGGGCAAAGGAATTAATCGCCGCTTTGGTTGCGGCATAGACCGCGTGATTTTCCAGCACCTTGCTCGCGGCGAGGGAGCTGACCAGGATAATGCGACCTGCATCTCGCATCAGGGGAAGCATTGTCTGAACACCGAAAAAAGTGCCGCGTGTGTTCACATCGAACTGGTGATCATAATCGGCAATGGTCACCTCCGCCGCCGAAGAGAGATGAATGACACCCGCGTTGGCGACATAGATATCAAGGCCGCCAAATCTGTGTTTAACTTCATTCGCAAGGCTGCCCTGATGAGCAAGGTCAGAAATATCGCCCGCGATACCGACAGCGCCGCAGCCAATCTCTGCAACGGCGCTCTCCAGCACATCCTTTCTCCGGCCTGTAATAATCACTTGCGCGCCCTCTTGCGCAAACAGCCGGGCCGTTTCCTTGCCAATGCCGCTGTTACCGCCCGTTACAAGGGCGACTTGTCCTTTCAACGATTTCATAAGTCGATATCTCCTATTTCACTTGCCAAGCTGCGATGATGGCGTGCAAATCGCGGTTAATCACATCAGGATGCGTTCCGCACATACCATGCGGGAGCCCGCTGTAAGTTTTGAGGGTGGCGTTCTTTAGGAGATTGGCCGCCAGGGGCGCGGAATTGGCATAAGGAACGATCTGGTCATCATCCCCATGCATGACCAGGGTTGGGACGTTAACGGCTTTCAGGTCGTCCGTGAAGTTTGTTTCCGAAAACGCCTTGACACAGTCATACTGGGCTTTGGCGCTTCCTGCCATAGCCTGGCGCCACCAGTTCTGGATCAGCCCCTGAACCGGCTTCGCACCGGTACGGTTAAATCCGTAAAATGGCCCCGACGCCAGATCGATGTAGAATTGTGATCGGTTCGCCGCGAGCCCGGCCCGGATTTCATCAAATACCTCAATCGGCAATCCACCGGGATTTGCAGATGTTTTTACCATGATGGGAGTAACGGCGCCGATGAGAACCAGTCCCGCTACGCGTTCGGGCCTGGATCTCGCCACATAATGAACGGCTTCGCCGCCGCCGGTTGAATGGCCGATATGAACAGCGCCCTTCAGATCAAGCGCCTCCGCCAATGCGGCCACATCGGCCGCATAGGTATCCATCTCATTTCCCTGATCCGTCTGGGTAGAGCGGCCATGCCCCCGGCGATCATGGGCGATCACCCGATAGCCTTTGGCGAGAAAATAGAGGAGCTGGTTATCCCATTCGTCCGATGTGAGCGGCCAGCCATGATGAAACATGAGGGGTTGGGCATTCTGCGGTCCCCAGTCTTTGTAAAAAAGCCGGACACCGTCCGTTACAGTTATGAAATTTGTCATCATTTGTCCTTTTTCTGTTGGAGTTGGCAAAGTCGAGGAAAGCACCTCGCTCGCGCAGGTGGTAAGAAGGGCAGCGCAAGCGCTGGCGGAGAGAAAGTTGCGGCGACTTATAATCGTCGATTGGTTGTGAGCCATTGTGCAATCCTCTGAGGCGTTACAGTCGTCGGTCTGGAGACTAGAGATCCACGACCGAACTCGGTTTCGCATAGGCGAGCGCCGTCGCCCGATCTGCCTTGGGCGGATAGATCCAGATGGTGTTGACCTCCTGCTTTATCGCTTTGGCGTCAGCACCGGTCGCCTCTACCTTTCGATCCCAACCCCGCGTGAAAAGAGCGCCGGGTTCGCCGAGATCAAGACAGGTGACATAGGTGCGCTGCTGATACGGCTCCGGATCGACGTTCAACAAACTGGCCGCCGCATTGTTGCCCGCATAGGCGCCCATACGTTTGGCGTGCTGGCAGGACATCAGGGTATGGTTGCCAAGATCATCACTTGCCGCTTTCGCCGCGTCCCCGGTCGCCCAGACATTCGCAACGCCCGGAACTGCGAGGTAGGCATCGACCAGAAGACGACCAAAATTGTCACGTTCTGCGTTGATACATGCGGTAAGCGGTGTCGCGCGCATTCCCGCCGCCCAGATTACTGTGGATGCATCGATCCTCTCACCATTTGAGAGGGTGACGCCGTCAGCATCGACACCCGTGATCGCTGTAGCTGTAATCGCCCTGATCCCGAGTTGCCGGAGTGCCTGAGTGATATGCGGCCGCGCCTCATCGCCCATATCCGGCGCAATGTTCGATGACCGGTCGACGATGATCACCCGGACATCACCGCCCGGACCGAGGATATTCCGACGGCGAGTTGCCATCTCGGTCGCAACTTCGATGCCGGTAAATCCGCCGCCTGCGACGACTATCGTATTCCTTTTTGGACTATCGGGGCGCTTTGTGAGACCATTCAAATGCAAATCAAGAGAAACGGCCTCCGGAATGCTGTCAACGCTGAAGGTATGCTGATCGACGCCGGGCACAGGAGGACGGAACAAGCTGCTGCCCGCGGCAAGCACCAGCCGGTCGTAACGCAATTTTTGCGCCTCATTCCCGCGGTTCTCAAACGTAATCGATTGATCGTCCGTATCTATCCCGGTGACTGTTCCGGAAACGAAATTCACATCGACAGCGCTGAAGAGATCGAGAAGCGGCACTTTCATTTTTTCCGGGTTTGGCTCATACAGTCTCGGACGGACGGTTAGAACCGGATCAGGCGCGATTACCGTGATTTCCAGTTCATCGCTTGAGACTTTCTGCAAGGCGCGAAGACGCGCGGCGGAGAGAGCAGCATCAGTGGCCGCGAAACCGGCACCAATGATCAAGATGCGTTTAGCCATTATCTTTCCTTCCTTGTTGTGCAAGAAAGGCCGGCAGACTGGTCCAGGGGAGTAGAGGACCTTCAGGGAGTGGGAGGGGGGTGCCTGACGGCCTGGTTTGTAGTGCCCGGCAACTCTGCGACACCAACTCGGATATGAAAGATATAGCCGACGATATCGAGACTAGTACGCTCTTGTTTCGCAAATTCAGGGGCATTTCTTTCTGTCCTGTTTTGGTGACGAATGTTTACCGAACAAGACAAAACCTATGCTTCCTGACCCCTCCTGACGATTGCACTCTAGTCGAGAAAGGCTATTGCATAAGTATAGAATAGCCACACCAAAACGGTGATCGATGCGCGAAAAAGAGGATATCCAGCCAGCGGACAGCTATACCGACAGCACCCGAGATATCACCATTGATGATGGTATGCTGGACATAGGGAGTTACGGTCGCGTTACTTGCGGTGTCACCGATGACGCCCCATCAGTTTCTGCACGCCCTTGAAGGCCATAACCAACGGCGCGGCCACCAGGAACAACAAAACAAGTGAAAAGAAGGCTTCGTTGAACGACAGCACCGCCGCCTGTAACAGGATATTTTTCTGAATGACAGCCAGGGCGCCTTGCATCGCGCTCTCCGGCTCTATCCCGCGACCTGTCAACGCTGTAGACAATGTTTCCTGATACTGCTGAAACGGCAGACTGGCGAGATCCATATTCTCAATCAGCACCCGCCTGTTGAGCGCGGTCTGACGGTCGAGGTAGGTACTCAGGAAAGAAATGCCGATGACACCCCCCATTTGCCGCCCGAAATTGAAAAGGCCGACACCCGACGCAACATGATCGACGTCAAGGCGCGTAAGTGTAAAAATGGTGATCGAGATGAAGAGGAAACCAAGGCCAAGTCCGCGCACCAAAAGGCTCGGCCATAGATCCTCGGCGCCGCTTTCCGAGGTGGACCCCGACAACATCCACATGGCGGTCATGACAAGAACAATTCCGAGCGGGGTAAATAGCAAAGGATTGAGCTTTTTCCATGTAATCAATGTACCGGCGATCACTAATCCTGCCCCGACCGCCGCGCTTGATGGAAGGAGCAGTAACCCGGCATCCATTGCGGGCAGCGCAAGAACCTTGAGCGCGAAGGCCGGAATGAGAAAGGCGCTGCCGGAAAGCACGAATCCCGCGACAAAGCTCACCACGAAACCGAAAGTGAATTGCGGATCGGTGAATATTTTTCGCTCTATCAATCGGGAGCGAGTATCAATGACCCGCCATGCAACGAAGGCAATTCCCGCGCCGACCCCGACAACGCTAAAAAGAGGGTGCTGTCAGACGAATGCG
>JRYH01007181.1_pt1 | contig 14474 bp, 10 predicted proteins | sample 235351 | NCBI WGS metagenome assembly JRYH01 (sample SAMN03074221, study PRJNA261480) | activated sludge metagenome | biome: Wastewater Treatment Plant; feature: Wastewater; material: Activated sludge; isolation source: activated biomass of a wastewater treatment plant treating wastewater... ... | reverse complement strand
CGGTCTTCCGCCAGGCCCAGTTGTCATCGCGAGCAACGCTGTAGCCGGCCGGACGCACAACCTCCGCGCTCGGGATGTCAACCTGCGAGACCGGTACGGTGTAGCCGGGGGATGCGAGGGCCGCGCCGGGGCTGTCGGCGGCCGGGCTGCGCGGCACCCCTGCGGCATACGAGACGCCACTCACATAGGACGGCGACGGAGCGGACCAGCTGGAAACGGCCACTCGGGTTGTTCCTGTGCCGCCGGAACGCACCGTGCTTGTGCTGTGGCTGGCGAACGCCCGGGGTTGTGCGGCGGGCTGCCGAGGCGTGGCGGGGCGACCGACAGACGACCGCCAGGAGGTCGCGGGCGGGGGGGTGCGGCGAACGCTCGCGGCGGTGGAGACGCCGGCGGGCGTGAAGTTCTCCAGCCGATCCTGGGTGTACCGCTGGTGGATTGAGTAGGTGGAGTCGTTGAACGCGTTCGCCCTGTTGTAGACCATGGTCCCGGTGGCCCGATTGACCGAGTAGATCTCCCGGTTCATCTTGAGATTCGCCCTGTGGGCGTTGACCCTCCCGGCCGACGAGAGGCTGGCGTCGAGCGCGTACTGGCCGATGGCCATCGTCACGCAGACCGCGATGAGCGCCGCGGGAAGGGCGGCGNNACTCGATTCCTACAAGCGTCACATCCGCGAGGATCGCCTGATTCGGGCCGATGTCCGGCAGCCGGCCCCCGATCCCGAACGCCTGCTCTGGCGGGATCGCGACGATCCAGCGGTCGCCGATCTTCATCTTCGAGAGGACGGTCTGGGCGCCCTGGATCATCCCGTCCAACCGGGCCGTCATCTCGAACTCATCGCCGATGAGCGTTCCGTCGATGAGTCGGGCCTGGAACGAGACCCTGATCGTGTCCTCCGGCTTCGGGGATCGCCCGGCGCCCTCGGAGCGGGCCTTGACATAGACGCCGCCCGCAAGGGGTTTGGACCCCTCGTCGGCCGCGAACTTCTCCATGAAGGCCGTGCTCTTGCGCAGGTTGTCCTCCGCGAGCGCCCGGAAAACCGGGTCTTCCTCGAGCCGCTGGGTCGCGAGCCGGGTTGACACCTCCCGTTGCAGAACGGCCAGCGACGCCGCGAGTTCGGCGGGCTGGTAGACCGATTCGCGACCCTCCAGGGCGTCTCGGAACCCTTGCAGGAGCGCATCGCGGTCGTGGGTCACGCCGTCCAGCTGGAGGCGATCGATCGTCGAGGTCCCGAGGTCGTGCCCGATGGCGTAGCTCCTGAGATCCGGCTTCTCGCGGGTTTCCGCCTGTCCGGCCCCCAACAGGGCCGAGGCGCCCAAGACCGCGACGGCTCCGAGCGAGAAGGCCAGGGCGTTCGAACGGGTGACTCGGGGCATCGGCGATTCTCCTCCTGGGCGCAACGGCGTGGCGCCGGCCGGGCCAGTTCACACTCCGGCGTCCTCGTCGGGACCGTCCGACGAGCAACCGGATCGCCACCTCTCGTGGCGGCTCGGGTGCTGAAACCACCCACCCCCGGCGCTCTTCGGCAAGAGCTCTCGGAAACCACCGGGGTCCTGCGTTGTCGAGACACAAGAGCATAGCCGAGAGTGGGTGTGCGGCGCGCCGGTGGCGCCCCGAGGTTCTCCGTGACGCAAACGGGCGCTCCCCGTTCCCCCGAGGAGAGGTCATTTGGGGCTTGCTCGTTCGGATCAGGTGCACCGGGCGGCCGGGACCGAGGTTGGCGGCTCTGGTTCTAGGGGAAGATCTCTCGCCAATCCTTGGACATGGAGACAAGCAGCCAGCCGCGCTCCGCGGCCTCGTCGAGCCCGCGGTCAAGGCGGCCGATGTGAGAATCACGGTCGTAGGCCCACTCGCGGGCGGGGTCGTCATGGTGGATGAGAATTCCCAGACTCGGTCCGGTCGCGTCGGTCGCCCACTGGAGCATCTGGAAATCGCCGTCGGAGTTCCCCACGGCGATCACGGGACGCCTGCCGATGTGAAGGTGGATCGCGACCGGCTTTCCCTCCTTGTCGTCCAGGAAGTCGAGTTTGGCCTCTCGTCGCAGGGCCGGTGGATCGGCCGACTCGTCCCACCACACGACGAGCGACGAGCCCACCACCTGCTCGGGCGGGATGCCGTAGGCGCTCTCTGAAAAAACTCGGATGAAATCAACGCCGCCACCCGAGACGATGAAGGTCTTGTAGCCGTGAAACCTCAGGTAGGCGAGGAGTTCGACCGTGGGCCGGTAGACCATCTCGGTGTAGGGTTGGCCGGTCGTGGGGTGGCGGGCGGTCCGCAGCCAGTCGCCGACGGTGGCCGAGAACTCGTCGGTGGTCATTCCCGCGTGGGTGCTCGCCATCAATGTGGCAAGCCCCTGCTTGCCGGCGGCCTTGAGCGCCTCAAGGTCGTTCTCGAGAACCGCCTGGAACGGCTGGGTGTGACGCCACTCGGGGTGCTCGGGCGCAAGATCGCGGACGCGATCGATCGCGAAGAGAAGTTGGAAGTAGGCGGGCTGTTCGCCCCAGAGCGTGCCGTCGTTGTCGAAGACCGCGATCCGCTCTTGCGGGGGCACGAAGTCCGGGCTGCCCGGCGTGGTGGTGCGCGCGACAAAGTCGACGATCCGCTCGCGGGCGGGTGAGGCTTGCCATGCACCCAGATCTCGAGACGAGGCACATCCCGCCAAGGCGAGCGCAAAGCAGACCAATACGAAAGTTGCGTGGCGCGTGATCATTCTTGCACAGTCCTTTCTGTTGTCGGTCAGAACACGATTCTGAGAGCCATGTAGGGGCCGTGGAGAATCATGTCATAGTCAAACTTGTCCGCACCGCGACCGTCGTCGTACTCCGTGTCGAGTGCCCGGTATCCGAATTGCAGCACGGCCTTGGGGCAGACCGCGAAGCCGATCCCCGCCAGCGCGTTCCAGGTGAAGTCGGACTCTCCGACGCCGATGTCGCCCCGGACTCGAAACGCGAGGCGGTCGGAGAACTCGACGCTCGCGGCCGCGCCGATGAACCCGTCCACCCAGGTCTGGCTCCCAGAGAATTCCGGGCCCGCCTCGGTGTCGATGTCCAGGTGCAGCGTCTGAATGCGGAGGCCCGCCAGCGGCTGGAACACAAATCCGGGCCCGTCGGCGTCGCGGGGCTTGAAGACCAGCGCGTACGCCCCGCCCACCTCGAAGATGCCCTGGTCGCTCCGAACATCCGTGGCGCCCGGTTGCGAGGGGTTGTCGTCGGACTCGAGACTGAGGTACATGGCATCCGCGAAGAGCGTCACGCGGTCACGGGAGAGTTCGGCGTGCAGCGCCCCGCCGAAGTTGAAGTTATCCCTGATCGTGTCGAAGGTCTCGCCGATGTCGAGATCAACCGAAGCCCTGACGGGCCCGCGACCCACCGTGCCGTTCTGCGCCGGAATCCAGAGGTACGGGGTGAGCGACAGCCGCCACTGAGCGGGCGCGTGCGCTTCCGTAGCCGCATCCATCGATGAACCCGCCTCCTCGGCGGAGGGCGGCGCCGCGATCGCGGCGGAGGCGAACCAGGGTCCGACAAGCAACGCGAGCGGAAGAAGACGGCTCTTCTGGTGGCGCATCAAGGTGCTCCGGGTCAGTTTGAAAAATCGGGCGCTGCCCTTTCGGGAAGCGCCCGGGGAAACGCGTATCAGCGCCCGCGTGCGGCGTCCTCGAGCTGCTTCTGGATCTTCTCGAGGTTGAACGAGCCGGGCGTCTGGCTGGGCGGGTAGTCCTGCAGCGTCTGGAGGAACTTCGCCGCCAGCTGCTGCATCGGAACAACGACGAACGGCCGTTCAAGGAACCAGTCGTCGTATGTGTTGGCGTTGTGCTGGGCTTTCTCGAACGGATCGCGGCGGAGATTGAACAGGAGGGGCACGCGGAGCTCGGTGAACGGCTCACGCCACACCCCGAAGGCCTCGCCCCGGTTCTCCTGGAAGACGGCCTTCCAGTCCCCGACCCGCATCGCGACGACCTGGCCGTCGTCGTTGACATAGTAGAACTCGCGCCGGGGCGACTTGTCGGTCTTCCCGGAGAGATACTCAACCATGTTGTAGCCGTCGATGTAGTTGCGGTAGTGACGACCGTTGAGGTCAACACCGCTCCTGAGCTTCTCGGCGATGCGATCGTCGCCGCCGACGGCGGCGAAAGTGGGCAGCCAGTCCTCGTGGGAGACGATCCCGTTGAGGGTCACGCCCTCGGCGAGATGGCCGGGCCAGCGGGCGAACGCGGGGACTCGGTATGCCCCCTCCCAGTTCGAGTTCTTCTCCGAGCGGTACGGGGTGGTGCCCGCGTCGGGTCAGGTGTTGTAGTGGGGCCCGTTGTCGGTGGAATACAGGACGAGCGTGTCGTCCGCGACGCCCAGCTCATCGAGCAGGTCGAGGAGTTGGCCGACATGCATGTCGTGCTCGATCATGCCGTCGTGGTACTCGTCCCCGCTGGGCCCGGAGACCCCGCGGAGTTCGTCCTTGACATGGGTGCGGAAGTGCATCCGGGTGCCGTTCCACCAGCAGAACCAGGGCTTGCCCGCCGCGTTCATGCGGGTGATGAAGTCCTTGGCGGCCGAGACGGTCTCGTCGTCGATGGTCTCCATCCGCTTCTTGGTCAGGGGGCCGGTGTCGACAATGGTCTGGGTGCCGTCCGCGTTGGCGGTGCACTTCACCACGCCGCGGGGCCCGTACTGCTGCAGGAAGGTCTTGCCGTTGGGGAGCACGAGATCCCGCGGGTAGTCCCGGTTCTCCGGCTCCTCCTCGGCGTTGAGGTGGTAGAGGTTCCCGAAGAACTCATCGAAGCCGTGGTTGGTCGGCAGATGCTCGTCGCGGTCGCCCTGGTGGTTCTTGCCGAACTGCCCGGTCTTGTATCCGAGGCTCTTGAGCACCGTCGCCATGGTGACATCGGATTCCTGCCAGCCCTCCTTGGCGCCGGGCAGGCCGACCTTCGTCATGCCGGTTCGCACCGGCACATTGCCGCCGATGAACGCCGCCCGGCCGGCGGTGCAGGACTGCTGGCCGTAGTAGTCGGTAAACGAAACGCCCTCCCGCGCGATGCGATCGATGTTGGGCGTCTGATATCCCATCATGCCTCGGTTGTTGAAGCTGATGTTCCAGGTCCCGATGTCGTCTCCCCAGATCACGAGAATGTTTGGTTGGTCCTTGGCGCAGGCCCCTTGGACGAACACGGCACAAAGAACACAGATGAGAGCTCTCACCATAACACCTCCTTTCCTTCAAAGTTCAACCGAGACCGATCCCGATCCGGGCTGTCGCGGATCCCGGCACCATCAATCCAGCGCCGCTCTTGCGAGAGCACGCCCGTTCACTTCCCAAAGGCCCCAAAGGCCCCAAAGGCCCCAAAGGCCCCAAAGACCGCCGGTCCTCTCGCGGCCCACTTGTCGAGACCGTTCCGCGAGAACACGCAGTCTAGTAAGGGCACAGTCGGGGTGCAATGAACGGTGGCCCAGCCCAACCGCGGCGTAATGTTCCCTCTTGTGGGGGGTAGCGCACAGAGCACGGCCGCGTCCCGCCTCGCTCAACACTGTGGATCGCCCGCGGCGACGCGTCGGTCGCCGCGGGCGTGTTGCTCTTCGCGGGGTCGCCGTGATGGACCGGGTCGGGAGCGCCGATGGGACCGGCAGAAACCCGGGCGCCATTCCCCGACTTCGCCGGGCACGACCGAAGGCGAGGCGGCCCAGCGGCGCGTCGCGAGCAGGCGCCCGCCAGATCGGCCGCCCGGGGCGAGGCCGGCGATCTGGAGATCACCGGAGGGCGACGAGTCCCACGAACCGGCGCACGGGCCCGGCCTCTTGCGATCCCACTTTGCCGCATCTCCAGATTCCGCGGTGCTCGATTGGGCGTTGGTTCGCAAGATTCTGGTTCTCTCCTGGCCTTTCGGAGTCGGCACCATGGCCGCGAGCGGCGATCGCGAGATGTTCATCGCGTGACCGACGCCCCGCGTGGTGAGTTCTGCGCACGCGCGAGTTCAATCAACCATTCTGACAGCCCTCGGGGAAGAAGATGACGAACTCACTGATGTCCGCGAGGTCGTAGATCCCGTTGCCGTCGAGGTCCGCGGCCGGCTGCTGGGCGGTGAAGCCCGCGATGAACGCGTTGATGTCGGCAAGGTCCAGCACCCCAAAGGGCTCGGCGAGGTCCGCGGGGTTGCCGCACCCGGGCGCGATGCGGATGGCGGGCACGGAGTTGCCCCAGACCTGGGCGGACATCTCGGTGAGATCGGTGTCGAAGTTCATGAAGACTCCGAAGCCCCCGATGAACGCGTTGCTGTTGGGGAGCAAGCCGAAGCCGGGCGTCCCGCTGAAGTTCTCGATGCGGTTGAACCCGTCGCCCGTCGGTTCAAACTCAATAAAACACTAACATGGAACATCGCGCGCTTGCTCCAGTCGACGGACGGGATCGGGGCGGTCCCGCATGTGCCGGGCGTCGGGTCGATCGAGAAGATCGTCGGCGCGACCGAGTCGCACGGGGCGCCCCCGTCGGCGGCGCGACGCGTGCGGGAGGCGGCCTCGGCGTTCGAACGGGTGATCGAGGTCCATGTGGGTGATCGGGCGACGCTCGACCTGATCATCGACGGGCTGGGCTCCGGGGGGGCGGTCGGACTGGATCTGAGCCGAAAGCGTGCGTTCATCGGCAACAGCGGGATTTACGGCATCCAGGCGAAGACGAAGCTGATGTGCTGCGTGCTGATGCCCAACGCGGACGATCCCGATCAGCTGGACATGGCGACGGTGCGCGGGCATCTCGGGCTGCGTCGCCTCCGTGCGGTCAACGGGTTTCCGATCTTTCGGATGCGGCAGTGGAGCCGGGCGGGGCAGGCGGTGGGCACGCGGCAGTGGGAGGCGATCGAGCCCGGGCAGGCAGATCGCGCGTTGAAGACCTTCGCGCGGGGCGATGTGCCCGAGATCGAGCCGGTCGAGACGGAGGGCGGCACGGACTACATGATCAAGCCGGGCCCGATCGGCAACCGCGGCGCCTTTGACTGCTTCTACGGAGACATGCTGCGGGCGGGGGCTTGCCGATACCAGACCGACGCGGACACCTTCGGCGAGTTCGGCGCCACCTTGACCGTGCCCGCGGAGAACCTGATCTTCGACTTGATCTATCACCGCGACCTCGATTTCTGCGCCGACGCGGTGACGAAGGTGTACGCCTACTCCTTTCTCCACGGGAATCGGGAGGGCGAGTGGGACGAATCAACCTGCCTGCCCATCCGCCAGCCCGCCTCGCCCATCGCGGGCGCCCCCCCGGCGGTGGCCACGCCGCTCGTCCCGCGATACGCCGAGCTCGTGCAGCGGGTCGTGGACCGTCTCGGAGCCGACATGGGCGCGTTCCGGGGGCTCCGCTTTGAACTCAAGTACCCACCGCTCGGGTCGACCGCGGTGATCCGTTTCAACCTCCCCATGCGGCCGTGAACCTCACGGACACCCGCCCGTGAACCCGACGACGAACGCGGTGATATCGGCCAGGTCGAACAGCCCGAACGGCGCCGCGAGGTCGGCCTGCGGCTCGTGCGCCAGGAAGCCCGAGACAAAGCCCGTGATGTCCGCGAGGTCGAGCAGCCCGAACGGCACCGCGTTGTCGGCCGGGCAGGTGAACGCGACATACAGCGTGGCCGAGTCGGCCCCGACATAGACGGCCGACCCGGGCTGGATGGGCTGCGGCAGGTCGAGCGTCTGGAACTCGCCGGTGAGGCGGTTGGTCCCGGTGCTCACCACCGGGTAGACCGCGGGGAAGACCGTCGGCGTGAAGCCGTCGAGGAAGCGGAAGCGGAGCGTGCCGCCCAGGTCGATGTCGCCGGATCGGGCGATGCGGTCGTGCTGGCCCGGGTCGCCGTTCGCCTCGATCTCGAGCGTGGCGGTCTCGGTGAGATCGAGCACGCCGGAGCCGCCCATGGTCCCGACGGGCAGACCCGGGGCGATGGTGCCCTGGACGAAGAAGGTCCCGTGCATCGCGCCGAGGCCTTCGATGGTCTGATCGGGCCCGAAGGTCCCGGCCACGCCGCCGCTGCAGAGGATCTGGCTGTCGTTGCCCCCGCCCGCGAGGAGCACGCGGCCCGCGCCATCGATCGACCCGTTCGCGCCGAACTGGAGATAGGCGTCGATGGAGCTGGCGCCGGTGTTGACGATGATCGAGGCGTTGTTCTCGATCGAGGCGCCGGTGAGCAGCACGACGGACCCGGGCATCATCTCCAGGTCGCCATCGAGCGTCGCGTCGGCGAGATAGAGCGTGCCGTTCACGGTGCGGATCAGCCGGCCCCCGTTGGCGGCGTCGAGCGTGCCGCCGGCCAGGCTCGGGTTGCCCGTGAACTCGATGTCTCCGCCGTCGGCCAGGAGCAGGCCGGTCGGCCCCTGGGTGATCGCGACGCTGTAGAGGTCGAGCACCCCCCCGGCCTCGGCGCGCATCGTGCCGTTGTTGGTCTTGGGGTCGGCCATGAGGGTCAGGCGACCGTCGCCGTTGGCGGTCGGGAAGGCGCGGAAGGTCCCGTTGTTGACGAGCTTGGCGTGCACCTGGCCCGAGCCGGTGACACCCGTGCCCGGGGCGAAGGTCGCGGTCACGCCCCCGCTGGTGAGCAGCATGCTGTCGTTCCCGCCGCCGGCGAGGTGGATCGATCCCGTGCCGGTCATGGTGCAGTCGGCGCCGAACTGGAAATAGGCGTCGATGCTGCTCGTGGTGTCGTTGACGACCACCGAGCCGTTGTTGTGGAACTCATCGCTCGTGTAGAGCACCACCGCGCCCGGCCGCAGGAACAGTTCGGATTCGAGCGTGACGCGGGCGAGGTAGAGCGTCCCGTTCTCCTCGCGGCTGAGCACGCCCCCGTTGATGCTGTCGAGCACGCCGCCGTCGACCGTCGGGTTCCCGGTGAAGGAGACCCGCCCGCCGTCGGCGAGGATGCGTCCCGGCCCCGTCTGTGTGACGGCGACGCTGTAGACCTCCAGCACGCCGCCGGGCCCGGCGACCAAGTCCGCCTCGTTGGTCTTGTGGTCGCTCAGCAGCGTGAGCCGACCGTCGGCGTGGTCGCCGGCACGGGTGCGGACGAGCCCGAGGTTGCGGAGCGCGGCGTGGACCTGCCCGGAGCCCTCGATCGTCGCCCCCGGGGCGAGCGTGAGGGTCACGCCTCCGCTGGTCAGGAGCATGCTGTCGTTGCCGCTCCCGGCGAGGAAGAGCGACCCCGAGCCCGAGAGCGTGCAGTCCGCGGTCGCCTGGACATAGGCGTCGAGGCTGCTGGCTGTGTCGTTCACGAACAGCGTGGCGTTGTTCTCGATCGTCGCGCCGGTGAACAGGATCACGCCGGCCTCGCGGAGGTGCAGGTCCCCGTCCAGGGTGACATTCTGAAGGTACAGCGTCCCGTTGGGCGTCCGCTCAACGACGCCGTCGCCCGCGACATCAATCGTCCCGCCGATCACCGTCGGGTTGCCCGTGAACTGCACGAGCCCGCCCGCCTCGGCGAGAATCACGCCGTTCGGGCCCTGGGTGATGCTCGTGCTGTAGATCTCCAGCACACCCCCGTCGTCGGCGGTCATCAGGGCGTTGTTGACCTTGGCGTCGCTCATGAGCGTGAGCCGCCCGTCGCCGTTGGTGGAGGGGAAGGCGTGCATGAGCCCGTCGTTGACCAGCGAGGCATGCACCTGCCCCGACCCCCCGATCGCGAACGAAGGGTCGAGCGTGATCGTCTGCCCGCCGCTCGTGAAGATCATGCTGTCGTTGCCCGAGCCGGCGAGGAAGATCTCGCCCCCGCCCGTGGCGGTGCAGGTCGTCAGGAACTGCATGTAGGCGTCGAGCGTGCTCGCCGTGTTGTTGATGACGATCGTCCCCGGGCAGTTGAGGACCCCGCCGTTGCAGAAGATCACCGAGGCGGCGTCGGCGACGAGCTCGTCCTCGATGACGATGCCCTGGAGCGTGGTCACGCCGTTGGGGGTGCGGAGGATCGTGCCCCCCGGGTCGGCTGTGAGCCGGCCGCCGGCGAGCGTCTGGTTGCCGTCGAGGCGGACGGTCCCGCCCGCGTCGGCGTGCAGCACGCCCCCGGCGCCCTGGTTCAACTGGATCCCGGTGACGGTCAGCGTGGTGCCCCCGAGCGCGCGCACCGTCGCGTTGTTCGTCTTGGGAGAGCCCGTGAGGACGAGCTCGGTCCCGAAGCCGGTGTCGCGGGCCTCGATGACGCCCTCGTTGAGCACCTCGGCGTAGATCACGCCCGCGCCGTCGATGGTGTGCCCCGCCCCGTTGGTCACGACGACACCACCCCCGGTGTAGAGCGCGGCGTCGTTGCCCGAGCCCCCGCCCAGCCGCAGCACGCCCGAGCCCGTGATCGAGCCCGTCGCGTTGAACTGGATGTACGAGTCGAGCGTGTTCGCGGTCATGTTCAGCGCGATCAGGCCGTTGTTGACGGTGTTGCCGTAGAGGTAGAACGCCCGCGCCTGCGGGATGTCGAGCGTCAGCCCCGGGCCGACTTCAAGGCCGAGGATGCTCGGGTTGATGTCCATCGTCACGATCGCGCCGGCGGGGGCGAGCAGGAGCGCGTTCTCGCCGGTGTTGTCCGGCACATTCTGGGGGTTCCAGTTGGTGACCAGCCCCCAGTTGCCCGACCCGGCGTTCCAGACGATATCGACCTGGGCGCCCGCGCCGGCAGCGAGGCCGGCGAGCGCCGCAACGAGCGCGGCGGACTTGACGGTTTGCATGACGAGCCTCCCCTGCATGACCCGGGCCAATTCCGGATCAAATAAGCGTCTTTTATTCTCTGCCAACAACCCGGAACAGGGAATAGGGAACCCCCGAATTAGGGGGTTCCCGAGCGGTCCCCTGGCCACCGAATCGCCCACGCCGCGAGGGGCGGCGCGGGCCATCAATCACGGGCAGCCCGCGAGGAACGAGTTCACGAACGCCATCAGGTCCCGCAGGTCATGGATGCCGTCGGCGTTGAAGTCGGCGGCCGGGTCTTCCATGAGGAACGCCTGCACGAAGGTCCCGATGTCCGCCAGGTCGAGCACGCCGTAGGGCTGGGCCATGTCGGCCTGGGTGCACGGGTCGGGCAGGCTGTACTCGAACGCCCCGAGGTCGACCCAGGGCAACGCGCCCGCGCCGGTGTTGGTCGTCTGGTGATCGTCGATCACCCGGAGCATGTCGGCCCGGTCGCGGGGGAGCCGCTCGGTCGTGTTGCCGTCGTGGTCGAGGTCGTAGGCGTCGGACGGCAGCTCGTCGTAGTCGCCCGCGTCGATGCAGGGCGAGCCCTCGGTCAGGCGGAGGTCGACCGCTCCCGCGGACAGGTCGGTGAACCCCGGGTCCTGATCGATCACGCCGGGGCCGTAGGGATAGCCCGGCACGCTGTCGCGCCCCTGCAGGTCGCAGTACGCGACATCGGCGCTCGGCCCGCCGATCGGGCGCTCGAGCCAGTAGGGCGGCGAGAGGTTGTAGACGATCGCGTTGCGCATCGTGAGATGCCCCGAATGGTGCAGGATCGCCCCGCCCGGGAAGTTCGGGTCCTCGTCCGCGAACGACAGGGCGACGCTCGAGGAGAGCAGCCGGACATCGCTGTTGCCCGTCCAGACCGAGATCGCCGCGCCGGCGGGCGCGGCCGAATCGCTGATCTGGCAGTTCACGAGCGTGATGGGCCAGGGGTTGAGCGTGTCCGACGCGGCGTGCAGCGCGCCGCCCCGGTCCATGGCCGAGTTGTGGTCGAGGGTGCAGGAGACCAGATCGACCGGGCCCGCGCCGAGCACCGCGATCGCGCCGCCCGAGGAATCGGCGGGCGATGTGTCGGGGATCGGCGTGGCGTTGCGCCCGAATCGGGTGCGGACGGCGGCGAAGGAGCCGTCGGTGTTGTGGTGGGCGAAGACGCCCCCGCCCCGCTCGCCCGCGAGGTTGTCGAGGATCTTCGTGTCCTCGAGATAGGCCGACGCCGACAGCCACAGCGTCAGGCCGCCCCCGTCGCCCTCGGCGGTGTTGCCGGTGAACTCGGCCCATTTGCCGCGCATCTGGGGGAACTCGCCCGGGTCGGAGGCGACCATGCACCCGCCGCCGGTGAACGCCGTGTTCTCGATGGCGTCGGAGTTGTTGAAGAAGAAGTACCCGCCGCGTTGCAGCACCCCGCCGCCCCATCCGCTGGTCGAGTTCCACTGGACGGTGGACATGTACAGGTCGATGTCGCCGCCGGCGGCGTAGATCCCCCCCCCGCCGTTGCTCGCGGAGTTGAGGAAGATGTCGCACAGGACGATGCGGGACTGCGCGTCCGTCGAGAGGTAGTAGATCCCCCCGCCCCAAACGCCGGCGGCGTTGCCCTCGATCGTGCACCGCTGGAACCTGGGCGTGCCGGAGGCGACATAGATCCCGCCCCCGTTCGTCTCGGCGGAGTTCCCGACGATGCGGCTATCCCAGACACCCGGCTCGCCGCCGTCGATGTAGACGCCCGCACCGGTGGAGAAGTCCATCCCCGCGATCTCGCAGAACCCGATCGAGGGTGAGGCCCCCACGATCTCGATCCCGCGGACGGATTCGCTCCCGGCTCGCTGGATGACGAAGTTGATCAGGGTGCTCGCGTTGGTCTGTCCGCCGGCGATGGTCACCACGGCGGTGTGGGTGGGGGCCGCGGTGTTGTTGATCAGCACGACAGGGTCGCCCGGCGCGACCAACGCCAGGTCCTTGTTGAGGAAGTCGATCACCTCGGTGTAGGACGGCGTGCCGTCGACCGCGGGGTCCACCTCGATGGTGTCGCCCGAGAGAGTGGTGGGCGAGGCGATCGCCGCCTGGATCGACTGGAAGCTCGCGGACAGATCGCCCCGGCAGACGCGCCAGGTGCTCCCGCCCATCGCCGTTCCCGCCAGCGCGGCCAGCGTTGCCGCGCCCAGAAAGATGCCCAGGGCCGCTTCGCGGTTCATCCGTCACCTCCGATCGATGGGGTGGGCGGGCGCTCCGGACGGCGTGCGGACCGCACCCCGCGACCCAGCGAAGGGCGGGCCCGTCGCGCCGACAGAACCGGCGGAGCGGTCGGGGCTCATGCGCTGCCCCACCCAGACGCGCGGGCCGCGGGCGTCGCGGGGCGCGGCGCCGTCGCGCGGCGGGCGCAGACGGACATTGTAAATCCGGGCGATCGCCGCACGCCGCGCCCGCGGGGATCACGCCGACAAACGCGGGATCGCCCCCGCCCCCAGGGGGTGGGAACACCCTCGACGCGGGCCCGGGTTACCCTCGGGCATGGAGAACACGATCTCGGCCGAGGACCGCGTGCTGCTGCTCGACCTGACCTCCACCCCCACCGCCGCGGGGCGCGAGCACCGCGTGATCGCGAAGATCGACGCCTGGCTCGCGGGCCGGCCCGGCCTTCGCCGCCGGGACGACCCGCACGGCAACATCGAGATCGCGCTCGACCCGGAGGCGGGGGCGCCGTTCCGCGCGGGCCCCCCGGTCTATTTCACCGCGCACCTCGACCACCCGGCGTTCGTCGTCGAGCGCGTCATCGCGCCCGGGACCGTCGAGCAGCAGCACGCGGTCCNNATCGCGCCCGGGACCGTCGAGCTCGCGTTCCGCGGGGGCGTCATGGACGACTACTTCGACAACGCCCGCGTCGTGCTCCACACCGCCGACGGGCGGACGATCGGGGGCACCCTCGCGGGGCGGGGCGATCTGACCGACCCCTACAAGTCGTGGCTCTGCGATCTCGACGACGCCACCGAAGAACTCGCCACGAGCGACTTCGCCACCTGGTGCCTGCCGAAGGCCGAGATCATCGAGGAGGACCTCCCGGCGGGCGGACGGGGCGGCATCCTCCACACCAACGCGTGCGACGACCTCGCGGCCCTTGTCGCGGCGCTGTGCGCGCTCGACCGGCTCCGCCTGCGCCGCGCCGAGGGGGCCGAACTGCACGACTGCCGGGTGCTGCTCACGAGGGCGGAGGAGATCGGGTTCATCGGCGCGATCGGGGCCGCCCGGGACGGGTTCATGCCCCGCAACGCCCGCGTGATCGCGCTCGAGAACAGCCGGAGTTTCGAGGACTCGCCGATCGGCGGGGGGCCGATCGTCCGCGTCGGGGACCGCGTCAGCGTATTCAGCCCCGAACTCACCGGCGCGGTCGCGAAAGTCGCCGAGCGGATCGCGGGCGGGTCGGCCCATGTGACCGCGAGCCAGAAACTCAGCGAGCGCCCGTCGTGGCGCTGGCAGCGCAAGCTCATGGCGGGCGGGGCCTGCGAGGCGAGCGTGTTCTGCCACTACGGGTACGAGGCGACCTGCGTCTGCCTTCCCCTGGGCAACTACCACAACATGGCCGACCTCGCCGCCGTGCAGGCCGGCACCAACACCACCCCCCCGCGGGTGGGCCGGGAGTTCATCGCGATCCGGGACTTCGCGGGGATGGTCGACCTGCTGGTCGGCTGCGGGGAGGACCTGCCCTCGACCGGCGGGCTGGGCGACCGGCTCGCGGCGCTCTGGGATGAACGCCGAGGCGTGCTCGCCGGAGGCTGACCGGATTCTGCACGGGGCGGCCCGCCACGCGCGGATCG
>JRYH01007637.1_pt1 | contig 14483 bp, 14 predicted proteins | sample 235351 | NCBI WGS metagenome assembly JRYH01 (sample SAMN03074221, study PRJNA261480) | activated sludge metagenome | biome: Wastewater Treatment Plant; feature: Wastewater; material: Activated sludge; isolation source: activated biomass of a wastewater treatment plant treating wastewater... ... | reverse complement strand
GGCCCGTGAGCGGCGGCGCCGAGGGGCGGTTGCAGCATGGAAACGGCCCTCGAACGCGAGCCAGACACGGCGGCGCACGACACGCATCGGCCGTAGAGCATAGGCGAGATGGCCGGTCGGGATCAAGCGCTCCCGCCGGGCGAAACGTGAGGCGCGACCTAGCCTTTCTCGCCGCGGGTCTCGGTGCGGCCATGCGCCGCCGACTGCTCGATGAAGGTGATGATGGCCCCTGCCACGTCGATCCCGGTCGCCCGCTCGATGCCCCGGAGCCCGGGCGAGGAGTTGACCTCTATGACGACGGGGCCGCGGTGCGAGCGCAGCATGTCGACGCCCGCGAGATTGAGGCCGAGCACGGCGGCCGCATGGATGGCCGTCTCGCGTTCCTCGTCGGAGATGTGGGCCTCCTCGGCGGCACCCCCCCGGTGCAGGTTCGAGCGGAACTCACCGGCCTTGCCGACGCGTCGGATGGCGGCCACCACGCGCCCGCCGAGCACCAGCGCGCGCACGTCGCTCCCCTCGGCTTCCGCGATGTACTCCTGCACGAGGATGTTGATGTTCGCAGCGCTGAAGGCTTCGACGATCGATTTGGCGGAGGCTTCCGTCTCGGCGAGCACCACGCCCATGCCCTGCGTGCCTTCGACGAGCTTGATGACGACCGGCGCCCCGCCGACCTCCATGACGACGGTCTCGGCCCTCTTGGGCTTGTGGGCGAAGGCGGTGGCCGGAAGGCCGATGCCGGCGCGGGCGAGGAGCTGCAGCGCCCGCAGCTTGTCGCGGGAGCGGCCGATGGCGACGCTCTCGTTCAGCGGGAACACGCCCTGCATCTCGAATTGGCGGAGCACCGCCAGGCCGTAATGCGTGACGGACGCGCCGATGCGCGGGATCACCGCGTCGTAGAGCGGCAGCGTCTTGCCGCCGTAGCGCAGTACGGGCTGGTTCGACGTGATGTTCATGTGCACGTGCAGCGTGTTGATCACGTCGAGCGTGTGCCCGCGCGCCTGGGCGGCCTCGACGAGGCGCCGGTGGGAGTAAAGGCCCGCGTTGCGGGCCAGCATGGCGAGGCGCATGGGAGGACCGGCCTGTTGCGATCGTGGGCACGCCTGTAGCACGGCCGTGCGCGACAACGGAAAGGAAGAACGGTGCCGGCGCTATTTTAGGATTTGTCGGAGCCCGGCCCGCCCGGCCCCATGAGGCCCGCCGCCGCTGGGGGGGGCTTGGACGAGCGCCGCGGCGGGGCTGTGCTGCGCTGCTCCGGGGCCTCCCACGTGCTGCCACCGGCATCCGCGTGGCGCCGGCCGACCTCCGGTCCCGGCAACGGCGTCGCCTCGGGCTGGGGAAGCGGTCCGCGTTCGCTCAGGGCCTTGAAGCGCCCGACCTGGAGCCCGGCGTAGAAGGCGCCGGCCCCGACGAGGACGATGAGAATGAGCGTGGTAGGATCCATGGGCCCGATCCTGGAAAGCATTGAAGAGACGCGCGGATGCTACTGCGCTTCGCCGGGGCTGCAAACGGGAAAGGGGTTTCGGCGCACAGGGTGCGCGCCGCCCGCGGGCTCAGAGCGCCGCGGGGGCGTGGGTCGCGTCGGCAGAGGGCGCCGGGATACCGTCGAGCGCCGGATCGATGGAGGCATAGGTGAGCCACGCCAGCCCGCCCATGGCGACGAGCAGGATCGCTGTTCCGACGAGAAAGCGCTTGAGGAACCAGCCGAGCGTGGGCGCTGGACGCGTCATCGCATACGCAGGAGCTTGCGCGTCGCCGCCGCTGATTGCCATGAATATCCCCCACATGCGGAAATGATCAATAAAACGACCGCGCCGCCACCCCCTCCGGTGGTTCTCGGCGTCCGGTGCGATCCTGTCGTTGCCGGCAGCATTTGACAGGGTATCCCATCTTGGATGTAAGAGCTTGCCCTCTGGGTCAAGGGCCGTTTGACGCGCACGCGCGATCCGCATATCGGGCGTGATTCCGTGGCCACGGTCTAAGAACGTCTCGGGGCTGGATACGGCGATAGGAAGACCACGGATGAGAGAGTCACATCCGTCAGACTGTTCCCGGATCATGACGCGATGAAGGCTTGCCGCCCTTCTGCCGGCACCTCGCGCGCGCTGCTGGCGTCGGCCGCCGTGCTTCTTGTGCTCGGGTGCGCAGGGGCAATGCGGGGCGCGGCGGCGGATGGGCCGATATCGCCGGACCGCGCCGCCGTCTGGCGTGCGATCTTCGCGCGGCCGGCCCTCCCGCACGGTGCTCCGCCTCACCCGGCGCAATCGGCGCTCGGGGCCGATCTTTTCCGCGATACGCGGCTCTCCGGCTCCGGCACGATGTCGTGCGCCTCGTGCCACGATCCGGGCCGGGCGTTCACGGACGGCCGCAAGACGGGGCGTGGGGCGGCCGGCGCCGTGCTTTCCCGGAACGTCCCGGCGCTCTACGACCTCGCCGCGGCCTCGCGCTTCTTCTGGGATGGCCGCGCCGAGACCCTCGCCGCCCAGGCCCGCGTGCCGATCACCGCGCCGGACGAGATGGCCGGCAGCTTTCCGGTGATCGTGCAACGCCTGGACTCGGACGCCGCTCTGAAGGCCCGCTTCGCAGCGGCCTTCCCCGCATCCGGTCGCATCGGGGAAGCGGAGATCCTGGACGCGCTCGTCGCCTACGAGCGCTCGCTCAAATCGCCCGAAACGCCGTTCGACCGCTGGGTGGCGGGCGACGACGACGCCTTGTCGGCCGCGGCCCGGCGCGGGTTCGATCTCTTCGTCGGCAAGGGAGGATGCGTCACCTGCCACGGCGGATGGCGGCTGACGGACGACAGCTTCCACGACGTCGGCCTGCCCAGCGGCGACCTCGGCCGCGGCGCGCTCGATCTCGATCCGGCCGGGCAGGGGATTCCCGCGTTCAAGACTCCGTCCCTGCGCGAGGTGGCGCACACGGCGCCCTACATGCACGATGGCTCGCTCGCGACCCTGGCCGACGTGGTCGCTCATTACGCCGGCGGGCTCGTTCGGCGTCCTTCGCTCGCGCCGACGGTGGTCCGCGATCTCACCCTGACCGACGACGAGAAGGCTGCCCTCGTCGCGTTCCTCACCGCCGTGTCGAGCGAGCGAGGCGAGGATAAGGACAAGCCCATGCCTCCCGCGCCAAAGAAATGATCGAAAAAAGCGCGCGACCATCGGGACGCGAAAGCCCCGCGAATTCCGCGTCTTGCTGATGTTCCAATCGCTCAATCGATGAAGGAAACGTCCTGCCGTGAACGGGTCTTTGGACCCAAGATGCCTGGCTGGGCGTTGATCCTTGGACGAAACCTGATTCGTGCGCTAGCATTGTAGTAATTAAAAAGAAGAAGGGACGATGCGCTGCGAGAGGGCCGCGAAAGCCGGCAACGCAATCGTTTGAGGTCTTCCATGCTAGAGCTCGTCGTCTCTGTTTGCCTCCTGGCCAACCCTTCGCAGTGCAAGGAGGTCAGCCTCGTCTACCTCGCGGAAGGCACGACGCCCATGCAGTGCATGATGGCCAGCCCCACGGAAATCGCGAAGTGGTCAGAGAGCCATCCGAAGTGGTTCGCGAAGAAGTGGGTGTGTCGCCCTGCGGGACATATGGCCAAGATTTGAGAGCCTGCACCATCGCGATGCGATCCCGGCTTTCGCGATGTTGGCGTGCGCTGGTTTCATTTTCCGGTCGCGCGCAGGCTTTCAGATGATGCCATGCGCTTTTAGAAGCGCCTGCTCGTCGCCCGAGACCCAGCCGAAAACCTTCGGCTCCCCGTCCAGCTTTTGAACGAGATAGTGCACATCGAAATCGATTGCGATGTCCGGCCGATCCTTGCGGGCATAGGTTGCCGTCCACGCCACATGCGCCACGCAATGGTGGTCATCGATAGGGGAGAGACGGACATGGCGTAGCGTCATGGCCTTGGTCCCGATCTCCCGGTAGCGCGCATAGCCTTGGGCCATGGCCCCTCTGAGCTGCGCGTCGTTTTTTCCGGCCATCACCCCGCTCGGCGAGGCGGCAATGAACGCGGAGGCGTACAGCGACGCGGCCTCGTCCGGATCCATGTCGCCGTTGAGGGATCGGTTGAAAAAGCGCTCGTACCGCTCAAAAAACGTCCTGACGCTGGCGTCCACAATCTGTCCTTCCCGGGAGTCGTGGTCCGTATCGTGGGTGATCGACGGCGCGTCCAAACAGGATATCATGGCGAGGACTGATCCGCCCGGAGCTCCCGTCATGCGCCTCGTCCGCCCGCTCGTTCTCTGGCTCGCCTGCTGCGCGCTCGCGGCCGCTGCGCCCGCTGTGGCGGGTGACATGTTTGAGCCGCCGAAAGGCTCGCCGCTGCGGGCCGCTCTGCTCGACACGGCCCGGCCCGCCTTCGTGAACGAGATCGGCGGCCCCATCGAGTTCGTCGTGACGACCCTCAACGTCTGGGGCGAGTGGGCCTACGGCGACGTGAAGCTCCAGCGTCCGGGTGGCGCGCCGATCAACTGGCGCCGGACGAAATTCGCAGAGGACGAGCGGCAGGGCATGTTCGATCCCGAGCACAACCTGTTCCTGCTGCGGCAGTCCGGCAATGGCTGGACGCTTACGGAATTCGCCATCGGCCCAACGGACGTGGCGTGGGACGGCTGGCGCCAGACGTATTTTCTCCCTGCGGAGCTGTTCGGCGCCTCGTCGGTCGATTTTCCGCCCGCCGACGCCCCGCGGCCGCGCTCCGGAAACTGAGACCGGAGGCCGAAGAGAGCGCTGGGCTCTCGGGCCGGGTGCCGCCTGCGGTCGTGATCGTCTATCGGTTCGTCAGCTTCAGCTCGATGCGGCGGTTCTTGCGCAGGCTGTCCTCGTCCGTGCCGGTTTCGAGCGGCTGGAACTCGCCATGCCCGGCCGCGATCAGGTGCTGGGCCGGCACACCGCGGCTGATGAGATACTTCACGACCGCGACAGCGCGCGCCGTCGACAGCTCCCAGTTGGAGGGGAACTGCGAGCTGGAGATGGGCCGGATGTCGGTATGGCCGTCCACCTGCAGCGCCCAGCGGATCTCGGGCGGAATGGTCCTGGCGAGATCGACGATGGCGATGGCGAGCTGATCCATGGCGCCGAGGCCCTCGGGCGTCAGCATCGCCTGTCCTGAGGGAAACAGCACCTCGGATTCGAAGACGAAGCGGTCGCCCACCACGCGGATGTCCTTGCGGTCCTTCAAGAGCTCGCGCAGGCGGCCGAAGAAGTCGGAGCGATAGCGCTGCAGCTCCTGCACCTGGCGTGCGAGCGCGGCGTTGAGGCGGGCGCCGAGGTCCTTGATGCGGTCCTGGCTGTCCTTGTCCTTCTTCTCGCTCGCCTCCAGCGCATCGTTGAGGGCGGCGAGCTGACGCCTCAGCGCCAGCATCTGCTGGTTGAGCAGATCGACCTTCGCCAACGCCTCGTTCGAGATGCTCTTCTGCGCTTCGAGATCGGCTTCGAGCGTCTGGATGCGGCCCTGAGCGGCCTTCGCTTTTTCGTCGCCGCTCAATGCGAAGCCCGAGAGCTTCTGGTGATCGGCCTTGAGGTCGGACAATGTCGCCTGAAGGGCGGCCAGCTCGTCGGCGGCGGAGCGCGATTTCCCTTTTTCCAGCGAGAGCAGGTTCGTGAGCTCGGAGATCTGGCGCGTCAGGCGCTGCAACGCCGTGTCCTTCCCGCTCGCTTCCTGCGAGGCGTAGTACTGGGACACCATGAACACCGACATCAGGAACGTGACGACGAGCAGCAGCGTGGAGAGCACGTCCACGTAGCCCGGCCAGAACTCGCCGTATTCGCCGCTGCGCCGCGAGCGCCCCCGGGCCATCTCAGTTGCCCTTCTTCAGCATGTTTTCCGCGAGGTCGCGCAGCACGCTGGTCACTTCCGTCTGCTGGGCGGCCTGCTCGTCCACCCACTCGCGCACCACCTTCTGCTCGGCGCGCATCTGGTTGACGAGCTGGTTGACGCCGCGGGCGAGGTCGCGCACGTCGTCGCCGCCGCCCAAGCCGCCGGGGGCGCCGATGCCGGCGCCGTTGTCCTTGATCCGCTCCGACAGGCTCTCGACGGCGCGCTGCATCTCGAACACCGCCGAAAGGAGCTGGCGGCTCGCGTGCTCGGTGGCGCTCGAGGAGCCCGGCGTCAGCTCGGTGATGCCCGACAGCCATTCCTCGAGCTCGTTGTAGAAGCGGTTGTGCGCGTGGCTCGCCTGCAGCTCGAGGAAGCCGAGCACGAGCGAGCCCGAGAGGCCGAGCAGCGAGGACGAGAACGCCGTGCCCATGCCCTTGAGCGGCGCGGCGAGGCCGGCTTTCAACTCGTCGAACACGGCCACACTCTCGCCGCCCGAGGTGTCGAGTGCGCCGATGACGCCGCCGACCGACTGGATGGTTTCGAGCAGGCCCCAGAACGTGCCGAGCAGGCCGAGGAATACGAGCAGGCCCACCATGTAGCGGCCGGTATCGCGCGCTTCGTCGAGGCGCGAGCCGATGCTGTCCATGATCGTGCGCATCGACACCGTCGAGAGCGAGAGCGCGCCCGTGCGGTCGCGCAGCATCGTGGCCATGGGGGCCAGCAGCACCGGATGATGCGAGCCGGCGAGCCCGGGATCGGAGATCCGGAAGGCGTTGACGAAGCGGATCTCGGGATAGAGGCGGATGACCTGGCGGAAGGCGTAGATGATGCCGAGGGCGAGCACGCCGATGATGAGGCCGTTGAGGCCCGGGTTCGTCATCAGCGAGATGAAGAGCGGCTCGTGCAGGATCGCGACGAGGAACGCGACGAGCGTCAGGAACACGAGCATGCGCACCAGGAACAGGCCCGGGGGCGTCAGCGTCTTGTGCATCTGGGCCGAGGCCGGATCGTTTCGCTTGCGTGCCATTCGGGGTCTCCGCCCACGTGCGGGGTCATTGCGTTGTCGGATTCTCTTACGACGAACCGGCCTCCGCCTCGTCGGGAAAATGCGCTCGGCGAGGCGGCCACAGCGGCCCCTCGGAAAATTGCGGGCTGACCATAGCCGAACGCCATGGCGCCGCAAACGGCAACATCGTGGCTCTGCGCCGCGGAATGGGCCGTTTTGGGGCGCGAGGCTCCAGCTTAAAGCATTGCCTTGAGCGAGCGGCGCAACTCGTCGCCGAGATCGGCATGCGCGAGGCCATAGGCGACGTTGGCGAGCAGGAAGCCGATTTTGGAGCCGCAATCGTAGATGGCTCCGTCGAAGCGGACGGCGTGGAAATCATGCCCTTTGGTCTTGCTCAGGGTGATCATGGCATCCGTCAGCTGAATTTCGCCTCCGGCGCCGGCCTCCTGTTTGGCGAGGAGCGGGAAGATGTCGGGCTCGAGGATGTAGCGGCCGGTGATGTGGAGGTTCGATGGCGCCGTTCCTTTCGCCGGCTTCTCCACCATGGTCGTGATGCGGCTCACCTTGGCCTTGGTGTTCTCCACGCCGACGATCCCGTACTGATGGGCCTGGTCCTCGGGGACGGGCGAGACGGCGACGTAGTTGCCGCCGCCCGTCGCGGCGTAGGCGTCCACCATCTCCTTGAGGCAGGGCGTGGCGCCGTGATGCAGCATGTCGGGCAGCAGCAGCGCGAACGGCTCGTCGCCGACGAGATCGCGCGCGCACCACACCGCATGGCCGAGGCCGCGCGGCGCCTGCTGGCGGGTGAAGCTCGTCTCGCCTGCGCCCGGCAGCTCGGCCAGCAGCGCGTCGAGCTCCTTCGTCTTGCCCTTGGCGGACAGTGAGGCTTCAAGCTCGACCTGGTGATCGAAGTGGTCCTCGATGCAGGCCTTGCCGCGCCCGGTCACGAAGACGAAGTGCTCGATGCCGGCCGCGCGCGCCTCGTTCACGACGTGCTGGATGACGGGGCGATCGACGACGGTCAGCATCTCCTTCGGGACGGCCTTGGTGGCCGGCAGGAACCGGGTTCCGAGACCGGCAACGGGGAACACGGCTTTGCGGATGCGCTGGGGCTTGGGCATGAGTCACCGGAGGGGAAGGAGAGGTTGCAGGAGACCGGAGGACCGGCCGGTGTTGAGCGGAGAACGACGTCGAGGTTTTGGACGCGAACTCGGAAGCGACCTCTATCCGATGGTTCCGGGTGGCGGGCAAGCTCTGGGCCGAGACGGATCCAAACAGAAGAGACGTCCACGCCGTCTACGGAACGAAATGCCGTTCGATAAGAATAATGTCGCGGAACGCCAAAGGGTTCCAGGCAGAAAGGCTCTGCATGGCTTTCATCGTCCGGGTCGTAAAAAAGCCCCGAATCGCAGACAGGGAAGCATGGCGTCCGAATGGGGCGGCAGAGCGACAGGCTCCGGACTGCCAGCGGCCCGCGTTCGGGGCCGATAGAGGATGCAGCGTGCGCATGGTTCCATCGTCGAAATCCCTTCCTCGGTTTTTCCGCGGGCGAGCGGCGGGCTTCGTCCGCGGGCTCGCGTTCCTGATCCTTGCCTGCATGGTAGGGGCGGCGCCGGCGGCGGCCGACGCGAAGCTCGATGCGTGGATCGCGGCGCTCTGGCCCGACGCGCAGGCGGCGGGCGTATCCCGCGCGACCTTCGACAAGGCGCTGGCCGGTTTCAAGCCCGACCTCAAGCTGCCGGATCTCGATCTGCCCGGCCGCCCGTCCAACGATGCGCGCGGGCAGGCCGAGTTCACGCGCGCCCCGTCCGAATATTTAGACCGCGCCTACCTCATGCGTCTGGCGGCCACCGGCCGTGATCTCGCCGCCAAGCACAAGGCGACTCTGGAGCGGATCGAGCGCGAGCTGGGCGTCGACCGGTATTCGGTGCTGGCCATCTGGGGGCGCGAAACGGCGTTCGGCCATCACAAGCTTCCTCACGATGCCATCACGGTGGTGGCGACGCAGGCCTATCTCGGCCGGCGCAAGGAGCTGTTCCGCAATGAGCTGATCGCGGCGCTGCGGATGCTGGAGTCCGGCATTCCCCGCTCGCGCATGCGGGCCTCCTGGGCCGGCGCCATGGGCCTCACGCAGTTCATGCCGAGCGAATACTTCGTCCACGCTCACGATCTCGACGGCGACGGCAAGGCGGATATCTGGAACTCCGTGGCCGACGCGCTCGCCTCGGCCGCGAGCCAGCTCAAGGGCAAGGGCTGGGTGGCCGGCCAGACGTGGGGCTACGAGGTGGTCCTGACGCCCAAGGCCGATTGCGGCAACGAAGGTCCGACCCAGGCGCGCACGATCGCGGACTGGGCCAAGCTCGGCCTGAAGCGGGCTAACGGCAAGCCGTGGACGGAGCGTCAGCTTGCTCTCGAGGCGTATCTCATGAGTCCCGCCGGCGGCTACGGCCCGTCGTTCCTCGTGCTCGAGAACTACAAGGTCATCCGCCGCTACAACATGTCGGACCTCTATGCCGTCTTCGTGGGCCACCTGGCCGACCGCATTGCCGGCGGCGGCGATTTCGTGACGCCCTGGGGCGGCATGGGTCCTCAGAAGACGCGCAACATCGAGGAGATCCAGGAGCGGCTCGGCGCGTTGGGCTATGATGTCGAGAAGGTGGACGGCAAGGTCGGCTCGAACACCCGCAAGGTGATCGGTCTCTACGAGCGGGCCAGCGGTCTCAAGGTTGACTGCTGGCCGTCCGATGCCGTTCTTAACCATATCCGCAAGGCTGGTGTGCGCGAGTCGCGCCGCTAGCCGGCCGCTCTTGCGCGGCCTCAGGAGAGGCAAGGAACCCGAGGCGCCATGCTCGCGCGCTGCATTCTGCCGGTGATCGCTATGCTCGCGGCCGTGGTGGCCGTGGCGCACCCCGCTCTCGCGCAGGACGAGGCGGGGACGAGCTTCATCACGCCCTTTCCGCCGGGCGACACCTACAACCTCGTCATGATCGGCGACGATCTCGCCGAGGGTCTGCTGGGCGGCGCGCGCGAGATCTTCCAGAAGGATCCGCGCCTCGTCATCGGCGCGCATCTCGCCGTCAACGGCCTCATGCGCAACGACTACGCGGAGAGGCTGGTCGATCTCGAGGACCGGCTGAAGGCCGCCCCGCCGCAGATCGCCGTCGTGATGATGGGGGCGTGGGACCGCGTCTCCGTGCGCAATGCCTCCGGGCGGCGTCTGATGGTCGGCACCGACGCCTGGCGCCAGGAGTACGCGGCGCGCAGCGACCGCCTGCTCAAGATTTTGAAGAAGTACAGCATCGCCGTCTATTGGCTCGGCCTGCCCAACGTCCGCCGCTACGAGGCGAACGAGGACGTGCAGATGATGAACAACATCCTGCGCGAGCGCGCCTACCTCAACGGCGCGAAGTACATCGACATCTATGCCGCCTTTGCCGACGAGAACGGCGGCTACAGCGCCTACGGCCCGGACGTGACCGGAAAGATCCGTCTGCTGCGGTCGGGCGACGGGGTCTATTTCACCTGGGAAGGCAACCGCAAGCTCGCGTATTTCGTCGACCGCGAGCTGCGCCGTGATGTCAATCAGGCGCGCGCGGATCGATCGATCCCGCTCGCGGGCTCCGAGCCCGAGCAGGCGAAGATCAACCCCGGCAGCGTGAAGCTGACAGGTCCGGCCGCGGTGTCCGCTCCGGCGCGCGGGCCGACCGCGATGGCGAAGGCGAAGGAGCCGCCGCCGCCCGGCATCGCCGATCAGAAAGCGGACAACGGCAAGATCAACCTCCGCATCCTGAGCGACGGAGGCCGCGAGGAGATCGTCGCGCTCGACATCGTCCGCCCCGCGATTCCGGCGTCCGTCGTCGCCCTCGTCACGCGGCGCGAGAGCCCCGACCGCCCCTCGCAACTGGGCGAGGCGGTGATCGACCAGATCGCGGGCGGATTGACGGTCATGAGCACGGTCGCGCTGGCGACGAGCGGCGCCACCAGCGGCAGCCGTCCGCGTCTTGCGCCCTCGCAGGCGCCGTACTTCCGGGTGCTGTTCAAGGGCGAGCGTCTGCCGCCGAAGCCCGGCCGCGCCGACGATGCACGCTGGCCGTTTCCCGCCCCGCCGCCCGAGCAAGCCTTCCTGCCGAGTGCCGACGCGATCGAGACGGGGGCGAACGTGGCCGAGGGGCGGGAGGATGCCGCCAAGTCCGGCCGCCGGCCGGTTCGGAAGTAGGTTGCCCCGCGGTAAATCGCGTTACCCGCTACCTTCCTCCGTCTCCCGGGACGGGAGAGGGGCGAGTGGGCAAGTCCTCATATGCCTGTCCCCTCCCTTGTCGGGGAGGGGACAAGACGCAGCTCAGAACCAAACGAGAAAAGATCGGAGCGTCCTTAGATTTCGTCGGCGATGCGGGTCGGTCTGCGCCGGCTGCGCTCGGCGCGGGCGGCGCTGTTCTTCTTGTCGATCAGCTCGTCGAGGCGGCGGTCGGCCGAGTCGAAGGCATCCCGCAACGCAATCTTGAGATCCTCCTGGGCCTGCCCGACGGCCGCTTCATGCGTGACGATCAGCGGCGCGGCGCCGGGAATGCCGATGTCGATCTTGATCTCGTAGGTCTTGCCCTTGTGGGAGTGCTTGTGCGGCGCAGCCACAACGACGCGGCAGTGCGTCATGCGGTCGAAAAGCTTTTCGAGACGGGCGGCTCTCTCCGTGATTTTGGCTTCGATAGTGGGGCTTTTATCCAATCCTTTGAACGAGATCTCGAGAGGCGTGTTCATGTCGTTTCCCACGTTGTTGGTGACGATCCCCTGCTAGGCACCTGGGGATCGCACGACGCGCGATCAAGGGGGCTTCGCTGCCGCGAAGTCCGCCGCGATCCCGCTGCGACAATCGATGCTATCACGAAATCTGCGTCGTCCACGCGGCTTCGGCACGCCTTGAGGTTTTCTCGGCGTGCGGGCTCAGGGCGGGGAGTGCGTCGCGGGTCAGCGCGGCAGCGTGCTCGTCCCCATCAGGAACGTGTCGATGGCATTCGCGGCCTGCCGGCCCTCGCGGATCGCCCACACCACGAGCGACTGGCCGCGGCGGACGTCGCCCGCGGCGAACAGCTTGCCGCCGCCCGGCAGCCGGTAGTCGCGCTCGCTGGCGTCGAGGCCCTTGAAGCGGCCGCGGGCCACCGGCTCGAGGCCGAAGCCGGAGAGCACGCCGCCGTCGGCCGGGCCCGAGAAGCCCATCGCGAACAGGACGAGATCTGCGTCGAGTGCCGCCTCCGTGCCGGGGATCGGCGCGAGCTTCGAATCCACCTGCGTATAGTTGAGCTTCGTCACGCGCCCGCCTTCGCCCGAGAAGCCGGTAGTGGAGACGGAATACGTGACGTTGGCGCCCTCGGCCTGCGAGGAGGAGACGCGCAGCTTGAGCGGCCAGTGCGGCCACGTCAGCGCCTTGTTCTCCTTGACCGGCGGGCGCGGCATGATCTCGAGCTGCGTCACCGACTTCGCGCCCTGGCGGAACGACGTGCCGATGCAGTCCGAGCCGGTGTCGCCGCCGCCGATGACGATCACGTGCTTGCCCTTGGCCGAGATCTCCTTCGTGCCGGGGCGCTGCGGCTCTCCGGCGACGCGGCGGTTCTGCTGTGTCAGGAAATCCATGGCGTAGTGGATGCCGTCGAGATCGCGCCCCGGCGAGTTGGCGAAGAAGTCGAACGGCGTCTCGGAGCCCATGGCGAGCAGCACGGCATCGTGCTGCTGTTCGAGGACGGCAGGCGCGATGTCCGTGCCAACGTTGATGTTGCAATGGAACACCACGCCCTCGGCCTCCATCTGGGCCTGCCGGCGGGCGATGATCTGCTTCTCCATCTTGAAGTCCGGGATGCCGTAGACGAGGAGCCCGCCCGGGCGCGCGTTCTTCTCGTAGACGTGGACCTCGTGGCCGGCGCGCGCGAGCTGCTGGGCCGCGGCGAGACCGGACGGACCGGATCCCACGATGGCGACCGACTTGCCGGTCTTTCTCTCGGGGGGCTGAGGCGCCACCCAGCCGGCTTCGATGGCGCGGTCGGCGATCGCGCACTCGATGGTCTTGATGGTGACGGGGACGTCGTCGATGTTGAGCGTGCAGGCCGCTTCGCACGGCGCCGGACAGATGCGGCCCGTGACCTCGGGGAAGTTGTTCGTCGAGTGCAGGTTCTGCGCCGCCGTCTGCCAGTCGCCCTGGTAGACGAGATCGTTCCAGTCGGGGATCTGGTTGTTCACCGGGCAGCCGTTGTGACAGTAGGGGATCCCGCAGTCCATGCAGCGGGAGGCTTGCGTCCGCACGTTGGGCTCGGCCAGCGGCACGACGAACTCGTGCCAGTGCTTCACCCGCGTGTCGGCCGGCTCGTAGCTGCGGTCTACGCGCTCGAACTCGAGAAATCCCGTCGGCTTGCCCATCGTCCTCTTCCGATCTCCTCCCTCGTCCCATCCGTCATGGGTTGAGGGTCAGGGTGGGGGCCGGTGCGCTCACGGCGCCAGGCCCGGTTGTCGCTTTCGTGCGTCAGCGGGAGCCCGGCTCCGCGCGGACGCCTGATCTCACGCCTCGACGCGCTCGCCGGCCGCCGCGGCTCTTGCTTTCGCGAGCTCGGTGAGCGCGCGGCGGTATTCCATCGGCATGACCTTCTTGAACTTGCGAACCCCGCTCGCCCAGTCGGCAAGAATGGCCTTGGCCTTGGTCGAGTTGGTGTAGTGGGCGTGCCGCAGGATCAGCGCGTGCAGGCGCTCCTGGTCCTGCTCGCGCATGTCGAGCATCAGCTCGGCGAGCTGGTGCGTCACCTCGCTCGTGCGTTTCATGAGCATCTCCGCGAGCGCGGCGTCGAGCGTCAGGGGCTCGACCTCGACCATCTCCCGGTTAAGGCGGCTCTCGAACGTGCCGTCCTCGTCGAGCACGTAGGCCACGCCGCCCGACATGCCGGCTGCGAAGTTGCGTCCTGTCGGGCCGAGCACCACGACGCAGCCGCCGGTCATGTACTCGCAGCCGTGGTCGCCGGTGCCTTCGACGACCGCCTCGGCGCCGGAGTTGCGCACGGCGAAGCGCTCGCCGGCGACGCCGCGGAAGTAGCACTCGCCCGTGATCGCGCCGTACATCACCGTATTTCCGACGATGATGCTCTCCTCCGGCACGATGCCCGAGGCCGGGTCTGGCCGGACGATGATCTTTCCGCCCGAAAGACCCTTGCCGACGTAGTCGTTGCCCTCGCCGACGAGATCGAGCGTGAGGCCATGGGCGGCCCATGCGCCGAAGCTCTGTCCGGCGGTGCCGGCGAAGGTGAGCCAGATCGTATCCTCGGGCAGGCCCGCGTGGCCGTAGCGCTTGGCGATCCGGCCGGAGAGCATGGTGCCCGCGGTGCGGTCCGTGTTCTTGATCTTGAACTTCGCCTTGACGGGCTTCCTCTGCGCGAGCGCGGGCTCTGCCGTCTCGATCAGCGCGTTGTCGAGCACCTTGTCGAGGCCGTGATCCTGCGCCTCGCAATGGCGGGTCGCCACGCCCGGTGCGGCGCGCGGCTTATGGAACACCTTCTCGAAGTCGAGCCCGCGCGCCTTCCAGTGGTGGATGGCGCGGTCCTTGTCGAGCCATTCCGTCTGCCCGACCAGCTCCGAGAGCTTACGGTAGCCCATGGCCGCCATCCACTCGCGCACCTCCTCGGCGACGAAGAAGAA
>JRYH01006324.1_pt1 | contig 14515 bp, 16 predicted proteins | sample 235351 | NCBI WGS metagenome assembly JRYH01 (sample SAMN03074221, study PRJNA261480) | activated sludge metagenome | biome: Wastewater Treatment Plant; feature: Wastewater; material: Activated sludge; isolation source: activated biomass of a wastewater treatment plant treating wastewater... ... | reverse complement strand
GTCACGCAAGCGGCACCAGTTCATAAAAGTCCTTATAGATCAAGTGGTTCCGTCTCCTGGGTAACACGGGCATTGCTCGAAATGTTAGCCAATCGGAGACCTATGACCATGTCGACTGCAATCATCACCGTTGAAGACTACCTCGACCTTGCGCTGGGTGCGCTGCCCCTCTCTGAACTCTCTGCGGTCATGCGCACAGCACGCCGCTCGATCACCACAAAGGCGACCGCTAGAGACCTTGGCTGGCTCACCTGCAGGGGCTATGGCTACGACCGAGCGGCCTCCTTAAATCCCTTCATCGCTGGTCCGATGGCCGCTGCTTATGACGCTGGCATTGCCGCCTATGAGATCGAGTGTCCCTGCGACTTCGACAGCGACGACTACAGCGACATTTCAGACATCTCAGACACCGCTGCTGACGACCCTGTAGCGACGACGGACACGGTCCCCGCCTGCGTCGTGAGAGCAGTCCGGTCGAGGTTCTCTATCCCCAACATGCGCGGTGCGCTGCATGGCCTTGCCGTAGGAGCAGCGACCGCCCTCGCCTTCACCTTCGTCCTAGCGGCCACCATCGCAGGGGTAAGGACGGTGCCTGCTATCCGGCAATCGCTACCCTGTGTCAGCGAACAGGCTTCTGCAGAGCGACGGTTGTCGCGGCGATCAAGAGACTTGAAGCTGCGAGGCTGGTCGAGAAGACGCGGCGCATCATCAGGGCACAGGTGCAGCGAGTGAATGGCTGGACTGGTCTGGTCGAGTCCATCGTGACCACAGTGCAGACCTCGAACGCCTACCGCATCCTAGCGGGTGAAGCTGTGAGACCCACTCAGGAGTTGCCCGCAATGAGCCGCGAGTTCCGAGGGGCGGGAGACCTCAAGAGGCTGCAGCGGCTGACAGGCATCGCTCTGCAGGTTGGTACTAACCGAGTTCACGCGTCGACTGTAGAGGCCCTCAAGCTATCAAGAGGGGGGCTTAGCGATGGCTTGGGTGCAGATAGGTGAGGCTGTAAAGCCGGTCATTGAGCGACTACGTCAGAGACTGGAACGCGAAGTACCGTCACCAAGCGCTTCGATGAAGGGCCGCTAAGTCTGCATAGCGGTCTTTTCAACGGTCTCCGCCTTCGACTGCATCTTTGGCCAGAGAGCCGATGAGTTCCTTCTGATAGTCGCTGCTAAGGACATCAGTTAGATTAAGCACGTTTATAGCGTTGCTTACGTCGGCAGTGGTCCACTGTGTTTCCGGAATTGATTCAATCTTGCCGTGCACGTACGGGAACAAGTGCCATGCTACTAAGAGTAGTTCCACCGCTTCACCGGCGGACTGTTCCCAATTGCGTTCAGTCAAGAGTCTCACACGACCGAAGCGCTTCGGCTTATTGTGCGCTTCAATGAGGTCCCAAAGAGAATGACGCTGGGATAGATAGCATCTAGTTAGCTCACCTAAGTGCTTCGCTTCATTCTCAGCTGCGTGCTCCGAAAGCATTCGCAGATCGGAAAGCACGTGGTCAGGTAGCTCCGGCAGCTCAAGCGTCTCCAATCTTGATTTCTTTCCATCTGCCATGCGACCGACTGCTTCAAGTCGAACAGCCTCGAGACCTGTGGCTGCGACCTCCGCACTCGCCATCGCGTACTGAGTGAAATACCCAATGGAAGTCTGGAATATCGTGCGCGCAGCCCTCAACCTCCCCAAGCGGAGTTCTTCAAACTGCCGACGCTGTTCCTGGGTCTGCCCAAGAAGGATGCGACCTGAAACAATCGCCGCCACCAGGGCAAAGAAGCCCGTGATGAGCGTCTGCCACTTGTAAAGGAATGCTTCGAGACCTTCGCCTGCTACGCCCACCAGCATGATCGTAGCCAACACCAGCAGTGTCGCAGCAATACCAAATAAGGCTCCGATGAGGAGTCCAAAGTCATGATCGCTGTTGCGGTGGTTTTGCATGAGGGGGGCCACAGTGCCTGTGACTATGCGGCAACCAGAGCCTTACTAACCGCAATGCCTTCATAAGTTATGCGGCCATTGTTCGTGGTCCGTCTAGCTCCGAGCTGCGATGCCGATTCACTTAGAGCACGCCAGAAGGCCAGATCGTGAACCGGGTTGCATCCAAGCTCTTTGCAGTGACGCTTGTATGAATCTCTCGCATCCGTCGCAGCCAATCTGCCTCCCTTGGCCGGAGTAATGAACTCGCTGATGAAACGCGAGGGTTCGAGCGTGTCCTTGATGGTCTGCTTTGTTGTTATCGGTGAGGCCAACAGAGAACGAGCTGCTACACCGGCCTGAGCTGCGACTGGCACCACCATGTTGCCTGCATAGCGAGTCCCGGCCGATGCGCTTGATGCCGAGTGATTAGAGTATGTCGCCCAGGAGGGAGAATAGTCTTCTGCCTGATCGCCCCAGACCGTCCAACCCTTCCTCGGACCGCGAGCGAATAGCTCCAAGAATGGCCCCTCGCTGCACGCTTCGATGATCTCGTACAGCTCATCCGGTTTGCGCGAATGCTCACGCTTCTGTGTCTTGATGATGTTGACCTGTCGACGTCCAGGCGCCTTTGTGCGGGCATTCTTACCTCTGACTCCGAACAACACTAACTCGGTTGTGTTTCGGAAGTAGAAGCCGACGCCACGGCCATCGGGACCACCATCCTTGCGTATCTTGTGCCAGACGATGTTGCTCTTGTAGTTGAACCCCCAAGCTGCCATCACCTGCAGCCCCTCGGGTAGCAGCGCGTTTGGCACCCAGAGGTATAGATGGGCCGGAGTGTCAGCTATGTCTGAGACAGGCAGCGCCTTCACCTCATCAAGCGTCATCGTTCCGTAACGGGATAGCCTCCGGTGTTCGGGTGCCATCTTCCCGGTGCGGTTTTGGAACTGCCAAGGCGGATCAGCCAGAATGGTCGCAAATCTCCGCCCCTGTAGTTGCTCAAGCATCTCGAATCAGGCTCCGATTGATCGACCGATTATACCTTCACCACAGTCGAGGAAATACCGATGAGCAGTAGCGGGCAGGGATTTCCCACGCCCCTATCCACGCGGTCCTTAAGCTTACGCCAGTGAGTGGTAGCTTCTCCGAACTTATCCTGCACAAATAGCTCAACCCAAGCCTGCCGGAATCCGACCCGCTCGGCCCTGGCTTCGATATTTCTCCGCTGTCTCGGCGTGGGTGTGTAGTTGTACTTATCTAGATCACCAAATCCCACGACCTCATCGCGGTCCGCAAACTGCAGTAGAAGCGACCTCAAGTTCTCCTGAAGTGATTGACCCCGCGTGATGATTCCGCCGACAGATATGGCCCCTTCAGCGTGAAGCCGCTTGAAGTTCTCGAGGTCGCGGTCGAAGAACGGGTCTTTGTTGTTCCATTCTATTTCGAGCGCGAATACCCAATCACCAAACTGTTTAACATGGTCGATCTCATGTGAGAGCGACTGTGTCTCGATCTCATCCTCGTCGAAACCGACCAGTTTGCGCACGGTGACGTTGCTTTTCTTCCACCCGAGTTCGTTTAGCCTTCGACGCTTACGCTGCGTTGAAGGTGCTTCTCCACCACCGCCGCTCACCAGCTCCTCCACGGGTATCTCCAGCTCAAGGAGAACGGTCTCCAGGTCTGCGAGGGCTTGAGGCATGTCGTGCTCAAGTATCGCTGCCGCGTGGTGCAGTTCGAGAATATCAAAACCGGCTGTGCGCAGATTGTCCAACATAGCGGTGACGCTAAGTAAGATTCACGCGAATCGCTACTGCTGCATTGCCGTTGCACACACTTCTGAGAGCCGCCTGGGATAGGGGAACGCCGCAAGAGGGGTGAGCCAGCCGCCGTATCCGGCTTAAGACACCACACACCCACCACGAGGGGGACCACGGGAGACCGCTGGTCCCCTTCTTCTATTCAAGAGGCTCCACACAGTGGAGTTCGCCACCATCATCGAGAACAAGAACAAGACACCACCAATGAGCAACAACGACACACCAGATGATCGACCGCCATTGAGAGACCGCATCACACAGGCGCTCCACTCGTGGCCTGAACACGAGATACCGCCGGATACGCTTGGTCGAGCGAATGCAGGGCTAACGCTCACCCTTTCCTCACCCATGCACCGCGTCGAGATCGACGTGAGCGACCAGCCCGTGAGCAAGACACAGGTCGCAAGAGCACAGGAGAAGCTCGAAGACGCTGGTCTTCTCATTCGACTACCTAGGACAGGAGGACTATTCCGCCGTGACACATGATGAAGACGACGCGAGGAAGTGGCTTCAACAGAGGCTCATCAATATCCCAGGGCAAGAACCATCGGGGACCAAGCGCTCCCTCTCGCTGCAGCTTGGGAAGCCACAGGACACGACCCCAAAGAGAGCGACCGAGGTCGTGAAGATCAACACGCGAGCAATGCGAAGGGGGAGACCATGAAACCCCGGCGCAGTGCGCTACCGCCCGAGGTCCAAGCCTATAAGGATTTCCGCAAGGACATCGGTCTGCAGCCTCGGGAGGGCAAGGGTCGCAGTCGGCTGCTTACGACCGATCAGATTGTGTGGGCTGAGAAGGAGGTCGAAGCAGGCAGGACCAAGCGTTCCGTAGCGGACGACCTCGGGGTCAGCCCTCAAGTCCTCAGCTTGTCCTTAAAGAGACTTGCGAGAGACAGGAGGAGAGCAGCAGGGGCGCAGCCCGCAGGGCGAGCAGTAGGTCGGCAGTAGGCGCAGCCCACAAGGGCGAGCATGGGTGACCGGCAAGTGTGCGCTGGTCGTGAGGGACCGTTTTGTTTCACCGCAGAAATCTCTCAGACCCTCTGGATTGTCGCTCGCTCGCTGGCCCCCCTTGGGGTACCCAGAAGTTCTAGACACAGAGGACGAAAATCAGTCTCAAGATGTTCGCATCTCATCTGGTGCTCACTGATCCTAGATCGACCAGCAGTCCACCTTCGATCTGACACTGTGAACTCACTGGCCTATATGGCCCATGGCATTGCGCCGGGATGAGGGGTTCTTTCCTCTCAACTCAGCGCAATACTTCGAGCTAACCAACTGCTACCGCTAGATAATCATAGGCGGGGCTCTCAAACTAGCCCCACAGAGAGTCGCTGAGGGCCGTTTAGGTCCGCCCTTCCGCGCATCGGAAAAGAACTAAACGCCGTTCCTGAGTCAACTGTGGGCCTCTCAGCTACCTTCCAGCGGCTTCCCAACGGTGGACCTGCGGGCTGCCTCGCTGCCCGACCTGTAAACCCAAGGCAAGGTCTAAGTTGTCACCCTGGACGGTTGACACTCTCCAACGCAATTCCGGGCCTGCGAGAGGGTCCGATCGGCGCTCTTGAGAACATCTATAGACGTTGAGTTGACATATCGGCAATTCATGAGATACTCAGAATTAGGAAGACCAACCACCACCAAACGGGGATCACACCACCATGGAATTGACAACACGAGAGAGACGGAAGCGGGCGAAGCGCCTTGCAGAAGTCCGGCCTCGACGCTGGGGCCACAAGAGGACGCTAGAGCCTCGGGAAGATGAAGGACCGGTCATAGCCTGGAAGCAGTCGCTACTCGGTCGAGAGAAGAAGGAGCGGGACAGCAGGTCCGGGGCAATCAAGCGCTACAAGGCAAACGTGCTGAGGCGGAAGCCGCTCACAGAAGCCCAGCTTCGAGAGTTCCTCGCCAAGCCTAGAAAGAAGCCCTTCGAGATGGACACGGCAGAGTTCCTCAAAGAGTTCTTCGAGTACGCCGCGAAGAAGGGACTGACAGGCGACCGCTACACCATCGGACTTGAACGGGCTCAAGAGATCACCTGGTACAGCGGCACAGAGCAAGCCAAGGCGTTAGCCCGGAGACACGTTAGGGAGATGCTCAAGCTGCATCAGGACTGGATCGACGCAGAGCTAGAGTACATCGCAGAGCGCAAGGCACAGAGGGGCGAATGAGACAATGTTGATCGGATACGCACGCACAAGCACACTTGAGCAGGTCGCAGGCTTCGAGGCCCAGGTCGCTGAACTTCAGCGGCTCGGGTGCTCTCGAATCTACAAGGAGCAGGTCTCATCGGTTGACCAGCGGCCAAAGCTCGAAGCTCTCCTAGCGAGCCTCCGAGAGGGCGACACGCTGGTCGTCACGAAGCTCGACCGCTTGGCTCGCTCTGTGCTCCACCTTGGGGACATCTTGAAGCGGATCGAGGAGGCCGGTGCGAACCTTCGGATCATTGCCCTTGGCATCGACACGAACACTGCGACGGGGAAGCTTATGCTCAATGTGCTGGGGTCGGTCGCTCAGTTCGAGCGAGAGATGATGCTTGAGCGGCAGCGCGAGGGCATCGCCAAGGCGAAGGCAGAGGGGAAGTACAAGAAGCCCAGGCAGAAGGCGCAGAAGTTCACCGCCGCCCAGGTGAAGAAGATGCAGGACCAGGGGCTCACCATGGCAGGGATCGCGAGAGAGCTAGGGGTCACTCGACAGGCTCTCTACAAGAAGCTGGGAGAGCGGCAGGCTTGATCTTCTGAGTCAACTGTTTTCCTCTGTGTTTCAGTAGCTTATTATTTACGCCCCAGTCATGATAGATAAACCTCGGCGGGTTGTCACTGAGCCTGCCGATTTTCTTTATGGTTCAGCGGGTTATTATTTACGCCCACGACATGATAGATAAGCTTTGCGCCAATTAACCCCTGTATATGAGAGAAGAAGCAGTTCTTGCCGACTAGCTGCAGCACCCAGCGTCGAGCCAATAGCTCATGGTGGTGTGCGCTGTGAGTGCGCGGCTGGTCCGCAAGATTGCTTGATGCCTACCCCCCAATATTCTGCGCTGAGCCTATCAGGCCAAAGAGGATTTGCTCAGGACACCGTCTACCCTATGTCTGATTGGATATGGGTAGGCGTGTCCGTGCATCTATCTATGCGTCAGTAACCACAGCCAATAGCAGCCAAAGGACACCCCATACCATGCGCTTCACCGAGCGTGAGGCGGCACTTCTCCGCCTTTACACCTTCGATTCCAATCGCACCCCTATCGCAACCCCAGGAACCCCAACGATTGCCCTCGCACTCTCCAACCGCTCACCCGACAACCCGACCAAGTTCTTCATCATGTCACTCGCTGACCTGACCCGCTGGCAGTCGCTCTGCTCATCCGGTGCGTTCTTCTGGTCAACGGCGAACAAGGCAGTAGCTCACTGCTACCGAGACCCAGCGGCCCCCAAAGGCTACACAGCAGTCCTACTCTCAAGGTTTGTCACCGACGCACCAGGGCACACCTACTGCAAGTCTCGTGGGAACCCCCTGAACCTCTTACCGGAGAACTGGTCTTACTTCCCGCACTCTCGTGGTCCTGCCCTGACTGCCGTCGAGCAGCTTGAAGCTAGGGCTAAGAGGGAACACGGCAGACTTCCTGATGTGAGCATCCCGAGTCGTCTTGTTGATCCTGACCGGTTGGACTGGTCGGATTGGAGCGTCAAAGACGCGTGGACGGTGAGAGCGTAAGCCCTAACCGCTGAGTAGCTCGTAAGAGGACCAATCAGTGCGGGACCGTCGTCCCTCTGACCTATCGCAACCGGCTGCGCTGGCTACGACCACACCAGCAAGGCAGGAACTCAACGCCTCGATAGGTACCCAAGCACCACCCTCACCGCACACTCATCGCAATCCTTCATTCTCAGGTGAGAGGTCCGCCACCCCTTGGACGGGGATGGCTCCCCTCAATCCACCTACTCGACTAAGCGCAAGACCCTAAGCAGGGACGACCCCCACCCACAAAGTGGGGGGAGGACCGAGCACCTCAAAAGGGGGAGGAACTCCTTCTAGGCTCTGAAGGACTTGCTCCACCTTTTTGACCCTACCCCCTGAGGAAAACCGGCAGGCATCCCCAGGGTGGACCGATAAGACCTGCCCGACACCCTTCCCTGAAAGGCAAGAAGATGAACTATGAACCCATGCGCAACGCTGGGGCGACCTCTCGTGTCGTCTCGAAGGCGCTGAACCGTTTGAACGTTCTGTTCGAACAGAAAGCCAGGGAGACCAGAAGCACCCCGCACCGGCCCTCAGCCGACCAGTGGCTCGCCCTCGAAGCTATCATTGACTGCCTTGACCAGATCGTCACCGATCAAGCCGAACCGGTCATGTACCTATCGAGCCTGGACCCTGGCATCGGCAAGACCACCGCACTCATCGCATACCTCGACACCCTCTTGGAGCAGCAAGAGGTACCCCATAGAGACTGCGGTGTATTGGTCGCAACCAACACGCTCGAAGAAGTGCAGCGCTTCGTCTCGGACGCTGCCATCCCCAGGGACATGCTGGGAGTGTGGACTTCTCGTGAAGACCTCAATGCCCTCGGTCGTCTCGACATCCAGAACGCTCAGGTTCTAATCACGACACACGAACGCATCATGAGGGAACTCAAAGACTGCGATGTGTGGGCCGCTGAGTCCCTCTACTACAAGGGGCAGTGCCGTCGTCTTCGGGTATGGGATGAAGCCTATCTTCCAGGCCACCCAATCTCGGTGAATGTCGATGACGTGCTCTCAGTGATGAAGGTGCTCAGGTCGGTCTCGGTCGATCTGCGAAACTCTATCAAGGCAGCATTCGACCACATCGAGACCCTCGAAGATGGCGCGGTCTACACTGTGCCTGACTACCTTGCAGAGCATGATGTGTCCCTGAATGACATGCTCGAAGCTGCGAACGCTCTCGACCCCTTCGATGAGACCATAAAGAAGCTCAACGAGGCACAGTCGGAGATCGTCACCAGTATCGCGCTGGTCTCAGGCAAGTCTGTGAAGGTGCGCCAAGACGGAAGATATGGCAACGCTACAGTCGACTACCACGAAGCTATGCCTGCCGACCTCGCACCCATGCTCATCCTAGATGCCTCTGGTCGTCCAGGCGTTCGTGTTCTGTATGACGACATGGTGAGCAGTCGCAAGCTGGTCCGTCGCATCAAGTCCGCCTCAAAGTCATATCGCAACCTCACCGTTCACGTGTGGAACCGAGGGGGCGGTAAAGCATCTTGGAAGGATAACAGCAAGAGCCTCACTGCAGGGGTCGTCAAAGCAATCATGAGTAGACCAGACGAGGAATGGCTTGTGATCCACCACAAGGCCGGTCGTGGCGTTCCCGACATCATGAAGGAACTCAAGCCAAAGTTGCCCGAGCACGTCTTCGCCAAGGTACACTTCCGCAATTGGGGCAAGCATAGAGCGGTGAATCAGTTCGCTCACGTCACGAACATCATCTTGGCAGGAACCCTGTTCCTACGACCGTCACAGTATGAGGCACGCAAGCGTCTAGCTGCAGGTCTCCCAGCGGTGGCCGGTGACTTCACTAAGGAAGACCTCGACCGCTTCGAGTTAGGGGAGTATGCCGACGACATCCTGCAGGCGCTGTGTCGTGGTGCCGTGCGTAAGTCCCAGGGTGACACCTGCCCACCTTGTCATGCCTACATCATAGCCTCGGTTCACTCGAAGATAAGGCAGAGCCTGCCTGTGATCTTCCCCGAGTGTTGCGTTGAGAACTGGCAGCCTGAGACGATCAAGTTGAAGGGCACAGCGCAGTCCGCGTTCAAGCTAATCGAGGCATGGTCGAAGAATGCGAAGTCTGGGGACGTGCTCAAGTTCACCGACATAACGAAGAAGCTGGCCCTCTCGAAGACCGAGTTCAAAGACCTGCGCAAGTGGAACAAGTCCTTCCGCGATGCAGTCTCTACGCTTTGCGTCGAGCAATGGGGTCCGAACGTCTACTTCATTGGCTACCGGAAACAGTGAAGCGTCTTGTGCAAGAGTAACCCACCACTTCCCCGCCCTGCTACAATCTCCCTTCGAGACAGCGGAGCGAGGTACCACCACAAACGACCATACATGCAAGCGTATCTGAGCCCACATTGTGGACAACTCACACGACTTGCGGCCAGACAGAAACGAAAGACAGAAACGATGGCCGCTCACTTCTCTACCGTCGAACAGCAAGCCCGCAAGTTCATCGACCGTGTGCCCTATGCCACGATCAAGGAACTGTGCGAGATGTTCCCTGACCTCGACAAGCGCACCTTGCGCGGTATGTCCGTGGAAGCGGAGCAAGCCTTCTTGGCTAAGTTCTCCTCGCAACGGTAACACACTCACACACACACACTCACACTGAACACGAACACACGTTTAGAGGCTCGCTGGTCTTCACCGACTGGCGGGCCTCGTTGGTTTCCGCTGCGCGGAACCTTGGCCTTAACACCCAAGAGAAACACAACAACAAGAAGAACCATGAACAAGCGAAACACATCACCCTCTCCCTTCACGACCCGCGAAGCCTATGCAGCCGCACTCGAAGAAGCCGCTGCCTTCTGGTCGAAGACATCACCGCCAGTCCACCCTAGCGAACTCATCGGCTCACAAGTTGGTCCGCAGGCTGCAGCGATCTACACGAAGACCCTTCACCGAGTCTCGACCTTGCTAGGCATCAGGACCAATCGCCTCATTAGGACGGTCAACCACACTCTCACCGGGTTCCACACACTTCACGCATTGGGCGAAGCGTTCATTCCGCTACCGCCTCCCACTGCTGTTGATGAAAAGTCGCTGCTCGACGCTGCAGAGCGAGCAACGGTCTTCGAGACCCTGCGAGATGAGGCGGGGATGTTCCGAGATTTCCCGAACACGACTAACCACGTCGCCACGCTCACACACACACCCAAGGGCTTCATTCACTCAGTCAAGAGATGCCTTCGCGTTCTCAATCGCAACGGCTACGACCCCGAATCCCTTAAGACAATCCATCATGCGAACGCAGCACTCGCTGAGGTCGCTCGACACTCAATCACATGGAAGGCGCAAGCCGCCGAATGGAAGCATGACAACAGGAAGGAACACTCTAGTGACAACCTCCCCCAAGCCTCTCTCACCAGCGCGACTCAGCGGTGACTTGGAATCCCCAGCAATCCCCCGCCTAGGTCGACAGCACGTCCGCCACACACACGGCATGGCAATCGCTTACGACCGCATGAGGCCCGATGAGACACCCGAAGCAGCTTCACGGCGCTTAGGTGTTGCTCCGTCTCACGCTCTGCAGGCGAAGTCTATCCTTGCATCGCTCTCAATGCTTCTAGGTCCGCGTTTCAAAGACAAGCTCGACCGCAAGCGTCTCCCGCTATCCCTCGCAAAGCAGATTGCCTCACCGGTGCCGACCGGCCTTGTGAATGAAGTGAAGACCGGGAAGCTCAGCGAGGTCACCCTGATCGGCTGGCACTCGTTGCGAGACCCCGTTCCCGCCTCTGTGTCCGAACTCGAAGACCTGGGCGCAGCATCATTGTCGCGGCACTATCGCTCAGCTTTGAAGAACCTCAGCACCGCCCTTCGCCACTTCGGACATGAACCCCGCTCGATGCCATTGGACGTTGCGCTGTTCGTGTACCGTGAAGAAGTGATCGCCCGTCGACTGCTCCCGCTCTATTCGCAAGAGTACGATGCAAGCAAGGTCGAGCTATGGGAGCACACTGTTCCCGCCGCACGGTTGAAGGGGGCGACCCATGTCTCTCGGAAGTGACGGCGACGACAACCTGAACAACTGGAAGAACCGCAAGGCTGCGATGCCCCTCACAAGCGACGAGGTAGCGCCAGGTCTAAGTGTCCTCGGGGTCGGCCCGCACGTCTCCAAGGGCTACAAGCCGCTGACCTCACCGCCAACTGGAAGTCGACTCGAAGCTATCACCGAGAAGTGTTTGCTCGTAGCGAAGACCATTGATCGCCTCAAGTCCGCTATGTCCGACAAGATTGAGCAGATCAACTCGCGTCGCCACCGCTTCGTCCAAGCCGGGTACACCGCTCACCTTGGCGCAGACGGTTTCAGGTTCGAGCGTCGTGGCACGACCATCACGATATGGCACGCACGTGGCGTTCACGAAGGCGTCCCGTACATCACCGACAGCATTCGACCAGAACTCGCTGAGTATGCCGACGCGGTGCTCAGACACCTATCGCCGGTCGAGTCGACCACTGATGCAGTCGTGAAGGCTGCGCATGAACTCAACTCCGCAACCACCACACAGCGCAGCCCTGAGGGCGAGCAACCGCAGAACAACAAGGATTGAACCCCAATATGTCCGAGAAAGTTTCTATCAACCCCGCCGACATCATGTCCGCACAGGAACTCGCCGCACAGTATCGTGGTCGAGCAACGAACAGCCGCAACACCGACCATAAATCAGGGCTCACTTCCGCAGACAATGCCTCGCTGGTCCGAACCACGGTCGGCGCTTTCTCCGGTCGAGTCGTCGGCGCTGGTTCGGTGCAGGACATGGCCGGTGTTGAGGGCAAGGCTAACCTCGTTAACGACGGCATGGTGACCCTTCCAAATGGAATGACCGTCAGTCGTGAGGTCGCTCTCAACGCAGGCTTCGTCCGCGAGACTGCAGACGGTCTCGTTCTCGCAGACCTCGACTTCGCTGACGACAAGACGAAGGAGCAGATCACTAAGCAGAAGTCGACACAGCAGACCGAGATGGATGAGGCTGCGAAGGAGACCAAGGCGTTGAATGATGCCTTCGCACGTGCCGACGCTGCTCTCGACCTCGCAGACAAGACGCTCCCCGGTGAAGTGAAGGCAACGCTCACGAACGCTGCTATCGCTGGCGACGTTGATGTGGTCGAGCAGATGCTGGGCGAGAAGTCATTCAGCGCAATGGTCGAAGGCTACACAGCATTCGTCGACCATCTTGCGAAGGGTGAGACCGGCGTCCCTGGTATGTCGGAACTCATGCAATACGTGCTCGACGACGGCGAATTGCAGATGGCCCGCCGTGCTGCTCTGTTCCGCGATTCGCAGTCGCTCAAGTATCTGAGTGCTTCTGCTTTCCGTGCGATGAACGACCCCGAGCGCAATGGTCCGCTTATCGAAGCGATCACCGAAGCAGGCGGCAAGGTCACTCAGAAGTCCAACGGTACCTTCGCGGTCACCATCAACGGGCAGGAAGTTGGCTTGCAGGATGCGTTCAAGCGCAAGCTGATTCGGTTCGACTGAGCGGCAGCGGCCTGAGCAGACATAAACCCAAGGGGTCCGTTGGCAGCGATGCTAGCGGGCCTCTAGCTTTCAACATTAAAAAGAAGAAGAAGAAGAAGGAGTTCACATTCACATGGATCAAGACACCATCACCGAGGCTCAAACGCTAGACCGACCCGACCTAGTCACTCCGCAGAACTGATTGGAAGCTGTACCGCTTCAACAACCTGACGCGCTTGCTCATGGGTCATGCCTGTATAGTAGTGCTTCTGCGTCACCCCTTGCGGCACATGCCCTGCGAGTTCCTGAACCAGCCTCAAGTCCACATCGACCTTCAACCGCGAGTCGACCCAATATGATCGAAGGCTATGGAACACCTTGGTCGCCTGCCGCTCGACCCCCGAGCCATATCGCTGCTTCCTGTACCTCGTGAACTTGTTTACCAGCAGCTTCCTGTTTCCGTTGAACTCAGCGAGCAGCCAGTCATTCGCCTCTCTGCCGACGACCAGTCTCGCGATGGTGACAGCCAGCTGTGAATGCACAGGAACCTTCCTAGTAGCTGCAGGCGTCTTGCCTTTGCGCACCGATAAGACACCGCTGGTGCAATCACCGACCTTCAAGTTCACAACCTCCCCGGAGCGAAGACCGCTGAGTGCAGAGATCGCTATCGCGTCCCGCAAGTCACTGCTAGGCGCATGGTCGATGAGGTCGATAATCTCTCTAGGTTCCCAAGGCTCTCGCTCAATAACCTTATCGGCAGCAACCTGCTGCCCTTGCCACGGGTTAGCGTCGACGATCCCTCGCTTCATCATGAACTTCCAATAGGCACTGAGATAGCTGACCTGGGAGTTCACCGTGCGGGGTGCCAAGCCCTTCGCCTGCAGGTGATGTACGTATTCCCCAGCCTGACGACGTGTCACTGTTTCAACGTGCGCTGTGTCTCCGGCCCAATCAGCGAAGCGGTCGACAGCGAACCTTCGCGAAAGCTGAGTAGTTGGCACTACTCGTTTCGAGGCGTCCCACTGGTCGACGAAGTGAATGAGCCTGTGCTGCTTCCCGGTCACTCGTTTGAAGAAGCCTAGACCGTCCTTCCCGTTCGCCTGCATGGTCTCCGCTTGGTCAAGCAAGACGATCTTCATCTGGTCGCTCTCAGGGGTACCAGCGAGAGACTGTAGTTCTGCGATGATGCTAGCCTCATAGTCGCGCTCTGCAGTCACGCTCTTTGAAGCGAGTTCGTCTTCGAGTCGTTCGACTTCCTGCCAGATACGGTCTCTAGCTCGATTGGCTTCTGTCAAGCTGACCTTCCCGAGACTGCGAACGAGAAAGATCATTCCCCACTCCTGCGAGACATGGGGAGGCAATCGCCGGAATAGCTGCCAGCGGTGCCCGTGAAGCCTGAGATGTTTGCGGTTGATTCGGGACATCGAAGCAGCTTAACAAATTCGCAAGAAAGTGTAAGCTAGAGTCGCTTCGTTAGCCCGCTAGTTACCCAATCAGGTGACAATTCACGAGCCACTTCAAGGACTTCAAAGGCTTAGCTGCTCGTGTGCTATGTTCACGCAAGCGGCACCAGTTCC
>JRYH01014691.1_pt1 | contig 14518 bp, 16 predicted proteins | sample 235351 | NCBI WGS metagenome assembly JRYH01 (sample SAMN03074221, study PRJNA261480) | activated sludge metagenome | biome: Wastewater Treatment Plant; feature: Wastewater; material: Activated sludge; isolation source: activated biomass of a wastewater treatment plant treating wastewater... ... | reverse complement strand
CGTTCGGGCTGCTCGACCTCGCCGATGTCACCGCATTCGTCGGGGCGTTCCTGTCTGGCCAATCCGAGGCGGACCTCGCGGCGCCCTGCGGGGTGTTCGACTTGGGGGATGTCGGCGTGTTCGTGTCGACCTTCATCGGCGGGTGCGAGTAACGCGGGGTTGTGCTGGTCGAACTCGATCGGGCCGTGTGAGAGCGAACAGTGGGCCGCGTCACGCGCCGGGCAGTCGGAGGACGGCGGCTCGCTCGGGGTGGCCCAGCATCGAGGCGAGTTCGCGGATCGCCGCGTGCTGCCCGGGCCAGAGGAAGCGGGCTTCGGCGTCGTTGAGGTCGACCCATCGGGCGGCGTCGTGCTCGTGGTTGAGCGTGGGCTCCCAGCCCGGGGCGACCTCGACGGCGAAGCGCGGGCTCATGATCACCGCGTCGAGGTCCGCGACGAAGTAGGGGTGAACCTGCTCGAGTGCCCACGCGCCGAGGGCGTCTCGAGGAGACAGGCCCGTCTCCTCGCGAAGCTCCCGCCAGAGGCAGGCGACGGCGGTCTCGCCCGGCTCGACATGCCCCATCACGGGCTGCCAGGTGGCTCGGAGCGGGTCGAGGGCCCGGCGCAGTTGCAGCAACTCGAGGCCCGGGGCCCGGTGGAAGACATAGGCGTCGACGAGGTCGGCTCGGAGGGTTGGCATGGCGCATTCTCGCAGGTTGCGTGGCGGAGGGTGGGTCTCGTCCTGCCTGAGCGGCGCCCGCGATCGGCCCGAAGGGCGATGGGGGCGTGATCGGGGGCTGCCGGTTCGAGGATCATGCTGCGGGCTGATCGGCGGCCCGGAGGTGTCGACCCGGTTGAGATCGTCACGGGCGGGTCACATTCCTCTGTTCAAGCTCGGCGCGAGCATTGTCTGGTGCGATACTGCTCAGCAGAAGGAGGTGACTCATGCGCTCCACGGCGGTCGTCTCCGTGTTGTTGAGTTGGGTGTTTGTCGGCGGCGCGGCCCAGGCCTCGTCGCCGGGTAAGGAGCCCTGGGTTCGGTTCGACGCGGCGCGGCTGGGAGTGTCGTTCGAGCACCCGGAGTCGATGCAGTTATCCGGGTTTGCCTACTGCGGGAACACCTTTCTAGGCGTGCGTTTCGCGGACGGCGAGCCGAGGCAGATCTTCTTCCGTTGCTCGGGAACCCGCGGCGAGACCGGGTTGCATCCAGTACCCGGGAGGCGGATGCAACTCGCCGTGTACCTCGGCACGAACGACCCCTCGTGGTGGCTGCCCGCCGCGGGGCACCACCCGACCGACTGGTGGCGGTTCGGCGCGCACGCCGAGCCCGAGAACCCGCTGCTCGATGTCGTCGAGTTCACGACGCGCGGGCATCGGCTTGTGCGCAGGCTTGCCGAGGATCGTCGCGAGATTCTCTTTCGTGTGGACGGTGGGGACGACCGAGTCATTTTCATACGGGGGGCGATTCGCTCGGGCGTGAACGACTGGGAGCCGATGGCGGCAGAAGAGCAGGCTGCGTTTGAGCTCGTCGGGCAGTCGGTTGCGTTCGCCGCCCCACGCTCCCCCGCGACCGAGCCTTGCGAAGACTGGACGCGCTGGCACGGGGAAGGGTGGTCGCTGTGTGTGCCGAGCGAGTGGGGTGAGTCGGGCTGGCCGGGACTGCCGCAGCAGGTCGGGCCGATCCCGCCGACCCGCCTGGCCTTTGAGGAGACCGAGCAGCGCTTCAGCCTGATGACGCGTTCGATCGGTGGCGGCTTGTCTGATCGGACGGCGTGGGAAGAGCGCGGAACCGTGCTTCAACCGATCGCGAGCGCCGGTACGCGAGGACCGTTCCCTGCCGAGGCTGATGGCGAGCGCGTCACGGCGGGCTCGTGGGCTCATGTGGCGGAGTGGATGGAGCGGTGGGAGCCGACCGATGGGGTGCGCCTCGTCGAGGCCAGGCTCTTTACAAACGCTGCGGGGCAGACCGGTTTCCTCCGCGTGATCAGGCAGGAGTCGCGAATGCGGGAAGGCGCGGTGGTGGGGCCACTCGGCCGACCTTCAGCATTCGACTCAATGCGGTTTGCCCTGTTCGCGCCGGGTCGGATCGAGCACAGCGTCGTGATGACGGCGTGGTACGAGCACGAGGAGGCGAGACGGGTGTTTGAGAGGATCGCGCGGTCGTTCGTGATCGAGGGCGAGGCAGTCGAGCCCCCGGCCGATCTCCCAATCACACGCTGAGACGGCGCCGTGGGAGTGGGGCCGACGCGTCCCGAATGGAGACCCCTGGCCCCTGGGCCGAGGGCTCCAAGGGGCTTGTGCTGCGGGGAGATGGGGTGTTCGGGCGGGCAATCCTCGTTGTTCGGGTGGACAGAGCCGGGGGAGTCTGCTACAAAACGAAAGCCAAACATGGCCGGGAGGCGCCGGCCGGGGCAAGGAGGTGGATCGATGATGAATGAGAAGCACCCGAACGCGGTGATGGGCAAGGCGGTGGTGGACCATGTCAACAGCGGGGCGACGAGCGATGCGCCGCTGTGGGACAAGCACTGGCACCCCGATTTCGTCTCGATCGAGGGGGACGGGCAGGAGTTCAGGGGGCGGGCGGCGGTCGTCGAGAAGCACAAGCACTGGGCGGAGAGCGTGACGATGCACTCCTGCAAGGCCCACGGGCCCTATGTGACGCCCAACGGGTTCTGCGTCCGGTACGAACTCGACTGCGAGTCCAAGGACGGGTCGTGGCCCCGTATGCAGATGGACGAGGTCGCGGTGTACACGGTCGAGGGCGGGAAGGTCGTGCGCGAGGAGTTCTTCGGCCGGCCCATGCCCTGCATGTCGGAGGGCTGATCCCCCCTCCGCGCGGTCCGCGGGCGGTGGCGGCTGGGCGTTGTGTACATTGGCGCGCATGACGGTGCGCGTCGCGATGTGGTCGGGCCCGCGGAACATCTCGACGGCGATGATGCGCGCGTGGTCGAGCCGGGCGGACGCCCGGGTGAGCGACGAGCCGCTGTATGCGCACTACCTGAGCACGCTCGACGCCGGCAAGCGGGCGACGCACCCCGCGGCCGAGGCGGTGATGGCGAGCCAGCCGACGGACTGGCGGGCGGTGGTGTCGGCGTTGACCGGCCCGTGCGACCGCGCCGTCTGGTATCAGAAGCACATGGCCCATCACCTCACCCCCGAGATGGACCCTGGGCGCGGCGTGGCGGACGGGTGGGGCTGGATCACGCACCTGAGCAACTGCTTCCTGATCCGCGACCCCGCGGAGATGATCACCAGTTTCATCAAGGTGATCCCCAACCCCGAGCCCGATGATCTGGGGCTGCCGCAGCAGGTCCGCCTGTTCGAGTGGGTGCGGGAGCGGACGGGGCGGACGCCCCCGGTGCTCGATTCCCGCGATGTGCTCGAGGATCCCCGGGGATCGCTCGCGGGGCTTTGCGGGGCGGTGGGGGTGCCGTTCGACGAGGCGATGCTCGCCTGGCCTGCGGGCCCGCACCCGGCGGACGGGGTCTGGGGGCCGCACTGGTACGCGGGGGTGTACGCCTCGACGGGGTTCGGCAGGCCCTTCCCAAAGGGAGAATCTGTGCCGTCTCGGCTGCATGGGGTGCACCGAATCTGCCGCGGGCTGTACAACAGCCTGGCCGAGCACCGGATTGCCCCGGCCTGAGCACGCCCATCCAAGGGGGTTTCATGCCGCGGCACCTTCACTCGTTCGATCGCCGGGTGTTCCTCCTCGCGGGCTCGGCCGGTGTCGCGGGGCTCGCGGCCTCGGGTCGGGCGAACGCGGGCTTGCTCGGCGAGGACCGGGCGGATGCGTTTCCGACCACCGATCCGGAGCGGGCCGAGGAGTTCGTGGGGGCGTGCCACGGGCAGATGGCGCAGGTGAAGTCGATGCTGGCCGCCGATGAAGGGCTGGCCCGCGCCGCGTGGGATTGGGGTTTCGGCGATTGGGAGACCGCGCTCGGGGCGGCCTCGCACACGGGGCAGATCGAGATCATCGAGTTGCTGCTCGCGCACGGCGCGCGGCCGGACCTGTTCACCTTCGCGACGCTCGACAGGATCGACGCGGTTCGAGCCGTGCTCGACTGGGTGCCCAACGCGAAGACGCTGCTTGGCCCGCACGGCATCCCGCTTCGGCGTCACGCCGAGGCGGGACGGGCCCAGCGCGTGCTGGACTACCTCGATTCCATCGGGCTCGCGGACCCGGCCCGGACACCGACCGACGCGGCGGAGGCCTCGCGGTTCGTGGGCGATTACGCGTGGGGCCCCGGCGAGGAGGACCGGTTCGAGGTTGCGTGGAACGAGCGTGTGGGCCTGCTCTCGGTCCGCCGTCCCGGGCACTCGCCGCGGAACTTGTTCTCGCTGGGCGGGCCTTCGTTCTCGCCGGCGGGGGCGCCGCACGCGGTCCTCCGCTTCGAGGCCGAGGGCGACACGGTGGTGGGGCTGACGCTCACCGGCGTCGGCCCCGTGGTGCGGGCGCTGCGGGTGGCGGGGTGATCGGGGCCGGGCGCTGTGGGCGGGCGGCATCCCCGTAGACTGCGCCGATGCTTCAGTCCTTCAACGAGAAGAACCGCGACCTGCTCGTCAACATCAACGGCGAGCTGATCCACCGCGACAAGGCGGGCATCAGCCCGTTCGACTCGGCCGTGCAGGGGGGCGACGCGGTGTGGGAGGGGCTGCGCGTCTACGGGGGCCGGGTGTTCACGCTCGCGGAGCATCTCGACCGGCTCGCGAGCAGCGCCAGGGCGCTCGCGTTCGCGGAGATCCCCACCCACGACGAGATCACCGCGGAGATCCGCCGGACGCTGGAGGCCAACGGCATGCGGGACGGCGTGCACATCAGGCTCACGCTGACACGGGGGCGGAAGATCACCAGCGGCATGGATCCCAGGCTCAACCAGTCGGGCCCGACGCTGATCGTTCTCGCTGAGCACAAGGCCCCGGTCTACGCCTCGGCGGTGGGGGACGACGGCCTCTCGCTGATTACCTCGAGCATCCGCCGGTTCCCGCCCGACTGCCTGGACCCGAAGATTCACCACTGCAACCTGATCCAGTCGATTCTCGCGAAGATCGAGGCGAACAACGCGGGGGCGGACGACGCGATCATGCTGGATCGGAGCGGGTTCCTCGCCGAGACGAACGCGACGCATGTCTTCATCGTGTCGAGGGGCGTCGTCGAGACGAGCCGGCTCGCCGCCTGCCCCGAGGGGATCACGCGCGAGGCGGTGCTCGGGTTGTGCCGCGAGAACGGGATCCCCTGGGCCGAGCGGGACCTCTCCATGACCGAGGTCTACCGGGCCGACGAGTGCTTCACGACGGGGACGATGGGCGAGCTCGCGTGGGTGGGCCGGGTCGACGGTCGTGTGATCGGCGGCGGGCGGCGCGGGCCGATGACCGACCGCCTCACGGCGCTCTTCCGCGGGCTCACCGAGCGTGAGGGCACGCGTGTCGTCGGGTGATCAGACGGCGTCGGCGCGTCGCCCGTCGGGCCCGAGGCGGCAGCACCGGCGGATGACATCCACCGCCTCGGCGGGGTCGTCGGTCAGGGTCATGATCTCCGGGTCCGTGTCGTCGATTGTGCCGCTGGGCGCCATGACCTCGCGGAGGTAGGTGAGCAGGGGCGACCAGTAGGTCGAGCCCATGAGGATGACGGGGAAGGACTCGATCTTGCCGGTCTGGATCAGCACCGCGGTCTCGAACACCTCGTCCATGGTGCCGAAGCCGCCGGGCATGACGACGAACGCGGTGGAGTAGCGCACGAGCATCATCTTGCGGACGAAGAAGTAGTGGAACTCGACCCAGCGGTCGAGGTAGGGGTTGGGGGCCTGCTCCATGGGCAGTTCGATGTTGCACCCCAGGCTCAGGCCGCCGCCTTCTTTCGCGCCGCGGTTGGCGGCCTCCATGATGCCGGGCCCGCCCCCGGTCATGACGGGCAGCCCGACGCGGGCGACGAGCCGGCCCAGTTCGCGGGCGCGCTCGTAGTGCTCGTGCCCCTCGTCGAACCGGGCCGACCCGAAGACGGTCACGCAGTCGTGCACCCCCCGCATCGCGCGGAACCCGCGGACGCACTCGCGGAAGATCCGCACGGCCCGCCGGAGGTCCTCGAGCGCGAGGCCCGGCCCGCGGAGGAGGCGGTTCTCGTCTCCGGGCGGGGGGCGCATGCCCCATTCCAGGATCTTGGCGCGATGCCCCCCGTTGTTCCCGAGACCGAACATCCCCGAAGCCTAGTGCAACCCCTCGCGCGGCGTTCCCAACCGCCTTCCGGGAACACCCGCCCCGGATTCGGCGTTGAACCCCGGGGCATCGGACCGAAGAATCTGGGTGCGCACCGTGATACGGGTGAGAGCTCTGAATCCGGCCTGGTTGACCGCGGCGATGGCCTCCGCGGCGACGCTGTGCGCCGCCGAGGACCCGCCCGCCGCGCCCCCGACTGACCAGGTGCCGGCCGAACTGCGGCTCGACCTTGACCCCGCGTTGCGGCTCGAGAGGCCGTTTGTGTCGCGGCCCGACGACTCGGGCGGGGTGGACGACCCGTTGGGAACGACCCCCGCCGCGAGACCGTTGATCGAGGTTGTCCCGCTCCGGTTCGATCTGCTGCTCGGATTGGCGGACTGGGACGCGGAGGGAATCGCGGCGACGGATCTCGCCCTGGTTGACTTTGCCGCGCCGCCCCCATCTTCCGGGGCTCGCGGCCCGCTGACGCTCGGCTTCCGACGCGACACGCGCCTCGTGGACGGCGGCTTCGGCACCACCCCGCAGGTCGACGAGACCGCGGCGTCGCTCTATGAATCACCGGGCGAGCGGTTCGATCGCTACGGGCTCTCGCTCGAATGGGCCGCCGCCGGGGCCGACCGACCCGTGCAGTGGCTCCTCCTCGGCGGTCTGCAGGCGATCCGCGCGGACATCCGCCGGCTGGACCCGGCGTCGGCGAGCCTCGAACTCGCCGAGGCCCGCGGGATGGTGACCGTCCCCACGGTCGGCACCGGCGTGCGGTGGTCCCCGACCGACCACATCGACCTGTCCACCGTCGCCTCCATGCAGACCGGGCTGGGCGACGCCGACCTGGTCGACATCATCGCCAGCGCCGCGATCCGGTTCTCCCCGTTCGTGGACCTGAGCGCGGGCTACCAGTTCCTCCGGTCCGAGATGGAAGTCGAGGACCTCGACACGCGGCTGAACCGCGAGGGCGTGTTCGCGAAGTTGACGATCAGGTTCTGACCCCGGCCCGCGGGTTAGTAGTCCCGGCCGCGGACGCCGCTCGGCGTGTTGTGAAGCCGCATGCCGGCGGTCCCGGTCAGCGGGTCGAAGACATTCCGTGCCGGATCGGCCGCGAGCGCCGGGGTCTTCTGGTCAACATGATTGTCCGCGAACAGCATCGGCGTCGGGCGCGCGATATCCCTGCCGATGACCGGGAACGGCTTCCCGAGATAGGGGAGTTCCCACTCCCACGAGAGCACTTTGGTGGACGGGAAGACGACCTCGTTCGGGCTCGCCGAATCGAGCAGCGCGGAATCGGGCGTGGTCCCGTCGGTCCAGGTCTCCGGGCGGGCGATGAAGGACGCGCTGTAGAGATACGACGCCGGCCACCCGCAGGTCTCACGCTCACGATCTGAAGAGGGCGCGACGAAGACCTCGCGGTATTCGTCCCACGGAGCGTACGGGGCGACCACCGCCGGCCAGGCGTGGACGATCTGCCAGTGAGTAACCCCGATCCGGCCGCCTTCGCATGCGAATGGATAGAAGGAAGTCTCGCCGTATTCGTCGAGCACCGCCATCGGGAACGCGCCCTCTCCTTCGGCGTACAGCCCCAGGACGATCCCGATCTGCCGGAGGTTCGACATGCTCGCAGCCGCCCTGCCCGACCTGATCGCGCCCGCGAGCGTGGGCAGCAGGATCGCGACAAGTACCGAAACGACCAGGACGACGACTAGCAACTCGACAATCGTGAAGCCTGGGCCCGCGGCGGGGCGCCGGGCGTGTTGAGAGATTGGACGACCAAGCCCCATCACCCTCGGAATTCCTTCCCGGCGCGCCTCAGAACGGCGGCGCCACAAGGTCGCCCTCGCCGCCGTCGCGGCTCACCGCCAGCCCGACGAGCGTCCATTGCCCAGTCGCCGGGCTGATCGCGAACGAGAGGCCGAAGTAGCCGTCGCCCGCCTTGCCACCATGCGGCTTGATCCGCATCGGCACGGCGATCTCGACGACATCGAGCCGTTCCGCTCTCGGATCGCCGATACCGCCCGCTCCTCGCCGCGTCACATCGACCCGTTCGGCCCCGATCGCGGCCCGTTCGCCCGGCTCGCCAGCGACCAGCGACCTCCGCACAACGATGCCGGTGTCGTCCATGGGCGCCAGCGAGACAACCGCGGAGCCGTTCTCCCATTGCGTCCGGAACAATGCGCGGTCCTCGTCAGAGAGCCGCTCCGTGGCGTCGAGATGTGCGAGGAAATCGTCGGCCGTACCAAAGACATAACGCTCGATCTCGGCCCCGAAAGTCAGCGCAAGGCCCTCCGGGTTCGGGAGCTCCTGACGCGAGGGGAACGCCTCGGAAAGGCGCTCGAGCGCGGCCACCTCGAGCAAGGCCCGCGCCTCGTCCTTGCCGGTCTTGCGAGGATCGAGCGCGTAGCGGCGCGGCTCCGCTCGGACCTCCGCGTCCGAGGGCGCGTTTCCCGGCCCCCAACCCGACGCGCGCCGGTTCATCGATACCATCAGAACCACGAGAACCAGCACGGCCAGTGCCGCGACGACAAGAACGGTGGCACGCTTCACAGTCGTCCTATCTTCTCAGAGAGTCCGATGGATGCTCTTGTAAAGTACCACGGCGCCACCCGCTCGGAGGCCCGCGAGTCTGCGGCGTCCGGAATCTGGGGAGCCTCCCCGTTTGGTGACTAGGGTGGCCTGTCCGTTCACCGAGCGCCCATGTGTCGTCGTCAGCCAATCTGACCGGGCGGGGGCGCCTGCGCGATGCAGCGGGCCTTCACGCCGATGACGCTTCCGTTCTCGCCGTACAGCAGCGTGCAGCCGCAGCCCTCGTTCGATCGGCAGCAAATGCTGGAGCTGATGCTCACCCCATTGGAGAAGGTGTAGGTGCAGGAGCATTCCTGCGGCGTATCTCCGGAGCATGGAAGCGCGTTAGCCGTGAATGTTGCCAATGCGATGATCATGGAAACAGAGATCATCTTCATCACACTGGTTCGCTGGCGAGCGTTCGAATGTCGGGTCATCATTGCGGGGCCTCCGGTTCCCCGATCGCCTTGACAATCCAGGGCTGCAATCAGGGTTGAGAAGGCGATCGGGGAACCGNNAAAACCCCCCCCCCCCCGCATCTGTCAAGAAAAAAGCCAATGCTCACGGCCTCGGCTGCGCTGCTGCGCATCTCGACTCAGCGCGAGCCACCAGAACTGGGTAGAAAGAACTTGAGGAATTCGCAGCTGGCGTCGCCTGGCGGATATTACCGTGGCATGAGATCCGCGATGATCTCGAGCCCCGCGGCGAGCTTGTCCTCGGGCGTGGCGAAGCTGAGGCGGAAGTGCGTGTCGCGCTTCGAGAAGACCTTGCCGGGGATGACGAGCACCTCGCGCTCAACGCACTTCTCGAAGAACGCCGACCCGGTCAGGCCGAGGTGGTCGGGCACCTTCACGAAGGCGTAGAACGCGCCGTCGGGCGTGGCGACCTCGGTGAGCGGGGCGAGGCGCTCGACGACCCGGTCGCGCCGGGTCTGGAACTTGGCGACCGTCGGGCCCATGTCGGTGTCGAAGGCCGCCTCGGCGGCGGCCTGGAGGGGTGACGGGGCGCAAACGAAGGTGTACTGCTGGAGCTTGGACATCGCGCCGATGATCGGCGCGGGCCCGGCTGCGTAGCCGAGACGCCAGCCCGTGCACCCGTAGGTTTTGCCGAAGCCTCGGATGAGCAGCACCGCGTCCTCGCTGCCCGCGAAGCGCGCGGGGCTGGGGCAGCGTCGGTCGCTCGGATCGCCCGCGCTGGGCTGCGTGCGGGCCGAGGCGAAGGCGAACTCGTCGTAGATCTCGTCGGCCATGAGCAGCACGCCGCGCGCACGGCAGAGGTCGAGCAGGTCCCGGCACTCGCGCTCCCGGAGGGCGACCCCCGCGGGGTTGGAGGGTGAGCAGAAGAGGACCGCCTTCGTGCGCGCGGTGAGCAGGGGCTCGACGCGCTCGGCGGTCATGCGGAAGTCGGGGTAGGTGTCGCACAGCACCGCGCCGGCGCCGCACATCGTGGCGAGTTCGGGGTAGCTCACGAAGTATGGATCGGGGATGACGACCTCGTCCCCGGGCGAGAGCAGGCTCATGAACGAGAGGAGCAGCGCCCCGGAGGTGCCGCTGGTCACCATCAGCCCCGGGCCCGCCTCGCCCGGGTTGATCGCGCAGGACCACCCGACATCGCGACGCAGGTGCGCGGCGATCTTCGCCCGCAGGGAGGGGGTGCCCTGGGTGATCGTGTAGCCGTTCTGGTCGTTCATGACCGCATCGGCGGCGGCGCGCTTGAGCGCCTGCGGGACCGGGAAGTCCGGCTGTCCGATGCTCAGGTTGATCGGGTTCTTGAGCCCGGCGGCGAGCTCGAAGACGCGGCGGATGCCGGAGGCGTCGATGGCGCGCGCGCGGGAGGAGAGGAGTTCGGCGGCGTTCATTGCGAACGCTAGGCCGACGAAGGCCGGGTTACTCGACGACCTTGGTCTTGCGCAGGCCGAGGGCCTTGTCCTTCTTGGGGTCGAACTTCTTGTCCTTCTTCATGGCGTCGATGCGCTCGGCGCGGGTCATGACATTGCGCTTGCCTTCGAGGCTGCCGCCGGTCTTGAGCGAGCGATCCAGGCTCATCGGAATCTCCCCGCGGACGCGTCGGCCCGCCAAAGTCTCGGCCCCCACCCGGGCCGTGTGGTGCGATGCTCGCGTCGTCCACGCGGACGCCGCGCCGCGCTCAGCCGCCGTGCCGGCGCCAGAGCGGGTCGGAGAAATCGGACGCGCCGCCCTGCTCGGCCCATGCCTTCCCGAGGCGGGCGATGCGGCGTTCGAACGCCTCCCGCTCCCTCGCCGAAGTCCGGTACCGCTCTCCCGGCACGACCAGCCCGAGCGCGACGACCCGGAACCGGTCGGAAGTATTCCGGGAGGCCCGCCCCCGATCAAGCGCGGGGACCGCGATCGCTCGTTCCCCGTTCGCAGCCAGATACCGAACGGCGTCGTCGGCCTGGGCCCGGTTCAGGGTGGCGAGTTCGAGGTAGTTGCTTCCCACGATCCGGGGATCGATCGAGACCACCCCTTCCGGGGTCAGGATCTCTGTCCCGGCGGGTGCGGTGGTTCGGTCCCCGGCGGGGCGGGCGGCGTTGGGTGGGGGCTGGGTGGGGGGGGAGTCAGGGGAGAGGGGGTCCTGCACGAGGGCCCGGGCGGGGTCATCCTGGACCAGGGCCTGCATGGCATCGCGTTCGGCCGCGGCGCCGATCCGGTAGCCGAGCCCGTAGCCGAACAGGACGAGCACCAGCACGGCGGCGGCGGCGACATAGAGCCAGTAGGTCTGGATCGAGAGGTGCTGGGCGCGGGCGCGTTCGGCCCGGGGCTCGCGCTCGGGGCGCGGGCGGGGCCCGTCGGCCCGGGGGGTCGATTGCCGGGCGTTGGGCATCAGGTCGAAGAGCGGCTTGCCTGCCGGGCTCATGGGGTGATTGTACCTCGGCTCGGCGAGGGGCCGGGCGGGCTCTATACTCCGGGGCCATGGCGATCCGCGACGAGGACATCATCCAGATCAAGACCGCGCCGATGAACCGCTCGGAGAGCATGTATCTCCCCGAGGTTTTCAAGGGATTCGGCACGACGCTGCGCCACTTCTTCACCTCGTTCGGGCAGGGCCGGACGAGCCGGACGATCCAGTATCCCGAGCAGCGGCGTGAGCACATGCCGGTGGTTGAGGGGGGGCAGCACGCGGGGAATTACCGCGGAGTCCACCGTCTGAACCGGGACGAGGACGGGCGCGTCAAGTGCGTGGCGTGCATGATGTGCCCGACGCTGTGCCCGGCGAATTGCATCCATATCGAGGCGTCCGAGAGCCCCTGGGACGACCGGGAGAAGTACCCGGCGAAGTTCGAGATCGACGAGCTCCGGTGCATCTTCTGCGGGATGTGCGAGGAGGCGTGCCCGGTGGACGCGATCGAGCTTACCACCGAGTACGACATCGTCGGGCTGAGCCGGCAGGAGATGGTGTTCGACAAGAACAAACTCCTGCATGTGTACGATGTGACGATTGGCAAGAAGCCCATGTGACCGGCCACGGATCGGACGCCCGGGTCGCCGGCGGCGTCTGGATCGGTTGGGCATGGAGAGGCGGCTGGTCTCTGAGAATCCGGACTTGGATGTCACGGGCCGGGCGGCGGGGCCCGGGACCGGTGTCGCGTGCGCCGGCTGACGGCTTGCCCGTAGGGATTTGGTTGGGTCGGGGCTTCCCGGACTGTCAGATTCCGGCGTTCAGTTCCTGAAATGGGTGGCATTCTCCGAGCCATGGGGTACCTCTTCTCACGGAGTCCGCGCTCACGACGCGCGGATTGAGCGAGAACTCAAGACGAGAAGAGGATCAACATGATCTCGAAGTGCCTTTCTGTTGCGGCCCTCGTGACGCTCTCCGGCGTCGCTTCCGCGGATATTCTGGCGTCGTACAGCTATTCGGACCTTGACGGATCGTTCGACGCCCAGTCGGGTCTGTTCACGGCGTTCGCCGCGGACAACGCGGACCTGACCTCGGGCGGCGATGTCAGCCGGCTGGCCGGCCCCAAGTCGACCGCGGAGTTTGACACCGCGTTCCTCGGGTTCGGGCTGGCGAATGTCGAAATCCAGATGGAGGTCTTCAACATCACGCCGACCTCGGCGGACGCGGCGGGGACGCTCTCGCTGACCGATATCGACGGGGATGTGCTGACGGCCTCGTTCGCGGGCACCTGGGCGATCGTGAACCCCTTCGGGTTCATGTTCTTCAACGGGGTGTCGAGCGACTACGAGTTCTTGGACAACGGGACGCAGGACGCCTCGTTCGACGGGACGACCGGCTCGTTTTCGCTGGCGGGTCTCCTGAACAACATCTACGACGGGGCGCTGAGCATCCTGCTCCGCAACCCCGGCGGGTTCGGCGCCGATTTCACCGGGGTCTCGACGGAGGCCGACGGGATCCTGATCCCGGCTCCCGGCGTGCTGGCGCTGGCGGGTGTCGGCCTGCTGAGCATGGGCAAGCGTCGCCGCGGCTGAGCGGCCTGAAGCAGATCTCTTCTCCTCAACCAGAACAACCCGCGGGCATCCGCGGGTTGTTTGCCATTGGGGCGGGGCCTTGCGCCTGATAACGAGTTGGCGTCATACCCGCGCGAGCCATGCGCGCAATCCCATGCAGAGGTCGTGCATCGAGACTCCGCGGGCTCGCGCGCGGCTCGCCGCGGTCGGTGCTCCCCTGATGCGTGCGGATCAGGTCGGAGCTCGACGCGGGCTCGGGTGATGCGGCCTTCGTTCTGAACTGGGCGAACGATGGGGGCGAGCCCGGGAAATGGCGCCGATCTCCGGTCCGCGTTGTGCTCGGCGCTCGCCGTCGTCTCGGAGCGTGACGGCGCATCGGGAGGGCAAGCGTCGTCCGCTCGTGGTTCACTCTTCGAGATGAACCACGGCACCGAGCGTGGTTCACCTTTCGGGATGAACCACGGCACTGACGCCCGGGGGCGACCAGGAATCCGTAAATTCGGGAGACGAAGCTCCGCGGGCTCGGGCCCGCGGCTCGTCGCGCGCAAGTCCGATCGGGATTGGTATCAGAGGGAAAAGAAAAGGGGCCGCTCCTTCGTGGAGCGGCCCCTGGATTGATCGGCGCCGGCGATCGGATTAGCAGCCGTTGACGAAGAAGGAGACGAACTGGTTGATGTCGGAGAGGTCGAAGAGGCCGTCCTGGTTCATGTCGGCGATGGGGTTGCGTGCGACGAAGGCGTTGACGAAGGCGTTGATGTCCGCGAGGTCGTAGATGCCGTCGTTGTTGAGGTCACCCGGGCAGCGGTCGGCGGCGAGGTCGCGGACGGCGATCGCGGCGAGGGGCTGGGGGCTGAGGGGGTACTGTCCGCCCGCGAGGCGTGCGGCGAGCACGACATCGAGGACCCAGTTGCCCGAGGAGGCGAGGAGCTGGGCGGTCACCGGGATCTCGACCGATGCGCCGGGGTTGAGGTCAACGACGCCCGTGACGGGGACGCCGGGCTCGCGTCCGTCGAGCGAGAGGAATGGGTCGCTCGAGCGGATCTCATACTGGATCTGCGAGCCGGCGGGGCCTTCACCGGAGAGCGAGAAGGCGAGGAGGCGGGGCTTGCCGATCTCGAGTCCCACGACCTGCCCGATCGAGTCGGAGCAGGCGCTGACCACGACCTCTGGGGCGAGGTCATCGAGGATCTGCGGCGCGTGGATCTGGCCCGCGGCCGAGGCGGCGAACCCGCTGGGCTGGTGGACGATGACGGCGCGGAGGCCGGCGGTCTGGTCGACAGGGACTGAGGAGGCGTCGATGGTGAAGGGGATGTCGACGCACTTGCCGGGCTGGATGACCTCGGTCATGCC
>JRYH01002363.1_pt1 | contig 14520 bp, 17 predicted proteins | sample 235351 | NCBI WGS metagenome assembly JRYH01 (sample SAMN03074221, study PRJNA261480) | activated sludge metagenome | biome: Wastewater Treatment Plant; feature: Wastewater; material: Activated sludge; isolation source: activated biomass of a wastewater treatment plant treating wastewater... ... | reverse complement strand
CGTCGCGCTGCTGCAGCGCCCACAGTCGCGCGTACTCGCCCCCGGCGCGCAGCAACTGCACATGGGTGCCGCGCTCGACGATCCGGCCGTCGGCCATCACCAGGATCTGGGCCGCGTCGGCGATCGTGGACAGCCGGTGGGCGACGACCAGCGTGGTGCGGTTGGCCGCGGCCACGCGCAGGGCGCCCTGGATCGCCTGCTCGTTGCGGCTGTCCAGCGCGGACGTGGCCTCGTCGAGCACCAGGATGGGCGGATCCTTGAGCAGGGCGCGCGCGATCGCCACCCGCTGCTTCTCGCCGCCCGACAGCTTGAGCCCCCGCTCCCCAACCATGGTGTCGTAGCCCTTCGGAAGCGCCTGCACGAAATCGTGCAGCCGGGCGGCCTTCGCCGCCGCCACGATCTCGTCTTCGCCGACCCCGGGCCGCCCATAGCCGATGTTGTAGCGGATCGTGTCGTTGAAAAGCACCGTGTCCTGCGGAACGATCCCGATCGCCGCGCGCAGGCTGGCCTGCGTGACCGACCGGATGTCCTGCCCGGCGATCGCGATCCGGCCCTCGCCCACCTCGTAGAAGCGGAACAGCAGCCTGGCCAGCGTGGACTTGCCGGCGCCGCTCGCGCCGACCACCGCGGTGGTGGTGCCGGGCGCCATCTCGAAATCCACCTCGTGCAGGATCGGCCGCGCCGCCTCGTAGGCGAAGGACACCCGCTCGAAGTGAACCGCCGGCGCGCCCTCGAGCCGCAGCGGCGGCGCGCCCGGGGCATCGTCGATCTCGCGCTGCTCCGAGAGCAGGCGGAACATCCGCTCCATGTCGGTCAGCGCCTGGCGGATCTCGCGGTAGAGCACGCCCAGGAAGTTCAGCGGCGCGTAGAGCTGGATCATGAAGGCGTTGACCAGCACCAGGTCGCCCAGCGACATCGAACCGTCGACCACACCGGCGGTGGCCCGCCACAGCAACAGGGTCACCGCGCTGGCGATGATCAGGCTCTGCCCCAGGTTGAGCACGCTGAGCGAGGCCTGCGAGCGGATCGCGGCGCGCATCTTCTCGCGCAGGTTCTCGTCGTAGCGGCCCGCCTCGAAGTCCTCGTTGCCGAAGTAGCGCACCGTCTCGTAGTTGATCAGCGCATCGACTGCCCGGGTATTGGCGCGCGAATCCTGCTCGTTCATGCGCCGGCGGAACTGGGTGCGCCACTCGGTGACCTTCACCGTCCAGACCACGTAGAGCGTGAGCGCGCCCACCGCGATCGCGGCGAACCAGCGGTCGTAGTTCAGCGCCAGGTAGCCGACCACCAGCAGGATCTCGATCAGCGTGGGCAGCACGCTGTAGAGCGTGAACGAGATCAGGCTGGAGATGCCCTGCGCGCCGCGCTCGATGTCGCGCGACATGCCGCCCATCTGCCGGTCGAGGTGAAAGCGCAGCGACAGCGACAGCAGGTGCCGGAAGACCTGCAGCGTGATCGTGCGCGAGGCGTCGTGGGTGACCCGCGAGAAGATCAGCTCGCGCAGCTCGGTGAACAGGGTCACGCCGAGCCGCAGCAGGCCGTAGCCGGCCAGCAGCGCCACCGGCACCACCAGCGCGGCGCGGGCCGCGTCGCCGCGCACGTCGAGCGCGTCGACGATCTCCTTGAGCACCACCGGCACGCCCACGTTGGCCAGCTTGGCCGCCACCAGGCAGGACAGCGCGAACGCGATCCGCCAGCGCCAGGTCCACAGGTAGGGCAGCAGTCGGGCGACCGTGTGCCAGTCGCCGGCAGGCTGCCGGGCCGCGCCGGCAGGCGGCGGGTCGAGGGTCGCGCTTCTTCGCATGTCGCAGGGGGCCGGGCAAAAACGCTATTCTCCGACGAACCCCCGAATACCGGAGAACCGCGGATGGAAGCCTCGACCACCTCGCTGCCCGAAGGCCGCATGCCGGTGCTGCGCGTGATGCCCATGCCGGCCGACGCCAACGTTCACGGCGACGTCTTCGGCGGCTGGATCATGTCGCAGGTGGACATCGCCGGGTCGCTGCCCGCGGTGCGCCGGGCCAACGGCCGGGTGGCCACCGTGGCGGTGAATTCCTTCGTGTTCAAGCAGCCGGTGTTCGTGGGCGACCTGCTCAGCTTCTACGCCCACGTGGTCAAGGTGGGCCGCACCTCGATCACCGTGTTCGTCGAGGTCTATGCGCAGCGCAACCGGCTGGTCGACGAGGTGGTCAAGGTCACCGAGGCCACGCTGACCTACGTGGCCACCGACGAGGATCGCCAGCCGCGGCCGCTGCCGCCGGGCTGAGCGCCTCGGCGTGCCGCCCCGCGCGGCTGCGCGGGCGCCGCGCTCAGCTCACCCAGCCGCCCGCGAACGGAAAGCTCTGGCCGGCGAAGAAGTTCACCTCGGAACTGGCCAGGAAGACCGCGAACAACGCGTCCTCGCGCGGCGTGGCGAGCCGGCCCGCCGGCACCTCGCGCTTGAGCCGTTCCTGGAACGCCGGAAGCGCCTGCACCTCGGGCCCGTAGTACATCGGGTTCTCGACGAAGTTCTGCGCGATCAGGTTGACCTGCACGTTGCTGGCGGCCACCTCGGCGCCCACCGCGCGCACGTAGGAGACCTGGGCGCCGCGCGCCGCGGCGTAGGTCGAGGTGCGCTTCTGGCCCCGGAAGGCGGTGGCGCTGCCCATCACCACGATCTTGCCCGCGCGGCGCTCCAGCATGCCGGGCAGCACCGCCCGGAACAGGCGCGGCAGCGGGTCGACGATGTTGGCGAACACGTGCCGCCACTCGGCATCGCCCACCTCGTGCGCGCGGGTGGACGGCGCCGGCACGCCCAGGTTGGCGATCAGCACGTCGACCGGGCCGGCGGCCTCGGCCGCCCGCTGCGGCGCGCCGGGATCCTCCATCGAGGACTCGTCGGCGAACACCGTGGCGCCGTGCTCGCGGAACACCTCGGCCAGCACCGGCCCCATGAAATCCCCTGCCTGCGTGACGAGCACCCGCTTGCCCGCCAGGCTGTCTCCGATCCGCGCCATGACCTTCCCTCGCTCTCTTTCAAGATTTCGCGGCTTCGATTATCGCGCGCTAACCTGCGCATCCGGGCGGACAATTCCGGAAATCCCCGGCGCTGCCGCTAGAATCCGCCGCCGCGGCCGGCTCCCGCCGGCCTCGATTCCGGAACTGGCCAGGTAAGTTCGGCGCCAGACCCACGAACAATCAGGCTGACCATGACGATCGTCCTTTTCATTGCCGGGCTCGTATTGCTCGTCGCAGGCGCCGAACTGCTGGTGCGCGGCGCCTCGAAGCTCGCCGTCGCGATCGGCATGTCGCCGCTCGTCATCGGGCTGACCGTCGTCGCCTTCGGCACCAGCGCGCCCGAGATCGCCATTTCCGTGGGCGCGGCGCTGAAGGGTCAGGCCGACGTGGCGGTCGGTAACGTGGTCGGCAGCAACATCTTCAACGTGCTGTTCATCCTGGGCGTGTCGGCGCTGATCGTGCCGCTGGCGGTGGCCCGGCAACTGATCCGCCAGGAGGTGCCGGTGATGCTCGGCACCTCGCTGCTGCTGCTGGTGCTGATCCTCGACCGCTCGCTCGACAAGCTGGACGGCGCGCTGCTCGCCCTGCTCACGCTGGGCTACCTGGGCTTCCTGGTCGTGCAATCGCGGCGCGAGGGCGCGGCGTCGGCAGGCGGCGGCAGTGCGTCAACCGCAGCCGGGGCATCCGGGCCCGCGCAGGCCGCGCCGAAGCCTCCGCGCCGGGGCGGCGGGTTGGCGCTCCAGATCGCACTGGTCGTCGGCGGCCTCGTCGCGCTCGTCTTCGGCGCGCGGATGCTGGTCGAGGCCGCGGTGGAATTCGCGCGGGCGCTGGGCGTGAGCGAGCTGGTCATCGGCCTCACGATCGTGGCGGCCGGCACCTCGCTGCCCGAGGTCGCCGCGTCGATCACCGCCGCGCTGCGCGGCGAGCGCGACATGGCGGTGGGCAACGTGGTGGGCAGCAACATCCTCAACATCCTGGCCTGCCTCGGACTCGCCTCGCTGGTGGCGCCCGCGCCGCTCGCGATCGCGCCCTCGGTGCTGAACTTCGACATCTGGGTGATGCTGGCCGCGGCGCTGGCCTGCCTGCCCGTGCTGATCACCGGCCGCGAGATCGCCCGCTGGGAAGGCGGCATTTTCGTCGGCTACTATCTGGCGTACGCCGCCTACCTGATCCTGGCCGCGCAGCAGCACGACGCGCTGGCAGGGTTCTCGAACGTCATGCTGTCCTTCGTGATCCCGCTCACGATCGTCACGTTCGTGGCGCTGGCCATCCGGCCGGGCGCCACGCGGAGCCCGCGTCGATGACCTCGTTGCCCATCCTCGCACTGCTGCCCTTCGCGGCGGCCGTGCTGCTCGCCGCGGTGCCCAACCGCTCGAAGCCGGCCGCCGCCTGGATCGCCGGCCTGACCGCGCTCGCCGGCTGCGCGCTGCTGGCAAGCCTCGCCCCCGCGGTCTTCGGCGGACAGGTGCCGGCCTGGAGCGTGCCCTGGATGCCGGGGCTGGGCATGGACTTCGGCTTCAGGCTCGACGGCCTGGCCTGGATGTTCTCGCTGCTGATCCTGGGCATCGGCGCGCTGGTGGTGCTCTACGCGGCCTACTACCTGCACGACGAGGACCCGCCCGCGCGCTTCTTCATGTTCCTGATGCTGTTCATGGGGGCCATGCTCGGCGTGGTGCTCGCGGACAACCTGCTGCTGCTGGTCGTGTTCTGGGAGCTGACCAGCCTGTCGTCGTTCCTGCTGATCGGCTACTGGAACCACCGGATCGACGCCCGCGAGGGCGCGCGGATGGCGCTCACGATCACCGGCGCCGGCGGCCTGGCGCTGCTGGCCGGCGTGCTGCTGATCGGTCACATCGTTGGCAGCTACAAGCTCGACGACGTGCTCGCCGCCGGCGATGTCATCCGAGCGCACCCGCTCTACCTGCCGGCGCTGCTGCTGGTGCTGGCCGGCGCCTTCACCAAGTCGGCGCAGTTCCCCTTCCACTTCTGGCTGCCCCACGCCATGGCCGCGCCCACCCCGGTGTCGGCCTACCTGCATTCGGCCACCATGGTGAAAGCCGGCGTGTTCCTGCTGGCGCGCATGTACCCGGCGCTGGGCGGCAGCGACGCCTGGTTCTGGATCGTCACGCTGACCGGCCTGGCCACATTGCTCACCGGCGCCTGGCTCGCGATCTTCAAGCACGACCTGAAGGGCCTGCTCGCCTATTCCACGATCAGCCACCTGGGCCTGATCACGATGCTGTTCGGCCTGGACACCCGGCTGGCGGTGGTGGCCGGCGTCTTCCACATCATGAACCACGCGACCTTCAAGGCCTCGCTGTTCATGTCGGCCGGCATCATCGACCACGAGAGCGGCACGCGCGACATGCGCAAGCTCAACGGCCTGTTCCGCTACATGCCGCAGACCGCGGTGCTGGGCATGGTGGCGGCCTCGGCCATGGCGGGCGTGCCGCTGCTCAACGGCTTCCTGTCCAAGGAGATGTTCTTCGCGGAAACCCTGGCGCGCTCGGGCAGCGGCATCACCGGCTGGCTGCTGCCGGCCGGCGCGACGCTGGCCGGGCTGTTCAGCGTGGCCTACAGCACGCGCTTCGTGCACGACGTGTTCTTCAACGGCGAGCCGAAGGACCTGCCGAAGACCCCGCATGAGCCGCCGCGCTTCATGCGGGTGCCGGTCGAGCTGCTGGTCGTGCTGTGCCTGGCGGTGGGCATCGCGCCGGCGCTCACCGTGGCGCCGCTGCTGGCGGTGGCCGCCGGCGCGGCGCTGGGCGGCCCGCTGCCCGAGTACAGCCTGGCGGTCTGGCACGGCTTCAACCTGCCGCTGCTGATGAGCGCGATCGCGCTGGCGGGCGGCCTGGCGCTCTACTTCGGCCTTCAGCGCAAGATGGACCTGCACCAGTTCATCCGCGTGCCGCGCGGCGGCCGCGAGGCCTTCCTCTTCGTGATCGAGCGAAGCTACGAGGCGGCCCGCGGCCTCACGCTCGCGCTGCAGAACGGCAGCCTGCAGCGCTACCTGATGCTGCTGGTGGTCTGCGCGATCGCGGCCGGCGCGCTGCCTTTCATCGAGCACGGATTCGGCGCGAGCGACCCCGGCGCCGGCGCGGCGCCTGTCCCGCCCTTCAACGGCGCCGCCGCGGCGATCTGGGCGGTCGGCGTCGTGGCGGCCTTCGCCACGACCATCGCCTACCGGCGCCGCCTGCTCGCGCTTATTCCCCTGGGCGCGGTCGGACTGATCGTGAGCCTGACCTTCGTGCACTTCTCGGCGCCCGACCTGGCGCTCACCCAGATCCTGGTCGAGGTGGTGACCATCATCCTGATGATGCTCGCGCTGGCCTGGCTGCCCGAAGAGAGCCCGCGCGAGCGCAACCGCTGGGAAACCGGCCGCGACGCGCTGCTGGCCATAGCCGCCGGCCTGGGCGTGGCGGCGCTGGTGTATGCGGTGCTCGACCGTCCGGTGTCGTCGATCTCGCCCTACTTCCTCGAGACCGCCCTGCCCGAAGGCGGCGGGTCGAACGCGGTCAACGTGATCCTGGTCGACTACCGGGGCTTCGACACCCTGGGAGAGATCACCGTGCTGGGCATCGCCGGCATCGCGATCCACGCGATCCTCGCCGGCTTCATGCCGCGGCGTCGCCCCAATGCCGGCGTGGCCGGCGCCGACCCGCACCCGCTGATGCTGGCGATCGTCTCGCGCCTGCTGCTGCCGCTGGCCGCGCTGGTGTCGGCCTACCTCTTCCTGCGCGGCCACAACCTGCCCGGCGGCGGCTTCATTGCCGGCCTGGTGCTGGCCATCGCGCTGATCCTGCAGTACGTGGCCAACGGCCAGGGCTTCGTGAGCGAGCGCATGCGCACCGACTTCCGGCCCTGGATCGGCTGGGGCCTGCTGATCGCCGGCGGCACCGGCGTGGGCGCCTGGTTCTTCGACGCGCCCTTCCTGACCAGCACCTACGACTATCCGCTGTGGCCGGTGGTGGGCGCGGTGCCGCTGGCCAGCGCGGCGGCCTTCGACCTGGGCGTGTTCCTCACCGTGGTCGGCGCCACGATGGTGGGGCTGGCCTCGATCGCCCGACTCAACGCGCCGGCCGCGCCGGCCGCCGCAAACGAAAGGAGCCAGGGATGAGCCTGCTCGTTGCGCTGGGCATCGGCGCGCTCACCGGCACCGGCATCTGGCTGATGCTGCGGGCCCGCACCTTCGACCTGATCCTGGGCCTCACCCTGCTGTCCTACGCGGTGAATCTGTTCATCTTCGCGATGGGCCGGCTCAAGGTCGCCGCGCCGCCCATTCTCGACCCCTACCTGCCGCCCACGCTCGAGACCTATGCCGATCCCCTGCCGCAGGCCCTGGTGCTGACCGCGATCGTGATCGGCTTCGCGATGACCGCGCTGATGCTGGTCATCGCGCTGCGCACCCACCTGGAGACCGGGTCGGACCACGTCGACGGCGGAGGCTCCGACCGCACATGAACTGGCCCCACCTGATCATCCTCCCGGTCGTCCTGCCGCTGCTGGCGGGCGCATTCCTGCTGCTGCTCGAGCGTCGCTCGGAGCGGGGCGGCGCGCTGCCCGGCGGCGGCCCGGCCGCCCTGTTGTCGCTGCTCGCGGTGCTCGCGCAGCTCGTGGTGGCGCTGATGCTCGCCGGGCGGGCCGCCGGCGGCGGCGTCGACGCCTACCTGCTCGGCAACTGGCAGGCGCCCTTCGGCATCGCGCTCGCGCTCGACCGCCTGTCCGCGCTGATGCTGGTGCTCACCGCGCTGGTGGCGCTGGGCAGCGTGCTGTACGCGCGGGCCGGCGACGCGGCGCGTGGCCCGCACTTCCACGCCCTCTTCCAGTTCCAGCTGATGGGGCTGAACGGCGCCTTCCTGACTGCCGACCTGTTCAACCTGTTCGTGTTCTTCGAGGTGCTGCTGATCGCGTCCTACGGCCTGCTGCTGCACGGCGGCGGCGCGGCGCGGCTCAAGGCCTCGATCCACTACGTGGCCTTCAACCTGGCCGGCTCCTCGCTGTTCCTGATCGCGGTGGCGCTGCTCTACGGCCTCACCGGCACGCTGAACATGGCCGACCTGGCCGAGCGCGTGGCCGCGCTGCCGGGCACCGACACCGCGATGATCCGCGCCGCCGGCCTGCTGCTGCTCGTGGTGTTCTCGGTGAAGGCCGCGCTGCTGCCGCTCTACTTCTGGCTGCCCGAGACCTACGGCGCCGCCACCGCGCCGGTGGCGGCCCTGTTCGCGATCATGACCAAGGTGGGCGTGTACTCGATTGCCCGGATCTACACGCTGGTGTTCGGCGACGACGGCGGCGCGGCGTCGAACGTGGCCTGGCCCTTGCTGCCCCTGCTGGCCCTGGGCACGCTCGCGCTGGGCGCGGTGGGCACGCTGGCGGCCACCCGGCTGCGCGGCCTGGTCGCCTACCTGGTGGTCGGCTCGGCGGGCACGCTGCTGCTGGCGCTGGGCCTGGGCAGCGAGGCCTCGGTGTCGGCGGGCCTGTTCTACATGATCAACAGCACGCTGATGGCGGGCGCGCTGTTCCTGCTGGTCGACCGAATCTCCGCGGCCCGCGCGGTGCACGGCGACATCCTCAGGCCCGACGACTTCCTGGGCAACCGTGCGGCGCTGGGCGCGGCCTTCTTCACCTGCGCGGTCGCCGCCGGCGGCCTGCCGCCGCTGGCCGGCTTCCTGGGCAAGGCGATGCTGCTGGAGGCCGCCACCCCCACCACGCTGGCCGTGTGGACCTGGATCGTGGTGCTGGCGGCCGGCCTGGGCACGATCGTGGCGCTGTCGCGCACCGGTAGCCTGCTGTTCTGGCGCAACGGGCCCAGGCAGGCGCGGCATGGCGAGGAAGCGCACGGCCATGGCACGCAGGGGCTCGCCGCGCAAGGCGAGCCCGAGTCCCGGGCCGGCCTCGCCCCGGGGCAGGCGCTGGGCGCCGGCCTGCTGGTCGCGCTGCTGCCGCTGCTCGCGGCCTTCGGCGGCCCGTTGCACGGGTACACCACCGCCGCGGCCGCGCAGCTGCTCGAGCGCCGCGCCTACATCGACGCGGTGCTCGGCGCGCGACCGGTGCCGGCGGCGATCGACGTGCGCCGCGAGATGCGCGAGCGCGGCGAGATCAAGGGAGCGAAGAAGCCATGAAGCGACTGCTGCCCGCCCCGCTGCTGAGCGCCACGCTCTTCGTGGCCTGGCTGATGCTCAACCAGTCGGCCTCGGCCGGCAACCTGGTGCTGGCCGCGATCTTCGCGGTGGGCCTGCCGCTGGCCTTCGGCGGCTTTCGCGTGGACCCGCCGCGCATCCGCCGCCCGCTGGTCATCGCCAGGCTCGGGCTGCTGGTGCTCTACGACATCGTGATGTCCAACATCGAGGTGGCCCGGCGCATCCTGGGTCCGGAGTCGAAGATCACGCCGCGCTTCGTGTGGGTGCCGCTGGACATCCGCGACCCGCACGGCATCGCCGCGCTGGCCGGCATCATCACCATGACCCCCGGCACGCTGTCCTCGGACCTGACCGAGGACCGGCGCCACCTGCTGGTGCACGCGTTCAACGTCGACGACGAGCAGGCGCTGGTCGCGTCGATCAAGGAACGCTACGAAACGCCGCTGAGGGAGATCTTCGAATGATCATCGCCCAGGTCCTGCCCTTCGCGATCGGCGCCTTCGCGCTGGCAATCCTGCTGTCCACCTGGCGGCTGCTGCGCGGCCCCGACATGCCCGACCGCATCCTTGCGCTGGACACCCTCTACATCAACTCGCTGGCGCTGCTGGTGCTGGCGGGCCTGCAGTACGGCACCAACCTGTACTTCGAGGTGGCCCTGGTGATGAGCATGCTGGGCTTCATCGGCACCGTGGTGCTGTCCAAGTTCCTGTCGCGCGGCGACATCGCGGAGTGAGCGCATGAGCCTGCAAGACCTTCCGCTATGGCTGGACCTGCTGCTGACCGCGCTGGTCGTCGTCGGCGCCTTCTTCGCGCTGGTCGGCTCCTGGGGCCTGGCCAAGCTGTCCGACTTCTACAAGCGGCTGCACGGCCCGACCAAGGCCACCACGCTGGGCGTGGGCTGCGTGCTGATCGCGTCGTCGATCTGGTTCAGCATCGGCCAGCAGATCGTCAGCGTTCACGAGTTCCTGATCTCGCTTTTCCTGTTCCTGACCGCACCGGTGTCGGCGCACCTGCTGATCAAGGCGGCGATGCATCTGGATCCGGGGAGCCGGCCGGCGCCGCCGCAGGGGCAAAACGGCGAGCGCAAGGCCTGAATCAGGGCAAGGGCCCGAGCCGCGACAGCCACGACTCCCTGGCGGTGACGGCGGACCAGACCATGTTGCCGCCCACCGCCACGAACGCCGTGCCGCCGGCAAACCGGATGACGCCCGCCGTGTCGGCCAGGAACAGCGCGTAGCAGCCCACGCCGATCAGGAGCAACCCGAAGGCTGCGGTGATCAACCGATAGGTTCTTCCGGCGTAGAAAGGCTTGCCTGCCCCTCGATCGGTCACGCCGCGCTCAGGTCGATTCCGCACGATCGCCCCCTTCAGGCCAGTCGAGCTCTTGCATGGGGTCCGGCGCGAGTCGGCGTTGCCTCGAGAAGCCGTCAGGCCGTAGCCAGCTTCAGCCTGCTCACCCGCTTCAGATCGACACGCTGCCTTGCCGCCCAAAGGTCATGAGCGTCCTGCATGGCCAGCCAGCTCTCCGGAGAGCGTCCGAGAGCCTTCGAAAGGCGGAGAGCCATCTCAGGAGTGACTCGACTGGAACCCTTGAGGACGCGGCTCAAGGTCGAAGGGGCCACGCCCAGCTTCTCGGCAAGCTCACGACCACTGATCCCATTGGGTTCGAGGTAAACCTCGGTGATGAACTCGCCGGGGTGAGGAGGGTTGTACATGGCCATCAGTGGTAGTCCTCGCCAATCCGCTTGGTGTCCATCGAAGCATTAACCATAAACGACTGCCCCGACGATCACCGCCGCGTCCAGGCCCACCCACCCGACGCAAGGCAGGTAGATGTTCTTGTCGCGCTTCTGGAGCCCGTACCAGAACCAGAGCAGGGCCGAGAGCAGGTAGGCGCTCCAGGACACGATGGAGACGCCGGCGGCCTGGTGGCCCACCCAGATGGTCAGGACCTGGGGAACCGTCATCAGCATGGTGAAGACGGACATGGCGCCGAGCACGCGACTCATGACCGTCCGGGATCGTTCGTCGTCGCCGACGGGTGTCGCGGGATCGGGCGCCATGGTGCTCTCCCGGCTCAGGCAGACTTCGGGATGGGCGGACGGTTCTTGCGGTAGGAGTTCTTCAGGACGATCTTGCCGTCGCGAAGCGTGAACAGGTCGCAGCCGTGGACCTCGACGCGGGTACCGTCCGCGCGGGTCCCGGTGAAGGTCCACTCCGACACGCCGCGGTCGCCGTGAACGAAATGGCGCGCGTTCGCCCAATGGGCGTCGGGAAACGTTGCCCAGACCTCGGCGAAGCCGGCGCGCACGGCGTCCCTGCCCGCGTATCGGGTTCCGCAGACCTCGGGGCCGGCCGAGGACTCGAAGACGCAGTCATCGGCCATGAAGGACATCAGCGCGTCGACGTCGTGGCGATTCCACGCGTCGGCGAAGGCCTGCAGGACCTCGGTGGTCACCTCGGGAGTCGCTGTCTGCATGATCGGGCACCTCCATGTCGGCTCCGCGATGCGCGGCGCCGATGCCGGTAACCGGAGCCGACCGGCATCGCGGATCGTCGATCGTAGGCCGGAAGCGCCCTTTCGGGAAGGCCGCGGCGAGGACGGCGCTCCCGCAGCCACCGAACACGCGGTCTACTTCGGCCGGTAAAGCGCGCAGAGCTTGTTGCCGTCGGGATCGCGAACGTAGCCGAGGTACAGCCGAAGCACTTCCAGAACCCCCATCGCAGCTCCTTCGCGACGATCTCGTTCAGCGCTTCGATCACCTCGCGATCGCGCGCGCCTCGGTCCCGCTCCGGTCTGTAGTACGCCGCCCGCGATAACCGGGCTGCCTGACAAGCGCGCTTCACCGAGACCCCGTGCTCCTCGGTCATGATCCGGATCGCTTCGCGCTTGGCGGACGGCGTCAGAGCTTTCGACCCTGCCATCGCGACCAATGGTGCGCCCCAAGACCAAACCGACCGCGCTGTTCAATGAGGCGCGAAACCGGGCAGGATCCTTGATGACTACGCACGCCTCGGCTTCGAAGTCGACGAAGAGCCGAGGTTCGACCGCTGTCGTAACACAGTAGAGCCAGTAGTCGGTCCTGGACTCATACCGAATATTCATTCGATGCGTGGTGATTGTTGGAGGAACATCTTGTGGGTTACTGACTATCCGGACGACTTGCTCGCGATTGAGGGAGAGAGACACCTGGAGAGCCAACTCGTCATCGCGTATCGCGCCATTGTGAGAGGGACGGCGGAAGAAGCTGGCCGATTGGACCCGAATTGCGCCGCGCTCATACAACGCCCGCATATGCTCCGGCCTCCCGAACTTGATGAGGACGCCCGTCTTTGGCAAGTGGTTGAGCAGGGCAGCCGCACGAGCAGCAAGAGTACCGACGAAGTCGGGGAACGGTTCGATGTGAAGAATTTCTCTGCCGAAGCCAGCAGGATACGGACCGAAGCGAAGGACCATCTCCTCGAGTACATGGGTCCACAACTCCATTGAACGTATGCCACGGGCATCCATGGGAGGTAGGCCAACCTTTGCCTCCGGCGTGAGGCGAAGCATCGAAAGGAAAATGTCCCGAATGCGCTGGTTCAGCTCAATCTGGGCAAGCGTTCGACAGTACCGATTGCTCCGGTACATGTGGCGCCACACTTCGTGGCGCGGCATCGAGAGTTCGACCATCGGCGGGCTAACGCCTGAGTTAAGCCGCGCCGCGAAGCGGCGTCGGCTTGAACGAATTGTTAGCCCTCAACCAGCAGCGGCCGGAGCTCACCTGCTTTGAGCTTTGTAAGGGCGTGCATGCGATCTTGGAACTCCGCCTCACTGAGATAGCCCTCCCTAAAAAGACGGCGCAGAAAGTCCTCCGCCGACATGGCGCCCTTTTTGTTATTTGCCTCACGAGAGGCAGCAACGCAATTGCGATAACTGTTGTTGCCACCAGGACGTGAGACAACGTGCTCTACGATGAAGTTGTTCTCGTCGAGTTGTTGCAATGTGTAGAAGCAGCGGTAGCCCTCACGCTTTAGCAAGAGGGCGCGATTTTCTGGCACTTCAAAGAAATCCATGGCCTCCAAGTCAAGCGCCGGCTCCGGAGTTGGCTCGGTGATGAGGCCGGCAATCTCCGATGGCAGGTGAAGGCGTAGCACTCTGCCGGAGTGGTTGGTGCGAACGGATGTGATGCAGCCTTTTGCTTGAAGTGACGCTAGTTTTTTGTAGGCAGTACCCTCTGACATGGGCTTGCCGCCCTCGCCGATGCCGGTGGCAAGGCGAGTCCGGGCTGACTTGAACCCGATCGTGATTTCATCGAGCCCAAGTAGCCGACTGTGACGAAAGACATAGAGGTATATCGCCTGCTCGTATGTGTCGAGCCGCGGTGCAAGGTGGTCTTGAAACTGGACTATGAACTCGCGTAGATCCATGTCTTTTGAGGGCTAACGCCTGAATTAAGCCGCGCCGTGAAGCGGCGTCGGCTTGAATAAATTGTTAGGCCAGTGCCGACACCGCAACCATAGGACTTGGGTTTGGCGATATTACGACCTGCCTCTTACAGCTTCGGCTTGCTGGCCTTGCTCTCGCGCGCCTTAACCGCCGCCTGGCGCTGGGCTTCGACCCACTCCTGGCTTGCCAAGTAAGCCTTTGCCCAACCAGGCACGTCGGTCAGGATGGCCCTCACCGTGTTCGCGGGCCCATTCAGCACGGCCGACATCCTGTATTCCAGCATGATCGCGCACTGGGATGGATCGGTGATCTTCTTGCGGGCCGTCATGCTGTCCACGGCCAACATGATGCCGTCGACCGCCTCCGGAGCGGTGCCTGCCGCTACGTTGTTGCCGATCTGCATGCAGTTCACGGCGCCACGGGGCGCGAACCACATCGACGAGCTGGTATGGTCGACATCGGGCTTGCCGTATTTTTCCGTCAGGGCCGCCCGATACTCGGCCACCGTCGGAGGATCGATGGGGTTGGAAATATTCCGCCGTATCATCACGAGGTGGCCACCCTTGGGCGGCGGCGCGAAAACTAGGTTGAAGGTGTCCACCACGCGGCCACCGTTCCGGTTTTCACGCTTATAGGCGGAGATGCGGTCCAAGAACGCTTCGGTTTCGTGGCCGTTGGCGCCATCGTTGTAACGGTAGGTCGCCATGCTTTCGGAGAGCGATTTGGGGTCGAAGCCGGCAGCCACGAGCGCGGCTTTCGCCTGCGCTGGCGACATGCCGAGCTTGAGACCCGCAATGTCGTATTCCGATGCGAACGCGCTGAAACCAAAGCAGCCGGCAAACAGGGCCAAGAGCGTATGGCGAATAAGGAACCTCATTTGGGTGACCTCCTATGCGAGTGTGTTGAAAGTGTGTCGTGTAACAACTGTGTCTGTGCGTTTATATTAGCCTAACG
>JRYH01003134.1_pt1 | contig 14578 bp, 11 predicted proteins | sample 235351 | NCBI WGS metagenome assembly JRYH01 (sample SAMN03074221, study PRJNA261480) | activated sludge metagenome | biome: Wastewater Treatment Plant; feature: Wastewater; material: Activated sludge; isolation source: activated biomass of a wastewater treatment plant treating wastewater... ... | reverse complement strand
GGAACTGGCTCGGGCTCGACAACCAGGGGCGCGACGTGCTCGCGCGCGTCATCTACGGCTTCCGCATCTCGGTGCTGTTCGGCCTCATCCTCACGATTCTGTCGAGCGTGGTCGGGATCGCGGCCGGCGCCGTGCAGGGGTATTACGGCGGCTGGCTCGATCTCTCGATGCAGCGCTTCCTCGAGATCTGGGGCAACATTCCGACGCTCTATGTGCTGATCATCATCGCGGCGGTGCTGGTGCCGGGGTTCTGGACGCTGCTGCTGGTGCTGCTCGCTTTCCAGTGGACCAGTCTGGTCGGCGTCGTACGCGCGGAGTTCCTGCGCGCGCGTAATTTCGAGTACGTGCGTGCGGCGCGCGCGCTGGGACTGCCGAACCGGACGATCATGTGGAAGCACGTGCTGCCGAATGCGGCGGTTGCGGCCGTGACGTTCCTGCCGTTCCAGCTTTCGAGCTCCATCACCACGCTGACCTCGCTCGACTTCCTCGGGCTCGGCCTGCCGCCGGGCTCGCCGTCGCTGGGCGAGCTGCTGCTGCAAGGCAAAGGCGATCTCGCCGCACCCTGGCTCGGCATGTCGGCTTTCTTCTCGATCGCGATCATGCTGTCGCTTCTGATCTTCATCTTCGAGGGGGTCCGCGATGCGCTCGATCCCCGCAAGACGTTCGCGTGAGGGGGCGAGAGATGGCGAAAGAGATGCTCGTCAACGTCAAGAACCTCTCGGTTGCGTTCCGCAGCGGCGGCGTGGTCACGACGGCCGTCGACGGCGTGTCGTTCAACATCCGCAAAGGGGAGACGGTGGCGCTGGTCGGCGAATCCGGCAGCGGCAAGTCGGTCTCGGCGCTCTCCATCCTGCGGCTGCTGCCGTATCCCGCCGCCTCGCATCCTTCGGGCGAGATCTATTTCGAGGGCCGCGATCTCCTCAAGGCGTCGGAGCCGGAGCTCAAGCGCATCCGCGGCAACGGCATCTCGATGATCTTCCAGGAGCCGATGACCTCGCTCAACCCGCTGCACACCATCGAGCAGCAGGTGGGAGAGACGCTGCGGCTGCATCGCGGCCTCAAGGGGCCGGCCGTGCGGGCGCGCGTGCTCGAGCTGTTGGAGAAGGTCGGCATCTCCGAGCCGGAAAAGCGCCTCGGCGCCTATCCTCATCAGCTCTCGGGCGGGCAGCGCCAGCGCGTGATGATCGCCATGGCGCTCGCCAACGAGCCCGAGCTTCTGATCGCGGACGAGCCGACGACGGCGCTCGACGTGACCATTCAGGCGCAGATTCTCGAGCTTCTGCGCCAGCTCCAGCGCGAGATGGGGATGGCGATGCTGCTGATCACGCACGATCTCGGCATCGTGCGGCGCATGGCCGAGCGCGTCTATGTCATGCAGAGCGGGAAGATCGTCGAGGAGCAGCCGACGGAGCGGCTGTTCGAGGCGCCGCAGCATCCTTATACGCGCCACCTGCTCGCGGCCGAGCCCAAGGGTGAGCCGCCGCAGTTCGATGCGAGCGCTCCGGTCGTGGCGGAGACGCAGGACCTCAAGGTCTGGTTCCCGATCAAGCGCGGCCTCCTGCAGCGGACCGTGGACCACGTGAAGGCGGTGGATGGCGTCTCGATCCGGATCCTCGCCGGGCAGACCGTCGGCGTGGTCGGGGAATCGGGCTCCGGCAAGACGACGCTCGGGCTCGCCATTCTGCGGCTGATCTCGTCGGACGGGCCGATCGTCTATCTCGGCCGGCGCATCGATGGCCTCTCCTCGCGCGAGATGCGCCCGCTCCGGCGCGAGATGCAGGTCGTGTTCCAGGATCCCTACGGCTCGCTCTCGCCGCGTCTCTCGGTGTTCGAGATCATCGAGGAGGGGCTTCTGATCCAGAAGCCCGAGTGGAGCTACGCGCAGCGCCGCGCGCAGGCGGAGCGTGCGCTTGAGGATGTCGGGCTCGATATCCGGGCGCTCGACCGCTATCCGCACGAGTTCTCGGGCGGGCAGCGCCAGCGCATCGCGATCGCGCGCGCCATGGCGCTCGAGCCCAAGTTCGTCGTTCTCGACGAGCCGACGAGCGCGCTCGACATGAGCGTGCAGGCGCAGATCGTCGATCTCCTGCGCGCGCTGCAGACCAAGCACAACCTCGCCTATGTGTTCATCAGCCACGACCTCAGGGTCGTGCGCGCGCTGTGCAACTCCGTGATCGTGATGCGCAACGGGCGCGCGGTCGAGCAGGGGCCGGCGGAGGAGATCTTCACCGCTCCCAAGGCCGATTACACGAAGGCGCTGCTGGCGGCGGCCTTCGACCTCAAGGTGGCACACCGCGCGGCCGTGGCGGGCTGAGGCGGCCTTCCCTTCGCGAAGCGTTACGGCGCGGCGGTCGGCTTCGCGGCGGCGGACTGCGTGGCGGGCGCGAGGCGGCGGATGGCGATGATCCGGGAGCCGTCGTTGGCGCGGGCGATGCGATGGACCGCCTCCGGCAGCGTCTCGACGGCAACGGCCATGTGATGGGCATTCGCGTGCACCATCATGATGCCGTCCACCATGATGCCGACGTGGCCTTTCCAGAAGACGAGATCGCCGCGTTCCAGGTTTTCCAGGTTGTCGCGGATGGGGACGGCCTCGCCGAGCTCGGCGGCCTGCATGTCGCTGTCGCGGGGGCAGGTGCGGCCGGACGCCTCGAGTGCGACCTGCACGAGGCCGGAGCAGTCGATGCCGATGCGCGTGCGCCCGCCCCAGAGGTAAGGCGTGCCGATCAGGCGTTCGGCGACATCGACGAAATCGCGCTCGAAGCGCTCGCGCTCGATCAGGTGGCGGGAGACGATGAAGCCGCCCGGCTCGACGCGGCAGAAGCGCTCGCCCCATTCGGCCACGCGCACCTCTGCGTTGAGCGGCAGATGCGTCACGGGCGGCGCCTTGATGTCGGCGGTGGGGTAGATGAACGTGCCGAGCGCCTTCACCCGGTGCGTGGCGGCGAAGATGTCGCTTCCGAGCGCCGCCGAGGGCAGATAGCCGACGTAGCGGTCGCGCTGAAGTTGCACCCAGGCCCAGCCTTCGGCCTCGTCGTAGACTTTCACGATCTCGCCGAAGAGCGCTTCCGTCTCGAGGCCGAGCGCTGGCGAGGGCTCGCGGCGCAGAGGGACGGCCGGGCGGATGATCTGGCGCACGGTGCCGGGCGCGTAGCGCGGCGCGACGATCTGGCCGCGCAACGAGAGCGCGGCGAGATCCGGCCGATAGGCATTGCGGCGCGGATCTGGCTTCGCCGGCTCGGCGGCCGGCCGTGCCGTCTCGGCCGCGTTGGCGGCGCCGGCATCGGGCAGCGCGGGAGGGAGCGTCGCCTCACCGGCTGCGTTCGGCGGGGATTCGGGATCGGCCGTCATGCGAGGCCGCCCTTGGAGAGCCAGTTGAACAAGGCGCGCGCTGTCTGCGGCTCGCCACCCTTGGGGCCGAGCGGGCGCGCCGCGGGCCGCCAGCCATAGAGATCGAAGTGGGCGAAGCGGCGCGTGTTGCCGGCGAAGCGGCGCAGGAAGAGCGCGGCTGTGATGGCTCCTGCGAACGGCGAGTCGGAGACGTTGTTCATATCGGCGATCCCGCTCTCGAGATGGCGCTCGTAGCCCGGCCAGAACGGCAGCCGCCAGACGGGATCGCCGACGGCGGCGGCCTCGCGCGAGAGGGCCGCGGCGAAGGCGTCATCATCTGTGAAGAATGCGGGGAGATCGGGGCCGAGGGCGACGCGGGCGGCGCCCGTGAGGGTCGCGAACGTGATCAGCGTATCGGGAGCCTCCTCGTCGGCGAGGGAGAGGGCGTCGGCGAGCACGAGGCGGCCTTCGGCGTCGGTGTTGCCGATCTCGATCGTCTTGCCGGCGCGGCTTTCGAGGACGTCGCCGGGACGGAAGGCATCGCCCGCGACGCTGTTCTCGGCCGCCGCGATCAGCAGCCTCAAGCGCACGTCGAGGCCGTGGCTCATGATCAGCTCGGCGAGCGTCAGCGCGGCCGCGGCGCCCCCCATGTCCTTCTTCATGAGCAGCATGGCGGAGGCGGGCTTGATGTCGAGGCCGCCGGTGTCGAACGTGATGCCCTTGCCGACGAGGGTCAGCGTGGGGGCGTCGGCTCGGCCACCGGGGCGCTGCCAGCGGACGTCGATGAGGCGCGGCTTGCGCGGGTGCGCGCGGCCGACGGCATGGATCAGGCGGAAGCCCTTGGCGAGCAGGTCGTCGCCGACGGTCGCTTCGAAGGCGGCGCCATGGTCGCGGGCGAGGGCCGCTGCGGCGGCTTCCAGCTCCTCCGGGCCGAGGTCGGAGGCCGGCGTGTTGATCAGGTCGCGGCCCTTCCAGATGGCAGTGACCTCGCCGACGAGCGCCTGATAGTCGACGCCGGCTGGAACGCGCAGTCGTGCGGGTGGCTCGGCCGTCTGGCTCTTGTAGCGGCGGAACCGATAGGCGCCGAGGCCCCAGGCGAGGGCCGCGAGATGCGGGTGGGCCGTCTCCTGGGCCAGATGGTAGAGGCCTTGCGGAACGCTCAACGGGAGCTGGCCGATCAGAAGCTCCGAGGGGCCGGACGGCTCGCCCGCCTGGCCGTCGCCCTGGCCGAGCACGATGCCGGCGAGCGCGCCGTCGCGGCCCGGGACGGTGGCCTGCTTCTTGGCTGCGGCCGTGAAGCGGGCGCCTTCGAGCCATTGGCGCGGCGATCCATCGAGATCGGCGATCGCGGAGAGGGGCGTGGCGTCGGAGACCAGCCAGATCGGTGTGCTCGGGCCCGGCTCGTCATGCGGGGCCAGCACGTCCGACGGAGAGATCGGGCTTGCGGCAGGGGTCGGTTCGCTCATGAGGATATGCTTCGGAGGCTGCTTTTTTCGCTCGTGTGGTTTGGTCGCTTGGACGGGCCAAGCGGATTGGGCCATTATCCCCGCACTGCAACAGGAAGACAATCGCAAGGGGGTATTCCGGAATGACTGCTGACAGGTACCGGCTGGTGATCGGCAACAAGAATACGTCGAGCTGGAGCCTGAGACCCTGGCTGGCCCTGAAGGCCGGCGGGATCGCGTTCACGGAGGTTCGGATCGACTTGCGCGCGCCGGACATGAAGGAGCGGATCCTCGCCCATTCGCGGGCCGGGAAGGTGCCCGTGCTGTGGGCGGGCGATCTGATGATCTGGGACAGCCTCGCCATCCTCGAATATCTGGCCGAGCAGCATCCGGAGGCCGGTCTGTGGCCCGCCGGACCGGAGGCCCGCGCCATCGCGCGCGCGGTGGCGGCCGAGATGCATTCGGGCTTCCAGGCCCTGCGCGAGCACTGTCCGATGAAAATCCTGGAGCAGGATCTCAAGACGGACTTCATCACGCCGGTCGAGGTCAACATCCGCCGCATCGTCGAGATCTGGACGGCGTGCCGCAGCCGGTTCGGGGCCGGGGGGCCGTTCCTGTTCGGGTCGTTCACGGCGGCGGATGCGATGTATGCGCCGGTGGCCTCGCGCTTCAAGACCTATGTGCCCGATCTCGCGGCCTTCGGCGACGATGGGACGGCAGCGGCCTATTGTGAGGCGATCTTCGCCCTCCCGGCTATGAAAGAGTGGGCGGACGGCGCGCGGCGGGAGACTGCCCCGGAGCGGCACACGGCTTAAGGCTTTATTGACTGCTGTATCGCACAGTTGCGGCATAAGGGTGCCTTCGGCGCCCCGCGATTTGCGATCAGTGGGAGATGGAGATGGCCGACCTCGACGTGCGCCTGGCGATGGGTACGCTGAGGCGAAGCGCCGGCGTGCTCACCGCTCTCACGGCGAGTCTCCTGCTCGGCGCCTGTGCGCAAGTGGGCGGCGGCGACGACGCGGGCCTGTTCTCGGCGCTCGCGCCCGAGGCGGCCCAGCCGGCGCCCTCTGCCGCACCTGCCACGCCGCAAGAGGCGACGGAGTACTGGGGCAAGGAATACGCGAAGAACCCGCGCAATCTCGACGCTGCGCTCTCCTATGCGCAGAACCTCAAGGTTCTGGGCCGCAAGCGCGAGGCGCTGGCGGTGCTGCAGCAGGCGTCCATCATCCACAGCACCGACAGGAGGCTTGCGGCCGATTACGGGCGGCTCGCGCTCGATCTCGATCAGATTGGCGTCGCCAAGAAGCTGCTCGAGCTGGCGGACGATCCCGGCCAGCCGGACTGGCGGATCGTGCTGGCGCGCGGCACGGCGCTCGCCAAGGAAGGCAGCTACCGCGAGGCGATCTCGTTCTACGAGCGGGCGCAGGCGCTCAATCCGGGCCATCCCTCGGTTCTGAACAACCTGGCGCTCGCCTACACGATGAGCGGCGAGCCGGATCGGGGCGAGCAGCTTCTTCGGCAGGCCAAGGCGTCCGGCACGGACAATGCCAAGGTGCGCCAGAATCTCGCGCTCGTGCTCGGCCTTCAGGGCAAGTACGACGAGGCCACCAAGATGGCGTCGGTCGATCTCGCGCCGGGTGAGGCGCAGGCCAACACGGCGCTGTTGCGGAAGATGGTGAAGCTCGACGCGAAGCCGATGGCTCCGGCGGCTGGCGCTTGGGCTCCGGCCGTGGCGCAGGCGGGCGAGCCTGTCCGAGCGGCGCCGGTGAAAGCGGTGGCGGCCGCGCCTGCGTCGGCTCCTGCCGCACCGCCTCCGGCCCTGCGCCAGAGCCAGGTCGAGACCGGCTTCGCGGAGCCTCCGCCGCGGGGGCTGGCCGCTTCGCTGTTCGCATCCGAGTAGGGTAGCCGCGCCCCCGATTGGGGCGCCGGGCCCGCCGATCGATGTGCACGCGGGAGCGGGCGGGGTTGAGCGCGTAATCGGCTTCGATTGGATTGCCGGCGATGGAAGCGGGGGCGTCGTTGCGGACGCCTCTTTTTTTGTTCTCTCTTGTCACACCTCATTCCCTCTCCTGGACGGGAGGGGGCGCGTCGAGAAGCTTGCAATCCGGAGATGGCCGGTGAGGGACTTGGTTTTCGCTCTGCCGTCGGTGGCGTGCGTCGCAAAGCCCCCTCATCCGCCCGTCTCTTGATTTGCGAACCTCCGGCCCGATGGGGCGCGCCTTCTCCCCATGGGAGAAGGAGGTGGAGCGTGTTTCGTCGCGTTTCTCTTTCCCTTTCTCGGGAAGGGAGAGGATCGCCTCCGGCCCGGCCGGAGGCTCGCAATCGTTCAGGAGAGGTCGGCGAGGGACTTCGTTCTGGCTCGCCGTTCGCGTCGTATGTCCGCTCGGACCTACTGCATCTTCATGATCGTGATCGCGGCCGGGCCGAGGATGACGAGGAAGAGAACCGGTAGGAAGAACACGATCATCGGGACAGTCAGTTTCGGCGGCAGGGCGGCGGCCTTCTTCTCCGCTTCCGACATGCGCATCTCGCGGTTCTCCTTGGCCATCACGCGCAGCGCCTGGCCGACGGGCGTGCCGTAGCGGTCGGCCTGAATGAGCGCCGTCGTCACCGCCTTCACCGACGGCAGCGCCGTGCGCTTGGCGAAGTTCTCGTACGCCATGCGGCGTTCCGGAAGATAGGAGAGCTCGGCGGTCGTCAGCGTCAGCTCCTCGCTGAGCTCGATGCTCTGGTTGGCGATTTCCTTGGCCACCTTGCCGAACGAGCTTTCTACGGACATGCCCGACTGCACGCAGATGAGGAGCATGTCGAGCGCTTCGGGGAATGCCTCTTTGATCGCCTGCTGGCGCTTCTGCGCGAGGTTCTCGATGAAGACGTTCGGGAGATAGTAGCCCGCTCCCGCCGCGAGGACGGAATAGAGCAGCTTCATCGTGTTCGATTGCTCGATGTTGGCAATCAGGAACAGATAGGCCAGCGCGATGAGGAACGCGAGCGGCGGAGCGGCGACGCGGAAGAACATGAAGGCGACGAGCGGCGCCTGCCCCCGCAGACCCGCCATCTTGAGCTTGTTGCGCAGCTCCTCGTTGTCGAACTGCTTGCGCAGGTTCAGCTTGTCGACGATGCGCTGCATGAAGCCTTTCGGCGTCTGGCGCAGTCGGCTCACACCGGGGCGATCCTTCGTGAGATCGGTGAGGCGCTGCGACCGCAGCTTGTCGCGCTCGAGCGCCATGATGCGCATGCGCTGGTTCATCTGATCGCGGGCGAGGATGGGCATTACCAGCGCCAGAATGGTGGCGAAGGCGGACACCGCAGCCAGCATCGTCGCGAGAAACTGCGGCGAGATCAGCGTATCGATGAGGTCTTGCATGGCTGCTCTCGTGTACGGCCTAGAATTTGAAATTGATCATCTTGCGCATCATCAGGATGCCCATGATCATCCAGGTGAGACCCACGAGAATGGCCAGATTGCCGGCGCGCGTCTCGAAGAGGGGGGCGATGTAGTCGGGCGAGGAGGTGTAGATCATGAACATCACGCCCGGCGGCAGACAGCCCAGAATGGCGGCGGAGGCCTTGGCTTCCGCGGACAATGCCTTGATCTTCATCTGCATCTTGAAGCGGTCGCGCAGCACGCTGGACAGGTTCGCCAGCGCTTCCGCCAGGTTGCCGCCGGACTGCTGCTGAATGGCGATGACGATGGCGAAGAACTTCACCTCGGCGAGCGGCATGCGCCGTGTCATGCGGTCCAGCGCCTCGCCCAGGGACACGCCGACCTTCTGCTGCTCGATCACCTCGGCGAACTCGCCGGCAACCGGCTCTGGGCTCTCCTTGGCGATGACGGTGAGGCATTCGTTGAGCGGCAGGCCGGACTTGATGCCGCGGACGATGATGTCGATCGCGTTGGCGAGCTCGAGCAGGAATTTCTTCTGGCGGCGTGCGGTGAGCTTTGCCACTACGAACCGCGGCAAGCCGAAGGTGCCGACGCCCAGGGCCACGAGCATCACGAGCGGGGCGATGGCGCCGGCGGACGCGGGCAATGCATTCTTCGCCAGGATGGCGGAGACGACGCCGGAGACGGCACTCAGGATCCAGAACATCTTCGGCTCGATGTCGAAGCCCGTGCGCTCGAGCATCAGGCGGATCGATACCTTGTCGCGCGCCTTCTGCCGGTTCTCCATGTCCTTGAGGCTTTCGGCGACCTGCTTCTTGCGGTTCGCCGCGATTTCGGCAGCGGAGCGGGCGCCCAGAACCTTCGACCGGCTCTCGGTGACACTGGCGACGCGCTTGTCCTTGAGGCGGTCTCCGGAGATGTAAGGATACATGAGGGCATAGGCCAGCGCGGCGATCGCGATGGCGGCCACCAGCGCCGTCAGCAACGGCGTCATGCCGGCGTCACCCATGGTTCTCACCGATGGGGTTGCCGTTCTCGTCCAGGATCTCGGAGGCGGCGAGGGCGGCCGCGAGGCGGGCATCCTCCTTGTAGTATTGCGCCCGCTCCCAGAAGGCCGGGCGGGCAATGCCCGTCGAGCGATGCCGGCCGATGAGCCGGCCGTTCGCGTCTTCGCCGGTGATCTCGTAGACGATGAGATTCTGCAGCGTGATGATCTCGCCTTCCATGCCCGTCACCTCCGTGATGTGGGTGATCTTGCGCGAGCCGTCGCGCAGGCGTGCGGCCTGGATGATGACGTCGATGGAGCCGACGATCATCTCGCGGATCGTTTTGATGGGGAGCGCGAAGCCGCCCATCATGATCATGGATTCGATACGGCTCAGGGCCTCGCGCGGGCTGTTGGAGTGGAGCGTGCCCATCGAGCCGTCATGGCCGGTGTTCATGGCCTGGAGGAGGTCGAACGCCTCCGGGCCGCGCACCTCGCCGACGATGATGCGCTCGGGACGCATGCGCAGACAGTTCTTGACGAGATCGCGCATGGTGATCTCGCCCTCGCCTTCGAGGTTCGGCGGGCGCGTTTCGAGGCGCACCACATGCGGCTGCTGGAGCTGAAGCTCGGCCGAGTCCTCGCACGTAATGATGCGCTCGTCGTGATCGATGGAGCCGGTGAGGCAGTTGAGCAGCGTGGTCTTGCCCGAGCCCGTACCGCCCGAGATCAGCACGTTGCAGCGTACGCGGCCGATGATCTCGAGGATCGTCTTGGCCTGCGGCGTGACGGCGCCGAACTTGCAAAGCTGCTCGAGGGTGAGGCGGTCCTTCTTGAACTTGCGGATGGTGAGAGCCGGGCCGTCGATAGAGAGCGGGGGCGCGATGACGTTGACGCGCGAGCCGTCGGGAAGGCGCGCGTCGCAGATCGGGCTCGATTCGTCGACGCGGCGGCCGACCTGGCTCACGATGCGCTGACAGATGTTCATGAGCTGCTGGTTGTCGGCAAAGCGCACGCCGGTCTTCTGCGTCTTGCCGTTGACCTCGATGAAGGTCGTGGTCGCGCCGTTGACCATGATGTCGGCGATGTCGTCACGCGCCAGCAAGGGCTCGAGCGGGCCGTAGCCGAGCACGTCGTTGCAGATGTCCTCGAGCAGCTCCTCCTGCTCGGCGATGGACATGACGACGTTCTTGACCTGGATGATCTCGCTCACGATGTCGCGGATCTCCTCACGCGCGGCGGCGGAGTCGAGCTTGGCGAGCTGCGTGAGATCGATCGTGTCGATCAGCGCGTTGAAGACCGTCGTCTTGACGTCGTAGTACTCTTCGGAGTGGTGGCGCTGCTGCTCGACGGGCTCGTGACGCACGGGGGCGGCCACGACGGGAGCGGGCGCGGGGGCTGCCGGTGCAGCCGCCGGAGCGGCAGCGGCCGGTTGGGCCAGCCGCCGCTGGGCGCCAGGTTCATTGGTACGCCTGCCGAACATGGGGACCTCAGAGCTTCAGTTTCAGTTTCTCGAGAAGCGGGGCGAGCGGCGACTTCTTCTCGACCTTGACTTCCTTGCGGTGAGAGAGCGTCAGCGCGATGTCGCGGAAGGCCTGCGTCGCCTTGGCCTTGGCGTTGTATTCCTCGATCATCTGGCCGTTGTTGGCGGCTTGGCCGAACGTCTCGCAATCGAAATCGATGACGGCGAGCGTCTTCACGTCGAGCGCGCTCTCGAACTCCTTGGGCGTGAGCTCGGGCCGCTTCTGCATGTTGGCCATGTTGATGACGAGATGCGGGGCCGCGTCGTTCTTGCGGGCCGTGCGCACGAGATCGATGATGTTCTTCGCGTTGCGCAGGTTGGCGAGATCCGGGATCGCGGTGATCACGATCTCGTCGGCCTGCATCAGGAGGCGCTTGGTCCAGGGGGCCCAGGTGTGGGGCAGGTCGACGGCCACGAACGGCACGTTCTGGCGCACGACGTCGATGACCGTCTCGCATCCCTCCGGCGACATGTCGTAGTCGCGGTCGAGCACGACGGGCGCGGCGAAGATCGAGAGATGCTTCGAGCACGTTGTGAGCAGGCGATCGAGAAGCACCTCGTCGAGGCGGTCCGGGTTCTGCAGCGCGTCGGCGATGCCCTGCACGGGGTCCTGGTTGAAATCCAGGCCCGTGGTGCCGAAGGCGAGGTCCAGGTCGGCGATGACGATATCGGAGGCGATCGCCTCGGAGAGCGTCCAGGCCACGTTGTGACAGATGGTGGAGGAGCCGACGCCGCCCTTGGCGCCGACGAAGGCGAGGACCTGGCCGACGGGGTCCGTCTCGGGGTTGTTGTAGAGCCCGGACAGGCACTCCATCAGATCGAAGGGTGCGATCGGCGCGACGAGGTATTCGGAGATGCCACGCCGCATCAGCTCGCGATAGAGGACGACGTCGTTGGCGCGGCCGATGATGACGACCTTCGTGCCGGGATCGCAGCTCTGGGCCAGCTCCTCGAGCTGGGCGACGAGGTCCGCGCGCGAAAGGTGCGACTCGAGGATGATCAGGTTCGGGGTCGGGCTCTCCTGATAATGGGCCACGGCGGCAGCGACGCCACCCATGTGGAGGGTGACGTGCGCCTTGCTGAGCCGGCGGTCCTCGGATGCGTGCTGCACAGCCTCCGCGACGTCGGGCGTCTCGCAGAACGCCTGGATCGAGATGCGCGGCAGCGGGCGAGCCCGGTCGCTCGGCGGAGCCTGCTCGCCGCCCGCTCCGGGGAGGTCGGGCAGCCGCGGCTCGCTTGCGTCCGGTTGGCTTGATCTCATGGACTTGTGCATCGGTCGGCCTATCACTTCGCGATTTTGACTTTCTCGTCGTCCGATTTCTTCGCGCCGGTCGACTCGCCTCTCACGTACTTGTCCCACGTCGCGTCACGCCGTTCGGACGGGCGGTCGCTTTCGGTGCGGGGCCCGAGCAGATCGGCCGGGTTCGCCACCATCACCGCGAGGTTGTGCTGGTTGGCGCAGCCGAAGTTCGGGTAATTGCCGTTGTCGGGCTGGTTGGCGAGGTTCGTCGGCCAGTAGCCGCAGGTCGGCGCCTCGGCGACGTAACGGAGATAGGAGAGGCGGATCGGCGCGTTGTAGCCGTTGCCGGCGTGATAGGCCTCGACCGCGATGGACGACTCGGGGAAGCCGTTGTCGCTCAGGATCTGGCGGATCTCGCCGACCGCATGCATGGCCGCGACCTCGTTATGGCCGCCGCCCGGGGCCTGGATGACGATGCGGCTGTTGCCGGCATCGGAGAGGCGGGCGCGGTCGGCCATCTCGAGAACCTCGGCGCGCTGGCGCGGACCGAGGCCGCGGGCCCCGGAGGATACGGAGATCGCGAGCGTCTGCGGCTCCTGCGAGACGGTGATGGGATGGCGCTGGGCCGGATCCACCATCGACCAGCCGGCCACTTGCGGGCGCGTGAACTCGTCGTGCTCGCAGCCGGCGAGCGCAGTCGCCGCGACGGCCAGAAGCGCGGTCGCGAGGGGGCGAATGCGCAAGACCATGCGCGGTGCGGCGGGGGAAGCCGATGGGTACGTCATGATCGCGTCTCCAGCCTTGTGCATCATTCGACGATGAAACCGTAGTCACCCTTGAGGTCGCCGATGGGGGCGGCGCTCTCGGTGCCATAGATGCGGTTCAGGTGACCCATGAAGTTCGCCTTGCGGTCGGAGGCCTCGGCCAGGCCGTCGAGCGGCTTTGCGAGATCCTTCTGCGAGACGGGCTTCACGAGATAGGGCGTCACGATCACGACGAGCTCGGTCTCGCGCTTGATGAAGTCGCGGCTGCGGAACAGCGTGCCGAGCATCGGCAGATCCTTGAGGCCGGGGAAGCCGTCGATGTTCTGGCGCACGTCGTCCGAGATGAGGCCGGCAAGCGCGATGGAGCCGCCCGAGGGAAGCTCGACCGTGGAGTTCGCCTGGCGCTTCTTGAGCGCGGGGATCGAGGTCGAGTCGATGACGATGGCGCCGGCGTTGGACAGCTCGCTCACCTCGCTCTCGATCTTGAGGCTGATGCGGCCCTCGGAGAGCACGGTCGGGGTGAAGGCGACGCCGACGCCGAACTCTTTGAAGGTGATCGAGGTCTGACCCATGCTGTCCTTGACCGGGATCGGATACTCGCCGCCGGCCAGGAACTTGGCGGGCTCGCCCGAGATTGCGGTCAGGTTGGGCTCGGCGAGCGTGCGCACCAGGCCGTCGCGCTCGAGGGCACGCATCGCCTTGCGCAGGCGCACGTCGCCCGAGGCCCAGCCCGAAGTGGTGCCCGAGTTGCCGAAGGTCTCGGAGGGGCCGTCGTTATAGAAGCAGGTCGTGCCGGCGCAGCCGTTGGACGGATCCACGGCCGAGCTGATGCCGGGCACGGGCAGTCCGCCGAGGCCGGCCGCGGTGGTGAGCGGCAGCGCGTTGGCAGTGAGAAGGCTCCAGGCGAAGTTGCCCGAGTTGATCTGAGCGGCGAGGTTGATGCCGAACTGCTTCAGAAGCTCGCGCTGCACCTCGGCCACGACGACCTTGAGCATCACCTGCTCCTCGCCCTCGACGCCGAGCAGGTTCACGACCTTGTTCTTCTCGCGCGTGTCGCTCTCGGGCGTGGAGACGATGAAGCGGGAGGCGATGTCGCTCGCCCGGTTCGAGTCGACCGGCGTGCGCACGGTGCCGGTCAGGATCACCGTCTCGTTCAGGATCTCGGATTTGACATTCGAGCCGGGCAGCAGGCGCGTCAGCAGCGCGTCGAGCACGGCGGTGTCCTGCTCCACGCTGATCTCGAGCGTCAGCACCTGCTCGCCGCTGGCATCGAAGAAGAACGCGTTCGATTGGCCGATCTTCTTGCCGATGAGATGCACGCGGTTGGCGGACTGCACGACGGCGTCCACGATCTCGGGCGCGGAGACCATCACGTCGCGCAGATCGACGGGAAGCTCGACCAGCAACGACTTGTTCTTGCCGATGCGGACGGCGCGCGCCTGGGGCAGCGCATCCGCCGACGAGATCCGGATGAGCGAGTTGTGGGCGCTGCCGTCGGGGGCGCCAGTCAGCACCTCGCCTCCGGCGCGGGCCGGGTGGGCGTGGCCGGCAAAGGCCGTTGCGAGGAGAAGCGTGGCGGCCCACGTCAGGACGTGGCGGACGGACATATCGACAGGGATGCGCATGAATTCTTGCCTTTTGACGGACTAAACTCGAGAAATACTCAGTTTACGCCGTAAGCCCGCGAGGCCGTTCCGTAACGCATCACTCGGACGGCCGTGCTTTCTCTGGAAGATGACGGATCGATGCCCGCGGTCGGGCCGGCCTCAACATCGAGGTCGGCGATCGAGCGCAGGGTCAGGCTGATGTCACCCATGGAGTTGGCGAGCGCCAGCAACTCTGCCTGGCGCGCGGTCAACTCGAGGGTGGCGGTATTGGCGACGCTGTCGGCGGTCTTCTTGCCT
>JRYH01000395.1_pt1 | contig 14614 bp, 12 predicted proteins | sample 235351 | NCBI WGS metagenome assembly JRYH01 (sample SAMN03074221, study PRJNA261480) | activated sludge metagenome | biome: Wastewater Treatment Plant; feature: Wastewater; material: Activated sludge; isolation source: activated biomass of a wastewater treatment plant treating wastewater... ... | reverse complement strand
GCCCACGCGGGGGTTAACCGCGATCCTCAAGCGGTTCGCGGGCGTGCCGCAGTGCTCCCCGCCCACGCGGGGGTGAACCGGTGACGAGGGATTCGACATCGCATGGGGGGAGTGCTCCCCGCCCACGCGGGGGTGAACCGCACGCGCTCGAAACCGCGATGCGTGGCCTGGAGTGCTCCCCGCCCACGCGGGGGTGAACCGTGGATATCGTCGCCTGTGCTCACCCCGTTTCCGTGCTCCCCGCCCACGCGGGGGTGAACCGACCCGGGCGTACTTCGGCGGCGGGATGACCGTGTGCTCCCCGCCCACGCGGGGGTGAACCGCCCAGGCATGCAAGTGAACACAGACTTTGTGGGTGCTCCCCGCCCACGCGGGGGTGAACCAGGTCGGCGACCCCGTAGGCGTCGATGAAGTTCGTGCTCCCCGCCCACGCGGGGGTGAACCGGCGGACGGGCACGGGGGGACGCGGCCGGGCGCGTGCTCCCCGCCCACGCGGGGGTGAACCGTCCGCGGTCAGCCAGTGGGCTGCACCCGCTGGGTGCTCCCCGCCCACGCGGGGGTGAACCGGGGACGACGGGCCCATAGGGCACCCACTGCTTCGTGCTCCCCGCCCACGCGGGGGTGAACCGTCGGCGTCGTTCTGGATGTTGAGTTTGTCCTCGTGCTCCCCGCTCACGCGGGGGTGAACCGCCACCCTGCACGCGTTCGCCTGCGACAGCCCCCGGCTCGCACAGGGCCTGGAGCCTGTTCCGCGCACTCTGGTTCCCCGCGCTTATGCGAGAGCGAAAGTGTGCGGTTCCTGAGTACGCGGATGGCCAGATTTCCGCGTTTCTGGGCTGGAAACGCCCCTTCCCGACTCACACCGGTCCTGTCCGACTTCGACCGGCCGTCTCGCCCGGGCTCGAGCCACCACCGGAATGAAAGCAGGGCGCCCCGCAGCTGCGGGGCGCCCTGTTCCTCGGCGGTCCGCCTTCCCCTACGGACAGCCGGCGTTGAACGCGTCCACGAACCCGATGATGTCGGCCAGGTCGAACAGGCCGTCGCCGTTGATGTCCGCCTCCGGGCGCTGCAGGATGAACGCCCCCACGAACGCCGTCAGGTCCGACAGGTCGAGCAGGCCGTCGTCGTTCAGGTCGGCCAGACAAACGACGCAGATGTCCGGCACCCCGCTGCCGTCCGCGTCCTCCAGTTCGCCGCTGAGGATCTGCCCGTAGTCCACCAGGCCATCGTCGTTGCAGTCCGCCGACCACTCGATCATATAGGCGACCCGGTCCGTGGCCGAGATAATCGCGTCGTTCCATGTCGCCTCCGGCGATGGGGTGCCGTCCGCGATCGAGACATAGTGGAGGACGCTCTCACCCATCCCGGAGATGTTCGGTTCACCCGGGAACCAGACCGTGAACGACCAGGGTTTCCCGGTGACCCAGACCCATCCGTCCGCCGGGGTGGGGAAGCCCGGGGGCTTGTAGCCCCCAAGGAACGGGCCACGCCAGGTGTTCCAGTACGCCGGGTCGTCCACCAGCGTCGAGAACAGCCAGTCGCTCTCCCCGGCGCCGGTCAGCGTCGCCAAGTGCCCGCGAGCGGCCTTCTCCAAGGCCTTGGCTTGCAACCTATTTCTCATTGCAGGACGAGCCGGAAGCTGTACACTTCGTCTCAGGCATGGACAGGCACCACATCGCGAGGCACTTTGCTGCCCTAGGCGAACGAGAGAAACATGCGCACATTGTGGGTTGAGCGGCTCTGCAATCGGAGAACCGGCACACAGACCGCAGTGGCCAGAATGCTCCTGGCCCTCCTCGCTCTCGCCGGGACTGGTGTCTTGTCGACGGCGCAGGACTGCGGCGGTGAACAAGACTTGGGTGGCTGGAGCACCACCGCACAGGCGATCTCGGCCGATGGCCGTGTTGTCGCGGGCTCCTTGGTACTGCCAGACGGCGCTTCCTCTCACGCGTTCCGTTGGACTGCCACCGGGGGAATTCAGGACATCGGAACCCTCGGACTAGGTGGAACTGCATACGGCATTTCCGCCAATGGATCGGTGATCGTTGGCGAGTCAAGAGATCTCTCGAATCGCCGGCGAGCATTCCGGTGGACACCCGCGACGGGTATGCAAGATCTGGATCCCGGCGGCTCCAGTGATCGATGGGCACGTGATGTGACCCCAGACGGTTCTGTCGTCGTGGGCTCAGCATATCAAACCGGCAATCGGCCTTGGCGTTGGACGGCCGGCGGCGGCTTCGAGCAGTATGGACCCGGCGCGGGCTTGGTTGAGGCCGTATCGGCCGATGGCACCGTAGTCGTAGGTACGCGTGGGGGCAGCACCGTTTACTGGGCCTTCCGCTATCGAAAAATTGGGGAGAAGATCGAAAACGAAACCCTCGCGCCCTCCCCTTCAAAGGCAACCGATGTTTCCTACAACGGTGGGGTGGTAGTTGGGCAGTTCCGGAACACACAGGGCCGCCTCAGAGCGTTCCGCTGGACGACATCGGGGGGCCTGCAAGATCTCGGCACAATCCCGGGTGGCTTGGATTCGTGGGCAACCGCAGTATCCCCGGACGGTTCGATCGTGGTCGGGAACACAATCGACAGCGCTGGATTTCCTCATGCATTCCGGTGGACCGCGGCCACAGGCATGCAACTCCTCGAATCGACCTCGTCGTATCCACAGCCACAAGATGTATCCGGCGGTGGAACAGTCGTCGGGGTCGGCGAGCGTCTCGGTGGGGCCGCCGCAGTTGTGTGGAAGGGACTGCTGGGCCCGGTTGATCCGCTCGACGCGATCAACGAGCCGGATCACCATACCGACCGCTACGACATCAACAGTCCACCAGACAATGTCCAGCAGCGGACCATTCTCCGACGAGCGAGCACTGCGCGTCTCCAGGTTGTCGTGACGGACTGCTTCGATCCGGCGATTCATCAGCTTCGTATTGAGGCTGAACATACATTTGACGACTCTGCTCCGACGCCGGTCGAGCCCGCCTGGGAAATCTCATACGAACTCGGACCCTCCCAAGGTGGTGAGCGGATTGCTAATGTCGACCTTGAGATCCCTGCTGACGCCGCCGTTGGCGAGTACACGCTCCGTGCCGTAGTCGATGACCCCGCCGGCAACAGGATTGTCGCCCAAGACTTTGAACGCCGGGCTGTCGTGCTGTTCAACCCATGGAGCCCGAGTTGCACGACTTATTTGCCAAATTTGGCGAAAATTGATGAATATATCATATCTGATACTGGGCTGCTTTGGCGCGGCACGGCCCGATACAACAAACCGAAACCATGGTCATTTGCTCAGTACGACGAAGATGTGTTTCTTGGCTCGCTCGAACTTCTCACTGGCCTGAATGCCGCCGGGCGTGCCGATCCTGCTGCGGTCGCCCGCTGGCTCACCGAGAAAATCGACGCGAACGACGGAGGCGTGCTGTTTGGCAACTGGGGCGATGATTATTCAGGGGGCACATCTCCGCTTTCGTGGGTCTCGAGCAAGGACATCTTCGAGTCTTATAGAATCGATGGGAGTGTACGCTACGGACAATGCTGGGTCTTTGCGGGTCTGTTAACTTCAAGCTTGCGAGCATTGGGAATACCCGCCAGACCTGTCACAAACTTTGAATCCGCCCATGATTCGCAGGCGGACGGATATCCGGCGGATGGCCTGGTTGAACGATGCTGGGTATTTGAGCTTCCCTCACTCCGGTGGCGGAATGTCGGTGAGTCAGTCTGGAATTTTCATGTATGGTGCGAAGCGTGGATGCGGCGCCCCGAACTGAGTGACGGCGACGGCTGGCAGGTCGTCGACGCGACGCCTCAGGAAATTTCCTACGACTCAAGCCCGCAACGCTTTCAGCTCGGCCCCGTTCCGGTTTCAACTATCCGCAATCGACTTGGCAATTCTTATGACGCCCTGTTTGTGCAATCGGAGATTGACGCAGTGGTTCATGATGGTTATGAGGCATCTGGCCTGTGTACGCTCACCACAGACCTTAATCACACATGGGTGGGCCGGCGGATCACCACGAAGGCGGTGGGCACCGGATTAGCCGAGGACATTACTTCATACTATAAGGAGCCCGAAACGACTGCTGACCCCCGCTTGCCCGCAGTGATCCGTGTTGATATTCCTCCCACCGTCTCCTTAGGACAGACGATCGTTACCCAAGTCTCAATCGAGAACGAAGATCCAGAGTTCCGGGAGTTTAACTTGTATGTCGCCGCCAGCGCGGTCGCCCAAAATGGCGAAGACCTTGGCCTGATCGGCACACCAACGAGCGAGTTATTCGGAATACAAGCTGGAGAAGTATCGACGATGACGATCGATACTCCCTGGGATTTGATTCAACCCTTCACCGACATCACAGAGTTTATTCAGTTTGACATTGTGGTTACGCGCGTTCACGACGAACACCGTTGGTTGACACAGCGAACTGTGCTCGTTCAGGGCATTCCCATTAGTCTGCAGTTGTCGCCCGCCGATCGCGTGGGCGTGAACGGCGAGGTAGTCGCGACGATCGTCTATCAGAATCCGCTGCAGACCCCCCTTGAGGGTGCTGTGCTGACGCTGTCGGTCGGCCATGCCGTGCGGATTGGCGAAGGCGACACCGATGAGCAAGTGGTCTTGGGAACGCTTTCGCCGGGTTTTGAAGGCATGATCGAACGGACGCTCGTGGCCCTGTCCGCGGGCAGTCACTTGGTTGCCGCGAACATCCAGGCGAGTGGTGAGGTCCCCGGTGATGCGTTTGCCCATGTCGTCGCGAATGATTGCCCGGGCGATCTGACAGATGACGGGGTTGTCGATCTGACCGATATCGTCTACTTTGTCACTGCGTTTATTAACTACGATTTAGAAGTTGACTTTGTCCCCAACGGCTTGCTTGATCTTGCGGATATCGTTTGGTTTGTCAACGCATTCAAGTCGGGGTGCCCGTAGCGACTTCGGGGCTTTGAGTGCAGGAGCCTCGCCTGCACTCCGCTAGCGGGCTGCAGGTCCCCCTTTTTGTTCAGATCGGCTCGAGGCTGGATACTTCGCTTCGCCTCGGAATGGCCGTTCCCGGGTCTTTTCTTTTCCACGATGTTCATCAACGGGGAAGAGATCGACCGAGCCAAAAGGACCTATGGCCAATGAACCGCCGGCCCGGTAAAGGGGCGTCCGGCCCATTCAGGCCGGACGCCCCGAGCATTCCATCCGCCCCGCCCCCATCACACCCCGGGCTGCGCACGTCTGCTCTGCGCGGCGAACATCGTCAGGAACCGCGTCGCGGCCCGGTGGTCGTCTTCGGTCTCCGGCGTCGGCGTGATGTTGGCGAAGGCCGCGATGGAGCAGTAGATCTCGTCCAGCAGGCTGAGCATCGCGAACTGACCCTGCCGCCCCGCGTGCTCGAACGGCCGGCGATCCAGTTCCTCCCATGCCCGGGAGAGGGCCGGCATCGGCAGGTCTGTGGCGGGGTTGACGGGTCCCAGGTCCACGATCCAGAGCCGGTCGTGGTCGAACGCAAGGGTCTGCCACCCCCACTCCTCCGCGGCCGGGACCACGCTCCGCGCCCACACCGCGAACCGCACCCCCGAGAGCCGCAGCGCGGTCTCGAGCGTGCGGGGGAGTGACGAGACGGGATCCGGGGCCGACTCATTCATCATCGGGCCCCTCCGCCGGGTCGCTCGACGCGCTGTGCGTGTCGGGCGGCCCGCCCTGCCGATCCTCCTCCTCGATCCGCTCGGCGATCCGGTCGGCCAGCCAGCTCAGGAAGGCCTGCACCGGGTCGAGCGAGCGTGTGTCGACCCGGGGCTTGTTCTGTCCGTTCTGCATATGAAACCTCCAAAAATGAAAACGGGCCGGCGCGATGCGCCGGCCCCGAGTGGTGACCAAGGTTCAGGGATGTTCGGTCAGATGTGCCCGGTCTCGGGCCAGTTGCCCTCCCATGGGGCATGACCGGGCACCGGCGTGAACCGGTACGCGGGGTTCTTGTGGGCGCGATGCCGCCCGTAATCCGGAGGCGGCGTGGTCAGCGGCTCGAAGGGGTCGGTGGTCCCCCGATCCCGGAGCACCTTGAGCAGCTTCGTGAGGTGCAGGACGCGGCTGTTCGAGGTCTCAAGCTCTTTCGCGATCTCGGCGATCTTGAGCCCGGCCTCCAGCGCCTCTTGAACCCGGGGCAGCCGCTGCAGCCAGACCGGCGGGTCGAAGCCGTCCACGACGATGACCCGCCGGGACGCCTCGCCCAGGAGCGGGCCGATCCGGGTATCGCCGGCGAGCGCCCCGAGGTCCACCTCGGCGCGGAGACGGCAGACCCACTTGCCCCCGGGGATCGGGCGGAAGGTGTAGGCGTAGATCCTGGGGAAGATCCTCGCCAGAAGCCGGTACATCTCCGGGGTGCCCAGATCCTCGGTGTCGATGACCTTCCGGGCGGTCTCGAGCACCCGTTCGATCGTCGGCATGACCATGTCCACCGGCGCCTGGCAGCGCAGGTCCCGCAGCTCGTCCTCCAGCCTGAAGATCTCCTGCTGCGCTGCGTTCCGCCTGGTGATGAGCCCGGAGATGTCTCCCTCCGCTCTCTCGATCGCCGAGTCGAGGCTCTCTGGACTTCAGCTTCTTCGCGTGCTGCCTCTCGAGTTCGGTGATCCGGGCCGGGGTCGTGTTGCGGAGCGCCTCGAGCCGCCCCCGGACCATCGCGGCCAGCGCCTCCTTCTGACCCTCGAGGCTCAGGATCACCTCGGAGAGCGCCTGGACCAGCCGGCGGGCGACCACCGGCGCCGTGGCGTGGACGCTGTTCCAGCACTGATAGTCGCGCCGGCCCGAGCACATGAGGGCCTTGTCCTTCTCGAAGCCGCAGAGGGCCATCGGCCGCCCGCAATGGCCGCAGAGCAGGTGACGGCTGGGGAAGTAGGACCGGCGCTCCGGGTGCACCTGATCCCGTTGCAGGCCCAGGCCCCGAGGCCTCCCGAGCCCGGCGACACGCTCGGAGGCCGCCAGCCTCGCCTTGTTGAGAAGCGCCGGCTCGATGATCCGCAACGAGGGCTCGTCCCGATGGATGACCGTCGCCGGGTCCGCGGGCGTCGCGACCCGCCGGCCGGTCCGGTTGACACGCCGGTTCCGCACCTTCCCCCAGGAGAGTTTGCCGATATAGATCTCCCACTGCAACATCCTCGACACAGCTGTGCCGTTCCAGATCTTCCGCTTCGAGTAAGGGCCGGTGTCGATCTCGTTCGAGTTGAGCCATCGGGCAATCTCCGCGAAGGCCTGGCCGTCGATGATCCGATCGAAGATCTCCCGGACGACCGGGCGGAGTTCCTCGACCACCTCGATCCGACCGCCGTTCATCCGGCGGTATCCGAAGGGGCATCGAGGGTGCAGGCTCCCATTGGTAAACCGGTTGTCGAATGTCCGGCGGAGCCGCTGGGACACATCCTCCTGGTGCCGTTCATGGTGCATCGCCATGAGCGGAGCGATCTGCCGCCAGACATCGTCGTTGGTGTCGATCCGGTCGTTGATCGCGATGGCCCGGACACCCGCGTCCTCGCACAACTCGAGGAACCCGTACACCGCCATCCGGCGCATGATCCGGCCAAGGTCCTCCGCGATCACGACATCGATCTCCCCGGACTCGATGCGGGCCGTGATGGCCTCCAGTTCCGGGCGGTCGAGCCGTTCCCCGCTCCCCTGCGTCGCGACCACCTCGGTCGCGATCGGGTTGGTCGGGTAGGTCCGCTCGAGATGCTTGCGGCAGAGGGCCTCCTGGTCGTCCAGGCTCCGTTCATCCTGCATATCGGTTGAGATCCGGGCGATGATCAGTGCCCGGACCGTCTTGCCTGTACGAGGCGTGCTGTTGAATGAGCTCATGTTCGGTCTCCGCGGTTGAGACCACGGGGACCGGAAGTGATTTGACAGACACCGTCAAATCGGTGGATCGACACGACTACGGGTGATGTCGGGTGACAGAGCCGCACGGCCTTCCCGCGTCAGAATCGCGGTTCGGACCCCGGCAGAACGCCAGAAACAGGGGGCCCGCGAAGAGTCGGGTGGAATCCCCCCCTCTCCGCTTTCGTATTTTATATGGTGTTTGAGTGGACTCTGCTCCTCGAGGAAAACCCCGGATTCTCCGGGGTTTTTTGCCGTTTGGCGGAGTGCGGGAGACGCGAGGTGTTCGGGGTGCCGGACCTGATTCGGCCCGGTCGGGGGCGAGTGTCTCCCGCGGTGCTTTGGGCGGTGTCCTCGTCGCGGTTTCAGGCGACTTGGCCCGCTCGGTCAAGGCCGAGGGACCGGGCCTGGCGCTTCCAGTCGAGGCTCTTGGCGGCGTCGAGGAGATCGTCGAGCGTGAGGCTCGGCGGGAGGGCTCCGGTGAGCGCGGCGCGGAGCGCTTCGGGTCCGAGATGGACCAGGGGGAGGAGCTTCATGATGCGGGAACGGGCGATGCCGTTGGCCTGCGCGTAGGCGCGGATGTGCTGACCGGTCTTGACGAGGTCGTCGTGCCAGCGGTAGGCGAGGCCGATGGCGTCGACGATGTGCTGCCTGGGCTCGGGTCTGGACGGGAGGACGAGGTCGCGGCCCTCGGGCGAGAGGATCAGGCGGCGGCCATCGTGCTTCTTGATCTGGATGTTCAGGATGAGGCGGGTCACGGCGTCGCGTGCTTCGAATTTGGGTCGGTGCGGGCAGGTGGGACGGGCGGGCGGTGGGTCGGCCGGGGCGTCGAACTCGTGGCTGCGTAGGGCGCGGACTTGATCGGGGTCGAGGTCGATCGCGAGGGTCTGCTCGGAGAGCGTGACGCGGACGATGACGGCGCGGATCCAGTGGTCGCGGGTCTCGGGGGCCTGGGCCCCGAGGGGCTCGTGGTCGAGATGATCGAGGACGACCGCGCGGACGAGCTCGTCGAGGTGCTCGGCGTTGACGGACTTGATGGGGCAGGACTTGAACCCGTGCTTGATCGCCTTCTGGCTCACGTAGTACCGGACGAGGCGTTTTTGCCGGTCGGCGGGCGGGCCTGGGTCGTTCTTGGTCAGGGGCCGATGGGTGCTGGTCGGGCTGATCGCGAACCCGTCACCGGTTCGTTGCTTGCCTTTGTGCTGGTGGGGGTGGGTCCAGCGGTGGAGGGTGTTGCGGTCCGTGACGGTGATGAGGGCGTGGGCGCGGCCCCAGGTGGGCCGGTCGATGATGGGCTCGTGGAGGCCGTCGTAGGTCTGGGTCTTCCGGTCGCGGGTGTGGGTGACCTTGCCGATGTAGAGCGGGTTGGTGAGGATGTTGTAGATGTACTTCTGGGTCAGCGGCCTGCCGCCGTGCACGCGGCCGGCGCTGCTGGTCCACCGCTTAGTGGTGTGGCCCTTCTGGGTGAGGGCCTCGGCGGCGGCGACCAGGGACTTGGTTCGGATGAATGTCGTGAAGATCTCGCGGACGAGGTCGGCTTCTTCGGGGACGATGTACAGGCCCCGCTCCTCCCCGTCGAGCTGGCGTCGGTACCCGAGGGGAGGCTGGCCGCAGACCCAGTAGCCCTTCTTGACGGTGGCGGCGATCTTGTCGCGGATGCGCTCACCGGCGACCTCGCGTTCGAACTGGGCGAAGCTGAGCAGGATGTTGAGGGTCAGGCGTCCCATCGAGGTGGTGGTGTTGAACTGCTGTGTGACCGAGACGAACGAGACCCGCTTGTCCTCGAACAGCCGCATCATCCCCGCGAAATCCCCCAGCGAGCGGCTGAGGCGGTCGACCTTGTAGACGACGACGGCGTCGACGCGGCCCCGGTCGATGTCGTCGAGGAGCTGGGTGAGCGCGGGGCGCTTCATCGTGCCGCCCGAGAACCCCCCGTCGTCGTACCGGGTCGGGATCGCAACCCAGCCCTCGTGCTTCTGGCTGCTGATGTAGTCCAGGCCGGCCTGGCGCTGGGCGTCGAGGGAGTTGAAGGCCTGGTCGAGCCCTTCCTCGTTGGACTTGCGGGTGTAGACGGCGCAGCGGATGGTCTTCACGGGGTGCCCTTCAGGTCGAACCCTTCAGCTTCTTGAGGCCGAAGAACCGGGGGCCCGACCAGCGGGCGCCGGTGATCACGCGGGCGATCTCGGAGAGGCTGGCGAACTCGGTGTCGCGGTACCGGAACCGTCCATCGTCGAGGACGGTCACCTCGTGGGCCCGGCCGCGCCAGGTGCGGACGAGCGTGGTGCCGGCGCGGAGCCTGACCCCGCCGCGTCGGGTGCGGCTGGGCAGCGGGGTCGCCCGGGGGCCTGGGAGCGGGGCCCGTTGCACGGCCGATCTAAGCAGGCGGCGGGTCTGGGCGTCGAGCCCGCCCCGGACGGTCTGCTGCTGGTGCCACGCGAGGCCGCGGATCAGGGCCTGCTTGATCTCCGGGGCGTCTCCACCGAGGCCCAGCGCTGCCCAGTGCTCCCGGAGCTGGGCGGGCGTCATGCGGGTCAGGTCTTCGAGATCTGGGGCTGCGGGCATGCCGAACTCCTCGAACGGGCGCACAGGGCCGCCGGGGGCCTGACTCCAGGCCGCGGACCCCGGGCCTGTCTCCCCCCGGGGCGTGTGAGCTCCATATGGCCATAGACCCGCGCCGATAGCAAGGGCCGCCCGCGCATATCCGGTCGAAAAGCCGGGTGACATCCCGGCGCCGCCTCCCGAGGCCCGCCTGCCCTGCCCGTTCCGCAACGGCCCGGCGGAGGTCTAGTGCCCCACGACCTTCACGGTGTACGCCATGTACGCCCCCTTCGCGGCGACCTGGAGGGCCATCTCCAGGGCGTCGGGCGCATCGTCGTGGGCGCCGAGGGGGAACTGCCGCATCTGTTCGAGCAGCAGCGTGTGGGCCCGGCTGAACCGGAGTGTCCCCGTCCTGATCCGCGGCTCCAGCCCCTCGATCCGCTCGCGCTTGCTGCTCGTCGAGAGCAGCCGCTCCACACGCACCGTGTGTCGCAGGGCTCTGACACGCCGCTCAACGTCATCGACCATGAGGACCTGGAACTGGTTGGACTCGACGCCGATCTTGCGGATCTTGAGCATCTCGCTCAGCTCGATGAGCCGCGCGATCGTGTCGGCGGGGGAGCGGCGTTTCAGATCCGCCTCCAGGACGTAGCTGACCCTGCTCTTCATGTCCAGGGCGACGACGACGATGGCGCTGTAGTCGCCCCGGTCCTTGTGCTTGCCGAGGCTGGGGTCGCACCCCGCGAACACCCGGAACGACCGGCCCCCGGCGTTCAGTAGCTCGGGCACGCCGCGGAACTCGGGGTCCTTGAGATCGTCCCAGTACCTGAACCCGTCGGGGTTGAACAGGCACTGCTCTGGGTCGGTGGGCTGGTTCTGCTTCTCCGACTGGAAGCTCCGGACACCCTCGAGCAGCCGCATCCTCATCAGTTCGAGGTAGGACTCACGCTCGGGCCAGAGGACCTCCGTGCCCTCCAGCATGCGGAGTGCGTTCTCGGCGTAGAACGCCTCGGCCGCTTCCTCGCCGCTCTCGCCGTCGCGCTCGGCCGCCCCGGTGTAGATGTTCTCCCAGCGCTCCCACAGCTCGGCGTGCGACGCCCAGGACTCCACGGCGCGGTAGACCTCCGACTCCCAGCCCGCGTATCCCTGGCCCCGCGTGGTCAACCGGGCGAGGAGGGCGCCGTGGTGCATGATCGTGCCGACGACGACGACGTTGGTGCGTCGGTCGCCGGACTTGAGCAGCGTCCGGTCGAACCAGTCGCGCAGCTTGCCGCGCTGCTCATCGCTCTCGGTGTTCGCCCGGTCCTCCAGGTCGTCGGCGATGATCAGGGTCGGGCGGTGCTGCCGGTGCTTGAGCCCGCGGATCGCCTGGTTCGCGCCCACCGCCCGGACGAGCGCCCCGTTCCAGAAGACGACCTGGTCGGCCCGCCAGGGCTTGGGCTGGGCGCTGCCGGGGGGGCGGCAGACCTCCGGGAAATCCGCCAGCAGCGCGGGGTTGTGCTGCGTCTCGTGCTTGATGTTCCGCAGGAGCTGGGCCGCCTGCTCCTTGGTCGCCGAGACGAGCAGCACGAACGGCTCGCGATAGTACAGCACCGCCCAGAGGACATAGGCGAGCGAGGCGACCGTGCTCTTGGCGTGGCCCCGGGGGGCCGCGATGGCGACCCGGCCGCCCCGCTCTCCGCTGACGCGGTGCAGCGTCTTGAACATCCTGCTGTGCATCCGCGAGGGGGGCAGCAGAAAGTGGTTGTTGAGGTAGACCTCGGCGAACCGGCGAGCGGAGCGAGAGGCCAGCGCGCGTCGCCGGTCAGAAAGCGCCGCCCCGAGGGCCGAGTGGGCAACAGCGAGCCGTGAACTCATGACGGCGCGCCCTTCCTCCGGTCGGCGCTCCGGGCAAGATTGGTGACCTTCTTGGTCGGCCTGGCATCGGGCGGGCCGCGGCGGGCCCCGTGCTTCTGCTCGATCGCGTCGAGACGCTCGGCCTCGGCGATGATCTCCGTGAGCGAGAGGTCCCCGTCGCTCCGCAGGCGGAGCTCGCCCCGCACATGCCGCTCGGCGCTGGGGAGCATACCCAGGCTCTGCAGCCGCTCGACCGCACGGTTGATGATCTCGAACACCGCCCGTTCGCCCTCGATCCGCACCGCGGCTGGCGTCGTCTTCTCGCGGGTCGCCCGGCGGATCCGCCGCGCACAGGTCTCGGCGGTGTGCATGAGTTCGCCCGCCATCTTCCGATCGAGTTCGGGGTCGTCCTCGAGCTTGAGGCGGTCCCGGATCGCGTTGCGGTCCCTGCGGATCGTTCGGTCCGAGCAGCCCAGCAGCTCGGCGATCTCGACGATCTCCATGCCCTCGGTCTCGAGGTGCTGCACGCACCGCTGCCGGTCCCGCTTGGCCAGCTGCCGCGGGCAGAGCTTCTTCTCCTTGATCTGCTTGAGCAGCGTGAAGACCCCGGTCTTGCTCATGGCTTCACCCTCCCACTGGTCACGCCCCCGGCCGCGGCTCCGGCCTCGACCATCGCCGGCATCGCGTACCGCTCCGCGAGCCCAGGGTCGACCGCGGCGGCCCCGAACTGCTCGATGTACCGCCGGACGATCAGGTCGCAGTACCGCGGGCTCCGCTCGATCGCGAGGCACCGGCGACCGAGGCGCTCGGCGGCGATGATCTGGGAGCCCGAGCCCGCGAAGGGCTCGTAGCAGACGCCCCCGGGCCGCGTGTGCCGACGCATCGGGATCTCGAACAACGCGATCGGCTTGGGCGTCGGGTGGTCCGGCCGCTCGGGCCCGGGCGGGATCGTGTCCAGGTCCCAGACGGTGGTGAGCTTGTCTCCGCGCGCCTTGGGGCGTTGCCCGCTGCGCCAGCCGAACAGGCAGGGCTCGTGCCGCCACATGTAGACGCTCCGGCCCGGGGTGGCCCTGTTCTTGGCCCAGATGATCTGGCAGTGCACGCGGACATCGAACTCGCCCCACACCCTCTCGAGAAGGGCCTGATGGCGGCTGGCGTGCCAGCAGTACCACGCGGCGTCGTCCGTGATGGCGTGCCGGACCGCCGCGTCGATGAACCCGCGGTACAGCGCCGGCTCCTCCGCCTTGGGGTCCCAATCGTCTTCCGCGCCCGGGACACGCCGACGGCCGCGTGAGCGGCCCCCGGACCCGCGGTAGCCGACCATGTACGGCGGGTCCGTGGCGAACAGGGACGCACGCCGGCCGCCGCCTTCGGCGACGAGCCGCTCGACGCCCGCCGCGTCCGTGCTGTCCCCGCAGAGCAGCAGGTGCGGATCGGCCGATGTGCCGAGGCGGATGAGGTCGCCCGGTTGCGTGACCGGCTCGGCCCCCGCGGGCGCGAGCGACTCCGGATCGAACGCGTCCGGATTGTCCGCGCTGTCCTCTCCGAGCACCTGGGCGATGAGGTCCCGGGCCTCGCCGAAATCGAAGCCGGTCAGCCCGAACTCCAGATCATCCTCTTGGAGCAGGTCGTCAAGCAGGCGGGCGAGCTTCGCGTCGTCCCAGTCACCCTGGATCTTGTTGAGGGCGAGGTTGAGGGCCTTTTCCCGGACCGGGTCGAGGTCCACCACGCTCACCGCCACCTCGCTCGCGCCCCGCGCGAGCAGGATCTTGAACCGCTGATGCCCGCCGACGAGGTGGCCCGTTCTCTTGTTCCAGACCAGCGGCTCGACGTAGCCGAACTCGTCGACGCTCCTGGCGAGCTGCTCGTACGCCTCGTCCCCCGGCTTGAGATCCAGGCGCGGGTTGTAGGGGGCGGGGTTGATCCGATCGCGCCGGATGGTCGCGATTTCCATGCGAAGCTCCTTCTGTGCGTACCGCCGGCGCAGAGGTCCCGAAGGATGCGCAGACGGATACCGCCGTTGTGCGTGAGTTTCTGTGTTGAGGTCGGTCGCAGGCTGAGGACAGGCACAACCCGCCGGGTCGTGTGCGCCCCACCGGGGCGCGGCCTGGCACCAAACTGTCCGACTCCACGCCTCGGGCGTGGGTGGCCCTCCCGCCGGGAGTTCGTCACGATCGCTCGGCGAATCGCGACAAAATCAGAACGAGGGCTGAGAGCATTAGACCCGAGGATCGCACCGGTGTCAAGTCCGAACGTGCTCCCGACCGTCAAGAGGAGCAGGAAGACGAGCGACTGTCAACATACTGTCAGCGGATCCCGCGGGGTCCGCTTGTAGCCCCGCTCAGCACCTCGCCGAGAGGCTCGGTGGCCGCTGACCTTTCCCCGGTAAGCAGT
>JRYH01000140.1_pt1 | contig 14630 bp, 13 predicted proteins | sample 235351 | NCBI WGS metagenome assembly JRYH01 (sample SAMN03074221, study PRJNA261480) | activated sludge metagenome | biome: Wastewater Treatment Plant; feature: Wastewater; material: Activated sludge; isolation source: activated biomass of a wastewater treatment plant treating wastewater... ... | reverse complement strand
TGTAACCCATGTCTTCAGACTTTTTTGTTACCTATCTCCCCGACCGGTCACTTTTTTTGGAACATAAGATCAAGCCATTCATTAGCCAATTCATTCTTTTTCTCGGCGCTGAGATTGGCATCCGTTAACTTAGGCCTTAGTTTCTCAGCCTTTTTTCTGGCTCGCTGCTTACGTCTCTCCTTAGCGTATTTTCTAATACTCTTACGATTCACAATCAACGCAACAAAGGCTGAAATACTTACTGCCATGACAAGCGCTAAAAGGACACTAAAGAATACATCTCGCCCATAATATTGGGCAATAGAAATCGCTAGAGCTGCGACTCCTATAGCAATAGGCGAAAAGATGTCAAAAATCCCTTTGATGGAGAATGCGAAGCCGGATTGTTCTATGAGGTTCATGTGTTTGGCGAGCGCAACGAATCCATGGACATCACCGTTTTGCAGAACTTTGTAGAGTTTGCCTTGTTTTGCATCATCACTGATCCTCCCCTCAAGAGAAGTGTATCCTCTCATTAACTTCTTTCCTTGCTCATTTTGTTCCTCACGCAACACTCTGAAACGCATGAAATCGAAGAATGCATAAATCAAGAATTGAAGAAGAAAATATCCCACAATTAGCGCAAGCACTAAGTACAATCGCTCTACCTCTATATCTCCAGACGATAACCCGAAATACGTGATCTCAGCTGGAGCAAGATTTCCAACAGATATTACCACCGCAACGGTTGATGAGGCCAACAAGCCTTTTCGTGTCCTCAGAGTAGTATCATCGAGAAACTTGCCATAGCTGTCCAGGGACATAATTTTTAGGAGTGAACCATTGGGCTTATCAGTCATGGTATGGACCTCACACTCAGGCCGTATTTAATATTTCTAAACCGGAACACAAAAAAGATAACGCCTGAATTAAGCCGAGCTGCGAAGCGTCTTGTGCTTGAATGAATTATTAGACCGGTCAAACACTCCACTGAACTATGGGCTGATTTCATGGACATGAAGGTAGATGTTGCCCGTTTGTGCAGCGTGTCGTTTCTTCCGCAGCAAAAGCGTTACGAAATCAATCCGTTCCTCAAGGACAGCCATCAAATCTGCGCCATCCATCAGGACAATGCTCGGGCGCCCTGACGAATGAGCAATGACACCATCTGGCGAAAACCCATTCATGGACAAGCACACACCCAGCGTGTTGTCAAGCTTTCGCCGCACCTTTGATGCAAATGCATCCAAATCCTGAACGCCTACCGGATCCTGCTGCCACTTGGCCTCGAACAGATAATCCGTGCCCTCAAGCGAAAAAGCACCATCGATTTGTTCCCCGGTGTTTTTGAAAGAGGCTTTCGGATCAAGATCGAAAAGCTCAAAAAGGTCATACATCAAGCGCTCAAGATCAAACCCGCGAGACTGTGGACTTGCTCCAGTGGCAATTGCCAAAAATTTAGCGTTGATTTCTCGGAGCTTCTCTCGAACCGCAGAATTTTGCCTGAGCTTCTCAGCCCGTTCTTTTCGTCTTTCCTCTGCCGCTGCCTCATCTCGAATTTTCTCTTGATGAGGTGCAACCAATTGGCTTAGCTGTTCAACGGCATCCCTTGCTCTTCGCGCCTTTTGTTCACCACCATCGAGTTGTTCGAGGTGTGAGAAATTCTTAATGCTCGTAACCTCGTAGCAAATCTTGGTTAGCGCACCCAGGTGTTTGTCTTGGTCTTGAACCAGCGCGTCAACGAAATCGGAAACTATTTGCCGCTTGTAGTTCTCCCAATTCAACGATCCAACAAACGACGGATTGCCACTACAACTCGTGAGAAAGCTGTGTAGATCAGCCTTGTACCAGTAGATGCTGCATAACGCATCCTTCAACGCGATGATCGCTGCTGGCGCAAGTCGCTTTCCGGCCATAACTACGTTTCCTTTTTGAAAGCTAACTACGCAATATATTACGATTTCAATTTTTATCGAATAAAAGAGCAAAACGTTTTTTATTGCGCGGCTGCACGATTCGATTTCCACAAGGCTCTGATTCTGCTGGAATATCTGCGATCTCTCGCTCTCAGATAAGCGACAACTTCGCAGTATAGCATCTGCCCTGGCGATGACGATAGTGCTGCTGGCAGATTGGCTGGTGGGCGCTTTTTTGCATTCATCTTGGCGGTTTTATGCGATATTTCGGAACGACGAGAAAGCCCAGAGGCCGTTCTGCTCCGGATACTGCCATGCGGCACTGCAAGCTGCGCAGTGGGCAGGGCTGTCTGCGCCGCGAGATGCGTTGCCTCTTGAGGCCCGTACGGGAACGGCCGGTACCGCGTAGCGTCGCGGTCGGCGCATCGCGCGCTCAGGCTTTTCAGGATGCGGTAGGTCTGAAGATTCATATTCAAATCCCTGCCCTTGCCCGTATCCGATCATACCGCCGAATGGAGCGTGTTGACAAGTCCTGGCGTGCCGGTGTTCGCTGCAGGGGATTCATCGCAAGATTTGGCAGAGAATATGGCGTGGAAAAATCGGATCGTCTGCCGGCCGGCCCACGCCGGTGCTGGGCTACGCGCACGCCGGCGCGGTGCTGCACTTCGACTCTTTCGGCCGGATGAAGCTGAATCCGAGTGCCTGGTATCGCGGGCTCGACACTCTATTGCTCGACCCCGAGCGCGCCCGCGAGCAGGCGCGCGAGGCCGTCGGTGATCACAAGGCCGAAACCTACATTGCATTGCTGAAGGGAAGAAATCCATAGCGAATTCGCCACTTGGATTTCATGCTTGAGGCCGGATGGACAGGAAGCGCATCAGGGAAAAAATGAGAAAGTGGCAAGTTGCAAGGCAAATTGCAAAGGATCAGATCGTGTATCGGCGTGTTTTGCACGTTTCACGACTTGTCCCTTGAGCCATACTCAGCCTTGATTTCGATGGATGACTAGAGCGCGTTTTTCGCGCATCCGAGCTACTGTAAGGCGGCGCGCACGGCTGTTGCAGGCCGGTCGGATGAAGCCGGGATGGGCGAAAGACCAACAACGGCGCGTTTTGCCTATTAACACGACTGGGCTTATGGGCGACCCCAAGAGTCCATTACCGTGCGACCGGGCTTGTTCAACTACCTGGCAAGATCGTGGCTCCCTGCGCTCGAACGATCTAACCTTATTCGTTCGGCGTCAAGCCGCAGGGGCTGGTGATAATCTGCGCTTCTTCAGCCGTGTACGGCCGCCTCTATAAGTCCCGCCGAGCTGCTCGCATCCGCTCTCGACCAATTGAATAAAATCCCGAGCATCCGAAAAGTAGTTTTTGAACGCAAGCCGCACCTCCTCGCTAGTATCAGCTCGAACCAACACTATGTCCGAGGCTGAGCGATCCTTTTCTAGCTGGAAAAGTGCCCTTAGGGCATCTGTGGCATCTCGGAACTCGCGAATCTCAAGTTCTCCCGATGGGGAGAAAATTAAGATTGCGTTTCTCTTTTCCGTAACGGCACGATCGGCAGTGTTCAACCCCTTGAGTCTGCCCAAAATGTTTAGCGATTTATCCAGTTGTAGGAACTCCTGGAGCAGGTCGCTATTGGACATGTCTGGAAATGGTCCCTTCGCGTCCTCGAATGCACGCGCAAGGATCTCACTTGCCAGAGCCATAGCACGTTCATAGCGTTTGTCACCCTTCTGGAACTTGGGCTGGCTTTCTGTAACGAACCCAACAAGTTCAACGGCGGTCGCCCAAGAGTGCTGGACCAGAGTACGATACTGAATTTCGACATACAATCCCTTGAGGTGTTTTCCTACCTCCGAACGAACGTCATACTCATAAACATCGTGAATTCCCCGGTAACCTGTAGGTTTAGGTGATACTATATAATCATACTTATCGTCGGCGTTGCGTCGGCGGTGATTGAACCGAGCCTTGTTGAACTCCTTCCGAAACTCCGTCAAGGCGGCAATGTCCTCAAAGATCAACCTGCATCCGGCAATATCATCCATCCGAGCAAGCTGCATTCCAGGTATGCGTTGTAGCTTGTCGAAAATTGTTGATCTGCGCTTATGGCGCTGAGCGACCGTGATCCTCTTACTGCGTGTTCTATTTCTAAGGATCGCTTGGAAAGTATTCAGTACGCCACGATGTGCAGCTCGCCACTCTTCCACCACCTTAAAGTCGGCCGGTTCCGCGTTCCCAGAACGTATGCGATCCCCGGCCCGGCTGACACGGGACTTGGAGCCACCGGGATATCGTGCTTGCAACTGGTTATTCATAGACCGCTATTGCCGCACCTGACGCCGAACTTATAAGCATTTCTGCGCCGCTTCTTGCGTTTCCAGTCTGCCTGGTGATTCGGCTGGTTGTGGACAAGTGAATTCCATAATAGCGGGTAATCGCGGTTAGCGTGTAAGTCCCGCCCGAGCGCGCTTGCACGAATGCGGCGCTGCGGTCTGCTGAATACCGTGCGATCTGGCCCGGCTTGTGTGCAGGGCGGAATGCAAAAAAGAAGACCCCAAGGGTTTCTTGATTACTCTCGCTGATATTCTCTGAAGAGTGGATGTCCAGGCTAGTTCTGTCCAGGTTTGTCGCCGAAGAATGGATGTCCAGGATTGTCTTCCCGTTAGATATCTTCATAATCTTCGTCGGCATCGATGTCGTCGAAGATACTTCGGGCGGTGTTGGAACTTTCAGGCGCTTCGACGTTACCGAGCACTCTCGGTTTACGCTTGGGTTCTTCTGGCGCATTGTCGCCTATCCATTGGTTTGCGAGGCATATCTCGCGGTCGATAATCTTCACCGCTTCCACGTCATCGGCAAAACATTTCTTCAGCGTCTCGAAGGACGAGAGAATCTCGTACATGTGCTCCTCGGGTGGTTCGTCCGGAGTGTGGTTCAGCTGATGCTCTATGCGGACGTTTTCAAGCTTAGGAAGAAGTTGGGCGCGCACCCGCTGGACAAGGTTTTCGTACTCGCTATCGGTGAAGATGCTGCGGATGCTTGCGCTTTCGAGTGCATCGGTGTCATACCCTTCAGATGCATAGTCGCTCACCGTCTCGACGAATTTCATTCTATTTTCCTCCGGCAGCAGACCTAACTCGTGCAGGCGCTTTGCAAGCCGTACTTCCGGCATTGCGCTCAGCATGAGACCGGGCTCCGAAACCTTTGCGAGAAGGTCTGGGTGCTCTTTAAGATACAGTGTGAGGAAATCTTTCGAGCACCGCCGCGCGAGGAAGCCCTGAAGATGGCGCCTTCCATCGAATGCGGACAGCCACGCAGACTTATGCGAATGGCTGTTCGTGAGTTCCTCGATCTTGGTAAGCATCATCGGAAACAGAGCCTTGGGTACAACAACCGCCTTTTCGATACCGACGTTGCCGCAGGTGACTTGGTCAACGAGCCGGTCCGGCGCGCTACCCTGGATGTAGATGCCGAGGTGCTCTGGGCTCTCGACCAGCGTCGCCGCATAGGCGTCGCCGATGGTCGGGTGCTTGAACCGCCAGATGGAATCTCCGCTGGCGTGCGTGTGGAGTACAAGGCTCCCGTTGAGCGCCTCGAGGGCGGCAACGCATCCGCCAAGGTCGCTGCCCAGCCGTTGGAGAGCCTCCGACTCTGAGGGCTGGAGTTCTATCGGGCTGGCCAGGCCGTCGTTGCGCATATAGATCAGACCGAGTGCAGCCCTGCTGTTGGCGTCAAGGCCCTGCAGCACTTCCTGCATGAGCTTCTCCCGCTTTTCGACAAATTGCCCGAGATTGTAGGTGTCAAGAAACAGGTCCTTGGTAAATAGTGGGTCGGCGAGCCGCCGAGCGGTTTCTGGGATGAACCGCGGGTGGTCCGCCACGGATTCGAGATACGGCTTGATCTCCGTCTTAAATGAGAGCGGCTGCTTACCAAGCTTCAAGTGGTTATAGAGAATCTGCCGCTTCTCGTGGGCAGATAAGGCGTGGACGTCAATGACAACCTGGCTTTCATTCAATAGCGGAAAGGCGCTTTCCTTCAGGTCGCGACGCGCGCGGTTGTAAATGTAGTCGCGCGATGTCATCACGATTTTCGCGCCCTTGCGCAGCATCGGCTTGATCTGGGGCAGGACGTGATTCCACCCGTGGGCGAGGAAGTCCTCGTACTGCGTGACGCCGAAGGCGTCGTCGAGCCAGAAGTACTGTGACGGCTCGTCGGGATTCCACCGCTCAGAGACCTTGCCTGGATCGTCTAATTTCAGGAGCGAGGCATTCCACTGATCGATGGCCGCCATCGCGAGCATGGAAGCAATCGTTGTTTTGCCAGCGGCAGGCTCGCCAATGAGCAGTACGAAACTGTGCTTGTCGAGCGCCTCGGCAGCCTTCTGGTAGGCGTCCGTCACCACGACCTTGGCAAGGTCCTCACGCATCGACTCAAGAATCGCGCAGGCTTGAGAATAGGCACGCTCGTCGAGTATCTGGCTCAGGTCGCCAAGTCCGTACACGCGCGGCACCAGCATCCGCAGCCGCTTGTTTTCGAGGATCTGCTGATTTATCCAGGTGGAACCGAGAACGAGGACCTGCTGGACACCGGCTTCGGTGAAGAGAGTTTCGATGTCCTCAGTCCGTCGGCCGGGTAAGCCGGCGTTCGTCATGAGCAAATAAGAGTCACAGAGGCGCCTGGCTACGAGCCTCTTTGCCTTTGCGACTTCATCGGTCAGGTCGGACGGCCGTAGTGCGCGCGCGCTCCGGCTTGTGAACTTGCACTGGATCACGAAGCGCCCCGTCAGATGTTCCCGCCCATTTGCCTTCCACGTACCAGTAAACGCGCCGTCGCGTCCACCGTCGTTCGAATCCAGAAACGACTGGACGGTTTGGCCGAGGACCTCCCGCGAGATGGTGAGGCATAGTTGCTGGAAACTGTGCCAGCCGAGGTTGTGCAGAGCGTACATTCTGTTATTGCAACTGGGAGCAGGAGTGGGTGTCCAGAATCTGTCCGATCGGCATCAGGCGGCCTTCCTATTGCTGGACGAAGATCTTAGCGCCTCGTGGAGCAGGGCTTCGAGGAGACGGGCGCGGCTGGTGTCGACGGTGGTGAGGGTGGCTTCCAGTCGGTCGCAGAGGGCCATGAGGGCGTCGACCTTGGCCACGATGCGGTGTTGTTCGGGGAGGGGTGGGAGGGCGACCGGAATGCTATTCATTTTTGCTTGGTTCATCTTGGGCTGAGCAGTGCCAGTAGTGAATGGCTTCAGGTCAGTGGCGTTGATGAATAGTTCAAGATAGCGAAGGAATTGCTCGCTCAGACCGTCGAGAACGTGAGCATGGTTGTTCACCCAGTATTTGCCGCGAGCGATGAAGGCGATCGGTGTCGAGCGGTTTATCAGGTTGGCCCCGTCCTCTCCGATGAGAAGGAGCGGCTTGTCGAACAAATAGCCGTCAATTTTGTCGATTACTCCCGACGCGCCGTAGTAGTCATAGATCTTTGCTCGGTTCTCCCGCTCTGCCTTGGAGACCGGAACTCGCTCCCCGTCGCGGGAAATCGTGATGTCGCCGAAGGTCACCCAATCCCACGAAGCAGGGACGTCAAATGAAAGTTCGCTTCGATCCAGAGACTTGATCGCGCCTGCGCGACGGTCTCGTGCTGAGACCGCCCGCCCCTTCTTGTCGCACGCGATTCGCTTCAACAACTCCGATGCCGGTTGGTCCGTTGGGTCCTGCTCCACCAGTTTGCCACGCACGGCGAGGTTGAGGATGGTTTGGCGGAGGGTCTTGATCTGGTTCGGGCGCTTCGTGAGGGCGGGGAGTGCGTCGAGGGCGAAGCGGGCGTTGGTCGGGAAGTCGGCGGGGTCGGCTTCGGGCGCGGTCAAGCGGGTGAGGCTGACGGTGGTGAGTCGGTCACGGGTGGTTTTGCGGGCGGTGCGGGCGGCTTCCAGCCGGTCGAGCAGGGTCATCAGTTCGTCGACCTTCGCCACGATCCGCCGCTGCTCGGCGAGAGGTGGGAGGGGGAAGGGTTGAACCTCGAACTCGGCATATTTGAGACTCTGAACAGTGGTTCCCTGTTTGACGAGCTGCGTTAGCAGAAAGTCAGTCATGCCGCGGAACATGATCTGCAAATACCGTTCCTGCCCCTTCAGATAGGGCACCATAACCTTGAGGTCCTGATTGCTCGCTGCCGGAACACGGTTGATGGTCACCGGAAACGTTCGCTTCAAAATTCCGCTTCGAGCCACGATGAACAGGCTGCCCTCGGGGAATAGCTCCAAACGGGTTTCGTTCAGTCCTTTCGTTGTGATCTTGAGTTCGGAATCTGAAACCTCATCGGCCTTGATGTCCTTCGGCGAAAGCCAAACCACGTCGCCGTCCCAGTAGTCGGGCCGGCTCTTCGATGGAGTCATTCCGCCTGACAGCGTTCCAATGTCGCGAAGCCGCAACCAAGCCCAACACGAAGGAACGCTTATGGGCAGCTCTGATGTGTCAATCGATGCGGTCGACTTTGGCTTTCTGATCTTCCCCGCGTTCACCAACCGCGCCTTCTCCGCCGCAATCCGCTTGAGCAATTCCTCCGCCGGTTCGTCGTTCGGGTCCTGCTCGACCAGTTTGCCGCGCACGGCGAGGTCGAGGACGAAGCGGCGCAGGCGGGGGATGGCGTCCGGGGCGTCGCTGATGCGGTCGTAGAGTTGCAGCAGGCGGGATTCGGGGGTGGAGGTCATGGTGTTTCGGCCTCCAGGCGGGAGGTTTTTCTTGAGCGCCGTTCGTGGATGATCGCCTGCAGGCAGGCTACTGCGGGATGGGGCCTTATCTTCGAGTCGAAGTAGTCGTGGATCAACCGATGCCTCATTCCGGTAACCTTCCGCCAGGGAACCTTCGGGATTGCGTTCGTGCTGGTCCGGCTGATCTGGCCGGCGGTTTCGCCGATGACCTCCAGCGAGCGAATGACTGCGTTTTGATGCAGCTTGGCGGCTAGAAACTGCTCTTTCCCCATCCCGGAAAGGAACTCCCGGGCATCCCTAGCGGCGAGCAGCATGTCCAGCAGCAGCGCCTGGTCGCGTTCGGGTAATTCAGCCATACACTGCCCGCACATCCCGAAGAATGGATCGCCGTCGGATATAGTTCCGGCTGCGTTCGACGGCGCCTCGCGAAATCAGGTCGACTGGCCTGTGCAGCAGATCGCTCAATTGCTGCTCGAGGTCCAGCAGATCGCCCAGCGAGCGTGTTTCATCCTCGCTGAAATCGACAAGAAAATCGACATCACTCCGCCCCGGCTCGAAGTCACGACGCCGGGCTGCCGAGCCGAACACTTCCAGCCGCTTGACGCCGTAGCGGCGGCAGAGTTCGGCGATCTGTTCGCGGTGGGTTTCGATTTCCTTGAGCATGGGGCCCTCCTCTGGGTCAATCTTAGCGCAGCAACGCCTCGGACAGCGCGGTCGTCAGGCGCTTGCCCATGGATTGATGACGGTGAGACCGGCAGACTGGAATGGCGCAGTGTCACGTGTGGCGACGGCAAAGCCGTGGGTAAGGGCGATGGCGGCAATCAAGGCATCGGCGATGGCGATGGCGTGGCCGGTTTTGCGGATCGTGGCCAGCAGTCTGGCGTAGGCGGATGTGCAGTCCAGATCGAAGGACAGGATGCGGCCGGTGAACAGCGGCAGGATGGTTTGCTCCAGACTGTCTTGCAGGGTGCTGCGGCGTTTGCCGGCGGGCAGCAGGGCAATACCGGCGCGCAGTTCGGCCGCGCTGATCGCCGTAAGGTACAGGGTTTCCGATGGCTGGGCGTCGATCCAGGCCACGACGCGCGGTTCGGGGTCTCGGCGCAGTGGTTCGGAGATCAGATTGGTGTCCAGGATGATCATTCGAAATCGATGACGCGCACGGGGCTTTTGTCGCGCAGGTTTTCGAAGACGGCGGCTTCCTCCTCGGTCAGGCGGGCCTGGCGGCCGATTTCGGCCAAAAGTGAGCCGAGCCTGGGTCGGCTTTCCGGTGCGACGGTGGCCGCGAGAATTTCGCGTACTTCGGCTTCCATGCTGCGTTCGTGCCGGGCGGCACGAACGCGCAGCGCGCGGTGAACCTCATCGGGCAGGTTTCTCACGGTGATGGTCGGCACGGGCGGATTCTCCAGAGGCGCTGTCAGATTGGTTATTACACAGCAATGACAGCATTTTGTCAATCTGACAGCAGATTGAACGGCTAGCGAAGAAGCGCCTCGGCGAGGATGGTCTTGAGTTCGGTGCGGAGTTGGGCGATTTCGTGCTCGGCGCGGTTCAGTTCGGCCAGCAGTTCGTCGGGGTCGCCGTGGTCGGGTTCGACGGTGTGCGGGTTTTTGATGTCGAGGTTGTAACCGCGGGCCTTGATCTCTGCGGCGCTGACCTTCCAGGCGCGTTCGTTTGCCTTGCGGCCCTTGCGCCCTGCCCCGCCCCACCATTTCGCGCAGTCGGCCAGGTGTTCGAGCTTGATCGGGCGGGTCATCGAGTAGGCTTTCTGGCCCTCGGGCACCTGGTGTTCCCAGTACCAGATGTCCTTGGTCGGCGTGCCTTTGTCGAAGAACAGCAGGTTGGTGCCAATCGAGGCGTAGGGGCGGAACACCGAGTTGGGCAGGCGCACGATGGTGTGCAGGTTGCACTCTTCCATCAGGTGCTCTTTCAGCCGGGTCTTGACGCCCTCGCCGAACAGCGTGCCGTCGGGCAACACCACCGCGGCCCGGCCGCCGGATTTGAGCAGGCGGATGATGAGCGCCAGGAACAGATCGGCGGTTTCCCGGGTGCGGAAATGCTGCGGAAAGTTGGATTCGATGCCGTCCTCTTCCTTGCCGCCGAACGGTGGATTGGTCAGCACGATATCGACCCGGTCTTTCTTCTCCCAGGAGATGTAGGGCCGGGCCAGGGTGTTGTTGTGGTGCAGGAAGGAAGGGTCCTCGATGCCGTGCAACAGCATGTTGGTGACGGCCAGCATGTGGGGGAGCTGCTTTTTCTCCATCGCGCGCAGGCTGGCCTGCAACGTGACCTCGTCCTTGGGACGCTTGACGTAGTGCTCGCGCATGTGGCGGATGGCGCAGGTGAGGAAGCCGCCGGTGCCGCAGGCCGGGTCGAACAGGATCTCGCCGGGCTTCGGGTCGATCATCTGCGCCATGAAGGAGGTCACGGCGCGGGGCGTGTAGTACTCGCCGGCGTTGCCGGCCGATTGCAGGTCGTTGAGGATCTGTTCGTAGATGTCGCCGAAGTGCTGGCGCTCGCGCAGGTTGTTGAAGTCGATGCCGTTGATCTTGTTGACCACCTGCCGCATGAGCTGGCCGGACTTCATGTAGTTGTATGCGTCCTCGAAGACGTCGCGGACGGTGCGGGCGCGCGGTGTCCGTGGTGCCAGGTCCTTCAGGGTCGGAAACAGATCGTCATTGATGAAGGTCAGCAGTTCATCGCCGGTGATGCCCTCCGGGTCAGCCGCCCAGTTGCGCCACTGCAAGCGCTTCGGAATCGGCGCACGGTAATTGTCCTTGATCATCTCCAGTTCCTTGTCCTGGTCATCGATGATCTTGAGGAAGAGCATCCAGCACAGTTGGCTGATCCGTTGTGCGTCGCCATCGACGCCAACATCTTTCCACATGATGTCCTGGATGGATTTGACGAGAGTTCTTACGGACATTTTGGTTGTTTGGTCGTTTGGGTGCGATCAGGCGGTTCGGTGGTGTCGATGGCGATCGTGTTTCAAAAGGCTTTCGGCCGGAATGGAAAAGGTTTCGTGCAGGCCTTCGATCATTCGCAGCGTCAGCGGGCGTTTGCCGGCCAGCACTTCGTAGACGCGATTCTTTCGACCGATCACGGGCACGAGGTCGTCGACGGTCAGGCCCTGCTGTTCCATCCGAAACTTGATGGCCTCCAGCGGATCAGGGAAATCAATCGGATAGTGGCGCCGCTCGTAGGCTTCCACGAGCGTCACCAACACGTCCAGGCGATCGCCTTCCGGGCTGTCTGCCTCGGCGGTCATCAGCGTCTCGATTTCCTGCAACGTGGCCCGGTAATCGGTTTCGGTCTTGATTGGTCTAATCTCCATGAATCACCTCAGATGCTCTGCGCATCGATCCTGTCGTATTGCCTGTGCGTCCCAAAGAACCGGATGAAGGTTCAGGCCGGCACCCGGTAGAGTTCGGCCTGCAGGTCGTGCACGGCCTGCTCAAATCCGGGCCGGCCGCCGAAGGCGTTGACCAGTTCGACCAGGGTGCCGAGCCGGTCCAGCGGCGGAATCTTCAGCACATTGGCATCGTCGAGGTTCAGCACGCCCTCGTCGGCATACTTGTCGAGCAAGGCGGCGAGCACGGCGCGGGCCTGGTCGCCGTAGCGGGCGAAGACGTCGCGCTTCTTGACGTTGTCGGCGCGTTCGCGCCGGGTCAGCGGCTTGGCGTCGAAAGCCACGTGGCAGATCAAGTCGAAGGGGTCGAGGTCCTTGCCCAGTTCGTCCAGGATCGGATCCAGCGGCAGGCCTTCGCTTTCCAGTTCTTCGAGCACGGCCTGCTTGCGCTCGGCCCCGTTCCAGCGGCGCAGGAAGTCATCGAGGCTGACGAAGCGTTTCTTCAGCGCGCGTCGGGTGTAGTCGCGCAGCGATTCGGTGACCAGCTTGCCGTTGGCGTCCAGGTATTCGATGCGCTCGGCAACGATGGTGGCGCCGATGCCGTCGACGTAGATCTTGCGGCGCGGTTCGCCGGGCGGATCTGGTGTCGGGTCGATGTCGACCCGTGTGTATTTGCCGTGCTCGTCTCCGATCGAGTCGGGGATCTCGGGCTCGGGCGGGTCGATCGGATCGCACGGGTTGGGCTGATAGATCTGCACCGGCTCGCCGTCGAAGTCGGGGTCGGCGAAGTGGCTGGTCGCTCCCCGGAAATCGATCAATGTGAAGTAGTACTTGCCGGTGTCCTCGTGCACGCGGGTGCCGCGGCCGACGATCTGCTTGAACTCGGTCATCGAGCCGACCTCGCGGTCGAGCACGATCAGACGGCAGGTCTGGGCGTCGACGCCGGTCGACAGCAGGCGCGAGGTGGTGACCAGCACCGGGTATTTCGATTCCGGGTCGATGAAATTGTCCAACTGGGCCTGGCCATCGATGTCCGATCCGGTGATGCGCATGACGTAGCGGCCATTCTCCCGCACCCGGTCGGCATTCTCGTTGATCAGCGCCTGGCGCATGCGGGCGGCGTGCTCCTGGTCGACGCAGAAGACGATGGTTTTCTGGAACGGGTCGCCGGATTCATTCAGGAACTGGGTGATCTTGCCGGCGACCAGTCGGGTGCGGTCGTCAATCACCAGGTTGCGGTCGAAGTCCCTGGTGTTGTAGATGCGGTCTTCGACCGGGTTGCCATCGCGATCGAGCTTGCCCTTCTCCGGGCGGTAGCCTTCGACATCGCGGTCGATGTGGACCTTGACCACCTTGTACGGCGCCAGGTAGCCGTCCTGAATCCCCTGCTTGAGCGAGTAGGAATAGACCGGTTCGCCGAAGTAGGCGATGTTGGAGACGTACTCGGTTTCCTTGGGCGTCGCGGTCATGCCGATCTGGGTGGCCGCGGAAAAGTAGTCCAGGATCTCGCGCCAGGCCGAATCCTCGGCCGCGCTGCCGCGATGGCATTCGTCGATGACGATCAGGTCGAAGAAATCGGGCGAGAGTTCGCGGAACAGCTTCTGCTGCTGTTCGGGGCCGGTGATGGCCTGATACAGCCCCAGGTAGATCTCGTAGGCGGTATCGATGCGGCGCTGGCGGTCGACCGCCGACGGCAGATCGATTTCACTGCCGCCGGCACGCGCGATGGTCTTCGATTGGGTCGAGAGCTTGGCCATGGCGCCGCCGAAGGGGAGGAAGTCGTTGACCATGGTCTGGTCAACCAGCGCGTTGCGGTCGGCGAGGAACAGGATGCGCTTCTTGCGGCCGGACTTCCACAGTCGCCAGACGATCTGGAAGGCGGTATAGGTCTTGCCGGTGCCAGTAGCCATGACCAGCAGGATGCGGTTCTGCCCTTTGGCGATGGCCTCGATGGTGGCGTTGATCGCGTTGAGCTGGTAATAGCGCGGCGTCTTGTCGCCGCTGTCGTGGTGATAGTCCTGCAGGATGATGCGCTCGGCGTCCTGGTCCAGGCCCTTCCACTGCCGGTAGCGCGCCCAGAGCGTTTCCGGCGACGGGAATTCATGATTGGCGAGCGTGGTTTCGGTCTGTTCGCTCAAGCCGGTGCGGTCGTGGAACACGAAGCCGTCGCCGTTGGACGAGAACGCGAACGGCACATTCAGGGTTTCGGCATAGGCCAGCGCCTGTTGGATGCCGGCGCCGACGCTGCGGGTGGCGTTCTTGGCCTCGATCACCGCGATCGGGAGGTTGGGCTTGTAGCACAGCACGAAGTCGGCGCGCCGGGGAGCGGCACGCGCCACCAGCTTGCCGCGCACCGTGATGCGGCCCCTGCTGATCTCGAATTCCTCGCGCAACTGCAGCATCTCGTCCCAGCCGGCGGCTTTCAGCGCCGGCAGGATGTACTTGGTGCAGATGTCGCGCTCAGAAAGTTCGTGTTTGTTCAACGGCGTTCTGCCCGATTCGGCTTTCCCACGATGCATTGTGCATAAATTGCGCCCTGGGTGGTAGCCGGACGCTTATGGCGACTTACATAAGTCGCATACCCGCGATTTCATCAACCGACATAGGCACGCCCCCTCCCACACCCCCGCAAGCGGTGGAGCACGCCCCCTCCCACACCCTCATAGGCGCTAACTTAA
>JRYH01000707.1_pt1 | contig 14634 bp, 13 predicted proteins | sample 235351 | NCBI WGS metagenome assembly JRYH01 (sample SAMN03074221, study PRJNA261480) | activated sludge metagenome | biome: Wastewater Treatment Plant; feature: Wastewater; material: Activated sludge; isolation source: activated biomass of a wastewater treatment plant treating wastewater... ... | reverse complement strand
TTTACTTATGCATGTATTAATAAGTGGCCCATTTCCGGATTTCCAACGGTATCCGTGGCCGTGGCACGCTGACGTTAGAGCCCGTCTGCAGCCCGCTGCAGCCTAAATCTCTCCCGATTTCCCCCTGTCGTGGCAATCGAACGGAGAAGCACCCGAATTTCCCGGCATTGGCCAGTCACGGCACGAGCGGCACCAGGCCACGCCCTGGTAAATCGCGGCCGAGAGTCGATTTTCGCAGTTCACTGAAGCAAGCCGAAAGACCGGGCCGGAGGCGCCCGGCTGTCCGGCCACAGACCAGGTAGATTCTTGCCGGCCAGATGATTCAGGATCCGCTGGATGACCGGCGGGTCTTCGATGCTGGCGATGACCTTGACGGCGCCACCGCACTTTGGGCACGTTTCCACATCGACTTGAAATACGCGCTTGAGGCGTTGTGCCCAGCGCATCGCCGCCTGTCGCTCGGCCGGCGTGCGGTCCTCTTCTCGCGCCGGCTTGGTGGGCGTGGCGCCTCGGCCCCGGCGGGCCGGCGTGATTCGGGCCCGATGGGGACTATTGGGTGCGAACACCCCGTGGAAGCGGGTTAAATTCAGTCGCGGCGGTGGCACCAGTGCAGCCAGCCGCGCGATGAAATCCAGCGGCTCGAAGATCACGTCGCGGTAGAACGGCCGCGTCTGGCAGCACGAAGACGGCACGACGGCGGCTAAGCCAATCTCATCGAGCCCGGCGCCAAATACCGCTGACCGGTGTCCACGCATGGCATCGACAATTCCGCACCGATAGGGGCTTGTAAGAAAAAAATCAGCCTATCATCAGGTTGCCATCATATACGGCGGTGAGGTATCGGATAAAACAATTGCACCTTCGAATCGGAGAACGATCACCGTGACCTTCAGGCTTGTCGTGCTTGTCGTCTGTCTTCCCCTCACCGGTGAAGTCGTGTTTGCCGGTGACGTGCCGCTGCTCGGCGAAACGGTAATGCTCGACCCTGCCGGCACAGGGGGCGACACTTTCGGTTCCGCGGTGGCTATCGACCACTCGACCGCCGTCGTGGGAGCACCGACCGCTGTTGTCGGCAACGCCAGACCCGGATCAGCGAGCGTCTTTGTGCGCGCGGGCGGGACCTGGACGATGACTACAACCTTGTCCGCAATCGACGGCTCGGATGCCGACGGGTTCGGACAAAGCGTTGCAGTATCGGGCGATACCATCGTGATCGGCGCGCCGAAAGCGGACATTGATTTTGTGCCGGACCAGGGCGCGGCCTACGTGTTCGCACGCGATCCGGGGACAGGACTCTGGTTCGAACAGGCGAAGCTGACCGCATTCGACGGCGTCGGCGGCGACGAATTCGGCCGCAGCGTGGCCATTGACGGTGACTTGATCGTCGTCGGAAGCGATCTGATTTCCGTCGATGGGGAAGACCTGCGCGGCGCGGCCTACGTCCATCGCTGGTCCGATTTATCGAACTCCTGGGTCCAGGAAGCCAAGTTGATCGCGCCGGATGGCAACGCGATAGACTCATTCGGCATTGGCGTCTCGGTTTCCGGAGACACGATCGCGGTAGGGTCGCCGGGTAGCGATGCCGCATTCCAGGATCAGGGCGCGGTGTACGTGTTCCAGTTCAACCCATCGTTCGGTCAGTGGTTCTGGCTAGGCAGACTGCTCGCTCCCGACGCCGGGCAATCGGACAATCTTTCATTCAGGAACGGAATATCGATTCACCGCGACATCATCATCGCCGGTGCCGTCGACAATGGAAATATCGGCGCGGCGTACGTATTCCGACGCCAGTTCATCAATGCCCAGCAAGTTGTCTGGATCTTCGAAGCCAAGCTGACGCCGATGGACGGTCAAACCAGCGATCAGTTCGGATTCAGCATATCGCAAACCGGCGGCAGCGCTTTGATTGGCGCCCCGCGCGCCGACGACGGCGCAGTGCTGGATCGGGGCGCCGGCTACTTCTTCACCCGATCGCATAACGGTCAGTGGACATTTCGCCAGAAACTTGTACCGGCCGAAGGCGCGGCGTTCGATCTTGCTGGCTGGAGCACTGCGCTGTCGGGGACAGCGGCACTGCTCGGCATGCCGTTTGCCGACCCGAACGGCGCAACGAGCCAGGGTTTGGTCGCGGCATGGTCATGCGGAGACTTGATCTTCTCCGACGGCGCCGAGGAATTCAACGGGTGTGGATTGTGAAACGCACAGCCCGTGAATACCGCCGAACGCACGCTGCCCTGCGGTTCGCGGCGATCATGCTGATGGTTTCCGGAGGTGGCAGCGCGCAAATGGCCGGCGGCGAGTTCGAGATTCGCGAAGCCGCGGCGACGGCCGGCGGCGGGTGGGCGGCACAGGCGGATTTCGAGCTTCATGGCAGTGTCGGCCAGGCCCACGTCAACGCATCATCGGGCGGGTCTTTTCAACTCTTCGCCGGCCTCTGGACGCCGGACGAAAGCGACTTCGTTTTCCGTGACTCCTGGGAGAACTGAAGCATGACTTCAATCCGCATCTTCATGTTCATATTGTTGACTTCGGGATGGGCCGTGGCTCAGGATACGGCGTTTACCTACCAGGGAAAACTGCTGCAATCCGGTCAACCGGCAGACGGCCTGTTCGACTTCGAATTTGCGCTGTTCGATACTCTGGCGGCTGGAAGCCCATTGGCGCTTGAAGATTTTCAGGAAGATATCCAGGTACGTCAGGGCGCATTTTCAGTGACACTGGACTTCGGTTCCGCGATACGATCCGACACCCAACTTTTTCTCCAGATCCGGGTCCGGCCGGACGGCATCGGCCCTCTTGTATTGCTGGAACCGCGCCAGCAAATCGCGGCCGCACCGCGTTCGATCAGTACGGACTTCACGCAACCCGATAGCGTGGATTCGGTCAGCGTCATCAACGGCAGCATCATCGGCAGCGACATCGCTCCGGGTAGCGTAACTTCAACCCACATCGGCCCGGGAGCTGTCGGCACGAGTGAAATCATGGCCGGGGCTGTTGGCGCCACAGAAATCGCCAACAACTCCATCGATTCAACGAAAATTTTGCAAGGGACGTTACGATTCGAAGATACCGATACCAACTCGATTCAGCGCCGGATAGGCATGGATTGCCCGTCCAACTCCGCGATACGCCGCGTATTTTCCGATGGAACGGTGACTTGTGACCCGGACAGCGGATTGACTTCGATTCCTTCAGTGAATGTGTACAGCGCGTTTGTGGAAAATGGCGGTGTCGAAATTACCGATATGGATTTTTTCGGATCACACCTTTGCGTTCTATCACTGGTCAGGATGCGAGATGTGGATGGTTCCTCGGAAGAGGCATTGTGCCTGGTGAACAACGATGGCTTCCGATGGAAACTGCAGGCCCGGACTACGACCGGAAATGACGCCGATGTGGATTGCCAGGCGACTTGCTTTCCGCTCAATCTTCAATAGCCGCTTCCATCTGCGAACTCAAGGATTGGCGATGCTGTGGAAACATCCTCCAGAACCGCTTCGAAAACCTTCCTGAACGCCGTTCGCTCTCGATATTCGCGCCACAATGGATCGTTCCAGGCCTGCCAGTATTCACGCCAGCCACGGGCGTAGGCATTTTCCAGCGCTTTGGCCGCCCCGTCCGGGTTTCCGGCCAGAAGCTCCAGGATCGCCGAGCGATAATACAGCTTGGGGTACTCTGCGCCGTTTTCGCGAAGCTCGTGCATTGCCGCGGCGCATTGCTCGACAATGGCATCGGCCGCTGCTGCATCACCCGCCCGACGCAGCGCAAAAGCCAGGTACAGCCGCGCACCGGGCTCCATGAACGCGTTGCACGCCAGCGCCTCACTGCCGTTCCACTGTTCGGCCGATTCGATAACCTGCATGAAGTCGTCGTCGATCAACGCCCGAATGAACTGCCAACGCGACAATACCCTTTCCTGTCTGAACCGGTCGTCTGGATAATCCTGTCGCGACAGCAATGTGTCGATGGCGACCAGATCATTGCGTGCGAGGTGGAGAGTGAACAGCTTGGACAGCAGATCGGGATTACCGGGATCTACCGTCCAGGCGTCATCGAACTGCGCCCGGGCCCGTTCGAAATCCCCGAGTTGAAGATAAGCCGCGCCCAGCTCGGTCAATAGAGCAGCATTGCCCGAATCACGCTCCAGACCTTGTCGCGACCAGAATATCGATTCATCAGCTCTGCCGTAGATTCGCTGCCAGCCTGCCAGCATGCGATAGGTCGCGATGTTGGCCGGATCGATGGCCTGTGCTCTTTGCAGATAGGAGAATCCGGCATCCAGCTGGCCGCGCAAAAGCAAATTGCCACCAAAATTGCGGGTCAGCCCAGCGTCCATCGGGTCAAGTTGCCAGGCCGCGCGATAGACTTCCGCTGCGTCACGGAATCGGTTCTGATAGACCAGAGAAAGCCCCAGCCAGACTTGAGCGTTCAAGTAGTTGGGATTCCGTCCAGTCGCAATCCGCAGCGGCGCTTCGGCTTCGGCATACTCGTTTCGGCACAGATGTAGCAGCCCGCGAGAAGCATGCGCTTCGGCCAGATCAGGGTCGAGCTCCAGCGCACGACTGATTGCCTCCTCGGCCGCGCGAGTCGCGACTTCACGCTCGAATGTGCCGGACCAGATCCCCAGGCTCCAGGCATCCGCCAGACCGGTATGGGCGCGTGCATAATCAGGGTCGAGTTCCAGAGATTCTCGAAACAGCCTCATGGCTTCCTCCAGCGCACCGTCATCCGATCCGGAAAGCCGGATCCGGCCGCGGAGGTACTTGTCGTAGGCGCCATAGTTCTCGATTAATTCGCTGGGCAATTCCGGGATCTGACTGGATCCTTGCCAATCCAGTGCAGCCAGAACCTGCCGGGAAATATCGCTTTGCAAACGCAGTGGATCTTCTGTGGAACGATTGAATTCGCCGGACCAGGCGTGAAAGCCGTCCGCCTCGATAAGTTGGACAGTCACGCGTCGTTCATCACTGCCTTGCCTGAGACTGCCCTCAACGAGAAAGTCCACGCCCAAGCTTTCGGCGATTTCACTGACCTCGATGGATTTGTCCTTGAAAAAGAACGACGACGTGCGGGCGGCCACGCGTAACCCCGGCACGTTGGCAAGGTCATGCGAAAGCTGCTCGGTAAGTCCATCGGCAACCGCATCCAGGGCGGAGTCGCCGGTAAGGTTCAAAAATGGCAGGACAGCAATGGAGACAGCAGACGCATTCGGTCCGGTCGACTCCATGCGGTCGACGACACTCAATAATGCCCAGACTGCAATTGACAGAGAAACCAAAACAAGTGCAATTCGTGGTAGCGGCTGGGAGAACCACCGGGATTTTTGAGACGGACCACCGACATTGCCCTGTGCGCCCTCGGTATGATTCCCTACCGGGACGACTGGAAGTCTGAGTCGATAGCCGCGCTTGCGTACCGTTTCAATTGGCGGTCGGTCGTTCGGCCCGTCAAGCAGCGATAGCAGTGCCAGGCGCAATTGATAGATGCAACGTGTCAGCGCATCGTCGGTCACGACCCTTCCCGGCCACACCGCATCTTCCAGATCACGTCTGGCAAGGACTTCGCCGCTCGCCGCGGCGAGAGCAATCAGGACATCCATGACGCGCGGTTCAAGATGAACCTGATCCCCCTTCGGTCCCACAAGCACACAGCGATCCGGGCACACGCGGATCGGGCCAATGAAGAAATTCTTACGGGCCATGCTGTCTTGCGTACGATCGGGCTGTGCCGGGTCTTGCATGATCGATCACCATAATTTGCCACCAGAATCTGGTCTGGTGGCCTCGCCGTAATGTCAGTATACCGCCATGCCCTGCTGCAATCTCTGAACGAACTTTTGGTATCAGATGTACTCGCAAAGCGCCCGGAGCGCCGTTGTCCATGGCAGCAGGGCATTGCGCTTCCTGGAGGGAAACTTGGCGACCGGCTTGAACGCGTTTAACAGGCTGTTGAAAAACAGCCTGTTAATCCGGGCCACGGATGGCCCGGCGAAATCAGNNGCGTTTTTCAACAACCTGTTAAGGGACCAAGCATGGGAACGGCGGAGTATAGGAATTTAAGCGCCCTATTTCCTGATCTCAAATGGTATCCACGGCCGAGCCATGCCGTAGTCTGGTGCGAATTTGAATCGTCCTTCGCCGGATTTCGCCCTGTCTAAGTCAATCTAGCCCGGGCGGGGCGCGGCTTGGAGTCGGTTTTCTGCGGTTCAGCGAGGTAAGCCGGCGCGCAACGGCAGGCCGGCGGGTCCAAAGACGTTGCGCCCAGCGAATCGTCGCCAGTTACTATTGGGTATACGTGCCCGGCATTTCGCTGTGTGGATCGTGGCGAAGGGCGTCGCTCGGGCGCCGACACGCCCTGGGCGGCGGCAAGTTGCGACAGGGAATTGAGTCGATCCAATCCGGCTTGATAAACTCTATAATATAGAGTACTCTATTAACTCAATTCCACACAAAGGTCGGAATCATGCTCAAGCCTCTGTTCATCGCGTTCCTCGCGCTCGTGACCGTGTGCGCCTCCAACCGGGCGTCGGCCCAGGCCGGGCCATCCCCCGAAGTGCGCATGGCCGCCCAGCGCGAGGCCATGGCCCGGTTGGCGTTCCTGGACGGCGCCTGGGAAGGCACCGCCCGGGTCGAGTGGATTCCGGGCGAGGTTCGCAAACTGCACCAGACCGAGCGCATCGGCCCGTTCCTGGGCGGGGCGATCAAGCTCATCGAGGGCCACGGCTACGCCCCCGACGGCACGCTGGAATTCAACGCCTTCGCCATCGTCTCCTACGACGTCGACCGGGCGGCCTACCGCATCCGCTCGTACTCGCAGGGCTACGCGGGGGATTACGAGTTCACGCCCGCCGAGGATGGTTTCGTATGGACCATCCCGGCCGGCGAGGACACAGTCCGCTTCGCGGCGGAAATCGCCGGCGACCGTTGGACCCAGACCGGCGACCGGGTGCGCCCGGACGGCCGGTCGCCCCACTTCATCGAAATGGAGCTTTTTCGCACCGGACAAGCCGACTGGCAAGCAGGAGATACGAAATGAACGCAACCGACAAGATCCGCGACGACCTGGCCTTCGTGGCCGGTGCCGTGCACAACGAGTGTCCACCGGAAGTGCGGGCGATTTATCTGCTCTGGGCCGTGCTCATCCCGGTGGGCTTCGCGCTGCCGGACTTCGTGCCCCACTGGACCGGGTGGTACTGGCTCGTGGTGGGCCCGGCCGGTGGTCTCTCGAGTTGGCTCATCGGCTGGCGCTCCAGCGCACGGGCCGGCATGCGCGATCGGCGGATGGGCTGGCGCTACGCCTGGCACTGGATCGCGGCGAGCGCGGCCTTTTTGCTGGCCGCGCTGCCGGCCATGACCGGACAGATCTCCGGGGCAATCATGGGCCGCTACATGCTCCTGATCGCCGGACTGGTCTACATTCTGGCCGGCGTCCATCTCAACCGGCCCATGCGCTACGCCGGCATCGTCATGTTGGCCGGATACGCGGTGATCAACCTGGTGCCCTTCGCCTACGCGTGGACCGCCACCGGCCTGATTGTCGGCCTCGCCCTGGCGCTGACGGCTTTCTTCGCCGGCCCGTCGCGCGGCCGCCAATGACCCAGCCCCCCCCGCTGGAGCGGCTCGATCCCTTGCTCGAGCACCGCGTTCGTCTTGCCGTGTGCGTGCTGCTCTCGCGCACCGAGGAGATCCGCTTCTCGCGCTTCAAGGAACTCCTGAAGCAGACCGACGGCAACCTCGGTGCACAGTTGCGCAGGCTCGAAGATGCCGGCTACATCGACCTGCGCCGCGAATTCGATGATCGCCGGCCGGCGACCTGGTACCGCCTCACCCCGGCCGGTCGAAAGGCCTTGAAGCGGCACCTCGGTAGCCTGGAGGCCATCATCGGGGCAGCCGAACCTTGACGACAACCTCCCTTAAAACGTGTTCGTCGAGCACAGTCAACTGCAACTGCGGGGTGGTCGTGGCGCTGTCCAGTGCGCTCATGCCGAAGACGAAGCCTGTGCCCTGAACCGTCAGCGTCGCTCCCGGTTCAGCCACGGCCGGGAGCAGCGCACTGATTTGTACCGGAGAGACCGGGGGCGGCGGTCATATCGCCGTGTGCCCCGTTTCGTCATCAGTCTCTTCACGATCGCTCCGCCACCGGCTTATTTTTTGTGAACAAAATATTCTGGCGGAAAAAAATTTGTCGCATCCAATTGCATTACATTGATTTTACGCATAAATATTCCAAGGGGCTTCTGTTTATGTTATATTGTTCTTTTGTGCTCAAAACAGTTTCAGCCTGAACCCCGAACCAATCAATGGCTGCCATCCCAAGCCAAGACGTTCTGATCGCGCTGCGGCGCATCATTCAGGCGGTGGACGTGCATTCGCGCCGGTTGATGCAGACCGTGGGACTCACCATGCCGCAGATCATCGTACTGCATGTGATGGCCTCCGGGCACGGCGCCATGACGGCCGGTGAACTGGCCATTGGGGCCGGTCTGACGCAAGGCACACTCAGCCCCATCCTCGACCGCCTCGAACGTAAACAGCTCGTCCAGCGCGTCCGTGCGCGCGACGACCGCCGCAAGGTGCTGGTCTCGCTGACACCCGCCGGGCACGCGGTGCTGGCGCAGACACCGCCGTTGCTGCAGCAGCATTTTGTCGAAGCCTTCGCGCGGCTGCAGTCCTGGGAACAGACGCTGATTCTGTCCAGTTTGCAGCGCGTGGCCGATCTGATGCACACGCCCGCACCGGAGATTACGGCCGGATTCCTGGACGCTGCGCTGGAACCGGCGCCCGGAAATACGGAAGCGATCTGACCTATGTGTGGACTGGCCGGAGAAATCCGTTTCGACAACGCCGAGGCGAACATTGCCGCCGTGGCCTGTATGAGCAGCCGGCTCGCGCCTCGGGGTCCCGACGGCAGCGGTCTGTTCGCGCAGGGGCCGCTGGCCTTCTCCCAGCGCCGCCTGAAGATCATGGATCTGAGCGAGCACGCGCAGCAACCGATGTTTGATCCCGCGCTGGGACTGGGTATCGTGTTCAACGGCGCAATCTACAACCACCCCGAACTGCGCGAGCAACTGCGCGGCATGGGTTACCGCTTCTATTCGGACGGCGACACCGAGGTCCTGCTCAAGGCCTACCATGCCTGGGGGCGGGATTTCATACATCGCCTCAACGGTATGTTCGCCTTTGCGCTGTGGGAACGCGACAGCCGGCGCGTGCTGCTCGGCCGCGACCGTCTCGGCATCAAGCCGCTGTACTACACGCACAATGCCGCGTGCATGCGCATCGCCTCGACTCTTCCGGCACTGCTCGCCGCAGGCAATGTGAACACCGATATTGATCCGGTGGCGCTGCATGCCTACATGCATTTCCACGCCGTGGTGCCGGCACCGCATACCATTCTCCAGGGCGTGCGCAAACTACCGCCGGCCACCCTGATGACGGTCGAGCCGGACGGCCGCATGCAGGAACACCGCTACTGGTCGCTGACCTGTACGCGCGATGAAGAAGATGCCGGCCGGCCGTTCGAGGAATGGTGCGGCCTCGTGCTCGAAGCCCTACGCCGGGCGGTACGGCGCAGGCTGGTCTCCGACGAGCCCGTCGGCGCGTTGTTGTCCGGTGGTGTGGATTCCAGCCTGATCGTGGGTCTGATGAGCGAAGCGGGCTCCAACCTGCGCACCTATTCGATCGGTTTTGAGGACGTCGGCGAGGAAGACGGCAACGAATTCAGGTATTCCGACATCGTGGCCGCGCGTTTCGGCACGCAACACGAAAAAATTTTCGTGGATCGCCAGCGCCTGCTGCCCGAGTTGCCCAATGCGATCGCGGCGATGTCGGAACCGATGGTCAGTCACGACTGTATAGGCTTTTACCTTTTGTCCGAGGCCGTGTCCCGGCACAGCAAAGTGGTGCAGAGCGGACAGGGCGCCGACGAAGTGTTCGGCGGCTATCACTGGTACGAGCCGATGATGAAGAGCCGCAATCCGGTGGCCGACTATTGCAAGGCTTTCTGCGACCGCGGGCATACCGAATACACGCGCGCCGTCGATGCGCGCTACGTGGACGCCGACCATGCGCGGGCATTCGTCGAAACGCATTTCGCGCAACCCGGGGCGCCCGAGGCCATCGACAAGGCTTTGCGCCTGGACACGACCGTGATGCTGGTGGATGATCCGGTGAAGCGCGTGGATAACATGACCATGGCCTGGGGCTTGGAGGCGCGCGTGCCGTTTCTCGACCATGAACTGGTGGAACTGGCAGCCCGAATCCCAGGCGAGCACAAGATTGCCGGCGGCGGTAAATATGTGCTCAAGGAAGCCGCGCGCCAGGTCATTCCCTCCGAAGTCATCGACCGGCCCAAGGGCTATTTCCCGGTGCCCGCGCTGAAGTATCTGCGTGGCGGATTTCTCGATTACGTCCGCGATCTGCTCAACAGCCGTGCCGCGCGCGAGCGCGGATTGTTCCGGCCCGATTACGTCGCCGATGTGCTCGCCGAACCCGAGGCGCACATTACCCCGCTGGGCGGGTCAAAGCTGTGGCAGCTAGGACTGCTCGAAGCCTGGCTGCAGGCCCATGCCCTCTGAAGCATCGCCATGAAGAAACGTACACGATCCAGCAGCCGGCGACTGCGCGAACTCAGACCGACGATCGCGCAACAAGCGCTGCCGGCTGCACCGCAGCGGCTGATCCGCAAGCACGATATCAGCGTCGAGTGCGGCTGGGGCAAGCTGATCATGGCGCAAACTTACCACGACGCCGGCTCGATCGCCGAGGCGCTCGAGGACGAGGGCCCCGGACGCCGCCACATCGCGATGTACGTGCAGGACCCGCACGTGGTCATCTCCCAGGCGCCACACCAGATCTTTCTTGATCCGTCCCACACGTTTCGGCTGTGGCTGGATCAGTATCAGCCCGGTATTCGCCCGCATCAAGGTTACCGCATCCGGCGGCTGCGTTCGCGGGCCGACGCCGATGGCATCAACCACCTCTACATGCTACGTCAGATGGTGCCGGTGGACCCGGCGGCCGTCTGGAAGCGGCGCACCTCGCGCACGCTGACCTATATCGTCGCCGAAGATCTGCGCTCCGGCACTATCATCGGTACGGCGACCGGCATCGATCACGTGCACGCCTTCGACGATCCGGAAGGCGGCGCCAGCCTGTGGTGTCTGGCCGTGGACCCGCAGGCCGCGCATCCCGGCGTGGGTGAAGCGCTGACGCGCTATCTGGCGGAGATGTACCAGACGCGTGGCCGTGAATTCATGGACCTGTCGGTGCTGCACAGCAACAAGCAAGCGATCGCGCTGTACAAAAAACTCGGCTTCCGGCGCGTGCCGGTGTTCGCGCTCAAACGCAAGAACGCGATCAACGAGGCATTGTTCGTCGCGCCGGGCCCCGAGCACAAGCTGAACATTTACGCGCAGATCATCGTGAACGAGGCGCTGCGGCGCGGCGTGCGCGTAGACATTCTCGACGCAAAGGAGGGCTATTTCCGGCTCAGCCTCGGTGGGCGGGCCATCGTCTGCCGCGAATCCCTGAGCGAGCTGACCAGCGCGGTGGCGATGAGCCGCTGCCAGGACAAACACGTCACGCACCGTGTGCTGGAGGCGGCGGAGCTTAAATTGCCTGCACAGCACCTCGTCGCCAATGATGCGAGCGACACGGCGTTCCTGCAGCAGCACGGCGCGGTCGTGGTCAAGCCTGACAACGCGGAGCAGGGCCACGGCATCAGCGTCGATGTGCGCGATGAAGACTCCCTGCGCGCGTCCATTGAACAGGCCCGCCGTCACGGCGAACGCACCCTTCTCGAACAATACTGCCCAGGCGAGGATCTGCGCATCATCGTGATCGGCTTCGAAGTCGTTGCCGCGGCGGTACGCAAACCGCCCGTCATCATCGGCGACGGCCAGCACAGCGTCAGAGAGCTGATCGAGAAGCTTTCGCGCCGCCGCGCGGCGGCTACCGGCGGCGAATCGCGCATACCGCTGGACGAGGAGACTCGCCGCTGCCTTGCACTTTCCGGCGTCGGGCTTGACGACATCCTCGACGCGGAACATGGGGTCGAAGTGCGCAAAACCGCCAACCTGCACACCGGCGGCACGATTCACGATGTCACCGACCGTCTGCACCCGGAACTCGCGGCAGCCGCGGCAGCCGCCGCGCGCGCGCTCGATATTCCCGTCGTCGGACTCGATTTCATGGTGGCGGCGCCGGACCAGCCGGAGTATGTCATCATCGAAGCCAACGAACGCCCCGGGCTTGCCAACCATGAACCGCAGCCGACCGCCGAACGGTTTCTGGATCTTCTGTTCCCGCTGAGCGCCGAAAGGGATGTGTTCCATGCGCAAGCTTGAAATCGACAATCACTACATCCGCGAGGTAATGCTGGAAATGCTCGCGATTCCGAGCCCGGTGGGCTTCACGGACGAGGCCGTGCACTACACCTGCGGCAAACTCGAAGAACTCGGCGTATCTCACGAGCTGACACGGCGCGGCGCAATCCGCGCCACGCTCAGAGGCGAAATTGACCGGCCTGCCTGCGCAGTTGTCGCCCACCTTGATACGCTGGGCGCGATGGTGCGCAAGCTCAAGAGCAATGGCCGGATTGCGCTGCTGCCGCTCGGGCACTGGTCGAGCCGTATTGCGGAAGGCGGCCGCGTTACGCTGTTTACGGACGAACGCCATTTGCGCGGCACGATCCTGCCGCTGATGGCTTCCGGACATGCGTACAACGAGGGTGTGGACACGCAGCCGATCAGTTGGGATCACGTCGAGCTGCGCATCGACCAGTTTTCCGATTCCGTCGAGGACCTCATGAACCTCGGCATCCGTGTCGGGGACTTTGTCGCCATCGATCCGACGCCTGAGATCACGGAGAGCGGTTACATCGTCAGCCGCCACCTGGACGACAAGGCCGGCGTGGCCGCGCTGCTCGGCGCCGTCAAAGCGCTGGTCGATCACGATGTCAACCTGCCGATGTACTTCCACCCCATGTTTACCGTCACCGAGGAGATCGGTTTTGGCGCCTCGGCCATTCTGGATGAACGCATCAGCGAAATGGTCGGCATCGACATCGCCATTCCGGCCGAGGGACAGAACTCGCGCGAAAGGGGCGTGACGATCGCGATCTGCGACTCTTCCGGTCCCTTTGACTACCACCTCACGCACGAACTCATCGACCTGTGCAACGCGCACGGCATCGAGATGCGGCGCGACGTGTTTTCGTTCTATTTCTCCGATTCGGCGGCCGCGCTGCGCGCCGGTTTCGATATCCGTCATGCGTTGATCGGCTTCGGCGCCGATGCTTCACACGGCTGGGAACGCACCCACCTGTCCTCCCTCAACGCGGTGGCCGAACTCGTCACACTCTACGCCCAAAACGGCCCGGTCGTGGCGCGTGACCGGCGGGCCATCGGACCGCTCGAAGGCTTTCCGCACCTGGTCGATATCAGCGAGCTGGATACACCCGGCCCGCAGCTTCCGGACCCGCGCACCTTCCTGGAACGCAAGCCGGACAAGTCTTAAACCAAACGTTGCATAAGTTCCCGGAATTCACGTTACCAAATTAACAGGTTGTTGAAAAAGGNNNCTGTTTTTTAACAGCCTGCTAAACGCATGGAACACTAGGCCCTCAGGACACAGATTTCAAATGCCGCCCGTTATGGGCGGCTTTTGTCATGAAGGGTCTTGCAGCAGATCTCGCGGGGGCTGGCTACAGCGTTTCCAGCCAGTCCAGTGGGATGTGGGCTTTTTTGCGCATGGCGAATGCCACGTAATGGAGCTCTTTGCCCGCAGTGGAAAAACGATGGCGATAGCGTTGCTCCAGGCATTGTTCAATCAGTCCCGCCCGTTCCATCCGGCGAATCAGCCCGGCAAACCCGGTATCGTCCTCGTCGCTGATGAAGTCCTCCTTGATATTGAAAGCAAGCCAGCCGGGGGCCTGTATCATGTTGTAGGCGTTGATGAAGGCCAGGGGTGGTATATCGCCGAAACCGAGGCCCGCGACCTGAGTCAGGCAGTTGAACCGGTAGCGGTACAGCCGTTCATGGGCGTCGGCATCCAGGGGCCGAGTCAGATCGGCGACGACAAAGTCCGTATAAATGCCGGGACGATCCCGCCGGGTGGCCTCGGCGGCTTCGGACAGGATATCCACCCCGACAACCAGGGGAACACCCAGCTCGTGCAGGTACTCGCCCACCATGCCGTTGCCGGGCCCCAGGTCCAGGACGGTGAGCTCCTCCATGACGTCGCCCTCTGCCTTGACGGCTTTCTGGAGGAGGCCGCCAACGACGGAAGGAGAGTCGCACTTAAGATGCTGATCAAAAATGGCTTCGTAGAGGCCGGGCATGGAGAAGATGCGGCCGTAATCATGAAAGCGGATTTTCTCCCGGTTCCCGTGGTGGGTCACCCAACACCACTCCTCGTCCTGATCGAGGTCAGCCTGACCGGGGAATTCCAGTTGGTATGCAGGCTTGAGCAGTTCCGACATGACGTAATTCCCATATGTCTTTTTCATACCGTAACATAAATAATGCCGCGAGGCAAAAAATTCACGCTGGAATTATAGGAAATCCTATTCCAAAACTGCCTAAACATAATTAAAAAGACCAAAACATCGATGCGTTAACCCAATTGTTGCATA